>JAEEGG010001502.1_pt1 | contig 63128 bp, 46 predicted proteins | sample 9134161 | NCBI WGS metagenome assembly JAEEGG01 (sample SAMN16246543, study PRJNA631951) | gut metagenome | biome: gut microbiome; feature: rumen; material: CR-attached | host: Bos | place: Iran: Karaj | collected 2018-10
AATGAACTAAAAGAATAGAACCATGTAGAGCATGAAACTTCGAGTCGTTTAAAAAATAAACAGCGTTTTTTTATGTAAAGTTTAACTATTCATGCGTAGGCCCTGTTCATTCTGTGAAATCAGTCAAAAAACAGAGAATACATACCGGTTATGAAATGTGTATACAAGTTTGCAGTACTGCGGTGTGCTATCATTTCACACAGAAAGGTTTGAACCTCAGTAGATATCTGTCGTTCATATTCTGCAACAATTTTGGAGAAAAGAATTTGCAATGAAAAGAAATATCATATCTCTGCTCACCATCCTTACAGCCGTCTCTCTTTCCCAGTCCCAGGCGGCAGATGATTTCGAAGCTGCCAGATCTCTTACAAATCTGGGATCTGATGTAAACACGGCAAATGCAGGCTCTCTGGGAAATGCCATAGGTCTTAACGGTTCAAAAACTGAAGATTTGACAGATTGGTCAGTAGTTACAAAAGGTCTGAACGATCAGACAGCATCATCCGGAACACTGGCCGGAACATGGGTCAACTACAGCAACCAGATGATGATGATGTTCAACAATGAGGGTTTCGCCTCAATAGGCGTAAACGGCAACGTATCAGTTTTTTTCTACAGCGTTCAGGGAAATACGATTCAGCTCAGATCCCAGTCAGGAGAACAGTTCAGCATGAATTTCGTTCTCAGCGGTGATACTCTGAATGTTACCATTGACAACCAGAATTATTCCTTCACAAGATACAGCCAGGGAGCACAGACAGTTCCTCCGGCTCAGAACACAGTCCCTGCACCGCAGATCACAGTACCTCAGACACCGTCTTCCGGCGGATTAAACGGCAACTACTACTGCACTGTTCAGAATATGCCTCAGCTTTCCCTGATTTACGTATACAGCGGAAACAGCTACCAGGCAGCAATCTATAACAACAACCAGATTGTAACAACAAGCACCGGCACATATTCTGTTTCCGGAAATCTGTACCAGTATCAGGTGACAAATTCTACAGATCCGTCAGCCATAGGCGTAACCGGAACATCCAACATACAAATCTCAGGAAACGGATATTCACTTACCAATGAAGGTCTTGTAGTCAACTGCCATAAAATGTGAAATTACAAAAAGGATACAAAATGAAATCATTCAAAACAGTCGCACTTGCTCTCATTCTCACCTCGGCAGGTGCCTTCGCTGACGATTTTCCTCCGTTCTTTCCTCAAAGCGGCAGCACAAACGGAACTGCAGCCCAGCAGCAGGAAGGCAATGTATATGCGACAGGAAACGGTCTTTATGTCAATGAAAGCAATACAGTAGTTCAGCCTCAGCCGGCACCGCAGCAAATACCTCAACCACAGCAGATTCAGGGTATCGATCCTCAGATTTTAGGTTCCTGGGAACTTACAAACGGTAGTGAATCGCTGATTTTTACAATGGAAAACAGCGGAATCATTAAACTGACCTTAAACGGCGAAACGAAAGCAACTTATTACAGAGCATTTAACGGCAATCTGGTGCTGTACGGTGATCAGGCACTTCAGTCAGTACAGAAGGTTATACCTTACACCGTCAGCGGCAACTCTCTGATACTTGTAATAGACAACACCCAGACAGTATTCCAGAAAAAATTTGCAGGCGGTCCGACACCTGCTCCAGGACCAATACCAGCTCCGGGACCTGTGCCTGCCCCAGGTCCAATGCCTGCTCCGGGAAATCAGCTTGCCGGATCCTACAACTGTCAGATTCAGGGAAATCCTTCAATCAGAATCCGCCACGAATTTACAGGAAACAGTTACAGGGTTTTCATGAATCATCCGGCTACCGGACAGGAAGTTCTCATTGAGATAGGATCATTCACAGTTTCAGGAAACAACTTCAGTTTCCAGGTTCTTGACTCACCGGATCCTAATCAGAAGGGAGCAACCGGAGTAAATCAGATTTACTTTAACGCCGGCGGCTATGACATGCGGAATCCGTCAGTTACGATGAGCTGCAAAAGGTAGAATCATACCTGTTTTTCGTAAAAAAGATCCATCAGATTCTGTGGATCTTTTTTTGGATGTTTGTTTCACCCCCTGATCTTTCCCTCCCTTTCGTCATTTCTGCGAAACAACACGAAAAATTCCGGTATATTACCTTTCGTTGCCAGTCTCCGGTCCCCTGTCTCATTGACATAACAGATTCATACTTTTAATATAATCATAAAAACAAAACAGTTCGTTCTGCATAAAAACTCAGTGTAATTGCATAATACAACGTGAAATTATTATGATTAAAAAAATTGGAATACTTACCAGCGGCGGCGATGCCCCCGGCATGAATGCAGCCATCAGGGCAATAGTGAGAACAGCAATCAACAGCGGAATTCAGGTTCTCGGAATCAGAGACGGATATCTCGGATTGCATCAGGAAAGAATTTTTGAACTTAAAAGAGATGATGTCGCTGACATTCTGAACCGCGCCGGAACAATTCTGGGAACTGCCCGTTTTCCCGCATTCAAGGATGAGGCAGTACGCAAGGATGCCATGTCAATCCTCAGAAAACATGAAATTGACGGTCTGGTGGTCATTGGCGGAGAAGGCTCATACAAGGGAGCAAAACTTCTGTCATTTGAAGGTTTCCCCTGCGTTTGCATTCCGGGAACCATAGACAATGACATTCCAGGTACGGACTACTCCATAGGATTCTCAACAGCACTCAGAAATGTAATTGACGATGTGGACAAGCTGAGAGACACAGCATCATCCCACAAAAGAATTTCACTTGTTGAAACCATGGGCAGAAACTGCGGTGACCTGGCTCTTTACGCATCAGTTGCCTGCGGTGCCGAGTATGTTATTGTTCCTGAAAGACAGTTTTCTCTGGAGGAACTGTACAAAAACATCGATGACGGACTGAAACAGGGAAAGCGCCACGCAATAGTTCTCATCTGTGAAAATGTCCTTGATATCAAAGAGCTGGCCGCAGATCTGGAAACTCATACCGGACTTGAAATCAGAACAACGATTCTTGGTCATGTTCAGAGAGGAGGATCCCCTACCGCGTTCGACCGAATCGTGGCATCACAGATGGGCTCCTATGCCGTGGATTTGATAAAACGTGGTGTAGGCGGAGTATGTATCGGAATTCAGGACAATCACATTGTCCACCATGAGATAGCAGAAAGTCTCTGCCAGATGCAGCACAAGTTTGATGTAAATCTGTACAATCTGAGCAATCTGCTGATCTGATGCTCGCTGATCTTATGCTTTCTCCGGCTTCTGGATGCTTTTGGAAGCCTGTCTTCACCATTAAGGAAAAGAAATGAGTCTGGAAAATTACCGCAGTTCTGATTTTTTCATAACCCTGAGCAGAACGAATACCATGCTGAGAGATGAATGCAGCAGCCTTGACGATCTGATCAGAAAAGAGGATCTGGACAGAGACGACTTCATCAGTTACTTCCGGGAAAATGGTTATGAATATGATGAAGCCACAAACAGTTTCAAACCAAAAGACTGACGTGCTGCATTATAAGGTCCGGACTTTCTGCAGACGTTATGACTAAAATCCGGTATCAGATTCTGTCTGTTCAGTGTATGTTCGCTTTCGCATATTTCAATGGCAAAATTAAGGAAAGCGAATTTTGCTTCACCATCTGCCTGATTATTTTTTCTGAACTTTATGACAAGTGCAAATATAGAAACATTCACGTTCTACGATCTTGAAACGTACGGTACTGATCCGAAGCAGGACAGAATAGTACAGTTCGCAGGGATCAGAACAGACATCAATCTCAACCCTGTTGAACAGCTGATTGTCTACTGCAAACCGCAGAAGGATTATCTGCCCAGTGTGGAAGCTGTGACAGTCACAGGAATAACCCCTGCTTTTGCAAACAGAAAAGGTCTCAGTGAAAATATTTTCATAGAAACCGTTCTTAATTTTCTGTCAGCTCCGAACAACTGCGTGCTGGGATACAATTCAATTAAATTCGATGATGAATTTATTCGCAATACGGCTTTCAGGAATTTTTTTTCTCCTTATGCCTACAACAGTTTCAACAACAGCAGCAGATGGGATGTGTACCCGCTGATCCGTCTGTGCTGCGCCCTCTGTCCTGAAGGTATAGAATGGCCGTTTGACGAAAATGAAGGAAGGTATGTTCTGAAGCTGGAGGAGCTCTCCCGAAGCAACGGTCTAACCCATGAACATGCTCACGATGCAATGTCTGACGTTATTGCAACCATAGATCTGCTGAAGCTCATAATAACGAAGCAGCAGCCTATGTTTAACTTTGTTTTCAGCCACAGAACAAAAAGACAGATTCTGGAATATCTGGTAGACAGCAGAAGCGGAAGCCTGACCTCAAAGACTCTCCTCGCAGTTGACAGTACCTTCGGACCTGAGCATCTGTATGTTGGAGCAGTTCTTCCTGTATTTCTGGATGAAACTGCAAGCAACCTGTACTGCTGGAATCTGATTGATCCGGTGGAAAATTTTAATGAGCTTCCGGATCTCGAAGAACTGGACTGCTCGGCTGTTCCTATGTCAGATCTTGGCATAATCAAAATCAAACTGAATGCCTGTCCTGTTCTTGTGCCTTACAACACTCTGAACAAAAACAACCGTCATGAAAGGGTTAATATCAGTCCGGAAACAGTTAAGGCGAACCTGCAGCTGCTTAACGAAAAGGAACTGCTGAGGGATTATATGTCCGGATGCATTTCAAAATACAGAGATTACTACAAATCTCTGAACGGATCCGCAGCTGATCCGGAACTGGCCCTGTATGACTATCTGTCTAAACCTAAAGATGAACGGGATGCAAATCAGTTAATCATGAACCAGATCCATGCATCAGAAAAGAAGGATCCTTCTCTTCTGTGCAACATCAGGTTCAGCAGCAGAGATATGAATGAACTGCTGTTCCGCTACAAGGCCCGAAACTACGAGTTTATACTCAGCGAAGAGGAAAGAAACATCTGGAATCAGAAAATTTCCGAATACGGAAGAAACAACGCCGGCAGATTTATGACAGAACTGAACGACATGTGTATTCAGAATGAAAAGGATCAGAGGATCCTGGAGATTCTGAAGGAAACTGCCGTCTTCTACGGAATTACCGGCTAAATCCCCAAGCTAAATCACTTCAACCTCACAGACATCCGACATTTTGCGAAAAAAAGAAAGCATGCGGAAATTCTGTACCTCCGGCAAAACTGAACCTAAATCAGCCAGAATATGCTGACCCGGGTTCTACTCCGTTTACCGCCATAAGCCGTGAACCGATTTTTTAATCTCACACGGCCTCTTTAGGTTATAATACGTCAGCATAAAATTTTGGAGATATGATGACAAAGAAAATTTTGGTTACCTGCGCTCTGCCGTACGCCAACGGCTCAATCCATTTAGGTCATATGCTTGAACATATCCAGGCTGATATATGGGTAAGATACCAGCGGATGAAGGGCAATGAAGTTCACTTCGTCTGTGCTGACGACACTCACGGAACACCAGTAATGCTCAAGGCTGCACAGCTTAATATTTCACCGGAAGAAATGATTGCTGCCGTCAACAGTGAGCATCGTGCAGATTTTGAAGCTTTTGAAATAAACTTTGACAACTACTATACGACACACAGCCCTGAAAATGAGCTGTTTTCCACCTCCATATACAAAAAGCTGAAAGAGAAGGGATATATCAAAACAAGAACCATATCCCAGCTGTTTGATCCGGAAAAACAGATGTTTCTGCCGGATCGCTTTGTCAAAGGTACCTGTCCTAAATGCAAGGCACCGGATCAGTACGGTGACAACTGCGAGGTCTGCGGTGCAACCTATTCTCCTTCCGAACTGATAGATCCTTATTCAACAGTTTCCGGAAGCAAACCGGAAATGAAGGAAACAGAGCACTATTTCTTCGATCTGCCTGCCTTTGAACAGCCTCTGAAGGAATGGATTTCTTCAGGTGCAGTTCCTGCAGAAATGGCAAATAAACTGAATGAATGGTTTGAGTCCGGTCTGAAGCAGTGGGACATTTCAAGAGATGCGCCATACTTCGGTTTCAAAATTCCTGATACAGACAACAAGTATTTCTATGTCTGGCTTGACGCTCCTGTGGGATATCTTGGCTCCTTCAAGAATCTCTGCGACAAAGACGGTTCAATTAATTTTGACGAGTACATTGAGAAAAACAGCACCTGCGAAATGGACCATTTCATAGGAAAGGATATTCTGTACTTCCATTCTCTCTTCTGGCCTGCCATGCTGTACGGAACCGATCACAGAATGCCGACAAAACTGCAGGTTCACGGCTATGTTACCGTGAACGGTGCAAAGATGAGCAAATCAAAGGGAACTTTCATCAAGGCATCTACATATCTTAAGCACTTTACCCCGGAAGCTCTCAGATATTACTATGCCGCAAAGATGAACGGCAAAACCGACGATCTGGATCTGAATCTTGAAGATTTTGTGGCCAAGGTTAATTCCGATCTGGTAAACAAACTTGTAAATCTTGCTTCAAGAACGGCTGTATTCATCACCAGAAACTTCGAAGGAAAACTTGCTGACAAGGTTACAGAGCAGGAAATTTTTGGGAAATTTGTCAATGCCGCAGGGCTCGTGGATGAATGCTACGAAAAATGCGACTACTCCAGAGCCATCCGTGAAATCATGGGTCTTGCAGATGAAGCAAACCGCTACGTTGACACCTGTGCACCATGGATTCTGGCAAAGGATCCGTCACAGAAGGAAAGACTCCACGAAGTATGCACCAATTCTCTCAACATGTTCAGAATACTGGTCACTTATCTTAAACCGGTTGTTCCTGCACTGGCAGGAGAAGTTGAGAAGCTGCTGAACACAGATCTTGCTCTCGATAAAATATCAGTTCATCTCTGCGGATGTCTGATCAATGATTTCAGACCGCTGTTCAAACGTATCGATCTGAAGACTGTACAGAACATGATCAACGATTCCAAAGAGGATCTGGCAAAGGCAGCGGCAGGTAGTCAGAAGGCAAAAACCGAGTCCCCTGCAAAGAAGAACAAAAAGGATGATGATTCCGAAATAGCGCAGCAAATCTCCATTGATGATTTTGCCAAAATAGATCTCAGAGTGGCAAAAATTCTGAAGGCCGAGCATGTTGAAGGAGCAGAAAAGCTGATATCTCTTGAGCTGGACATCGGTCTCGAGCAGCGTCACGTATTTGCCGGCATAAAATCAGCCTACAAACCGGAGGATCTTGTAGGACGTCTCACCATTATGGTAGCAAACCTTGCTCCAAGAAAGATGAAATTCGGTGTAAGCGAAGGCATGGTATGCGCGGCAGGTCCCGGAGGCAAGGATATATTCCTCCTTTCACCGGACTCAGGAGCCCAGCCGGGAATGAGAGTTCACTGATACCGTAACAGGATCTGATTTCATGAAAGGCATGCCGGAAGGCATGCCTTTCATATAGACATGATACCGCATAACTCAGAGACATAATCAGATTAATTCAAATTCCCTGTTCTTTCTGTTCTCCTCCTTCATGAATTCTATGAAGTCATCGAGTTCCTCCTTGGAAAGCATATTTTCCATGGACTTTCTGGTTCCGCACTCGAGACACAGTGTTGATCCATAACCTGACATGGTAAATCCAGGCTGAAGAATAAATATTTTGCCGCAGATTTCACATGGACGTGTAGGTCTTAATCTGGCCTTAATCTTTCTCTTCAAATTATTCATAAGTTCTCCATATAAGAGTTGATAACTGAAAAAATTACCTGTCAGGGACGGGATCCCGTTATAGAAGTATCTGTACGTATTCCCGGCAGAAGAAGTTCCAATTAGAATTCTGAGCAATACTCAAAGTTTGCACTGAGAGGCACACCGGCTGTCGCCAAGTCGCGTTAAAAAGAGCATCATTTTTATGACATATATTTACATCATAAAACTTAACAATAACAGCTTTAAGCATCGTTCCGTTAAAACAAACATTATTTTGTCTATTTATTTAAACAATAAGGATAGTAGCATATATTTAATCATTTGTCAAGTACTACATCATAATATCTTATAATGAGTACATTATATGTCTTTCTTTCAAAGATTTCAGACAGGTTAAAAATTTTCAGTTTATCTCCATAAGCATTACCAACAGAACATAAATGCACATTTATTTGTACATATCATTAAGATAATGCGTTACAGCTTCTTATAATCTTGAAACACGTCATATTTTTATACAGATTTTTGAATATAATAGCATCAAAAGAATAAAAATTCAGTTTTACGAATTTCAATACAGAGCAACGCCATAAAGAAAGACAAATTATGCACAGACTAAAAACAAAGCGAAGGAATCTAAAAATACAGAAAAATGTTATATGGAGAAGAAACCATGAAAAAACGGGAACTGCTGTTTTGCGACGTGGAAACAACCGGACTGAGTGCCGATGATGAGGTACTGGAACTTGCTCTTGTGACCGGTGATGAAAAAATCATTTTTAACCGCAGATTCGGAACAGTAGCAAGAAGGATCTGGACTCAGGCGGAAAATATTCACGGTATCAGTCCCGAAGATGTGAATAATCTGCAACCGCTGAACTGCTTTGAAGATCAGCTGAGGGAACTTACAAGAGATCACGACGTCATTTTCTACAATGCCGCATACGACACAAAATATCTGGGAAAATGTCTGGATCCCTCATGCAGAATCTTCTGTGCCATGCTCACTCATGACAGAATGTTTCAAAGAAGAAAATTAATGCAGACTCTGGATGATCACGGAATTCCCCGCAATGATCTCGCTGCCCACAGTGCCGCTGACGACTGCACTGCAACAGCAAGACTGTGGAAATTTATGCGTACACAGCCGCATTTCAAACCAGTTCGGTTTTTCCCGCAATCATATAATCACATCAGCAGAAGAGACAACAACGCACAGAACAGTACTCTGATCATTATCGCAACAGTCATAATTGCAGCAGTGCTTTTTATAATCTCAACACTTATACTTGCGTCCTTATTCACACCATGAAGTCGGATAGAAAGCGGCACACTAACCGACAATCAGTGGAGACGGCGAGAGCGAGTTTGACGCCGAGGGCATCGAAGTCCATTAACTCTGCGAATACAATCTGAAATCAGCTCTCGGCATACCGGCAAAAAAACAGTACTCTCCTCCTAAGATACAGCGAGGAGATAGAAGAATGCACCTCGGGTTACGCCGCTCATTTGCTGTCTCTCGTGGAGGAAGCAAAGCAGACGCGCAAAGACCCTGCATCCATATCGAGCAGCGGGTGGACTTTTCCAAATGAGTTCCCAAATGTTTAGGCACCGCAGACTGCATTATCGTGATCGACGCACCCTCCACATCGTGGACTACAAGTTCGGTCTCGGCGTGCACGTGGAGACTGAAGTCATCCCAAAATGAAGTGCTGCGCCTTGGGGGTTCTTGAGCTTCTCGACGTCCTTTACGACATCGACACCGTCATCATAACTATCTACCAGCCCAGTCGTGGGAACATCAACTCTTGGGAGATCTCCCGAGACGATCTTCTTAGTGGGCGGAAAACATACTGAAGTCCGTCGCCGCCCTGGCTAAAGGACTGATCCTGCAAACTACATGGTATACGTCACCGTATTACAAGAAAGATTAAAATATAATCAATTTTGAAATCAAAACTTCAAAAGATATTAGTTCTGCCGACAATTTTTGTCGACTTCATATTACAAGAATGCTGTCTTTTACCTAAAATTAAGATTTATTTGCAACCGCCTTTGCAACCATTTCATCTATCAGTATCTTATTATCTTTGTAATCCTGAAGACTAGTAATTTGGACTTTCATCGCATTACCTGGAATAACAACTGATGATAACCTAGCTGAACCTAATTTATCAGTAAATTCTTCTTTATTAATTTTATTTATCTGCATATAGATGAATTTCTTCCTTGGTTCGAACACTACTGGATTAATAGCAATATTGTTTTTGGTAAGACCAATATAGAACTTATTGTACTTCTTTTCGAAGTCTTTAATAGGATCGCAGGATTCATGAATGCAATCCATTATCTTGAGTTGATCTACGGTTGACTTATTTTCCCAATACTTACGATCAGTTGGTTCATACTCATCTTCATCATCATCAGCCTCTGTAATTTGATCTAACACTTTTGTAAAAATCAAAGCAAGTTCGTTATCACCTCTTTTATACGCCGCAAGTTGAAGGGCTACAATCGGAATGTTGCCATTAAACAATTGAATCACATTCATAAAGCGTCCTGTTATTTCCTCAGCAACAATTACTGCTACGTGTTCGTATTTCTTAAAGCGCTTACGCTCCATATCCCAATATTCGATTGTACGTACAATATGAGAAGGATCAGTTTCTCCAAGCTGGATCTCAATTTCATAACGAGTACTGCTCTCATCTGCCATCAGCAAATCCAAACGCCCCCCGGTTGGTTGCGTTTTTTCTTTTGTGAGTGCCGTAAGTTCACCGAGACCAAGGCAGGAAGGATTTTCAAAAATATAATCCTGAATCATCTTCTCTGTAATTTCCTTGGAGTTTTTTAAAGATATTCGTTCCATTGATACAAGTTTCAGCATAGTTTTTTTTGCACCTGATATTTTGATGACCTCTTCGTTTCTGAGATGTACGGACGTTACAACTGCAGATACGAGATACAAACAGACCAATGGTCTAACTAATCGCGATCGTACCACAGTGTTGGCCTATCATGATGGATTACAGCACAGAAATGAGAACACTCGCAATCTTTGGAAATGTAGCTAACAACTAGGTGATTCTCAATAAGATACAGATCTTGTAACCGTCATTAACTGTAATCTGTCCAAGGAGTTTTCCCTTCGACGAAGGTTCCTGTCGAAAGCTTCCACATCCGAATCATTCACACAGTAGTATTTCGGCATCTGATAAACACCGGTAACACCGTTCAGACAGCCAGATTTCAGCTCTCTGCAAAGGAAGAAAGACGAATCAGCATCCTCCGGAAGGTCATGGTAGCGGATCCCGAACCTGCTGGCATAATCAAATCAGTTCCTGCCGTAAAATTCTATGTTCCCTTCAAAAAGAACGGCACCGAATCCCAGTTCTGCCACCCTGCAGAGAGAATAATCCGGCAGAGCCTTACCATACCACCTTCGCTTCAGTTCCGGCAGAATTCCGACAGATCTCATAGTAAGGACAGGAACCACATCACCGTCATCAGCTGTGCGCGTGCTTCAGCTGAAAGTGATAAAATCATCCCTTTCGATCAGGATGGAACGCAGATGATGATTCATTGGAAAGAATGACGGATGCCGTGCATGAATATGGAACAGAAAAAATCTGTCAGAAGTTTGGAAATCAAGCCATGGAAAAGTCCGGATATAATCCCGAGTATTTTCCATTCTGACAGTACATTCACTTCCGCGGCGGCAAATATAATAAATGACAGGTCAGAATAAGATCTGCACACGGAAGAATAAACGTAAAAAAGAGCCTGTGAAGATGGTACCGGAATATTCATGAGTCGCACATCCCGATCTGCCACAGATAATATTCAGATGACAGCGGAGAACCAGGCTGTTTATCGAAAAAAAATCCTGAACAACCAGGCTGATTTCTTTCTGTCCGGAACTGTTCTTAATTCTTTCTCACACAGAAATTTTCGTTTTCGTCTAAAACACAAACAGAATGAATTGCATACGTTACCCTCCTGATCAGATAATAAAGTATGATCAGGTCACGCCTGCAGGTTATAAGGAACGCAGCCATGAATATTTCATCAGAAGATTTTTCAGTCGGTGTAGAAGATTTTGATGAGCTCATCAGCAACGGAATGATATACATTGACAAGACATCCTTTCTCAGAAGTCTGCTGAAATCCGGTGATGCCGTGTCACTGCTCTTAAGACCGCGCAGATTCGGGAAAACACTTTCCATGAGCATGATAGAGAGTTTTCTTGAAATTAACTATCAGAATCCGGAAGACAGAAGCAGACAGGAGAATCTGTTTAAAAATCTTGAAGTTTATAAAGATCAGGAGCTTTGCAACAGATTTATGGGACGTTACCCGGTAATCAGTATTTCCTTAAAAGAAGTGGAAGGATCTGATTTTCCTGATGCAATGAAGTCAATGCTCAGACTGCTGAGAGATTTGTTTGACAAGTACCGTTTCCTGCTGGACAGTGATAAACAGCCTGCCGAAGCAAAGGATTCATTAAGACTCAAACTGAAAAACTGCTATAACGATGAACTTAATCTGAAGGATGAAATCAACCTGGATTTGGCAAAAAGCATTGCCAAGGATTCTCTTAAATTTCTCGGAAATATGCTTTTCAGAGAATACAATCAGAAAGTATTTTTTCTTGTTGACGAGTATGATGTCCCGCTGCAAAAGGCCACTGTAAATAAATACTATGATGATATGCTGAATGTTATTTGCGGTATGCTGGGCAGTGCCCTGAAAACTAACAGCTGCATGAAAAAAGGATTTGTGACGGGATGTCTCAGAATTTCTCACCAGAGTATTTTTACAGGAATAAATCACTTTGCAACCTTCGGTCTCGACGATATGCGCTACTCCAGATTCATAGGACTGACAAAAGACGAAACAGAACAGCTGCTGAAGAACTGCGGAATGGAAAAACGTCTGGACGATGTCAGGACATGGTATGATGGATATAACATAGCAGGTAACGATATGCTGTGTCCCTGGAGCGTACTGAATTTTCTATCGAACGCTCTCGCTCCGGACAACGATCCGTCAGCTTTCATGCCTGAAAACTACTGGATCAACTCCAGCGGCAACGATATTGTTGATCTGTGCATGAAATACCCGTCTTCAGAACATTCGGAAAAACTTCAGAAACTTATAAACGGCGAAACAGAAGAGATACACTGCCGCGAGTTCACTACATATCCGGATATTTTCAATGCCGGCAAAACTGCTACTGCCAGTTTCGATACATTTGCAACTCTTATGCTTCATACCGGATATTTAACCTGTGTAAAAAATGCCAAAGCGACAAATGGCAACACAGTAATAAAAATTCCAAACGAGGAAATACGAAACTGTTTTAAAGCAAAGGCTGAATATATATTCAGCAGTGACAATCCTGAATGGCGGGAAAAGGGATGCTGTCTGAGGGACGCTCTTTTTGAAGGAAAACCGGAAGAAATTCAGAAAATTATCGACAGTATGCTTATGACTTTCATCAGTTTTCGTGATTCATCATATGAAAGCTACTATCACGGTTTTATGACAGGCGTGCTTTCCATGGTCAAAACAGCAGAAATGGAATTAAAATCCAATCATGAAAGCGGCAACGGTTTTTCAGATGTTATTATTCAAAATGAAAATTCGAAGTCAGCTGTTATTCTGGAATTTAAAAGATGTGAAAACGGTGATCCTGCAACCCGGTATAATGTATGCTGCGCAGCTTTGTCTCAGATAGACGCCAAACAGTATGACTATGATTTGAAACAGAGAGGATACACAAGGATCTTCAAGTACGGCGTTGCTTTTTATGGAAAGGGATGTACAGTCGGCATGAACGGGAGTGAAAACAGCTGACACACAGTAATCTTTATATGGAGAGTCATGCTATACATGAATTTTGGCTCAGAACTCCGGGATCTTACTACGGTTTCGAATGTTTCATTTTCCACTTCACTCATGGACTCAACAATATAAGAAGGAGCCGTTCTGAATCCATGTTCACCGGTTCACAGAAGAACCTCAAAATATCTGCCGAGTTCCCTGATTACAAAATCTGAATCCAGTTTTTCCTGCTCAAGTCTGTTTACAGACTCAGATTTAGTCCCGTCCGACTGACATCCTCCCATAAGGTAGTTCAGCGTCTCAATCTCCTTCGGAGTAAGGAACTGCAGATATTCCTGTTCCATTGAAACAGGCTGTTCGCTGACATAAACCATCTGATCCCGGTGGGCATCCACGGTCTCAGTTGTCATCATCAGAGAATTAACCTTCACCCCTGCTCTTTTTCTGAATTCCGCCAGCATCAGAAATCCATGAAAATCCAGATCGCCCCAGTAACAGATCTCCTTCTTCTGCTTCAGCCAGTTTCCATCTGCCCAGTCAAGATTTCTTCCGGTGGAAAAAACCATAACCGTATCCCGCAGCGGAGGCATCATGTACCCTGACTGAAGATTCTCCACCACCAGAAGTCTGCTGCCTGGAAGTTCACACAGTCTGAGCTGATCATGAGGAAGTCTGAAGGATCTGATCCCGTGATAGTAATCAAGCAGATCCGGATCAAGAAGTTCAACTGAAACAAAGCCGTCAGGCAGCGGCACCACCCCGAGCCATTCCAAAAGATCGCGGCAGCCGGAATTCTTTCCGGCAACGGTCAGGATCTTCCAGATCAGTTTTTCATGATTCTCAACAAACTTGGTATCAATGCCTTTAAGAGGTAAGGCACGAAGATACAGTCTGCCTTTCCCCATGCCATGTTCAAGCTGACCGAGTACTGTAATCAGATCGGAAAAATTCTGCTGAGGAAGATCCCACAGCATGCATCCAATTTCAGCAAAACGGGCATATGAATCAAAACAGAAAACCCGGGATATTTCTTTTAGTCTGCTGATGAAGCGCGAGATTTCTGCCGCAGGTGATTTTCCCAGTGCAAGCATGAGATCTTCAAGAGAATTCAGAGTAAAACGAATCGGAATATCATTTCCTGGCAGGCCGTGATGATAGTGAATGTCCGTTCTCGAAACAAACTGCTGAAACGGGTACTCTTTCCATGAGCGGATAAACCGCTGAAAAGCAGGTATATCATTCATACCGGCCTTTTCTGCAGGCGGTTTAAGAGAATAAGCAATTGGAAACGATCTGTCCCCGGCAATTCTCCTGATCAGATTTTTTCTGCCGTTACAACCTCTGCTGTCAGAAAACTCCTGCTCAAGAAGTCTTCTGCTAACATCCTCCGGATAAAGCAATAATGACCATCCTTGCTGCGCTGTCTTAAACCGCCGCCGTTAGAAAGAATCTCTTACGCAGCGGATCATAAAAAAAAGAAACACCGGCATAAGAATCCACATTTGCAAACCTGAATACCGGCTGACAAAAGTTACCCGGCTGCAGTCCCCGCATCCGTCTCCTCGACGGTAATTCCGGCTTCTTCAATAATTTCCTGATCTTCCTCCTCACGCTCTCTGCGTTTCATTGACAGCCTGGAATCATACTCCTCCCACGTCAGTTCACTGACAAAGCTTTCATTCTGCGGAGATTTCGTCATTATCACCAGAGATCTGGCATAGTCACGGGCGATATCAATATTCTTGAACGGAGTGATGAGATTGACATGAAGCTTAAGCTCCCTGAATATGCGAAGAACTCTGGAGCTTACACTGTCGGAGGTATTGGAGAAGGCCTCATCAAGAAATACGGATGAATATACCGGCCATGCACCACGATCCGGAGTCAGAACATATGCCAGAGATGCGGCCAGCACAGATCCGGCAAAAGCCTCCTTTTCACCGCCTGATTTTCCGCTGCTGGAATCCAGAACATCCCGCACAATCTCGGTGCCACGCTCAATTTCCTTGGCAAGGAACCGCATTCTTACTCTCGGATCCAGAAGCTGGCGGCTTTCCAGACTTGATGAATTCAGAGCATCATCCAGGATCTTCACAACCTTGGACAGTCCTCTGAACCGGGCTTCGTGATCATCTGATGTTACAAGAGAAAGAACGTTCTTAACCTCCTTGTCAAAGTCATTTATGAACGGGATCCTAATTTTTTCCGGGTGGATCTTAAGGAAGGTGTTCTCTCTGAACTCGGCTCTGGCCAGCACTGAATTAACCTTCTCAATGCGTCGTGTTATATCGTCCAGCTCTCTTCTGATTTTCTCGGAAAGTATGGCTACGGACTGGGTCACCTCGTTATTGAGCTTTGCCTTGAAATCATCCACCAGCTTAGGCAGACCGTCAGTTCTTATAGTATTGAGATAGGACAGATATGCGGGAAGATCTACTATTTTCTGTCCCCATGTAGCCGACTCCGCAGGCCATCTGCTGGAGAAGGTGGACATATCAGTAACAACCTCCTTCTCCGCCCTGTTTTTCTCTGCTACCAGACTGTCCTTCTGACCGGAAAGATAATCGGCAATCATCTTTTCCTTTTCAATAATCTCGGCAGCGGAAATATTCATGGTACCGATAGTCTGATCCAGCATACTTCTGGCTTTTTCTGAAATCGGCTCCCTAAGCTTGTTTTCCAGATCATTCAGTTCCTTTTCCAGCTGCTTTAAATTATCCTCCAGAACCTTGATCTCTCCGTATATTCTGGTGCAGATAAGCTCCATTTCTCTCTGACGCTTCTTGGCATCCTCCCAGTCATTAAGGTATGACTGAAGATCCTCGCTGTTAGTCAGTTTATCCAGCTGAAGTTCCAGCTGATAATGCTCGTCTCTGATGGATTTGACGTCAATTTCCCTGTAGTTTTTACGCTCAGACAGCAGCATGGTATTGCGCAGCGATGTTTTGACTCCTTCAAGCTTTGCTCTTACATCGGCGATTTCCTCGAGAATCCCGTTTCTCCGCTCTATAAGAAGTTTTCTGTCCTGACGAAGCACTGCCAGACGCTCCTTGCTGGAGAATCCGAGACACCATTCATGTCTGTCATCAATTCTGGTTATATCCTTTTTCTCAAAGAAGCCGTGCTGACGGTGAATGAGACCCTCCCTGGTCATGGAGTACTCGGTATCATTCATCTCTTCCACCGATCCGACACAGATAAGATCCTTGGAACTCAGGAAATTCTTCAGCCATCCGGTGTAGGCATGATCCTTCCAGCGAAGTTTCTGCAGATAACCACGGTTGCCGAAGGATACATCATAGCGTCTTGATGTATCGGCAACTCTGACTCTGACATGAAGTCCGGTATGACGGCGGTTCAGCCAGCCGGTAATGGATCGATAATGTTCATCGGACACCAGAAGTGTCTGCCTTATTCCGCCGAGGGCTCTTTCGATGGCACCATGCCAGGATTCTTCCTCCGGTCTGACCTCCATAAGTTCTGCGGCATAAACCAGAGTATTTTTATCAAGACGGAGATCCGCCAGCAGTTCATTTCGTAAATTCTGGTAACGCTGATCCAGATTGGAGTCAGGATTAAGTTCAAGAGTTCTGATTTCATTCTCCAGATCCTGCGCCTCCTTAACCTGATTACGCTGCACCGCATTCAGTTCACCGATCTTGCATCCCATCTCATCCTGCTGAAGATTCAGTTTTTCATCAAGCTGCTGCAGTTTCACCAGATTCTGTCTGAAAATTTCCTCAGAATCCGGGGAATCAAGATCAAGAAGTGCCGCCAGGGTATTGTAGTCACGAAGGCAGCTCTCTGCCCTGCTCAGTTCCAGCTTCTTGTTGTCCAGTTCCTTGCGGTAGCGCTCGATCATGCCTCCGCCATGCTTGATGTAGCTTTCATGGCACATCTCGGCATTTTCTTCAGCCTCCTTCTTTCTGATCTCCGCATTCTCATGATCCTGTCTCTTTAACGCGCATTCATCGGAGGCTTCCTTATGGCGTCTCTTCTTTGCTTCAATGGCAAATGTCGCCACATAGCGATCAAGAGAACTGATGGCCTGAAGAGTCTCGGCTATTCTGATCTCGTAATTTTCTATGTCGTTCTTAAGCACCGGAAGCCGGGAAAGAACGCTTTCCTGAGACTTTGCTATCTCCAGTTTTTCATGAGCTACGCTCAAATCCTCAAACTGCTTGACCGACTCCTGGGCATCCTTCCTGATATCACTCGGCTCCAGCACAAGCGTGCGGATAAGCTCCGTAAGATTGTCGATTTTCTTAAGACCGAGAGCTCTGGAGAGAAGGGCCGGGGCATTGGCGTTGTCCATGCGAAGACGGCGTCTGAAATGGGTTTCATACTCGGAAAAATTATCATCACAGACTCTGACATCATCCTGCGCCCTGAGATATGCCTTGAGCATGCGTGAATCAAAGTTGTTAAAATGCCTGAGAATGTCCTTAACCGAAATCTCCGTACTGCCCACTGCGTAAATTCTTTTTACATCGCTGAGGGCCGAGCCTGTGCCGGTAATATAAAAAATGCCGAGAAGCATAACAATATCGGCTGTATGGGTATGCCTGTAAACAGCCTTTACCACGGTAACAGTGGAACCGGTTCTGAGGTTCTGGCACACCTGCTCGTTTTCATCAAGAGATCTGCCGTAACTTCCACGAATGTAGGACACCAGCGATCTGTCCCTGGTGTTCTGGGAGGCCGCTATATTAAAACTTGCCTTGGACGGAGAACGGAGCAGTGCCATCAGAGCATCAATAACTGTTGATTTTCCGGCACCATTCTCTCCGGTAATCAGAGTTCCGTCAGGATTGATGTTCACCTGGTTGAGACCGCAGAAGGAACCCCAGTTGTATACCTCAATGTGACTGATTTTTATCTGATCCATATTCTCCGGCAGATTAAAAGCACTCTCAAAAAGCGCAAAATTCTGATTATCCATAATTAGCTTTAATCTTTAAATATTCTTATAAAATCCATCCCTGACATCTTCGGTGAGAAGCACCTATCTCCAGGAAAAACAGAAGATCTCCGTCCGGAAACTATAACTGAAGCATCGTTCCGTCAGAAGTCTGTCCTGTAAGCAGTCAAATCATACTGATCCTACACCTGCCCCGCATCATCGGTTTTCAGATCAGATACGTCGATACTGTATGATTCGGCAAGCGCCCGGTACTGAGCCAGCATTGTTTCCATGGCCTTCACATTAATTACATAATGTATGAGTGGCAGGATCTGATAACGATCCTCGTCCTCACCGGAAAGCTTTCTTACAATCTGCTTCTCCTGAAGACGACTCAAGATGCCGTTTAAATTCTTTGAATCCCTGGTGGTGCTGACTATTTCACGAAGATACGGCACCAGCATGTTTTTGATTCTTTCCACGTCAATAACCACAAAACTCTCACCCTGGGCGTTTGCACGCTCATGATAGAACTTGCGAAGAACAAGGATCACAATGGTGTCATATACTGAAAGTTTGCGTGAGCTGATCAGAAAAAGATCATCTGACTCCTTCCTGCTCCTGTCTGCAAATTCAGCATCAGAAATCTCCTCTCCCTCTACGAATTCATCATCCCGGCGATAGTTGTGGATAAAGGCAATCCCCTTCTCGGCATTGATTTCCACCTTGAGATTGAGATTCTGCAGATATGAGGAGACGAGTTCACGCCTGGTAAGAAGAAGATTGAACATCTCCTCGTTGTCCTGGGAATTGATGGCACCCCTGCTCATAAGTCTGACCATCAGATTTCTCAGTTCGGCAGGCAGCTCCGCCACACCTGCGGGTATTCCGCTGTTTTTTTCTTCTGTTCTGTTTTCCATATCTCTTACTGATTGTTCTGATCCCTAAAATGAGGTTCCAGTTTCTGTATCCTGCTCATCCATAAATCTGGCAGGTCTTCCGGACGAAGATCGGCAGCATTCAGCTGTTATCTCCGCCGCCCACCCTGTGACTTGAAACAAGCTGCCGGGGAATGGTGATCCTCAGAACCCTGCCTTTTTTCTTGTAGTCCGAAACTTCCACCACATCCTTTTCCGAACCGTATTCTGCTCCGAATTCATGAGCCGCCCTTACATACGCAACCACCTCGGAAAGTCCGTAGTGAACCTTGTTGCGTCTTATAATTTCCGCAACTGAAAGGACTGATGCTCTGCCCAGGGTTCTGCGGATATTGTCCCGAACCTCGGACATTCTCACAGTATCAAGACTGTTGAGAACACCCTGTGACAGACTGCCGGCCGACGTATTATCCCTGATATCGGAAAAGTCAGCTATTTCGTCCGGAGATCTCAGAGTATAGGCATCAATACTGTCCACATCCACCGATCCGGAATCTATCTGAAAATTCAGCTTTTCCGTTTTAAGATTTATCGGTGCCTCCTTTAATTTAACTGCCATCTGCTCAAGCTGAGTCAGCAGTCTGTCAACGGCCCTGTTTTCCGCAAAATCCGTATTCTCCAGATAGAATCTGATATTCTCGTCTATTCTGGCCCTCACCTTCCGCACCCGTTCACATTCTGTAACCAGAATACCGGTGAGATCCCTTAGAAAGAATCTTTCCTCCGGCTTAAGATGAGCTGCAACCTTGTGCTTCAGAAGCTCCTCTATCTGATATTTGAATGTATCAAGATCAGCAGTATTGCAGATCATCCTGAAAAAGCCGTCGTATGCCGTGCCGTATTCTGTCAGACGCTGCTTCTGCTCCTCCTCCAGAACCTTTTCCAGAACCTGTCCCCTGGTGGAATAATGCTCTATCATACGTATACGGGTGTTGCGGTCTATTTCTCTTGTTTCCTCCTCCACCTTTCTGAAATCGGCAGGAAGCCTTTCCGCCAGTTCATATATGGTCCGCATTCTTTCTCTCTGCTCGGCAGGAGTAAGGAAGGAGCCGCCGCCCATTTTTACCGCGTCAATACGGGACTCAAGTTCACGCTTCTGCTTCAGAAGAGCTCCGATCCTGACCTTCTTATCCGTGCTCACATCAATAAAAAGCTGCTTAACCTCATTCTGGAGGATCTGAAGGTGTGTTGCCGATGTGGATACCACAGGACTCTCCAGCATCTGGGTAAAATCTATGGCCTTCTGAGCTGCATCCGTCATGGTGACAGATCCGTCCATCTCAACAATCCAGCCCTGCTCCATCCAGTGTCTTAAATAATCGGAAGACTGACGGAAACTCACTTCCGTTCCGAAAGTCGTCTTGATATCCTGAAAGCATTCCTTGAGTTCGGCCCTCGCCTTCTCATAGGAAATTTCCCTTTCATCTCTGAAAATGTTCTTCAGAAACGCTATGACAAGAGGAGCGTTATCAGAGCGAAGAAGCTTCCAGGTCCGGTTCTTGTCAAGCAGACCGGTAATGGCTGAATAATCATTAATAAAGTTCATGGTAAATCAGGAAAGTAATCCGCAAAAACACGCATAGTTTAAATTATGACAGCAAAGATTGCATCAAAAAGATCCAAATCCGGATGTATCAGAACTCAGACATGACGGCCGCTGTTATGATATCCAGATGAAAATCTGTATAATCAGATGGCGGTTTCATGAAGCACCGCATCCAAATGCCAGAAAAAAGGAAAGACAGGAGGATGGAAAAAATGTTTTCCTATGCAACTCGAAACAAAGGAAAAAGTCTGCTGAAAAAGCTGACGGACTATGTTGTGCTGGATCTGGAAACCAGCGGGATGAATACATACTATGATGACATTATTGAAGTGGGAGCTCTTCGCGTAAGAAACGGCTTAATTACGGAAAGATTCCAGAAACTGATCAAACCGAGGAACCGAATCAGTTCATTCATTACTTCTCTGACAGGAATAACCAACTCCATGCTGAAATCAGCGGGAGAACCGGGCGAGGTGCTGCCCCAGTTTATAGATTTCATCGGCAGTGACATTGTAGTCGGACATAACGTCAATTTTGATATCAACTTCATTTACGACAAATGGGAGTTGATGTCCGGCAGCTTCTTTACCAACGACTATCTGGATACCCTCAGAGTTGCCCGAAAGGTACTGCCTGATCTGTGCTCTCACAAGCTGGAATATCTGAAAAGCCACTACAGGATCAATGTTCAGGGAGCACACCGAAGCATCGCCGACTGTGAAACCACCTATCACGCATATCTGAATCTTATGAAGGACGCCGACAGACTGTGCATAGATTTTGAGGCACCGAAGACCGTCAGGGCATCATCATTCAAACCTGACGAAAATGCAGATCCTGCATCTCCTGTCTACGGAAAAACTGTTGTCATTTCAAAAAGCTACAGTCAGAAAAGTCGACTTGCTCTGCTTAATTTCATAGCCAGAGCCGGAGGAATCAACCGCGACAGTCTGAGCGGAAAGACAGACTATCTGATATGCGAGTCCGCAGCTGAACTTTCCGGCAGCCCCATGGGCAAAAAAGCCAAAGAGCTGAGTGAAAAAGGGAAGGTAATAAAAATCCTGAATGCAGGAACCCTGACAGCCATGATTATGAATGCAGTGCAGATCAGCAAAAAATAGTTCTCAGCGGAAGTTATCTATCAAATCAAAAACATCACGTCTCGAGGCATTATAAAAGCCTAAAATCAGCAGGAGACGTGTGTTTTCCATCTTCACATAGGCTATAACAGGGATCTCCGCACCGGAATCATCCTTTGCAGTCCCTCTGCAGTAAAGCATGAAAAGAGCAGTATCGTAAACTGCACGCTCGGTACAGTATCCCAGATCATGAAGCATGGAGCTCAGAATTTTATACTTTTCCAGCTCAGACTTTTTGCTGAAATCAAACCGGCGACCGTCAGAGGATGATTTGATCTCGGCAAAGGTGACCAGCTTACTTTCCCCGGGATGTCTGAAACTTACCGTGCCGTTAACATTGTCAGTTCTCTCCCATCCCTGCGGCAGAGCAGAAGCCTCAGTCACAAAAAGCACAGAAAGAAAGGAAACAAGAATACAGAATACTCTCTTAAAATTTATCATCCGCATTTTCAACCGATCAGTCACTCCTGAAATTAGTACCATAACAGAGATCCGCCGCAGCCTCAAACATAACCTGGGTCCCGAACGCCATCCTGCGTTCCCGCCCCGGTCTTCACAGTCCGGCCGTGACATGACAGCGGCAGTTCAGTCCGCAGGACATGCCCTGTCAGGCAGTACTCCCGACTGCTCAGTGAGGCATGTTTGACAGAGCATCGCCTTTCTTCTTCCGCTTCCCTTCCTTATCTGGATCTGTCACACGGGACGGATTCGGATCTGATCCGAGATTTACAATATCCTGATATGTTACACCGTCACCTATCACGATAAAACCCGAATACTCGGCATTCTTGTATATGCCCACATAATGTCTGACAACAGGATCCGATTCACCGTCTTCAGATTCAATACGCTGATCGCATTCGATAACAACCCTTTCATCCTCATCCGTCTTCAGCAGATCCTTGCTGAAACACGGGATCACGGCTCCAAGGTAGTAGCGGTGGATGTCATCCTCGTCGTAAACTTCGCCTGTTCTTCTGGTAAACTGTCCCCAGAAGACATAGGAAGGGGAACCGTCGGAAACACCCCGACTGTACAGAACTGCCTCCTTGAACCGTTTCACGTAACTGCGGTACTGGGGATTTGTTCTGGCATTGTCAATTTTCCATCCCGGAGGTACTGCTGACGACGAAGAAGAAAACAGAATACCCGCCAGCATGCATGAAATACCTGTAAACAATCTCAGGTGCTTAAAACTAAAGCTCAATTTCTGGTTCATATGTCAATTTCTTCATTAAATCATTCACTGAGTTAAAATCCGTGTGGTAACCGGTGATCAGAAGAGAATATTTCTTCCCCGTCTTCACAATCAGAAGATAACCGAATTCCTTTGTCTCCGCTCTGCAGACTCTCTGAAAAATGCCGGCAGACTCAAGATCTGTATTCACAGTTTTTTCCAGAACACATCCGGTTTCAGCCGCCATGGCTTCCAGCCGCCCCTTCGGATCTGAAACATCCTCTGATTTTACCACCCTGAAGGAGATAACCTCGTCTGAATTCTCCCGCTGAAAAATGTATGAACTGCGCTCCTTCTGCCCTTCCTCCGGTCTGTCAGACAGAACCATTTTCCAGTCCAGGGGAACAGCTGACGAAGACAGGGAAAAGAGAAAGAAAAACATCCCTGCAAAAAGCCTATTCTTCACCTTTCATAACCTCCGCAACCGTGGAATCAAGAAGTGCCAGCGCCTCATCCTCGCTGCTGCACCTGCAGACTCTTTTAAAGATCTCATTTGCCGTGAGCTCATTATAATATTCCCTCAGATAACTGAGAAACTGTTTCATGCGGGCAAAAATATTTCCTTCCGGACTGAACCGACGGAATGCCGCAATAAATTCATGAACAGTTTCCACCATCTGTTCATATGAAAACGGTTCTTCCCCGTTTCGAATAACATTGGCCAGATTAGGAAGATAAAGGGCCCCCCTGGCCAGCATCAGCATACTGCACCCGGTTACGGAAATACATTTTTCTGCTGAAATACGGTCAAATATATCTCCGTTTGCGATAACCGGAACAGGACACAGCTTTCTGATTTCTCCAATTAAATCCCAGCGCACCGTGTCAGGAAGATAACCGTCAGCCTTCGTTCTTCCGTGAACACAGAGAGCATCAACACCGGAGGAATATATCTTTTCTGCGATCTCAAGAAAATGATCGGCACTGTCATACCCCAGCCTCATTTTGGCTGTAACCGGAATATTTTCAGGAACAGAGTCCCTCACTGCCCTGCAGATTTCTGCAATAAGATCCGGTGTTTTAATAAGAGCGGCACCGCCGTTGGATTTGTTAACCTGCTTTGCCGGACAGCCGAAATTAAGATCTATGCCGGCGGCTCCCATTCTGCAGGCTAAAGCGGCACTTGATGCCATTACCTCCGGATACTGACCGAGCAGCTGCACATACACGGGAGTTCCGCTGTCCGTTCTGCCGCCGGAAGACAGCTCCGGCACCTTTTTCAGAAGGACACCGGCAGGAACGGTTATATCCGTAATACGTACGAACTCACTCTCGCAGTAATCATAGAAATTGATTTTCGTCAGAACATGACGCAAAGGAGCATCCAGGACTCCGTCCATGGGAGCCAGAACAAGTTTCAGGACATTCATCTGAGAAGTTTTAATTAAGAGGCTTGTGATGCTCTATCATGGAGCGCCGTTCCGACTCAAGATACGCATCAATCTGACTATACGGCAAAGGCTTTGAAAAATAGTACCCCTGGGAATATCTTATGCCCTTGCTTTCCAAAAATTCCTGAAGTTCCTTGGATTCGGCATACTCGGCCACCAGATCCACGGAGAAACGCTTGGCCAGGAATATAATGACGTCAATTATATTACGGTTGACCTCGTCATGTAAAAGATGTTTGATAATCTCTCCGTCGATTTTTATGATATCAGGCTTGAGCTTCACTATTTCCAGCAGATTGGAATAACCGGCACCGAAATCATCGATGGCTATCATTACACCGTAGGTACGAAGTTTGGTAATAAAATCAGAAAGCAGGTTCAGATCCTCAAAGGCATCTGATTCAAGAATTTCAAAAATGAAATGACTTGGATTCTTCAGAGTTCCGAGACGATCATAGATCATGCTGGTAACCATTTCCGAATTTATGTCAATAGCGGATAAATTAATGGAAACAGACTCCTCCCGGTTCTCGAACAGATCAAAAACCTTGTTGATCATGGCACAGGACAGCTGCAGATAAAGTCTGAACTCCTTGGCTACCGGCAGGAACTGGTTAGGGAACCACAGTTTGCCATTGGCATCCTTGATCCTCATAAGAGACTCGAACTTGTAGGTTCTACCGCAGGTATTATCAAATATAGGCTGAAAATACGGCTCGATACCGTCATTCTCGATGGCGTAGTTGACAACAGCCAGAGCGGCCAGTGACTCTTCAAAATTCTCTACAGCCTCATGACTGTCCTCGTACACCACAAAGCGCTTAAGTTCATTTTTACGGTCGGAATAAAGAAGTTTGGCCTTCTCCAGCAGTTCGTCCTGCTGATCTACAACTATAAAGAAGTTGTTCATGCAGACCGTGCCGTTATGGGTATAGTGGCAGTTGAACTTGAGGAAAAGATTCCGGATCAGCTCCATATAATCGCTGGTTGTGATGCGATCAGTGGCAGCTATGATAAAGGAGGAAAGATCATTGCAGTACAGATTAATGAGAGAACTCTCCGCCGAATCTGAAATAAACCTCTCCTTTCTCAGATAATCCTCAAACAGCTTCACATTCTGCCTGTAATAATCGATATACTCGGTATTTCCGAAATAATTAGAAAGCTGTATGCTCTTTTCTATGACGACAAGAGTCAGCTTGTGATACTTAAACTTGACACAGTCGTAGGAGAACTTCTCCACATTGTACATATGGGTGTTCTTGTCAATAAAGAGAGATTCCGTAGCCTTCTTCTCCTGCTCGGAAATCTTTTTGAGAAGTGCCTCCTTCGCCGAAAGAATTTCCTCAGACTGATGGGACAGAACGTAGTCAAAAACATCCCTGGTGTCATCATCGTCTGCAAGAAAAGGTTTTATCCGGGATTTATCAATCTGACTGACATGGGCATTTGCATCCTCGGTAAGACTCAGAAAAACAACAGATCCTGTATAAAGTTCGTTACTGTCTTCTTCTCTGGCAAATTCACCTCCCACATAGCATAAACTCAGATCCTGCCCCTGTTCGCTCATAAATTTGATTATCTGGGGATGCATGGATGAATACAGCTGAGGTCTGAGAAAACAGCTGAATGCCCACAGAACCTGTGAAGGAAAGAGATTGAATTCATCAATCATGGCACAGTAGTGATGATAGGCAATTCTCGAACTCATATAACAACATCTGAACCGCTCACCGCGACGCAGTGCAAAACCCTGAGGTACGGAAAATGACTGTTCATCCTTGTTATAAATAAGCTGACGCGTCGCGTTGTTCCGATCCACCAGCATCAGAGGAAAACGATCAAGGAGCGAGAGAGTTTCGTCATTTTTTGTGACATCTATGCCTAGAGTATCATTAACGAAATCAAGAGTTTTGACCCCGGATATCTCCTCAACAACACCACCGTTAACATCAGTTACCTCATATATATCACCTACAGGCTCCACATTGTTGATAACAAAAGAGAATACCTGAAGATCATTTCCGGAAAAGGCAACCACCATAAAGTGACGCATATAGGACATATGCTCATCAAACACAAAACCCCAGAAGAATGATTTGACACTGGTACATGGACCTCCGGTCAGAACAATGTCCGGCACCAGCTTGTTGAATTCATCAACAAAGCCGACAAGATTCTGATAGTTGCCGGAAACATGAATTGTAAGAGCCCTGGTAGTCTGATCACACATATTGCCTACAATATCAAGAGACAAATCGGCGGCACAGACACCGGTATAGGGAATAAATCTGACCTCAAACTGCGATTTTTCAAAACAGACGATGCGAACCATCATTCCGCTCTGATATATTTCTCCTTTCAGACTGAACTTGCAGGATGAAGAACCGGCTATGGAGGAATAAGGAAGAAGGGATTTTACAAAGGCGGCATTACTTACAGATTCCTCCGGAGAAAGACCGGAAGAATAGAGAAAAACAAGAAGCTTGCAATTGGTATCAACTTTACTGTCAGCGAGAAACTGCTTGAAAGAATCGCGATTTTCAAACAAGCATACATATTCCTTCATAAAGCACCCCGATTATACTTATCTGAGAGTATCACATAAATAACTGTAGTCCTATGATTTAACTAACAAAAAGAAACGAAAGATGCCTGATTATTCAAAAGATGTGGAATACTTCAAAAAATGACGGGCGGTTCAGGTGATTAATTTTCTTGCGAATGTTTCCCGCAGAATCAGAGGAACAAAAGATCTGATCAGATCTTTTGCAACAACTTAACCGATCTGATCAGATCAGGTTTTCAGATGCGACACGACAGATTATGAATTATAAAATAAATCGTAATTTTCAGAACAGGAATGATCTCATAAGATCAAACGAGACAGAGTAAGTCTAGAAAAGATATTGATTAATCAGATCTATGGATAACAAGCAGGAAAAAATACATTAAAAAATATCAAATGAAAAATGTATAAAAAACAACCTGAAATATCATAAAAAAATTTTTTCAGAAAAAAAATATAATCAAAAAAAATTTTTTTCATGTATTAAAAATAATTTTTTGCTAAATCTATGTACTGGCAAAAAAAAAGACACAACAGATTGTGTCCATCAAAAAAAGACTAAAATTAAATGCCTACCTGCTCCTTGAGCATCACATTCATCTTGTAGAGAGGGATAAAATTTTCATTATTAATAACAGCAATATCAAGAAATTCATAGCATCTTCCCGAAGCATAAAGTCCTGTTGCAAGAACAATACATACAGATGATTTCTCATATGAATTAATCACAAGTACGTCCCCGGGTTCGGAATTGGACATATCCTGCACCGAGAAGACCTCACAGTCTATCGGCATACGTCGAAGCAGAGAAAATTTCTTTAAATTTCCCAGACTTTTCAATCCCTTACAATAGAATTTTCTGATAGTAACAGCATTCAGAGCCAACTCCAGACGCTCCATTGGGGCATAAGGAAGATCCTGAATCGACTGGAGTACATAGTAATAAAACGATGCATCATCCACATTGAACGGAGTATCTTCCAGCTCCTTTACATCACTGCTGAACAGGTCGCAAAGATCATATGAACAGAGAAAACTAAGGGACTGCTGACCGTCAAAAACTCTGATGAGAATACGACTGCGTTCTGCTGAGTATGTCCAGTACCAGGACGGATTCGGTTCAAAATGCATAGGTCGTGTTCCCAAAAAAATTCAATGATCAGATTATATCCAACAGTAAAAATTTATTTAAACAGAATAAAAAAATTTTTGTATTCACATCACAGTATATTTATACAAAAAATTTTTTTTTGCTTGATTATTTCGTAAAAAAATTTTTTTGATTAAAAATAAATCAATTTACATATTCTAAGGAAACTTTTTACTGTGTTCTGACACCTGATTTAAACTGATCTGACGATCTGATTAATATACAGATCTGATCAGATCTGTATATTATTTTCTCTAAAAGAATTAATCAAGTACCAGATTTTTTTATATGATTAATCTTTAATCGTTTTTCTTTATTTATGATTAATCACCAATCATGATCATAAATATTCGAATTATCAGATTAATAATCGGAACACTGCCACCGCTTCAATCTTCACCCCTGTTCCGATCATTCACTGGATCATTATGAAATTTTAGTTCTGCATAAGAATTTCAGAGAAAAAAAAAACAGAACCTCACGGAATAAAAATCCCGCGAGGCCCATCAGGACGGAGGAACCGCCTATATGTTATCTACAAGATCCTTAACCAGCTTCGGCCCGTGATATATGAATCCGGTATATATCTGAACAAGTCTGGCTCCGGCCTCCATTTTTTCTCTTGCTGACATGACGGAATCAACACCGCCCACACCGATAATAGGAATTTCATCCTTCAGAATATCATGAAGCTTTCTTATAACCTCGGTACTCCTGGCTAAAAGAGGTCTGCCACTCAATCCTCCGGTCTCATATGCATGAGGCATATCATAAACAGCATCCCGGCTTACAGTCGTATTTGTGGCTATGACTCCGTCCATGTGATGCCTGAGCAGACTGTCAGCCATGGACTTAAGTTCGTCATCAGTTACATCCGGAGCAACCTTGATCGCCACCGGCACGTACTTTCCATGAAGCTCAGTCAGATCCCGCTGCTTGCTCTTAAGACTTCTCAGCAGCGTGTCAAAATAATTTCCGAACTGAAGACGGCGAAGATCCGGAGTATTTGGAGACGAAATATTTACGGTTATATAGTCTGCATATCTGTACACCCGATCCATGCATATAAGATAGTCATCAATGCTCTTCTCAAGAGGAGTCAGTTTGTTTTTACCTATATTAATGCCTGTGATACCGTCGTAACGGCTTTTTTCAACCTGTCTTATAAGAGCTTCAACACCGTCATTATTAAAACCCATGCGGTTAATAATGCCTTCGGCAGGGACAACTCTGAAAAGTCTCTTTTTAGGATTTCCAGGCTGCGGAACAGGAGTAACAGTACCAACCTCTATGAAACCAAAGCCAAGCTTTCCAAGTCCGTCAATCGCAACAGCATTCTTATCAAGTCCGGCGGCAAGTCCTATCGGATTTTTAAAATGAAGTCCCATGACATCAACAGGCTTATAGGCAACCTTCTGACTGAGGAGAAAACTGAGGGGCGAACGACCTAAATAATGAAGCATGCTCATGGTCATTTCATGTATAAACTCAGGATCAAATCTGAAAATAACCGGCCTTACAAACGGCTCATAAAAATGAAACAGCATGATGCCCCCGATACCTGTTAACTAAGCGAAGCAAAAAAATAAATGAAGTCCGGATTTATATCTGAATTCAGTCAGAAATTCGTTCCAGTGAAACAAAACTGTTTTTCTCACTCAATTCTAATTTAAAAACACCGTGAATGCCACTGTACCCCACAAACTTCTGAAAATGACCGATGGGCAGTTCAAGCCTTAGCCCCTCAAAGGTCATGACCGACAGTCTCTTTACCGGGGAATTGTACATAATGTTGCGAACCTGCTCGGCACTCATCTGAACCGAAAAGGTATAATATCTGTTCATAATCCGCCTCCTGCGCTTCTACGGAAAACGCTCCTGTCAAACCTCATGCCTTGAGACTGCGGGTAATCTTTTCATACAGATCCGAAGCAAGATCTTTCATGCAGGAAAGTTTGTTCAGTTCATTTCTCATAAAGTCACTGCGTTTCTGATCGAATCTCCTGAACTGCATAAACGCCTCTACCAGCCTTGCTGCAGTCTGAGGATTGCTGCTGTTCAGCACCGACAGAATTTCGGTCAGGAATCTGTACGCATCTTCTCCTCTTCCGTGAAAGCCGTAAGGATTTGACATTACAAAAGAGCCAATAAGAGATCTTATACGGTTAGGATTGCTCATTGAAAAATCAGGATCTGACATCAGTTCCCGGATCTTCTCAAGAGTTTCAGCCGCAGGAACAAGAGCCTGAACTCTGAACCAGTTGTCCATCATCAGTCCGTTGCCGTGCCACTGCTGTCTGTATTTTCCAAGAAGCCCGGATGCCACGTCAAGTCCGGCATATACCGCAGAGCCGAGGGCAGACATTCGATCTGTCATATTGTCTGAGGAATCATAAATTTTTGTAACCTCTTCGGCAAAACTGTTGCCCCTGCCAAGACAGAGATAGTCAAGAGCCAGAGCCCTGGCTGACCTTCTGCAGGAATGTTCAAAATCCCATACATAAGGATCATGGTCGGATGAAGACACAAAAAGCTCATACCACAGAGGATCAAGCTCTGCTGCCAGGATCTTTTTCAGTGCAGTTCTTCCCCTGTGAATTCCTTCCACATCAAAACGGTCAAAAATTTCCATAATCTGCATTTCAGACGGAACCGACAGCAGTTCAGACAGATACAGACCGTCATATTTTCCCGACTTCAGAATTTCTCGGAAAATATCGGTAATGTCCCGTGCGGCATTTTCTGGCTCCTGCCCCTGCTCAACCACAACTCTGAAATAATTGCAGTAGAGAGACCACATGGCATCATAGCGGTTAAAATTGTCGGATCCGCAGGCAATAATGCTCCTCAGTTCCCTAAGTGAATAATTTTTTCTGAGTTTCACCGGAGCGGAGAAATTTCCGAGATAAGTTACACACGGCTCCGAATCGATATCTGTGAAAACCAGCTTCATAAATTTCTGACTGAAAAGCAGGAGTCCGTTCTCATCAACAGCAGGATCTGTGAGTTTCTGTATTTTTCCATTGCCGGAAATAACCTCAGGCTTTAAAGGTATAACCATTGCAGGATAGTCACTTCTGTTGCGGTAATGAGTAGACTCAAAACTCTGGGAAAGCTCTACAGTAAGGGTGCGCGACGATGGATCGTAATTCTCCAGCACATCAACTACAGGAGTACCGTCGTACTGGTACCAGTTTCTGAACTGACCGAGATCCGAACCTGATGCATCCTCCATGGCTCTGACAAAATCCTCACAGGTGGCACAGCCTCCGTCAAACCGTGAAATATACAGCTTCATGCCCTTCTGAAAGTTTTCCTCTCCTATGACGGTATGGAGCATGCGGATTACCTCTGCACCCTTTTCATACACGGTAACCGTGTAAAAATTGTTCTGTTCAATAACCATATCCGGACGGATAGGATGAGCCATAGGTCCCATATCCTCGGCAAACTGCACTGAACGCATAACCTTTGCCTCTTTTATCCGCTCCACCGCACGACATCCGAGATCCGATGAAAACTCCTGATCTCTGAATACGGTCAGTCCCTCCTTGAGACTCAGCTGGAACCAGTCCCGGCAGGTTACCCTGTCTCCAGTCCAGTTATGAAAATACTCATGACCGATAACATTCTGAATATTATGAAAATCGTTGTCCGTACCGGTATTATGATCTGCAAGGACATATTTTGAATTAAAAATATTCAGTCCTTTGTTCTCCATTGCACCCATATTGAAGAAGTCCACAGCGACAACCTGGAACAGATCCAGATCATACTCAAGACCGAATCTGTCCTCATCCCACTTCATCGCCTGCTTCAGAGAATTTACAGCATGGAGTACACGATCTCTGCTGCCGGGCTGGGAAAAAAACTGAATTGTGACCCGGCGTCCGGAACCGGTGACGTAACTGTCCTCAACCATATCCAGATTGCCTGCCACCAGAGCAAAAAGATATGAAGGCTTTGAATACGGATCTGAACACACCACATAATGACGGCCGCCAGGAAGATCGCCATTTTCCACGCGGTTGCCGTTGGAAAGAAGATAAGGATAAAGTTTTTTATCAGCCTCGATTCTGGTAGTAAAACGGGCAGACACATCAGGCCGATCAAGGTAATAAGTGATTTTTCTGAAGCCCTCCGCCTCGCACTGGGTGCAGAAGGATCCCTCGGAAATATAAAGACCCTCAAACTCCGTATTATTTTCAGGTGAAATATAATTTACAATTCTCAGCGTGAATTCTGACGGAACACCGGTGACGGTAAGACTCGTCTCATCAACCGTGTACTCTGCCAGAGCTCCGTCAAGTGCTACAGACTCTAACTTCAGTTTCTCGCCATCAAGAACCAGCGGTTCATTATGCTCACCGATACGGCGGATTTTCATTTCAGATTCTACTCTTGTAGAAGCAGGATCCAGAATGAAATTAAGGTATACATCCGTAATACTGTATTTTGGAGCTGTGTAATCCTTTCTGTATTTTTCTTTCTTAACTGAACTCATTTACTTTTCCAAAGTACCGGCGTTCCCGCCTAAATAATTTTTTACAACAAAAAAAAGACATAAACCAGGAGAAAACAGTCTTCTGACATTACAGATCCTGATATGCAGAATATTATTTCTGTTCACCGGTGATATGTCGCCAGGTTCTCCACAATGACAGACAACAGAACTGAAATCTGCCGGTAAGAACAAACTTCCGATGAAATCCGGTTCGGGTTAATCCTGAAGAAAGATCAGATCTTTCTGTCTGCAACTGAAAGCGGGCATGATTCCACAGTTCAGTCGTGGAATGCTGGCGCCCGCAAAAATCATCATGACAAACAGATGTTATCTGCTACTGATTGAATGAAGATCACTTCCGCTGATGGATGCAAGATCGGCAGCTATGGCGGCGGCTTCATTTTTCCATACATCAGGAAGTTTGACATCATCCGGCAAGTCGGCAACCTTCTTAATTTTCGGCTGTCCGATTTCCTCAAGTTTGAGATTTACCCGGTTGAGTTCCCTGGCCTCGTCCTCCTTCTGCTTGGCTCTTCTTTTTTCCAGATTAAGAGACACGGTCTTCTTATCCTGGATCTGACGAACCTCATCAACCTCCTCCAGCAGCAGTTTGAAATCCAGAAGATCCTTCACTCTGTCTTCATGTCTTGCCTGAAGGGCCTTTACATATCTTGCAACATTGCCCTCGCTGGAGTATTCGCCGGCTGAAATGGAATCCCACGGGAGCGGATTATCCATATCCTTTTCGCCGAACTTCATATAGGCGTAGGAGGAAGGGAATGTAATATCAGGAGCCACACCCTTCAGCTGGGTACTTCCACCGTTGACACGGTAGAATTTGGCAATGGTATAGGAAAGCTGTCCCATATCCTTATTGAAAAGATCATAGAAACGGGCAAGCGGAGTTACCTGCTGAACAGTACCCTTGCCGAAGGAATTTCCCCCAACCAGGATACCGCGGCCGTAATCCTGCATGGCTGCGGCAAAGATTTCAGATGCGGAGGCACTCAGCCTGTCGATCAGCACAACCAGCGGACCGGAGTAAAATATGTCACTGTCAGTATCATTTGCAGAATTGATTTCGTCAGCACGATCTCTTACCTGAACTACAGGTCCCTTCTTGATAAAAAGACCGGTAAAGGTGGTTGCCTCAGTGACAAGTCCACCGCCGTTTCCTCTTAAATCAATAACAACAGCTGACACGCCGTCATTCTTGAGTTTTGTAAGTTCCTTTCTGGTATCGGCCGTAAGTCCGCGATAGAAACTTGAAACCTTGAGAACACCTATCTTTCTGCCTTCAACATTAATCACCTCGGAAGACGCTGAACGATCAGCCATCTTGATTTTGTCACGGACAAGAGACATGACAAAGATTTTTGATGCTTCACCCTCACCACGCTGAACCTGAAGATAAACTGTTGAACCCTTCGGTCCTCTGATCAGACGCACGGCCTCATCAAGACGTATGCCGACAATATCAACAATCTTCTTCTCAGAAGTGCCTACTCCGATAATCTTGTCCTTTGGCTTCAGCTGCTTTGATTTTTCAGCAGGACCGCCCGGAATAAGATCCACTATGGTAACTGTATCATCCTCGCTGTTCAGAGTTGCTCCGATACCTTCAAGAGAAAGGTTGATATCATTCAGGAACTCCTCTGATGCAATAGGAGACATATAGTTGGAATGAGGATCATAGGCATGAGCCATGGTATTCTCAAAAACGCTGAACACGTCCTCACTCTGACTCTGGGAAAGAAAATTAAGCGAAGATCTGTAGCGTTTAATCAGGCGCTTGACAGCCTCCTCCTCGGTTTTGCCGCTTAAAATGAGTTTGATAAGATCGTACTTCACCACCTTTGTCCAGAGATCCTGCCGCTCCCGCGGTGTTGCAGGCCATTTCTCTTCTGAACGATCATACTGAAACTCATCATCCTGAGTCAGATCAATGCCACCCCTGTTAAGCAGACTGATGGCATAGGTCAGCTGCTCAAACTTAAGTTTTTCAAAATCGTTGAATATGATATACGGAAGATCAAGCTCACAGCCGAGAATTGATTTTTTCAACTGGCGTACGTCCTTGAGATAGCTGTCCACGTCTCTCTGCAGGAACAGCACCTTGTAGGAGTCCATACTCTTCAGATAATCTCTGAAAAAATCCAGGTAAAACTTGTTGTCAAGGACTAGATCCTGGCGATAGTGAGCCTCAGTAAGTTCACGAAAAACACGCTTGCATGAAATCTTATGGTGCTTTTCCTGCTGAAGCACAGGCAAATCCTTAATGGTAATATTCGACTTTTCGGCAGCCTGAGCCGAAGCCGAACAAAGAAGAAGACCAGAAAGAAGAACCGGAAAAAATCTGTTCATATGGCACCTGTATAATGGAAACCCTAAATTAGTCAGACAACTGAACAGCAAAACGACAAGCCGCCAATTTCCTGCAAACTGAAATTTGAAAAAATTACAGACAGCACACGAACCGTCACCGATGATGACAGTCCGCATATTGTCTGCTGTTAGTGGAAAAAAATCAGTTCTGAGAAGTCTGATTATTCTGTGACTGCGATTCCTTGCGGACAACAAGTCTTAAAGATGAAATTTTGCTGTGTACAATGTTGCCGTTTCTCATCTTGACATGAATGTCATCCGGCTCAATCTTGTCCACAAAACCCTTTGCAATGCCTTCAGCAATTCTTACGCTGACAAAATCGCCAACCTTGAGGGTGTCCAGATCAACCGGAACGTACAGATATACAGGAGGACGCGTATATGTCTTCTTCTGAGGATAACTCTTTCCTCCGTTTCTGTTGAAAGGCTTCCCGTGGAAATTTTTAGAGCCAGGACCGCCGAACTTTTTCTTATAACCCTCGCCGGCAGGACGGGGCTTTTTCGCACCGGCATTTGCGTTGCCGGTTCCAGCGCCAGCAGCCCTTGCCTTGTTCTGTCTCTCGCTTATCTTCTTCTTTACAGCTTCCTTTTTCTCCTGAGCATACTTTTCCTGCTCCTCGGTAATCGGACCGTCACATTCGTTGCCGTCAAGATCAACACGTACTGCCCCTACCTTGCAGGCATCAAGATATGCCAGAGATGATGCATAAACCTTTATGCCCTGACGTATGGCTGTCTTCGAATATTTTCCCTCAGGTGAAATTTCATCACCCAGTCTTGCCACTATATCCTCAAGAATACCGATTTTTATCGGTCTTACATTTTCGGAGTTATAGGCAAAAAAGCACTTTGGAAATTTCTCAATAAGAAAATCAAGGACTTCTCTCGGGGAATACTTTCTCTGAACTACATTTTCCCCGTTCTTGTTATTTGCACCTGACACACCGCTCAATTCATTATTCTGTTTTACTTCACTCATACATATCTCTTTATTTACAAAGGCTCTAACTCAATAGAGCAAAATTAACTGACTTTAGCTTCAGTTGTGAAACAATGTGTTCAACCGCGAAAATGTTCATTCACAGAGAGCAAAATATCTTCACTGCAGCATTCGGAGCGGTTTCAATTCTGAAACCTCCGTCAGAGCCTGCAAAAATCACAAAGTCAGAAGGATTAACCTCAATGCAGTACCTATATGCGGCACCTAAAACCAGATTATAACAGATTAGGAGTAGTGATAGTTCACATTTTGATACACGCATTTCTCAAAACATGATCCTCATTAAAGACAAAAGACGGAGGTCCCCCCCCGTCATTCTGCATTGAAATCATTCTTGAAAACATTCTGTCGCGCATACCGTCAGATGAAATCGAAACAGAATTCAAAATTCGGAAACGAAATTCAGACTGAGACACCCGCCTGCTTCATGCCTTCTGACTGATATGAGTATACGCTCAGTTGTAAAGTCTGCTGATTAGCTGAACTTTGGTACACTGAGCCTTGATCAGCGATGCCACCTTTACTGAAACCGCAGTCAGTACGATGGTTATCAGCCATGCTGTAACTATGTACAGCCAGTCGGAAGGAATAACCTGATGGAACGGCTCATAAAGAAGCGTGGCGCAGATCAGCGGGAACGGCATGTGGTACATGTAGAAGCCCATAAAGTTTTTGTCAAAATACTGAATTGCCCTGAACTGAAATAGAACAGGCACAACCCGATCTGCAAAAAGCTTAAAAAGAGCGAGGGCGCATACACATACTGATCCGTCTGCAATTATTGACAGTACCTGCTTTGCGACAGCATTTTCACTGGTTACGTTGTAGGAAACCAGGAAAATGATACCGCTTACAGCAAGAATAATCAGATTTTTGAATGATACGAACAGATCATTGCATCTGAAGGCCGCACCGCCGAGAACAAACAGAAACAGATTATCAGACATTGAGCAGAGGCTCATGAAACGGATGTCACCCAACCATCTGTTAAAACCGAAGGTGAGCAAAAAAGAGCCGGCAAGCAGAAGCCAGAAATAATTGCGGATCATGCCGTTAAGAAGAAGGCAGATCACCGTTATTACCAGCATAATCTGAAGAAACCACAGATGATCGCTGAAATACATGGTTATGAACAGACGATAGCCATCAAGCCATGACGAATCGGAAGTAAGCTGGCCGCTGGGCAGATGGAATGACAGATAGAGAGGCACCGTAAACAGAAGTCCCACGCTCAGATACGGAACTACTATGCGCTTGACTCTTCTCACAAGCTGTTCCCAGACTGTACGGTTGCCTGCCGACATGGTCATGAAGTAGAGAAAGCCGGAGCAGAAAAACAGACAGTGAACATCAAAAACCTTGTTGAAGTGATAAAGGTATTCAAGTCCGGATACGGTGGAATCAATAGTCACCTTCCAGAAGGAGCCGCTCCCCATAAACGGTCTGTAGCAGTGAAAAAACAGCACAGAAGCAAGTGCCAGCATTTTCAGCAGCGTTATTTCATTAAATTTCTTTTTTGCCATATTTCCTCAAAAAACACACAGTGATACAAAAATCCTGACTGAACCTGTTTCAGGCAGTTCAATATATCACCTTTTTCTGCTCTCTGCACAAAACATTGTTTTTCACCTGAATTTTCCACTCTGCACGGAAAACCGGGAAGTAATACACATTCTGCACAGCACTGTAAAACTTTACTGATAATAGAAGAAAGAGGCGCAATCTGATAAGATCCCGTCATAATCACAATTTTCAGAAAAGCATGATAAAGTGGGCAGAAATACTTCTTTCTTTTATTATGCTGCGAAAACGTAAAATCTTTTTAACGAGGATATGAAATGTTAGGTACCCCATACTGTCCGCATGCAACCCGTGCCTTGCTGCTCGGATCAGGAGAATTAGGCAAGGAAATAGCAATAGAGCTTCAGCGTCTCGGAGTCGAGGTGATAGCAGTGGATCGATATGATCACGCTCCTGCAATGCACATTGCTCATCAGTCATATGTCATCAACATGCTGGACAGCGGGGAGCTGGAGTCTCTTCTTGAGAAAATCAAACCTGATATGGTCATTCCTGAAATTGAGGCTATAGCCACCGATGTTCTTGTAAAACTTGAGCAGAAAGGTCTCAGGGTTATTCCATGCAGCAATGCGACTCTGGTGACGATGGATCGTGAAAAAATCCGTACTCTTGCCGCAGAGAAGCTGGGACTTCCAACCTCGGAGTATGTCTTTGCAAACACCATTGAGGAATTCAGGGATGGAGTGAAAAAAATCGGTATCCCATGCGTGGTAAAACCTGTAATGAGTTCATCAGGAAAGGGGCAGTCTGTCATCAGAAGCGAAGATCAGATCGAGCATGCCTGGGAATATGCCCACAATGAGGGAAGAGGCAAAAAGAACCGCGTTATCATTGAAGAATTTCTGAATTTCGACTATGAAATAACACTTCTTACAGTAAGCGCGTCTGACGGCATCCACTTCTGCGAACCTATCGGCCACCGTCAGGAGGACGGAGACTACAGAGAATCATGGCAGCCAAGAGCCATGACTCCTGAATTAAAGAAGCAGGCCCAGGAAACAGCCGGCAAGGTTGTAAAAGCCCTGGGCGGCTACGGTATTTTCGGTGTAGAGCTTTTTGTATGCGGCGACAGAGTGATTTTCTCAGAGGTATCTCCACGACCTCACGATACCGGACTCGTTACCCTAATTTCACAGAATCTCTCCGAATTTGCTCTCCATGTAAGAGCAATCCTCGGCTATCCAATCGGCAGAATTATCCAGAACGGTCCGTGTGCTTCTGCGGTTATTCTGGGAGACGGCAAATCATCAGATCTGACCTACGACGGAATCGGCGAGGCACTGGCAACGGCCGAAAACTGCCAGATCAGACTTTTCGGCAAACCTGAGATCAACGGTCACAGGAGACTCGGCGTTGTTCTCTGCAGTTCCGATACTGTAGAGAATGCCGTAGAGCTTGCAAAAAGTGCCGCTTCAAAAGTAAAAATCAACTATAACTGAAAAGACCTGACTCCGGATCTCCGGAAAGCCTTTTCATAAGACTTTTGAGCCCCGCTAATCCTGGCGGGGTTCTTTCGTTCAGAGGAAGGAGCCTGAACAGATCCGACATTGTGACAATTCTGCCCCACTCCTCTTTAGGACTCCATGGGAGAAAACAACAGTCATACACAAGGGAATATGACTGGCGGATCTTCTGATACGGCTTTGCATAATCAGAATTCAAAAATCCTTTATTTTAAGTTTTCAAACATGATATTCCGATTCACTCAGAATGCTTCGGTCATGGCGTTAAAGACGGCAATACCCAGCAGAAGTATCTAAATAAGAAGAATAACGCAATTAAAAGCACCCTCATGGATTCTGAAGCGTCAACCCGTCTCAGTGCCTCTTTGAACTGTAAAACTGTCCGAAATAACTTCAATTCCATAGAATCTGATGATTATCAAAAAAAACAAAAATGATAAAAACCCAATACCGGAGACTCATGTAAGACAGTCAGGATCAAATTCATATTTCCCTTCAAGATAGTCGGCTATCTCAGTCCCCTGCTCTGTTGCACATGCCCTGTACTCGGCTGCCAGGCTGCGTCTGACTTCCGGAGCAATAGATCCCAATCCATCTTTTGAAAACATTTTCCAGTGGGATTTCAGCAGTCCGGATACATTCTTTCCCAGGATCTTTTCCGCCATTCTCCAGTAGTGTTCATCCGACATGTCCAGGGGAGAATTCCCGTATGCACTGGCAAGTGTTGCCAGAACAAGCTTGCACACGCCAGGTTCCCGCATCGGATTTATAGCATGTCCGGACGTCAGATCATCCAGATATGATCCACGGTTCATGAAAGGTTCGAGGTAAAGAAAGTCAGCCATTTTCTTTCCGTCATTAACCGGATAATTGTCCCACAGGAAAGGTTTCCGTCCGAATATTTCGGCAACAGTTTCCAGATGTTCTGCACTGTATCCGGATGAGCAGACCTTTTCACCGGTCCAGAATACATCTACACCAGGATCGAGATGTGCGGCGTACTCTCTCCAGTAGTTTTCCGGTCTTGCACCGAAAACTTTCTCCAGCACCGGATCAAATGTATAGTAGCTTGGACATACGACATGACGACCTACGGAGGATGAAACATCAAGAACAGTATCGGTAATCTTAAGCTGATAAAATGCCAGTTTTTCCCTGTCATTATTTACCAGATCGTCAAACAGCAGAACGAAATAATCCAGAGGAACACTGCTGACTATATCTCTGACTCTGTCTTTCAGCAGTCCGGGATTTTCACATACTTCCGAAGCGTTTCCGGCAGGAGTGAAGCCTATTCCGAAATCAATGCCGTGATGATGAAACCTGTCAGCCAGATTACAAAGACTGTCTGTATAATCATCAGACCAGGATTCAGACCATTTTTTTCTGAGATGAGGATCATTTTTCGGTGCATAAATAAAAAAACTGAACCCGCTTTCAGATAAAAATGACGCATAGCTCAGACGAGCTGACATGCTCCATGGAGTACCGAAGTATCCCTCAATTATTCCTGCATTATTCATTTCTTAGTTTTCCGTTAACAAAACACAGCAATCAGCATGATTACGAGTATACTCCGCCGATCTGAAATCAGATAGTGTCTCCTGATTTTACGGCATCAGATTTCAGAAGCGGGTTATAATGCGGTATCCTCATCCGGCGAAGCTGTTCCGGATCTGCACCGCAGCACCGCACCGTCAGACCGGTTGTCTGAAACACGGGCAAAAAAAAGACGGGATAAAATCCCGCCCCAAACTAACAATCCTAAAGCTATTTTTTTGATAAATCCGGTAAATTGCTGTCTCTTGCAGCCTGTGAATTCATTTCAACCGTGCTTGGATGAGCTCCCCTCCCTTCCGTCACAATGCCCTGACCAGGCTTTCTGCCGATTTCAGCTGCTTTGGAAGCGACTTCGCCACGGGTAATATCCTCCTCACTGTCAGCGCTTCTGTCGTTCACGCCGTCGGTTCCGTAGGAGCTGAGTTCCTTATCCGAACTGAAACTGTAGGTATTTCCTGTTGTCATGTTCTGTCTGACAGTTATAACAACCCTTCGGTTCACATTGCGACCGGCCGTGGTTGCATTGGAAGCTATATGCTCCTTCTCGCCGTAGGCATTTTTTATGATTTTGTTTTTCGGAATATTGCTCTGCTCTATGTAACTGCTGATCATATTCGCCCTCTGTGCAGAAGAGTCGCGGCTCTGCTCTGTAGTTCCAAAACTGTCACTGTATGAGTCTATCACCAGTTCCTTGACATTTGGATCATAGGTCAGATACGTAATCAGACGATCAAGTTTATTTTTTGACTCCTCGGTCAGATCTGTGGTGTCTGCATCAAAGGTGATCACAGTAAATGCCACGTCTTCAAAACTGTACGGAAGCAGGTTGTTCATGCATTCAGTAAACAGTTTGAAGTTCTTTTTAAAGTTAATGGATGAAACTGTCACCTGCACCGGCTGATTCTGATAGTACCAGTCATTGAAAAAGAATCCAAGATTGCTTCCCCTGTCAAGTGCCGATGTCAGAGTCCAGGCATTCTGATCTTTAAGTTCTCCTGAAAAATATTTGTAGTTTTTCATTACAGACAGATGATTGTCCGGAATTCCCGGTCTGTAATTAGGTGCTATTGCTCTTACGTCAACGTCATAATTGTTCTTTGATTCCATTGCAGGGATCATGTTGAAATACAGATTTTTATTTTTTGACGCTGTTGAAGTGAAGGAAATTTTGCCGTATTCAGGAATTTCATGAACAAGTCTGCACATCAGACGTGTCTGATCTGTCATAACCCACTGGGATTTGGTAATAGGTGCCTTAAATTCATATTCGGCCGCAGAAGCTGTACAGGCATACGCAGCCAATGCAACATAAAATAAATACTTCACCGCATACCTCTTTTCATGAACCAACATAAAAAATTGTTCAGCAAAAAACTGGATCCGACATCTCAAACTGTATGATCAAAGCAGCTGAGCTGTGTCCATAAGATATTTTGCAAATTAAATGCCAAATTTTCTAATTCGTCTGATTCTCTGTAACAGATTATTCGGCTGTCCACCACAGACTTCCATTCCGACATGATCGCCAAAGTTTTACCGCACCGCAGCAGGTACGCGATCGGCAGGTTTATGATAAAATGTCTCCGCTGTTTGAATTTAGAACCTTTCTGCCGATTCCGAAATGTATCTGCACAATTGCTTCTTATAATATCGGTTCTGCTTCATGAAAATTCTGCAGAACTTTAAACCGGATTCATAAACATGATCCGATAAAAACAGCAGTATCTTTCAGATTGTATTGTATCGTACAGCACAACATGCAGCAAAAAATATGTCAAATCTTTTCCCTTCACTTCCAGTAACAATGGCCGAGCGTTTCAGAGGCTTTCTTCCTGTAGTAATTGACGTTGAAACCGCCGGCTTTGACTGCAAAACAAATGCCCTGCTTGAAATCGGCGCATGTCTGCTCTCCTTTAATGAAAACGGAGAGCTCGTAACGGACGAGATCCTGAACTACAACATCAAACCGTTTGAGGGCTCGGTTATCAATGAATCATCATGCGAATTTATAAAGATCGATCCTTTTGATCCCGCAAGAAATGCAATGGATGAAAAAGAGGCCATAAAACAGTTCTGCAAAACGGTATCAGCAAGGGTTAAAAAAGAAAAATGCACAAGAGCCATCATTGTCGCTCACAATGCTGGATTTGATCACGGTTTTATTTCAGCTGCAGTAAGCAGAACAAACTACAAGAGAAGTCCGTTTCACCCGTTTTCAACCCTCGACACAGCTACATTATCTGCTGTCTTTTACTGTAATACGGTTCTTGCAAAGGCGTGTGAAGCAGCAGGTATCAGCTACGACAACGAACAGGCGCACGGTGCGAAATACGATGCCACAGTCACAGCTGAACTTTTCTGCACCATCGTAAACAATTTCAGGAGTCTTAATCTTCCGGTTCCGGAAAAGCAGACAAATGTTCTGAAGCAAAATGACAGCATGTCAGAAACCGGAGATTAAGTATAGCAGAGGGACGAAAATCGAATTATCTGTCATATACGACTTAAAGACTTCCTTCAACTTTTCAAATGTGGATATAACTATGAGTTTTTTTAAAACTGTAAGTATGTCATTCATACTTCTGACTTCACTTCTTACATCAACTCCGGGATTATGCGATGATGCAAAACATTTTACTATTCTTCTGGATCCGGGACATGATTACAAATCCATAGGAACAAAATCCAGCACCGGTGTCGGTGAATACAAATTCAATCACCGTTTTACCAACGAGCTGAGCGACGAACTGAAACGTCAGGGATACAGCATAATGCTGACCCACACGGAAGAAGAAACAAGCTCACTGAGCGATCGGGTTAAATTCAGGGATTATGATCTGTTTATTTCAATTCATCATGATTCAATAGATCCGGAATACTGCATAACAATGACTAAGGACAACGTCTGCACCACATACAGCGGATACGGTTACTCCCTGTGGGTATCCCCAGAAAATTCTCACTACCGCAGTTCATTAACACTTGCAAAACTTATAGGTGAAGAGCTTACTGCGTCAAAATTTATTCACAGCGTTCATCACGTCATGGTTACACAACGCGAGGTCATTGATCGCAGAACCGGAATTTTTTCATTTCCAGAATGCTATGTTCTCCGCCATAACACGAAACCAGCAATTCTTATTGAAATTGCCGTGATAACAAATCCAATAGACGAAAACAACGCCAACGATCCGAAATTCAGAAAGGATTTCATTAAAAATATAGTGGAAGGTGTCAACAGGTACGTGAATGAGCAGCACAGAAACAACCAGTCACCACGGCAGTCAGAAAAGCTCAGTCAGAAAAAAAACAAGAGGCAGGAAATGAAGTTTTGACTCAGCCGAAGCAATCAGTCAGAAGGGAGTTATGCAGCAACTCATCAAAATGTGTTACAAGATTGCGAGACAGATTCAAATCGCACATAATTTTATCAGATATAATCCCTAAATACGGTCTGATCAGCAGACTGTATTGTCATGAAAAATTTTTCAACTCTTCCGAGGATTTCCTATGTTTAAACTTCCAGATCTTCCATATTCAAAAAACGCTCTTGCTCCGTTTCTCTCCGAAGAAACTCTGACCTATCACCACGACAGGCATTTCAATGCATATGTGGAAAAGCTGAACTCGCTTATTGCCGGAAACGATTATGAAAATCTTTCCATTGCCGAGATTATCAGAAAATCCGCAGCAGAAAACCAGAAGGCGATTTTCAACAATGCCGGCCAGGTGTTCAACCATGACTTCTACTTCAAATGCATCGGTCAGGAGAACGGTGACAAATGCCCTATGGAGCACGAGGTGCTTAAGAAGCTTATTTCCAACACTTTCTCAGGAAAAGAGGATTTCGCAGCCAGGGTAACGGATGCAGCTGTTAATAATTTCGGATCCGGCTGGACATGGCTTGTACAGAACGGTGATCGCATAGAAATTCTCAACTACTCAAATGCCGACAATCCTTTAAGGGATCACCAGGAAATGATCCCTCTTCTCTGCATTGATGTATGGGAGCACGCATACTACATTGATTACCGGAATGATCGCAAAAAATATGTGACGGAGCTTCTTGGCAATATCAACTGGAAATTTGTAGCCTCCCAGGCAAAATAGGATCTATAAAATAGATGTTCGAAGCCGCAGTATCTGTTACTGAGCTGAGAAGGGAGCTTCACAGGTATCCAGAATACGGATGGTGTGAATACCGCACGACAGCCAGGCTGGCCGGACTGCTCGGAGAGGCCGGTTATGAAATTTTCTACCTTTCAGATCTGCCGGAGGTAGACCTTGATATGCTGGATCCCTCCGTGATCAGCAATGAAGCTGAAAAGCTGCGGGCAGTAACAGAAGGGGCGGATCCGGGGACAGTGGAACGGCTAAAAATTCCGGGATTTATAGCAAGACTTGAAACAGGACGACAGGGGATCCGCAGAGGATTGAGATGCGATATTGACGCGGTAGGGGTCAGCGAATCAACTGATCCGGATCACCTGCCCTTTTCCCGCGGATTCTCCTCTCTTCATCCCGGACTCTGTCATTCCTGCGGCCACGACGGACATATGGCGCTTGCTGTATCTGCAGCCATAAAACTCGCTGAAATCCGGGACAGGCTGAACGGAACCATTACCTTTATATTTCAGCCGGCCGAGGAAGGCTGCCGTGGAGCCCGTGCCCTCACAAATGTCAGCCTGATAAACAGTCTTGATGAACTCTACGGATTCCACCTGGGGATCTGCGCAGAAAACGGCGAGATAGTTATAAATCCTACGGACTTCCTCTCTTCAGTAAAATTCGACGTGGAAATAACAGGAAAAAGTGCACATGCCGGCATAGAGCCAGAAAAGGGGATCAACGCACTGAAATGTGCATGCAGGATTGCGGACAAACTCTTTGCTCTGCCGGATCTGCATCCAGGAGCAAAATTCAATATAGGAAAATTCAGAAGCGACAATGCAAGAAACGTTATATGCGACAGAGCAACATTTGAATGCGAATGCCGCTGTTCCAGTTCGGCAGAAACGGACGTAGTATTTGAGGCAGCAGACAAAATCATCAGATCCTGCTGCGAAGCAACCGGATGTAAATACAAAATACATACATCAGGTACAGCTGTAGAGATCCTGAACTCTCCGGAACTCCGGGAAAAGATCAGAACAGCAGCTTTAAGATCCGATCTGAACATAATAGAAACCAGACCGTTCAGGGCTTCAGAGGACTGCGGACATCTGATCAGAGCTGTTCAGAATAACGGAGGTCTTGGAGCATATGTGGTTCTTGGAAACTCCATCTCATCGGGACACCACAGTCCGGAATTTGATCTGAGCGAGGAAGGATTGCCCAGGGCTGCAGAATTTCTTTTTAACCTTATGAAAGCGGAATGACGATACCCCCCTGCCAGCTGTTCCGGCAGACGGATATCCTGTTTATACTGTTCTGATTATTCCGCTGCTCTTTTTTTGACTGAGCTCATTTCCATGTTTAACTTTGATAATTTTGCCCGCGATCCGGACAATGTTTTGATTCTGCTTCACGGTTTTCTGGGAAACAGCAGAGAATGGCAGAGCATCAGGGAAAAACTGCTTTCAAGGGTAAAATGCAGAATTCTGATCCCCGATTTGCCCGGTCACGGAAAATGCCGGTTAAACCCGGATGAGACATTTCAGCTGTCCGACATTATCACCTTTCCCAAAAACTGCAGGGAATACATTATCTGGGGATATTCCATGGGCGGCCGCATAGCACTGATGGAGGCGAACAGATATTTTAAAAGACTGAGTAAAGACAAGAGCATTTCCTCATATGCTAATCTTCCGTCACTGACAAATTTACCAGGACTTGCCGGACTTATAATTGAAAGTTCTAATCCGGGAATTGCAGATCCGAAAGAAAGAGAAAAGCGCATTCTCCTTGATGAAAAATGGGCTGAAGAGTTTGAGAAAAATCAACTGACAGCAACCCTGAAAAAATGGTACGAGCAGCCGGTCTTTTCCTCGCTGTCAGAAAAGCAGAAGGAACTTTTAATAAGGGAGAAGTCTGAAGAAAATCCGAAACTTCTCGCAAAGGCTCTCAGATGCTTCAGCACCGGGAAACAGGAGAATCTTGAAGGAGTGCTGGATCTGGTTCCCGTACTCTACTTCTGCGGTGAAAACGACAGCAAATACGCAAAAATTGCAGAGGAACTGCATGTCAGGCACAAATCGATTTCTGTCTGCAGGATACCAGGAGGAGATCATAATCTTCACCGTTTTCACAGTGATGAAATGCTGAGCGAAATCTTTAACCACTGATTTTCTTATATGTGAAATATAACAGAACTGATCTCATCAGTGTGAAATAATACGTTCCAGGCAGCAGAACTAACTGTACAATAAGGAACTCGTGTAACAACATGAAACACTCTGAAATAAAAACAACAGACAAAAGGTAACAGCACATGCAATCAGACAGCAAAGAAGAAATTCTCGAACAGGATCTCAGCGAAAAGAGCAGCAGAAGAAACAACTTCGGCATCCGGCTGCTTTTTGAAGAACACACTGAATTTCCGGATCTAAAATTCATGCTGAAAGCAATGTCCAAAAAACTTGGAAAGACAGAAAGTCCGATGCACAGTGACAATCTGGTCATTTTCACTCCGCAGAAGTATGCCATACAAACATCAGATGAAGGATTTCCTCCACCGCAGCTGCTTCTGATGAAATGTACTGAAATCGATGAACCTCTTATGGATCCTGTAGCAGAGAGTCAAACCAGGAACTGTCCCGAGTCAAAGGAAATCATGAATCGATGCAGGTATCAGATCGTCGCCTCTGATATGCTGACTTCAGTCCTCGATACGGCGAATCGTACAAAACTTATCACCAGATATACGGAAGCCCTGGCAGAAATGTTCCCTACATGCCAGGCAATTCTGTTTGATAATTCAAAGAAAATTCATACGCGAAAGTCGATTATCCACTGTAGCGTGCCGGAACCGATAAGATTTGTTTATTACGCCATCAATGTCAGATTCTTCAGAATAGGGGAAACCAGCGACTTCCTGGTAGATACTCTGGGTATGGACACACTGTTTCGTCCTGATTTACAGTATCATTTTCACGATCTGGATCCTAATTTCGTTATAAATCACGCCTACAATATGGCACTGCAGTTACTCAGCAGCGAAGAGGAAATAGAATCCGGTGATACGGTTAACGGAATTGAAGACGGGGAAATTACAGATAATGTAAGATGGAAAGTTCAGTTTGAGGATTCTATGATCCAGCCGTCCAGAACTGTACTTGATGTCAACACGGGAAGATTCGCATCTGGTAACAGAGGAAGTTAAAGACTTTTCCTGGAGATTGCCCTGCACTGCTCCAAACTGCTGCAGATACCCGGCTGGGATTAAAACTTTTCACCAGATTTTCATCCTGCTTTCTGACTTTTGTCGAACAGGAAATTTACCGGTTAAAGCCGTTTGGCAGGTTACAGTTACAACCGCTGAACTCAGGTTTGGAAATGATTTTTGAAGGAAATGATAATGAACACTAATAATTGCCCTGGTGTGCTATGGGACGATAATCCGGTAGATATTACCAGCGAAGCAAATTTTATCTGGAGCATAGCCAACAAATTAAGAGGCGTCTATATGCCGGATAAGTATGGCGACGTTATTATCCCCATGACCATTATCAGACGCCTTGAATGTGCACTTAATGCGACCAGGAACAAGGTAGTATCCGCTTTTAAGCAAGATCCGAAACTGCCTGAAAAGTATTTTGAAAGATTGTCAGGATTTCAGTTTTACAATACCAGTGAATTTACACTGAAGGAACTGCTGAACGATCCTGATCAAATCGAAGCAAACTTCATAACATACATAAAAAGTTTCTCCCCAAATGCCCAGCAGCTGCTGAATGGCGAAGACTGCCTTAATATGAGTTCTCACATAAAAACCATGAATAAAGGCGGATGCCTGTATTCTGTCGTTAAGGAATTTTCACAACTGGATTTGTCACCGCAAACATACGACAGCATTAAGATGGGATATATCTTCGAAAATCTTATAGGAAGATTCTTCCAGAATGTAGATGCAGGTCAGTTCTATACTGGAAGAGATATCATCAAACTATGCGTCTCCCTGCTAATATCTGAAGGAGCGGATGATTTAGGCGGTGCCGGCAAGGTCATAACCGTGTGCGACCAGGCCTGCGGAACCGGCGGTATGCTTTCTACGGCTTATAACTATCTCAAACACTATTATCCTGACTCTGATGTTCGACTTTTTGGACAGGAAATTAACGGAGTATCTCATGCTGTCGGTCTGGCTGAAATGCTGATTAAAGGTCAGAGAGCAGAAAATTTCCGCCATGTAGATACGTTGAAAGAGGACTGCTTCTCTGATATCAAGATGCGGTTTGTGCTTGAAAACCCTCCTTTTGGTACTCCATGGGGAGGAAAGGATGCCAAGGAAGGACAGGAGAAAGCAGTAAATGATGAATACGATAAACGTACAAACGGCAACAGCCGATGGGGAGCTGGTCGGCCTGGAACCGGTGATGCCCAGCTTCTGTTTGTTCAGTCAGCTTTGGCAAAACTTGATGAACAGCACGGAAGAGCAGCCATAATTGAAAACGGTTCACCTCTGTTTACCGGTGGCACCTCTTCAGGAGAATCTCAGATAAGAAAATACCTTCTTGAAAAAGATCTGCTCGAGGCCATTATTCAGATGCCGACAGATCTGTTCTACAACACCGGTATTTCGACATACATCTGGATCCTGTCCAAGAACAAGAGACCTGAACGCAGGGGCAAGATTCAGCTGATTGACGCTTCCGGCATCTGCCATAAGCTTCGCAAGCCTCTTGGCAACAAGAAGAATGAATTTTCTCCGGAAGATCGTGCAGAAATCTCAAAACTGTACGCCGATTTCAAGGAAAACGACAAGGTAAAAATCTTCAAAAATTCAGAATTCATCTACAAAGAATATGCTGTTATGCAGCCTCTGCAAAGAAGCTACAGCATTACCGAAGAAAGCATTGAAAACATGCTGCAGAAAGGTGCATTGAACGCACTATGGGATGAAACCAAGGTTGCTGAGTATGAAGAACAGGGAACAGTCATTTCTGCAAAAGACCAGAAGAAATATGATGAATACCTGAAAACCAAACCTCTATATGACTCTATTTTAGAAAAACTGAATTCTGCCGTTTCCGAGAAGAAATGGATGTCGCCAAAGGAATTCACTCCGATATTGGAAGGTATTTTAGACTCACTGGAAGTTGATAAGAAGATCTTCGATAAACTGATGGACGGATTATCCGTTATGGATAAAAATGCTGAAATCCAGAAGGATAAAAAAGGCAATATCATTTACGATAAGGAATCAAAGGATACTGAGATAGTAAAATTTGATGAAGATATAGATGATTACATGGCAAGAGAAGTATTGCCTCATGTTCCTGATGCAAAATGGTTCTGGGAAGAAAACCTATCCGCAAAGAACCCGGTAATCAAGATCGGTGCTGAAATTCCGTTTACCCGTTACTTCTACAAGTATCAGCAGCCTACCCCATCAAAAGAACTGGCGGGCAAGTTTCTAGAACTTGAGAAATCAGTCAGCTCCCGTATTGCCAGCCTGTTCGGAGATGAGTAATTATGAGGGAGATGAAGGATAGTGGTATCGATTATATCGGTCAGATACCGTTCAATTGGAAAGAATGTAGACTAAAATTTTTGTGTTTAATCACCACAGGGAATGAAGATACTCAAAATTCAGATCCAGATGGAGAATTTCCTTTTTACGTCAGATCTCCAATAATTGAAAAAAGTAAAAAATATACTTTTGACGGTGAAGGGATTCTTGTTGCTGGAGATGGAGCAGGTGCCGGAAGAATATTCCATCATGCATATGGGAAATATGCAGTTCACCAACGAGTGTATAGACTATACAATTTTGGATTTAATTCAAATTTTATTTGTTATTATCTAAGCAATCTTTTCCCTTTTGAAATGGATAAAGGGAGTGCTCAGTCAACTGTACCTTCCATGAGATTGCCAATGTTATGTAACTTTACATTATTTCTTCCCGAACTAACAATAGCATCAAAAATCGCCGATTTCCTCGACCAGAAATGCTCAGAAATCGACGCTCTGACCACTGATATTCAGACACAGATTGAAACCTTGAAAGAGTACAAGAAATCTGTAATCACAGAAGCTGTAACCAAGGGTCTTGATCCTAATGTCGAAATGAAGGATAGCGGGGTTGAATGGATTGGGAAGATATCAAAAACTTTTAAAGTTAGCAGAATCAAGTTTTGCTACAAAGTAATTTTAGGAAAAATGGTAAATTCTACTCGATACCCAGAAGAAAGCATGTCTAATTATCTCTGTGCAGCAAACATAAAATGGAATGGAGTTGATACATCTATCCATAAAAAAATGTACATTTCTAAGAAAGAAAAATTAAATATTCTGCTGGATAAAGGCGACATATTAATTATGGAAGGAGGGAATGCAGGTACCGCATGTATATATAACAATGAATTTTATCCTTGTTATATACAAAACTCTGTTCACAGATGCTTTGGAATAAATGGTTTTATCAATAATTATTTATACTATTGGATGTTCGTTGTGTTTCATTCTGATTACATAAATTTAATTTGTAATAAAGCTACTATTCGACATTATACTAAAGAAAAAGTCGATAATACACCTATCGTTGTTCCCTGCAGTCTCAATGAGCAAAAGGAAATAACAGATTATCTAGACCAAAAATGTTCCGAAATCGATCAGACAATTTCTGAAAAACAGCAGCAGCTGGAAACATTGGCAGAATACAAAAAATCTCTGATTTACGAATGTGTAACCGGAAAGAAGGAGATTGCCTGATATGGTCAACAGAATTCTCGATGAACGATATAATTTCCAGCAGCAGTTCCTGCAGCACCTGAAAGACAACGGCTACGAGATTTTCAGGCAGGATGCTGACTTCAGGGAAAAATTTCCTTATGAGGCAATTGAAAGAAAAGCCTTAATGCGTTTCCTTCATGCAACGCAGAACGATACTCTGGAAAAACTGGAAAAAATTTATCATGGTGCTCTTGAGGATACTATTGTCAGCACCATCAACACCGAAGAATCCAAAACCAGAGGCAGCAGACTCAATGTCCTTAAAAAAGGGATTGAAATCGCCAACTATCACCTGAACCTGCTTTATACCAAACCGGCAACAACCTTCAACAGAGAGGCGTGCATACTGTATGAACAGAATATTTTTTCTGTTTCCGAGGAAGTATACGCCACACCCAGACAGAAGAAAAATGAAAGCGAAGAACACGGAGAAGCAGAACGTGTTGATCTGGTGATATTTCTTAATGGACTTGCCGTCATAGTAATAGAACTGAAAACCAATGCGTCGGGACAGAACTACAGAAATGCCATCAGACAGTACCGTGAAAGTCGAAATCCAAAGCTGAAACTGTTCAGATGGAAATCTGGAGCTCTTGTTTTCTTTGCCATGGATGATCAGGAAGTATATATGACCACCCAGATAAACGGTGGCAGTACATACTTCCTTCCATTCAATATCGGTCGCGGCGAAGGTATAAATACAGGTGCGGGCAATCCTGTGCCTTTAAACGGCGATCTCCCTGTTCACTACATGTGGGATGACATTCTGAAGAAGGATTTTCTGGTTGAAATTCTTTATAAATTCATGTTTATACAGGTTACTGAAAAAAATAATTTCGTAACCGGAGAAAAGAAAAGATCAGAAAAAGTTATATTCCCGAGATTCCATCAGCTGGATTTAATAAGAAAACTGCTGGCTGACGTAAAAATCAATAAAACTTCTCAGAACTACCTGATCCAGCACAGTGCAGGCAGCGGTAAAACAAATTCCATTGCCTGGCTCTCTCACCGTCTGGCATCATGGCATGATGACGACAACAAGGTTATTTTTGATAATGTAATCATATGTACGGACAGAGTAGTGGTTGACCGGCAGCTGCAGCAGGCTGTAATCAGTCTGGAGCATAAATCCGGCATGATAAGGGTCATGGATGAAAAATGCACTTCTAAAGACCTGAAGGATGCACTGCTGGGAAACACCAAAATCGTAGCTACGACCATCCAGAAATTTCCGTACATTGTCGATCAGGTTAAAAATCTCAGGGATAAAACATTTGCCGTCATCATTGACGAGGCTCACTCATCCACGGCGGGTAAAAACATGCTTGCTGTAGCCCGTTCCCTGGGTAGCGGCGATCAGTCTGAAATGGCTGATTATGATTCAGAACAGCTGATTGAGGCTGAATTAAGGAAAAACGGCAAACAGTCCAATGTCTCATTCTTCGCTTTTACCGCAACTCCGAGAAACACAACTCTTCAGCTGTTTGGCCGTGACGTTGCAGAAAACGGCAGAACTGAAAAGGCTGCATTTCACCTGTATTCAATGAAGCAGGCAATTGAAGAAGGCTTTATTCTGGATGTTCTGCAGAATTACGTTACATACAAAACCTTCTTCAACCTGAATAAAACAGTGGAGCAGGATCCGAAATTAAAAACTGTCAAAGCCAAAAGAGAAATAGCAAAATATGTTCAGCTTCACGAAACCAATATCGCACAGCGAATAGAAATAATCATCACACATTTCAGAACAACAGTGATGCAGGAACTGAACGGCAATGCCAAAGCCATGGTTGTTACCGAATCCCGCGAAGGAGCTGTTCGCTACTATAATGCCTTCAACAACTATGCAAAAGAAAAGGGATATAATGATATAAAGGCTTTAATAGCCTTTTCCGGCAAGGTCACCGTAGACGGCGAAACCTATACGGAACCCGGTATAAACGGTTTTCCGGAGCGGAGCCTTCCGGACGAATTTGACACGGAAGACTATCAGGTTCTGCTGGTGGCGGACAAGTACCAGACAGGCTTTGATCAGCCAAAACTGTGCGCCATGTATATTCTTAAGAAACTAAAGGGCATAAACGCTGTCCAGACCCTGAGCCGTCTTAATCGCATCTGTCCTCCATATGACGACAAGAAAACCTTTATTCTAGACTTCGCAAATGATTATGAAGACATAGAATCAGCCTTCTCCAAATACTATACAACCACCATCCTGTCCAACTCCGTAAGTCCCCAGTCTGTTTATGATATTGAAATGAAAATAGACGGGTACTTTATTCTCCAGCCAGCAGATATAGATCATTTTAATGTACTTCTCTACAAGGAAAAGAAAGTACCTAAAGACAACAATATCATGAACGGATATCTTCTCCGGGCAAGGCAGAGGGTTTATGAACATCAGATAAAAGTCAGAAAAGAGATTCTGGCAACAATCAGGGGATTTATCAGACTGTACGAATTTATTTCAGCTGCCACCAGTTTTGAAGACGTTGAGTTGCATAAGAAATACATGTTCCTGAGTTATCTGCAGAGCTATCTGAAATTTGACGAACCAGGCTCCGGATTCAGTTTAAGGGATAAACTTGCAGCTTCAGGTTTCCTTCAGAAGAAGGAAAAGGAAATTACCGCATCCAGTATTAATCCGGATCCTGTTCTCAAACTGCCGAACGCCTATGAAATTACTCTGCCGGAAGCGGAAGAAAAGAAACTGTCTGAAATAATCGCCGAAATCAACGCCAAAACAGGTAACAGCTTCGATGATCAGATCGCGGTTAGAATGGCAATGCACATCCGAGATCTCATGAAGCAGAACGAACAGCTTCGAAACAGTGCCCGGAACAACACCCAGAAAGATTTTGAGCTCAGCTACTTTGATCATGTTGATGAGGCACTTCTGGACGGAATGGATGAAAACAGAGCTTTTTACTCACTGCTGCTGAGGGATGCCGAAATCAAGAAGGAAGTTTTAAGCCTGTTTACCGGAGAAATTTACAGGTACCTCAGGAACAGCAACTAATGTAACAGACATACGTCACTGAATAATGACGTCTGCAGATTTTTTTAACTTATCAGGAATTTACATAATGCTTCAGATTTCAGAAGAAAAACTCTATGAACCGGTGGAATGGCTTGAAACAGACAAACAGTACAAGGACATACTGTACGTCAAATCCCCCGAAGGCATTGCAAAAATCACCATCAACCGTCCGGAAGTCAGAAATGCTTTCAGACCTCAGACGGTAATGGAAATGATCGATGCTGTTAATGATGCCCACTATGACGAAAAAATCGGAGTGATTATTCTGACAGGCGCCGGAGATCTGGCCTTCTGCTCCGGCGGAGATCAGAAAATCCGTGGCGACTACGGCGGATACAGGGACGAAAAGGGTACTCATCACCTGAATGTTCTTGAACTCCAGAGACTGATCAGAACATGTCCGAAGCCCGTTATCGCCATGGTTGCCGGATATGCCGTGGGAGGCGGACACGTACTTCATCTTATGTGTGATCTGACCATTGCAGCAGACAATGCAAAATTCGGCCAGACCGGACCGAGAGTCGGCTCATTTGACGGAGGATACGGTGCCGCCTACATGGCAAGAATTGTAGGTCAGAAAAAAGCCAGGGAAATATGGTTCCTGTGCAGAATGTATGATGCAGCAAAGGCTCTGGAAATGGGGCTTGTAAACACTGTTGTTCCGCTCAAGGATCTTGAAAGGGAAACTGTCCGCTGGTGCCGTGAAATTCTTCTCAACAGTCCGATGGCCATAAGATGCATGAAGGCAGCACTCAATGCGGACTGCGACGGCCAGGCCGGTCTTCAGGAGCTTGCCGGAAATGCAACCATGCTCTTCTACATGACTGAAGAGGGCCAGGAGGGACGGAACGCATTCAACGAAAAAAGAATGCCTGATTTTTCAAAATTCAAACGCAACCCTTAAGCCGCATAAAAGATTCTGCATAGGAATCAGCACCTGTACAGGTAACAATACCGTTATCGTATTGGTATCAGTACCGATACAACTAACAATATAGGTATCGTATCGTATCGTATCGGTATCGGCATTGCCATCGTTGTCGCTGCTGCTACAGGCAACGACAACTTTTCTGCAATCTGCAGTGCAGCTTAAGCCGGCAGCATGGCAGGTTCTCCTGCCATCCGCAAAGTGACGTTTCTGTGAGAACCTGCCTTTCGGACAATAGAACATTTTTTCAAAATGAAAATTTTCAGATTCAGACAGCAGTTGAAACACCCCGCTGCCCTGCACGATAAAACCGTAACCTTTCGTGAAGGTTTGTATTTTTTCAAAAACGGTTCATGGGGAGAATGCTCACCTCTGCCCGGCTTTTCCGGAGAAACTCTTGAAGATGTCATAAGCTCGGGATTTAATCCTGAATATCCTTCTGTCGCCCTGGCACTTTCCTTACTTGATAGAGACATTGAACCTGCAGCACCGGAATCTTCGTACACGTATATCGGAAACAGCGCTGATTTGGAGCAGTATCTGAATGAAGACGATGGCTGTACCTGCAGTACCGGGCACAACCTACCCTCAGTATGTATACATGACGATCAGGAAAACCGTACAGTACCGCCAGACATATTTCCATTTGAAAAAATTTTTTCTGACATGAAAGTTAAGACTGCAAGTAAAAAAACTGAAAGACGTACAGATAATCCAGTCTTCAAGCTCAAGGTCGGAAGAAATTCATGCAGCAGCGAATCATCAGCAGTACACCGTCTTCTTAATCGAAACCCGGATTCAAAATTTATTCTTGATCCGAATATGCTGTGGAACGAGCGGACTGCAGAGGAATTTCTTTCATCAATCCCGACAGATACAGTTTTGTACATTGAGGATCCGGCATCAGATCTGAAAACCTCACTGAAAATAGCGGACAGATTCAATATAAAGCTGGGTCTGGACGAACTGCTAAGGCAGTTCAGCATTTCAGATGTACCGGAGAAAGATCTTGGAGCCATTGTAATCAAGCCCATGCTCACCGGTTCCCTGGAAAAATGCGAAGAAATCATAACCCGGGCAGCTGATCGCAATCTTTATGTAACAATATCCTCTTCCTATGAAAGCATACTCGGCCTCGGGCTCCTTTCGTCATGGTCACGGGAAATCAGACAGAAAAACGGAGAACATATTCTTCTTGGTCTGGATACAGAAAAAATTTTTCTGTAGTCAGCGCAGCTTTCGGGAACCATTTTTTATCATTGCTGCAATGCAGCAAAATGGATCCGGTTCCCGCAGTTGACATAACAGATAATTGGGGTAACAATTACCCCGGATGAGCAGTTGATCAGTTGCACAGTATCTCCTGACAGATCCGCCAGCGATCTTACTTAAAGTATCTGGCTGTCTGCATAAAGATAATGCTTCAAACAGCGGGACGGGTGCTTTCTGATTTAAACATGCTGTTCCCGTGCAAAGTCTTTACCGCTTTGCTTTTTTACATTTAAACTGCTGAGTTTGCTTCAATCCGTATATGACTGAGATCCTGCCCAACTTTATCAGGAAGTTTACCTGTTCAGACATTCCGACTGAAATTCGAAGTCCGGTGGAATTCTACGCTGCAACTGCACCTGACAGTCCGGCCGTTCTTTCAGCAGATCTGAAAATAACCTACAGTGATCTGTACAGACTGATACTGTCAAACATCAGCAGACTGAATAAAGTAAAGACAGCACCTGTAACACTGCTTGCTATATCGGACAATGTACCTGAGCTTCTTGTGCTGATCTGGTCATGTTTTCACGCAAACATTACCATATGTCCGATTAATCCGAAGTTTCCGCCGGAAAAGATAAACGAAATAGCGGTAAAAATTGCCGCATCTCACATATGGATAAATTTATCGGATGAAAGAACTGAGCTTATAAGAAAGGAACTCAGGTCAGTTCCCGAAATCATGTTTAATCCCCTTGACTGTGCTGATGACAGCACGAAAACTCCGGGGAAAAGCATCCGTCTCAATACGGCAGGACCGGCAAATCTGATCCTGACATCAGGCAGCAGCGGAACACCAAAGGCGGCGTGCCACTGTATCGCCAATCACCTGGCCAATGCAGATGACGGATACAGTCTCAAATCGACAGATCGCTATCTGCAGTCCCTGCCCCTTTTTCATATAGGTGGACTTGCCATATCCTTCAGATGCTTCACGGCAGGTGCAGCTGTTGTATTCCCGTCAAGCAGCAGAGAAATTGAAGATACTGTAAAAAATTTTAAGATCACCCACCTTTCTCTGGTACCGACCCAACTTTTCAGAATGCTGAAAAACGGTTTTGATTTCAGCAGCACGTCCGTCACCAGAGTAATGCTCGGTGGCGGAGTGATAACAAAGGATCTGCTCAGATCATGCTTAAACAACGGTATCTGTCCGTTTGTAAGTTACGGACTGACTGAAATGAGTTCCCAGGTATGCACCCGTCAAATCAGAAATGAGGATGATATTGAAAATCTGCATGCCGGACCCGCATTAAAAAACAGGGAGATCAAAATAGAAAACAACGAAATTCTGGTACGGGGAAAAACTCTTTTTCTCGGATATTATGACAGGGGAACTCTCACAGCAAAAGTTGACAGCGAAGGATTTTTCCACACCGGTGACTGCGGATACCTGAGCAGCGGAAATCTTTATGTAACAGGAAGAAAGGACAATCAGTTCATATCCGGAGGTGAAAATATACAACCTGAAAATATTGAAAAAGTTATATGTGAAATCACCGGATCACCCAGGGCTGTTGTTACAGGTATAAAAGATCCGGAATGGGGAGAAATAGCCGTTGCGGTAGTCGAAGGTTCTACCGAAGGACTGAAGGAAAAATTAAAAAAGCTTCTTCCTCCCCATGAAGTTCCCAAAATATATATTCCATGGCCCTACAGTTCAGAACAGACGCTGAAGATCCAGAGAAAGACAGTCTGCGAGTATGCCAGTGCATTCATTGAAAGGAAGAAGAATGATCGCTGAAGATATCGCTCTGCTCGTCAGTGAAATACAAAAAGATCCTGATAAAATGCAGTATGAGAAAACTGTCATACTGGACAGGCAGATCTTCAATCCGCAGAATTTTTTTATCAGCAGCAGTCTTTTTCCCAAAATTTTTTTCAAAAGAAAAAATTCAGATGAAAAAATATTCGCTCTTGGAATGCTGCCCTGCCGCCTGTCTCCTGATGACAGTTTCAGACCATCTGTAATTTTCAGAGGACTTCCATTTCCTGATGCCAAAACAGAAAACGAGTGGTCAGTATTTCCGGAGGAGATAGACTCATATGCATTGATTCTAATCAGAGATACCGGGAATGAAATCAGTCTGACAGTATGCAATGAAGCCATGACCGATGCTGAACGTCAGCAGAACTCCATAAAAGCAGTTGAAGTCCTCCGGGAAATAATCGGAAAGCGGCACTTCAGAATACCGTCATCAGATCCGGAAATACTGTATTCCGACAGGATAACCTGCATTCCGGCACATGACGAATATAAAAAAAATTTTGAAGAGTTAAAAAATTTTTTCTTCTGTTCTCCGGACAACAAGGTGGTACTGGCACGAAGATGCCTCTGCAATACCGGCATCACCCAGTCTCAGATCATGAAGGTAATTTCAGGATCAGAAAACCCTGACTATGCATATCTCATTGCACCGGACTCTTGCTCATGCTACGCGGGATTCTCCCCCGAAACACTACTGAAAAAATCCGGGAAAAAAATCAGTACCGAAGCTCTGGCCGGAACTGTCAGCGTAAATACAGACAATGCATTCCATCTCCTGCAGAGCAGCGTCAAGGACAATCACGAAAACATGATTGTAAGCGACTGGATCGTTTCCCGTCTTGCTCCGCTCTGCTCCCATATTGCAGTCTCTGATCCGGAAATAATCACCTCCGGAGAGTTGCTTCACATCAGAAGATCCGTTACAGGGGAACTTCTTGATGAAACAGAGGATAAGGAAATACTGAAGGCAATCCACCCTACTCCGGCAATGGCAGGAACACCACTGAACGAAGCACTGAAACTGATTGGGAAATATGAGAAATTCTCAAGAGGCTGGTATGCCGGAACTCTTGGAATTGAAGAAAAAAATTTTTCTGACTACTGTGTTCTGATCCGTGGCATTCTTCTTAACTCAGGCAGTTTGCATATTTACACTGGTTCCGGTCTGATATGCAGCTCGGAATGCACCAGAGAATGGGCGGAACTCAATGCAAAATTCCGCAGTACGGTCGGTGCTTTCGGATTTAAAATCTCAGATCAGAAATCGGAGGAGCGAAATGAATATAAATAACGTCTGGGCAGAAATTCTGATTGAAGAAATGTACCGCCACGGGATCACGCATTTTTTTATTGCCCCAGGATCAAGAAGTGCACCTCTCACTCTTGCCTGTGCCTCCAATCCCAGAATTAAGACCCGCATACACTTTGATGAGCGCGGACTCTGCTACTTTGCTCTCGGTTATGTAAAGGCTTCAAAAACGCCGGCCGCGATTATTACAACATCAGGCACCGCCGTGGCAAATCTTCTTCCCGCAGTGGCAGAGGCATTCCTTACTCACATACCGCTGATCCTTCTTACAGCCGACCGTCCCCGGGAGCTTATAGACTGCGGTGCCAACCAGGCTATAAGACAGCCAGAAATTTTTAAGGATTTTACAGCTTTTCACTGCAGTCTTGCAGAACCGGATGATGGAATAAATCCAAAATACGTACAGGAGACAGCAACAAAAATAATCAGAAAGGCTCTTTCAGCCGGACTGCCGGTGCACTTAAACTGTCCTTTTGCCGAACCGCTGTACCCGAACCAGGGATCTGAACCGTCAGATGAAATTATCAGTTATCTTAACAGCTATAGAAACAGTTCTGAACCGGCAGTAAAGGAAACGGCGATAACCAGATACTCCAGTCCTGACCTTTCAGCTGCAGAAACAGAAAGGTTTCAAAACCCTGGAATTATAATGGCAGGCAGTCTGGACAGCAGGGAAAAAGCGGAGGCAGTAATAAAAATTGCAGAATTTCTGAACTGGCCGATATACCCGGATCCCCAGTCCCAGCTGAGACAGTCAGATCACGCTGTCATATATGCAGATCTCCTTCTTGATTCAGAAGATTTTTTTGAAAAATCTGCCAAAAGTGAAACTGTCCTTATAGTCGGCAGTCATTTTATTTCCAAAAATTTCAGCAGACTCCTGAAAGTCATGAATAACGCATGGAAAATTCTTTTAACTGATTACGATGACATACCTGATCCTGTCTATGCCGCATCATTGCTGATACACATGCCAGTTGTAGAATTTGCAGATTATATCATTAACAATTTCAGCAGCTCCGAAAAGTCTCATAATACTTTCGTTCCGTCAGTATCGGCTCTTAACTGGCTGGCGGAAAGCAAAATTTACATAGATCCAGATCAGTTCAGCGAACCTGCCATTGTCAGATATATCAGTCAGAATCTTCCGGGATCCATCTTTCTCGGCAACAGTCTTCCTGCGAGAATATTCAGTAAATTTGCAAAACAGAACAGCAGACTGCCGATGGTATATTCCAACAGAGGCGCCTCAGGAATCGACGGCATAACAGCCACTGCCTGCGGAATTGCTGACTGCGAAAAAGAAACAGTTACTCTGCTGACCGGTGATCTGTCTGCACTGCATGATCTCAACAGTCTGGCTCTGGCTGCAGATAAAAATATATGCATAGTCGTTATAAACAACGCAGGCGGAAATATTTTTTCTGTACTTCCCGGAGCCAGGGACAGCGGGTATACGGAAAAGTTTTTTGCTCTGAAACACTGCTACGGATTCAGACAGGCCGCAGAAATGTTCAATCTTGATTACAGATGCGTAACCTCTATGGAGCAGCTGAGGGATAATTATCCGCCTTTGGTAAAAACCGGTATACTGCTGGAATGCGTAATACCGTGGAATCAGACACCGGAACTGCTTGAAAAAATCAGGAAGGAAACAGCGAAGCTGAAAATATCCGAATACAGTTTCTGAATTTTCCGAAACTGTTTTTCATGTACGGGCTGTGTCAGAAAAAATTATGCAGAAAAACTGTTTTCAGATCTTTTTCCTGATTCATATAACACCATCAAACCAGACAGTTCAAGTTTCACTCCATGACTCTGTACGCAGTGAGACTTCTCTTTGCGGTGCATATTATCATCGCCGCTCTTATCAGCTTTATGTCTTCTGTAGTTTCGCCGTAGTGATGTGTACGCATCTGGCTGATTGCATCCTTTATGGCTGACTCCTCTCCTCCGATGTCCGGAATTCTTTTAAATTCGATCACCAGTCTGGTCTTCCTGGTTTTCAGTTCCAAATCGGAATATCCCTGCGAATTTATCACTTCCTTTGCTTTATTGATTTCTTCCTGCGGGATCTGGGAATATATGATATCCCGTATCGTATTCTCATCATTGAACGCCTTTGAATTGGAACTGACACACTCACAAAGTAATGTATTGAACAGTCTGAATACTGATTCAATATCTCCTGCATCCAAAAGTTCCGGCAGTCCGGCAAGTCCTTTTCTTGTTCCCGGTGTCGTTTTCAGATTGTGAATATCAAGAGAAAGTTTGATCATTGATTCTGCTATCTCATCATTCGGTATTACCAGTCTCCCCAGTCCCCTAGCCTCCTGCTTTATCGTATAATATCCAGTCTGTAAAAGCAGCATATCCATTGGAATCTGGTCCGGTTCTGACTTCGACAGTAACGCATCATTATCTACAAGCATATCATTATCGTCTGAAGAACTGTCCCTGTACCTCAGCATGTTAAACAAATCCAGATTCTCTGTTCTTTTCAGATACTCCACCAGTATTGTCGGCGTTCCTCCGCTGGTGGAATACCAGTAGTTGGCAAAACCTTTCTTTGGATCTTTTAAGAATGACAGTATTGACCACGGGTTGTATACAGTCTCTTTGGCATTGATGGTAAACTGAAATCCGTTATATGCAGATTTCATTCTGGCATAAACCTCTTCCGTACTCATGTCCAGCACCGACGCTGCATTTCTCACATACGGATCAAAACTCTTGTGCAGTTCTTCCTCAGTTATTCCAAGAAGTCCTGAGTAGTCATCATCCGCTGTTATGTCCAGCAGATTGTTGAACATGGAGAAAAGACTTACATGGGCAAGTCTGGTAATGCCTGTTATAAAAACAAATCTGAACACCTTCTCACACGATTTTATCGTTGCAAAAAAGGAACTCAGAATAGCTATTATTTTTTTTTGCTCTTCGGGTTCAGACATATGATGAGTTATCGGTGCATCATATTCGTCTATCAGCAAAACAACTGAAGACGTACCTGCAGAC
>JAEEGG010001504.1_pt1 | contig 63094 bp, 65 predicted proteins | sample 9134161 | NCBI WGS metagenome assembly JAEEGG01 (sample SAMN16246543, study PRJNA631951) | gut metagenome | biome: gut microbiome; feature: rumen; material: CR-attached | host: Bos | place: Iran: Karaj | collected 2018-10
CAGCGACGTCCCCATGGCCGACGCCGACGACAACGTCTACCTCTTCGTCTACGAGCCCGAGAGCGGCCAGGGCATCCTCTCGGCACCCGTCAAGCGCAGCTCCGCAGCCGTCGAGATGCGTCTCCCCAGCACCTGGAGCGGCCTCACCGTCCACGTCTACGGCTTCACCATCGGCGCCGGCCGCGACAACCTCGGCCTCGGCTCCCCCTCGGCCTACGTAGGAACCGGAAATGTGGGATGAGTGGATAGTGGTCAGTGACTAGTGACTAGTGGCTAGTGATTGGTTCAAGGTTGTCGGCAGAGCCGACGGCATACCACAAGGTTTAACGGCGAATTACTCGAATTTTTCGCCAGAGGCGTTGCCTGGCGTTGGATGAGGGTCGGCCTGCGGCCTCAAAATCTCAAGAAAATCTACTAGAAAATCTAAAAAAAATAGAAAATCTTCGACTGATTTTAAAAATTGATTTTTGAATAATTTTGAGCGAAGCGACCATTAGAGGGCATTGGACAGTGGCCACTTAACCCTAACCTTAACTGCTGCCAAGAAGCAAAAGCCCGCCATGTGAGTGGCGGGCTTTGCGTTTGTTCGTATACCTGAGGTTATTTCTGCAGGAACTTGAAGTCCTTGCCGAGGTAGTAGGCCTGGTCGCCGAGGCCTTCCTCGATGCGCATGAGCTGGTTGTACTTGCAGATGCGGTCGGTGCGGGAGGCGGAGCCGGTCTTGATGAGGCCGGCGTTCATGGCCACCACGAGGTCGGCGATGGTGGTGTCCTCGGTCTCGCCGCTGCGGTGGCTGATGATGGCGGTCATCTTGTTGCGCATGGCGAGGTTCACGGCCTCGATGGTCTCGGTGAGGGTGCCGATCTGGTTGAGCTTGATGAGGATGCTGTTGGCCACTTTCTTCTCAAGGCCCATCTTCAGGCGCTCGACGTTGGTGACGAAGAGGTCGTCGCCCACCAGCTGGCAGCGGTCGCCGATGGCGTCGGTGTGCAGGCGCCAGCCGTCCCAGTCGTCCTCGGCCATGCCGTCCTCGATGGAGATGATGGGGTATTTGTTCACCCAGTCTTTCCAGAAGTCGCTCATCTGGGCGGGCGTCAGCTTGTCGCCGGTGCTCCACTTCAGGTGGTACATGTTCTCGTCGGCCAGGTAGAACTCGCTTGTGGCGGCGTCGAGGGCTATGTAGACGTCCTCGCCGGGGCGGTAGCCGGCCTTCTCGATGGCCTGCAGGATGCACATGATGGCCTCCTCGTTGCTGCCCAGGTTGGGGGCGAAGCCGCCTTCGTCGCCGACGTTGGTGCTCAGGCCTTTGCTTTTGAGGACGGTCTTGAGGTTGTGGAACACCTCGGCGCCCATGCGCAGGGCCTCGCTGAAGGTGGGTGCGCCGACGGGCATGATCATGAACTCCTGGAAGTCGATGCTGTTGTCGGCATGCGAGCCACCGTTGAGGATGTTCATCATGGGTATGGGCAGGGTGTGGCCGTTGACGCCGCCGAGGTAGCGGTAGAGTTCCTGGCCGGTCTCCTGGGCGGCAGCTTTGGCGCAGGCGAGGCTCACGCCGAGGATGGCGTTGGCGCCCAGACGGCTCTTGTTCTCTGTGCCGTCGAGCTCGATCATCTTGTCGTCGATGGCTTTCTGCTCGCTGACGAACATGCCCTGCAGCTCGTCGTTGAGGACGGTGTTGACGTTGTTCACGGCGTTGAGCACGCCCTTGCCGAGGAACTGGCTCTTGTCGCCGTCGCGCAGCTCGCAGGCCTCGTGCACGCCCGTGGAGGCTCCGCTGGGCACTGCGGCGCGGCCGATGGCGCCCTGGTCGGTGTATACGTCTACTTCTACTGTGGGATTACCGCGGCTGTCAAGAATCTGACGGCCCTTGATGCCTATAATTTGTGACATAATTCTATATTATTTGTTTGTGTTAATAATTTACCGTTGGCTCTGAACAAAAAAGGCCAACCCCTTGCGGCGGTCGGCTGTCTCTTTTTTGTTCGCTCGCGCGGGTCACGCTTACATGGCGTTGACCTGACGCATGCATTTCGACTTGAGGTTGGCGGCTTTGTTCTTGTGGATGACGGAACGCTTGGCCAGCTTGTCGATGATGGAGACCATCTTGGGCAGACGCTCGGTGGCAGCGGCCTTGTCGGTGAGGGCGCGGAAGTCACGCAGGGCGTTGCGCATGGTCTTGGCGTAGTAGCGATTCTCTACTCTTCTTTTTTCGCTTGAGCGAATTCTTTTCTTTGCAGACTTGTGGTGTGCCATAAATTCTTATTGTTCTTTTTTCTTATTATTCTTTTCCTTCGTACCGCGTGCGGGATTCGAACCCGCGATTTTGAGAATGAAAATCTCACGTCCTGGGCCTACTAGACGAACGCGGCGCAGTGCTTCGGCGGCTACCCTGAAAGGGTATTTTTTTCCGCAAAAAGCGGGTGCAAAATTACTAACATTTTTTGACATGGCCAAATTTTTTTCAACCGCTGTTGTTGAAATCGCCATGCCACTACTCGCTATCTGCTTGGAAACGAAAGCCTAAACGTTTGCCGGTGACCAGTGATTTTTTGTCAAAATTGTTTTTCATCTCGCCCACCGAGACGAGCTTGACTTCGTCGTAGGGAGGGGTCAGGAGGTCGAAATTGGTGGTGTACTCGATGGCCGACTCCACGATGCCTTGCACAGTGTCCTGATTTACAACCGATGTGTTGAAATTGGTGTAGAGCATGCCCAGCTCGCGCTTGCCTTCGATGAAGTAGTGTTTCTCCTTGTTAACGAACACGCGTCCAATCATATAACCCAAGTCATTGTCGCGCTGGTAGGCGAACGAGTCGGCGAGGAAGTTATAGATGTGTATCACTCCGCAGTAGGAGCGTGTCGTGTCCTCGCGAATGTAGGGTGACTTCATGACCTGGTGGTCGCGTGAGAACTCGAAGACGTTGGTGTGCATCATGAACAGCAGTATGTCGCCTGCGAACTTGACCTCGAACTCGAAGTCGCCGCGGTCGGTGAACTCGAAGGCTACGTTCTTGCCTTCCTTGGTGCACTGTTCGTGGAAGAGGCCTATGAGGTCGCGTGTGGTAGAGCGGAAGATTTCGAAGGTCTCCTTGGTGGCGTCGTATACATTGCGTTTCAGCTCGCTTTTGCTGAATACCAAGTCTTTGAGTGATTCTTTCAGTTCCATGTCCTTGTTGTTTTTCTGTTTATGCCGTTATGTTGTCGGTTCAGCCGTGGAAGATGGCCATGATGTTGCCCGCAAAGAGTTTCACCGCCATAGCCAGGAGGATGACGCCGAAGAACTTGCGCAGCACGTAGATGATGTCCTGTCCCAGCCAGTGGGTTATCTTGTCGAGGTGGCGTAGCACGAAGAAGTCGATGACGATGTTGACGGCGAGGCCGATCATGATGTTGACGGTCTCGTACTCGGCGTGCAGCGAGATGAACGCCGTGATGGCTCCGGGTCCGGCTATCAGTGGGAAGGCTATGGGCACGATGCTCGCTCCCGACGAGGTGGGTTCGTTCTTGATGATGTCGCGTCCCAGGATCATCTCGAAGGCGAGGATGAAGAGCACCACAGAGCCTGCTACGGCGAACGACGGCATGTCGATGCCGAAGAGCTTAAGCAGCTGGTCGCCGACGATGAAGAAGCCTATGAAGAGCAGCAGTGCCGCCCCGGTGGCCTGGAAAGGCTTGATTTTCGTGCCTTTGTCGCGCATGGAGACGAAGATGGGTATCGACCCTGTGATGTCGATGATGGCGAACATCACGAGGAATGTGCTGAAGATTTCTTTGAAGCTAAGTGCTTGTAACATATCTTATTGTGGTTTTATTGTATCTTCTATGATGCTGAGGTAGTTGCGGTAGCGCTCGTCGCTGATGCGACCTTGCTCCACGGCCTCCTTGACGGCGCAGCCGGGCTCGTGGCGGTGGGTGCAGTTGGCGAAGTGGCATCCGTGCAGCACGGCGCGCATCTCGGGGAAGAAATGCGAGAGCTCCTGCTCGTTGAAGTCCACCATGCCGAACTCCTTGATGCCGGGGGTGTCGATTAAGTAAGTTAGGAGTTTGGAGTTATGAGTTATGAGTTGGATGGGGTGTATCTCGGCGAAGGTGGTGGTGTGGCGTCCTTTGAGGCTCCAATCGGAGATGGCGCCGACCTTGAGGGCGAGGTCGGGACAGAGTGCGTTGAGCAGGGCGCTCTTGCCCACGCCGCTGTGGCCGCTGAAGAGCACCGTCTTGCCGGCGATGGTCTGCTTCAGCTCCGCGAGGCCGTCGCCGCGCAATGCCGACACCTCCAGTACGGGGTAGCCCGCGGCGCGGTAGATTGCCGACACCTTGTCCTGCAGGGTGCGGAGGTCGGGGTCGTCCAGCAGGTCGCACTTGTTGAAGACGAGGCATGCCGGTATGTGGTAGGCCTCGGCGGTCACCAGCAGGCGGTCGATGAAGCCTGTGGAGGTGCGTGGCAGGCCGAGGGTGGCCACGACGCACAGCAGGTCGATGTTGGCGGCGATTACGTGGGTCTGCTTCGACAGCTTGGTGGCGCGTCGCACGATGTAGTTGCGGCGGTCGCGCACGTCGTGTATCACCCCTGTGCCGTCGTCCTGCAGCTCGAAGAGCACGCGGTCGCCCACGGCCACGGGGTTGGTCTGCTTGTTGCCGCGCAGGCGGTAGTTGCCGCGCAGGCGGCATTCCAGCGCCTCGCCGCTGTCGGGCAACACCCTGTACCAGTTGCCGGTAGTTCTTATGACCAGTCCTTCTGTCATCGTTTTCGGGGTGCAAAAATACGACTTTTTTTTAACATAGAGTCAAAAACCTTTCCAAGCCTCATCCGGTACACAGTTCCATCGGTCTCCCTACCTGATTGGTACGGCACAGGTGCGTAGTTGCGTCTCTGTTCCATCGCCGCCTCTACGGCAGTTGAAGTATCGTTGAAATGCCGTAGGGACTCCGTTGGGGAGAGGGGTCGGAAAGGGGGCGCGAGAGAGGCCCGGTGGGGGAGTTGTGGGAGCATAGGTGGGGCGTCGGGGTAGGGGTGAGGTGAGGAAAAAGGTGTCGAATGGATAAAAATTGCTATATTTGCAGTTGGAAAACGAACGTACTTTTATGGAGAAAACACTGACTATCAAATATAAAGAATATCCTTCGGTGGATGCCCTCGGTGCCGCTGACGGCGAGCTGATGCGCCGCGCCGTCGCCGCCACCGAAGGGGCCTATGCGCCGTACTCGGGCTTCAGGGTTGGCGCTGCTGTGCGCCTTGCCGACGGCAGTGTGGTGACGGGCAGCAACCAGGAGAACGCCGCCTACCCGTCGGGGCTCTGCGCGGAACGCACGGCGATCTTCGCGGCATCGGCGCAGCGCCCCGACATGCGTGACTATGAGGCTATTGCCATTGTCGGCCGCAATGCCGGCGGCGAGTTGTGCGAGGCGTCGCCCTGCGGTGCCTGCCGCCAGGTGCTGCTGGAGTACGAGCAGCGTCAGGGTCATCCGCTGCGTGTGCTCTGTCTGCTGGAGGACGGCGCTGTGCGCGAAGTGGGGAGTGTGGCCGACATGATGCCTTTCAGCTTCGCCCTGTAGGGCGCCGATTTTGCCTGCGGGCAGAAAAAAAATTTCGCCATGTGCGAAAATGTTTGTAAATTTGCACCTTCGGCAACCGGGCGCGCCGCCGCCGAAGTGGCGTGCAGGGTGCTGGGCGATAGTAATTTAAGTAAAGAATAAACTAATAAAAATAACTAACAAAATGGGAATTATTGGAAGTATTAGAAAGCATTCCGGCTGGGCTGTGGCCATTGTCGGTATTGCTATTTTGGCCTTCATTCTGGGCGACCTGACAAAGAACAACGGCGGCATCCCCGACGTCGGCAAGGTGAACGGCGAGGTGCTGACCTCGCAGCGCTTCAACGAGAAGGTGGCCGAGATGGAGAACAACTACAAGATGCAGCAGCAGACCACGCAGGTGCCCGCCGAGATGGAGAACCAGATCCGCGAGCAGGTGTGGGCTCAGTTCGTCGACGAGTCGCTCATGGAGGAGCAGACCGCCAAGCTCGGTCTCCGCGTGACTCCCGCCGAGGTGAACGACATGTACACCGGTCATTTCATCCACCCCTATGTGCGCCAGAGTTTCACCGACCCGCAGACGGGCCAGTTCGACGTGCGTTTTGTCAACCAGTTCATCGAGAACTTCGACCAGATCGACACCATGCGCCGCATGCAGTGGGTGGAGCTTGAGAAGTATTGCAAGACCGACCGTGAGCAGCAGAAGTACTCGACGCTCATCAACTCGGGCTTCTACATGCCCAAGGCCCTGGCCAGCAAGGTGGCGGAGTATGCCGGCACCGTGGCCAACGTGCGTGTGGTGACGATGCCCTTCTCGTCGGTGAGCGACGACGAGGCCACCGTGGCCGATGCCGACTACGAGAAATACTACAACGAGCACAAGGCCGAGTTCCGTGTGCGTGAGGAGCTGCGCGACCTCGATTTCATCGCCTTCCCGGTGAACCCCACTCCGCAGGACCTTGCCGACATACAGGAGCAGGTGAACAAGACCTGGGCTGAGTTCCAGACGGTGCCTGCCGACGAGGTGGCTTTCTTCGTCAACGCCGAGAGCGACCGCAGCTACGACTCCACCTACAAGCGTGCCAACACCTTCAAGGCCCCCTTCGACGAGCAGATTGCCGCCGCCAAGGACGGCGACATGCTGGCTCCCGTGATGGCTGGCAACGAGTGGATGATGGCCAAGGTCATCAGCAGCGCCGTGCGCCCCGACTCGCTGCGCGCCTCTGTCGTGTACATCCTCAACCAGAACGCCGGCGGCAACATCATGCGCAGCGACGCCCAGGCCAAGAGCCTTGCCGACAGTGTGCTGGCTCTGCTCAACGGCAACAAGATAACCTTCGAGCAGGCTGTGGAGCAGTTCAGCGACGACCCGCAGAAGGGCGAGACCAAGGGCGACATGGACTGGCAGCTCGACGGCGGCTACGGCTTCCTGAACGAGGAGCTCGTCAACCGCCCCGTGGGCAGTTGCTTCGTCTTTGAGCACCCGCAGGGTGTGGGTTACTTCCTCGTGAAGGTGACCGACAAGACCAAAGCCGAGAAGAAATACCGCGTGGCTCTCATCACCCGTGAGATTGCCGCTTCGGCAGCCACCAACCGTGCCGTCTATAACGAGGCCAACCGCTTCGCCGGCCAGAACCGCAACATCACCGACTTCACCGCCGCCGCCCAGCAGCAGAACTTGCAGGTGCGCAGTGCCCGTGTGACCATGATGTCCAACAACCTCAGCGGCATCGGCAACGCCCGCAGCATAGTGCAATGGGCCTACAACGAGGATACCAAGGTGGGCGCTGTCGCCGACCAGGTCTATGAGTGTGACGGCATGTTCGTGGTCGTGGCCCTTAAGGATGTCTTCAAGAAGGGCTTCGCCACCCTTGAGCAGGTGCGTCCGATGATAGAGCAGGCCGTGCGTCTCGACAAGAAGGCCGAGGTGCTTATGGCCCGTGCCGACGAGGCTGTCAAGGCCGCCAAGGACATCACCTCGATAGCCGTGAAACTCAACACCGCCGTCGACACCATCGACAGCGTGTCGTTCGCCGACTACTACTTCGACCGCTACGGCATGGAGCCCAAGGTGCAGGCCGCCATCAGCGCCAAGCAGAGCGGCTTGGTGGGTCCCGTGAAGGGTGCCAGCGGTGTCTACATGGTGCAGATCGACAGCAAGGCCCCCCGCGCCGCTGCCGACGGCCAGGTGACCATGCAGCTTGAGCAGGGCTACCGCAGCAAGGCCCGCATGGCCTCGCAGGTGCTCCGCGAGCAGGCCAAGATAGTGGACCAGCGCAACAAGTTCTTCTAAGAGACAGATTGCTTAGTGGGTAGTGGATAGTGGGCAGTGGATAGCATTCGATGCGTGCGCTACCCACTAACGACTACCCACTACCCTCTTCTTATAAGACGATGCAATGGGCATAAAGGATTGGTGGCTAAAGATCAAGAACTCGCAGGTTGGCGATGTCATAAAGCACAAGCACCGCTTTGTGGTTATTGACAACGACACCTTCAAGGAGAAGTTCTCTTTCCGCCTGTCGGGCATCAACTTGTTTGTCTTCACCGGCGTCACGGTGATAGTGCTCATAGTGCTCACCGCCGTGCTCATAGCCTTCACGCCGCTGCGCGAATACATACCGGGCTACACGGACACGGAAATGATCGAGCAGACATACGTCAACGCCAAGAAGATAGACTCGCTGGAGACGGCCCTCGCCGACCAGGAGTGGGTCGTGGCCACGGTGCAGGCCTTGCTGCGCGGCGAGAACATGGGTGCCGAGGTGGACAGCGTGATGGCCGACAGTGCGGCGTCGCTCAGCGTCGTGGCCGGCGTCTACCGCCACTCCAAGGAGGACAGTCTGCTGAGGCTTGAGGTGGAGAGCGAGGACAACCGCTACGAGGTGAAGAGTGCGCGTGTGCAGTCTTCCGGCACGGTGGCGTCTGCCGCCGACATGCAGCCTACGGTCACCCAGCTCTTCTTCGCCCCCGTCAAAGGCAATGTCGTCAAGCCCTACAGCAGCGCCATGCGTCATTATGGTGTCGACATCGCTGCTGCAAGCGGCAGTCCCGTCAATGCCGCCTACAGCGGCACGGTGGTCTCGACAGGCTTCGCTGCCGAGTACGGCCACGTCATAGTCCTGCAACACCCCGCGGGGGTCATAACCATCTACCGCAACAACAGCGCCCTGCTGAAACACCAGGGCGACGCGGTGCGTGCCGGCGAGCCGATAGCCTTTGTGGGCACGGGCTCGACGACGGAGCTGGGTCCCCACCTGCACATGGAGGTGTGGGTCAACGGCATGCCCGTGAACCCCGAGGAATACATATCTTTCTAAACAGAGAAAACAGCATTGAAACGCATAGCAATATTAGGCTCCACAGGCTCTATCGGCACCCAGGCGCTCAACGTCATCAGGCGTCATGCCGACCTGTTCTGTGCCGAGGTGCTCTGCGCGGGTAGCAATGCCGACCTGCTGATAGAGCAGGCCCGCGAGTTCAGCCCCAACGCCGTGGCGATAGCCGACGAGAGTCGTTACGCCTATGTGTGTGACGCGCTGCGTGACACCGATGTCAAGGTCTATGCCGGCACGGAGGCCATCGTGGGTCTCATGGAGATGGAAAGCATCGACATGGTGCTGGCGGCGATAGTGGGTGTGGCAGGCCTCAGGCCCACGCTGCATGCCATAGAGTGCGGCAAGCCCATCGCACTGGCCAACAAGGAGACCATGGTGGTGGCCGGCGCCATAGTGACAGCCATGGCCCGTCAGCACCGTGTGCCGATACTGCCCGTGGACAGCGAGCATTCGGCCATCTTCCAGTGCCTCGTGGGCGAGGTGAGCGCGGTGGACAAGATACTGCTCACCGCCAGCGGCGGCCCATTCCGCGGCATGAAAAGAGAGGAACTGGCTACGGTAACCCTGGCGCAGGCCCTCAAGCACCCCAACTGGAGCATGGGCCGCAAGGTGACCATCGACAGTGCGACGCTGATGAACAAAGGCCTTGAGGTGATCGAGGCCAAGTGGCTTTTCGGCGTCGACGCCAAAGACATTGTGGTCCATGTGCACCCGCAGTCGATAGTGCATTCCATGGTGCAGTTTGCCGACGGCAGCGTAAAGGCGCAGCTCGGCATACCGACCATGGAAACACCGATACAGTATGCCTTCAGCTTTCCCGAACACATAGAGAGCCATCTGCCGCGCCTCGACCTTTTCACGCAGGGTGCTTTGACCTTCGAGCGCCCAGACATGGACACCTTCCGCTGTCTCGCTCTCGCCTACAAGGCTATAGAGCGCGGCGGCAACATGCCGTGTGTGATGAATGCCGCCAACGAGGTGGCTGTGCAAGAGTTCCTGGACGGCAGTATCGGCTTCCTCAACATCGCCGACCGTGTGGAACGTGCCATGCAGGACGCACAGTTTATGGCATCACCTACGATTGACGATTTGATAGCAACAGACAAATCCATTAGACAGCAATGAACTGGATAGCATTACTCTTAAGCCTCTCGCTGCTTGTGGCCACTCACGAATTGGGCCATCTGGCTTTCGCCAAGCTCTTCCACACGCGCGTGCGCCGTTACTATATATTCTTTAACCCGTGGTTCTCCATTGTCAAGGCCAAGAAGTTTGGCGGCAAGTGGCACTTCCTGTTTTTCAACAGCAAAACCCCTGACAGCTGGGACGAGAAGAACCTCGCCCCTGAGGATCAGGACAACACGCTGTGGGGCCTCGGATGGCTGCCGCTGGGTGGATACTGCGACATAACAGGCATGATCGACGAGACAAAGAGCGCCGATGACCTTGAGAGCGAACCTCAGCCGTGGGAGTACCGCACCAAGCCGGCATGGCAGCGCCTCTGCATAATCAGTGGCGGCGTGCTGGTGAACTTTGTCTCGGCCCTCCTCATCTACGGCATGATATTCGCGCACTGGGGCAAGGACGAGCTTCCGCTGCGCAGCGCCTCGCTTGGTTATGACTATCACCAGGTGTTGCTCGACGAAGGGTTCAACAATGGCGACATCATCTACGCCATAGACGGCAAGGACTATTATGAGATTACCGACGCCGCCGGCGCCCTGCTGCTGGACAACCCTAAGACTGTCACCGTGATGCGTAACGACTCGCTCATAGATATCGCCATGAGTGGACGTCTGTTGGAGCGCGTCAACAACGAGGGCGTCAAGCAGCTTATGAACTATAGGGTTCCGTTCGTGGTGCACTCTCCCATCGATGGTGGCAACGCCGCACGTGCGGGCCTGATGGCTGGCGACAGCATAGTCAGTGTTGCCGACAGCGCTCTTGCGGCCTTCTCGGATATAACGGCGGTATTCAGCGACCATGCTGGCGACACAGTGAGCTTGGGCTTCTACCGCGCCGGTATGTACATGACGTTGCCTGTCGCCGTAGACGGCCAAGGCAAGATAGGTGTACAGGTAGAGACAAACATTGCGTTGCTCTTCAGTGACTACCGCCATGTAGACTACACCTTCTTCCAGGCCATCCCCGCGGGCATCAAGCACGGCTGGGAGACATTGGTCACCTATGTGTCATCGCTCAAGGTGCTCTTCTCGCCGGGAGGCACCAAGCAGCTCGGTGGCTTCAAGGCCATGGCCGACCTCTTCCCCGACCACTGGGTGTGGCAAGCCTTCTGGGAACTCACGGCGCTGCTGGCATTGGTGCTGGCCTTCATGAATATCATCCCCATACCTGGTCTTGACGGCGGACATATCTTCTTCACCCTTGTGGAGATAGTTACACGCCGCACCCCCTCGGAGAAGTTCCTCACCGTGGCACAGAACGTCGGCATGTTCCTCCTGATAGCCCTTATGATATTGGCCAACGGCAACGACATCCTTCGTTGGTTAGGTTTTATGTGATGAAGAAATTAGACAAGCTCATACTACGCTCTTTCCTCGGTCCGCTGCTGCTCACCTTCACGCTGTCGGTCTTCGTGCTGCTCATGCAGTTTGTGTGGAAGTATATAGACGACATGGTGGGCAAGGGCCTCGACTTCAGCGTCATCGCCGAGCTGCTTCTTTATGCCTCGGCCACATTCGTGCCCATGGCGCTGCCCATCGCCGTCCTCTTTGCCTCAATCATGACCATGGGCAACTTCGGCGAGAAGTACGAACTTGTGGCCATGAAAGCCGGCGGCGTGAGCGTCAGCCGTGTCATGCTGCCCATGACCGTCGTCGTGGTGCTGCTCACAGGTGTGGCCTTCTACTTCGCCAACAACATCATGCCTGAGGCCATGGTGAGCTACCGCAAGACACTCTACGACGTCACACGCAAGAAGCCTGCTGTCAACATACGCCCGGGCGAGTACTACAAGGAGATCGACGGCTATGTGATACGCGTAGGCAGCAAGTCGCAGGACGGACATACCTTGCAGGATGTCGTCATCTACGACCACAAGAAGGGCAGGGAAGAGTCCACGGTCATTATTGCCAAGTCAGGCACCATGCAGTCCACGATGGACAACCGTTACCTTATCTTCTCCCTCGACGACGGATACACCTATACCGAGATTGGCGGCAGCCGCGATGCCAACCGCACGCACCCCATGACCGCCATCCATTTCAGCAAGCAGACCATCTCCATAGACATCTCGTCGTTCGCCTACAGCAAGAGCGGCGAAGACCTCTTCAAGGGCAGCTACCAGACCATGAACGTCGCGGAACTCAGCATCGCCATAGACTCGCTCAGGGTGGGCCTTGACAAGCGTTACGACACCTATCAGCGCGACGCAGAGATCAACCTGCGCACCTGGAAGCGCTATGTGGCCAGGGCCGACGAGGAGCACCATCTCGAAGCCTTCAACCTGCACACACGCCTCGACACCATCGATGACGCTACGCGCCTGAAGATGCTCAACCGCGCCCGCTACATCGCCAACACCGCCGTCACCGACAGCCGCAACTACGGCGAGTTCCTTGAGACAGACCGCGAGTATGTCAACAAGCACGACATCGAGCGCCACAAGAAATTCACCCTCTCTGTGGCCTGTCTGCTGCTCTTCCTCATCGGCGCCCCCTTCGGCTCCATAGTGCGCAAAGGCGGCCTCGGCCTACCCTTGGTGGCCTCCGTGGGCTTCTTTGTGTTCTACTATGTCGTGGGCATGATTGCCGAGAAAGCCGTCCGCGAGTCGGCCATAGGTCCCGTGGGCATGTGGATATCATCCTTTGTCATGCTGCCTATAGGTCTCTTCCTCACCCTGCAGGCCACCACAGACTCGTCGCTCTTCGACGCGGCCTCGTGGAAGCGCTTCTTCAACAGATTATTCAAGTCAAAGCAACAATAATGAAGGAAATACACAACTTCAGTATCGCTGCACGCCAGCAGCTCGGCGACCAGTACTTCCGTCTGGTGCTGCAGCATGGCGGCAAGATGCAGCCCATAGCCCCCGGCCAGTTTGTCGAGGTGCTCGTCGAGGACGAGCCTCGCGTCATGCTGCGCCGCCCCATCTCGGTGCACGATGTCGACGCCGAGGCCGGCACCCTGAGCCTGCTCATCCAGATTGTCGGCAACGGCACCCGCCGTCTCGCCACTCTCGCCGTGGGCGACAGCCTCAATGTCGTCTATCCCCTCGGCCACGGCTTCACCACCGCCATCCCCGCCGGCAGCCATGCCCTCCTCGTGGGTGGCGGCGCCGGCACGGCACCTCTGCTGCACCTCAGCAAGGTGCTGAAGGCTAGTGGCGTACACTGCACCATACTCCTCGGCGGACGCACCGCCGGCCTCATCCCCGTGCGCGACGACTTCAAGCCCTACGGCGACCTCCTGATAGCCACCGACGACGGCAGCCTCGGTCACCATGGCATCGTCACCACCCACCCCGCCTTCGCCGACAGCTACGACATCATCTACACCTGCGGTCCTACGCCCATGATGAAGGCCGTGGCACGTAGCGCCGCCGAGCGTGGCCTGCGCTGCGAGGTGAGCCTGGAGAACATGATGGCTTGCGGCGTCGGCGCATGCCTTTGCTGCGTCACCGACACCGACCAGGGCCACCGTTGCGTATGCAAGGACGGCCCGGTGTTCGATATTTCCACAATGAAAAAATGGTACCAATGCTAAACGTCAACATACACAATCTCAAGCTGAAGAACCCCGTGATGACCGCTAGCGGCACCTTCGGCTATGGCGAAGAGTTCTCCGACTTCATAGACCTCAACCGTCTTGGCGGCTTCGTCGTCAAGGGCACCACCGGCAGCCACCGCGAGGGCAACCCCTATCCTCGCATGGTGGAGACCCCCTCGGGTATGCTCAACTCCGTGGGCCTCCAGAACGGCGGTGTGGAGAAGTTCTGCAAAGAGGTATACCCCCGTATCAAACACCTCGACACCAACATTATAGTCAACGTCAGCGGCTCTTCCATCGAGGAGTACTGCGACGTGGCCTCGCAGGTCGACGCCCTCGACCGCATCCCCGCCATCGAGCTCAACATCAGCTGTCCCAACGTCAAGTGCGGAGGCATGGGCTTCGGCACCAGCCCCGACATGGCGGCTCAGGTCGTCTCCGCGGTACGCAAGGTATACAACAAGACGCTGATAGTGAAGCTCTCGCCCAACGTCACCAGCATCGCCGAGATAGCCAAGGCCGTCGAAGGCGCCGGCGCCGACAGCGTGAGCCTCATCAACACACTGCTGGGTATGGCTATCGACATCGAGCGCCGCCGTCCCTGCATGGCCAACATCACCGGCGGCCTCAGCGGTCCCGCCGTCAAGCCCGTGGCCGTGCGCATGGTGTGGCAAGTGGCCCATGCCGTGAATATTCCCGTCGTAGGCCTGGGCGGCATCTGCACCGCCGAGGACGCCATCGAGTTCCTCATGGCCGGTGCCACAGCCATTGAGGTGGGCACCGCCAACTTCATCGACCCCGCCGTCACCGTCAAGATCATCGACGGCATGGAGGCCTGGTGCCGCCGTCACAACGTCAACGACATCAACGATATCATTGGTATCATATGATACTGATTGCCGACAGCGGGAGCACCAAGACCACGTGGATGGAGGTGGAGCCTGGCAACATGGTAGTTACCGAAGGCCTCAACCCCCACTTCACCAACGAGGAGCAGTTTCTCGCTGCCTGCAATGTTGTGTGTCAGCAATTCTCAATTCTCAATTCTCAATTCTCAATTACCTTCTACGGTGCCGGCTGCGGTCTCTCTGCCCAGCGCGAGAAGGTGGCCACATGGCTTGCTAAAGCCTTTGGAACAAGCAATGTACATGTCGAGACCGACATGCTCGCCGCCTGCCGCGCCACCGCCGGCGACCAACCGGCCCTCGTCGCCATTCTCGGCACAGGCAGCAACGCCTGCCTCTACGACGGCTTGCAAATCAGGCATCAAGCCACCAGCACAGGCTATATACTCGGCGACCGAGGCTCGGCAAACCACGTGGGCCGTTTGCTTCTCAACGACTACCTGACACACAACATGCCGTCAGACATAAGAGTCATGTTCCATGACACTTACCGTATGAGCGACGCCCAGCTGATGGATGCCGTCTACCATCAGCCCAACCCCAACCGCTTCCTCGCCTCGCTGGCCCCCTTTGCCGTGAAGCACATCGCGGAGGACTATTGCCGCAGTGTCGTCACCAAGACTCTGGACGAGTGGTTCACCGACGCCATCATGCCCCTGATGCGCAAAACCGACTATCCGCTGTCGGTGGTCGGCAGCTACGCCAAGGCCATCGAGCCGACGCTGCGCGCCGTCATGGAGGGCAACGGACTGAAAGTAAGCACTATAGTAGCCGACCCCATCGTCGGCCTGAGACGCTTCCACAGCGAAAAATAAAGTCACACGTACAGTATTGATTTAGTTGCTTTCCGAGATGTTGTTTCTCGGAGTTCTTGCTGTGTCTACTTTCGTTCGAAGCCCATTCGGCCGATAGCTATACCGGGCGATGAATTAATGTGCGGGGGGCGTGAGGCCGCCGCCGTCAGTGTACTGGAAGTAGTACCTGCCGGAGCCACCGGCGGAACTGTAACTACACATAGAGGGATAGTCGCCGTCGTAGGTGTAGGTATAACTTCTCGTGCTGGAATTGCCGCCGTTTTCAGGAATCCAGCGTTTTGTCTCCAAATTATTGGCGGACAAGTAGTAGAAGTCCTCATCCAGAAAAGCCATAAGCAATGCAAAAGGTTGTGGGTAAGGGTTGCGCTTGTTGTCGTAGAGGTAGAGGTTGTAGCCCTCGCTGACTACGTCGCGGCGTGTGATGTTACCGTTAGTCCATGTTAGGTAAAATACAAAATAGCCACTGTTGATGTCGAACGACGACAAGAGACCTTCGCTGTTGTAGGAGAGCACGTAGTCGTCCTCATGGACGCCGTCGTAGTAGCAGGCCACGCCGGTTATACGGTCGCCGTTGTAGGTGAGGCGGAAAACATCGGTCTCGCCACCCTTGCCGGTCTCCTGGTAGGTGATTTCGTCGAGGCGCCCGTTACTGTACGTGAAGTCAACATAGTAATCTCTTTCTCCCTCGTCCCACAATTCAACCCGCTTGAGGTTCGCGCCATCCCATGTGAAGATTGTCTCTTCGCTAAACGTTTGGGCGCCGCCTTCATCGTAGATCCAGGTCACTTTGGACAACTTTTTGCCGCCAGAACTGTTGTTGTCGGAGGCATTGTTCTGGTTGTTGTCGTCTTTGTTGCATGCCGATGCCAAGAGCAGCGTCGCCACGGCCAGCGAATAGACAAATAATCTTTTCATAATGGTGTCTGTGAATGGTGAATTTGTTTATAACAACGGCAGAATGAAGTAATTATTGTGTAGGGTAGAAAAAAATATGCCATATACAATAAAAAAGGCCGGCAGACGTTATAAGACTTATATAAATACAACTAAAATAATATAGACTGAAATGGATTTATCTAACATCCTCGTGATTGCCGGCAAGCCGGATTTGAGTGAACTGGTGTCGCAGACCAAAGGCGGCGCCGTGGTGAAGAACCTCGTGACGGGTCAGAAATACCCTGTGTTCAAGACCGATAGAATCAGCTCGCTGGGCGAGATACGCCTCTTCACCGAGAGCGACGAGCGCCCGCTGGAGGAGGTGATGCAGTCCATCCACAAGGTGCTGGACGGCAAGCCGACCCCCTTCGAGCCCAAGAAGGCCGAGGGCAAGGAGCTGTTCGCCCTGCTGGAGAAGGCCTTGCCTGACTACGACCGCGAACGTGTGCACACCTCCGACGCCAAGAAGCTCTTTGCGTGGTACAACATACTGCTGGGAGCCGACAAGATTACCTTCGACGAGCCCGAGGCCGAGGAGGCCAAGGAGCAGTAAGGCTGAAGTTGTCTATTAACCAATAAAACATAACGATGAAAAAAGTATTGTTTGCGCTCTGCGCCGTGAGCCTGCTGGCTTTCAGTGCCTGCAAGAAGGACAATGTGGAACCCGAGAATACCGCCGCGTCGCAGCCCGGTGCTCCTGCTGACCAGATGCCCACGGGCGAAGGCTACTACAACCCCGGCGCCAAGATTGTAGAGATTATAACGGACGACGTGACGGCTCAGCGGTGGAGCTGGGAGAATGGCCTTGTGATGTCTATCCAGGAGGCCGATGAGAACGGCAACATGGGTGGCGCCAATACGTTTACATACAGCAACAAGCGTCTGAATTCGGCAATGATGACGATAATGGAGATGCCCATCACTGCCAACTATACCTATCAGGGCGACCTGCTGACGAAGGTCGATGCCGTTATGAGCCCGATGCCTGTGGCCAGTATATTGTATGACCACAACGCCAACAACAAAATCAGCCACCTGACGGTGAACGTCAACGAGCAGGTGCTGAGTATGCTGGGCCCGCTGCTGGGCAGCGGTCTGCTTGGCAACCTCGGCGACCTCTTTGGCAAAGGGCCTCAAGAGAAGATGGAAATCACCGGCTCGAATATCGCTGTCGACATGGAGTGGGAGGGCAACAATGTGTCGCGCCAGCTGGTGTCGGCGGAGCTCAACGGCACCATCACCCTGGGTGAGATTCGCCAGTTTGTGAACATTGATTCATTGCTGGGATCCATGATAAATTTATTGGTCTCGACAGATGACTCTCTCACATGTCCTGTAACTATAGTAGTCAACGACACCATAGACATGACCTACGACAGCCACCCCAACCCCTATTGTGGGTTCCTGGGCCGCATGGAGCCGTCGGCCTATTCTGCCAACAATGTGCTGACTTCGCACAATGCCGCGTCGGCAAAAGTGACGTTGACTGCTCCCACCATCATGGGTAACATTCCGATTCCCTTCTCGCGCCCCCTGCCTCTTGGTGGCGACGACAGTTTCACCTATACCTACAACGCAGCAGGCTTTCCTGAGACTGTCACGAACGGCGTGGGTAGTGTGACGCGAATCATTTACCAGCAGTAAAGATATGACATACACAGAGAAAGACAAGAAATACAAGCGTTATACCGTCACCTCGGCGTTGCCCTACGCCAATGGCCCTGTGCACATCGGCCACCTGGCCGGTGTCTACGTGCCCGCCGACGTCTATGTGCGCTATCTGCGCGCCCAGGGCGAGGAGGTGATGTTCATAGGCGGCAGCGACGAGCACGGCGTTCCCATCACCATCAAGGCCCGCAAGGAAGGCGTTACGCCGCAGGACATCGTGGACCGCTACCACAAGATCATCAAGGACAGCTTCGCCGAACTCGGTATCTCGTTCGACATCTACAGCCGCACCAGTAGCAAGGAGCACCACGAGACCGCCGCCGAGTACTTCAAGAAACTCTACGACGAGGGCAAGTTTGTGGAGAAGGTGTCGCAGCAGTACTACGACGAGGAGGCCGGCTGCTTCCTTGCCGACCGCTACATCACGGGCACCTGCCCCCATTGCGGCAACGAGCGTGCCTACGGCGACCAATGCGAAGCCTGCGGCACATCGCTCAACGCCACCGACCTCATCAACCCCAAGAGCGCTCTCAGCGGCAGCAAGCCCGTGCTCAAGGAGACCAAGCACTGGTTCCTCCCCCTCGACAAAGACGAGCCGTGGCTGCGCCAGTGGATACTGGAAAGCCACAAAGGCGACTGGAAGACCAATGTCTACGGCCAGTGCAAGTCGTGGATAGACGCCGGCTTGCAGCCCCGCGCCGTCACGCGCGACCTCGACTGGGGTGTGAAGGTGCCCCTGGAGGGTGCCGACGGCAAGGTGCTCTATGTGTGGTTCGACGCACCTATAGGCTACATCAGCTTCACCAAGCAGCTCAAAGGCGACGACTGGGAGAAATGGTGGAAAGACCAGGACACCAAGTTGGTGCACTTCATCGGCAAGGACAACATTGTGTTCCACTGCATCATCTTCCCCTCGATGCTCCACGCCGACGGTAGCTACATACTGCCCGCCAACGTGCCTGCCAACGAGTTCCTCAACCTCGAAGGCGACAAGATAAGCACCTCGCGCAACTGGGCCGTGTGGCTGCACGAGTACCTGCGTGAATTCCCCGGCAAGCAGGATGTGCTGCGCTACACGCTGTGCAGCAACGCCCCTGAGACCAAGGACAACGACTTCACGTGGAAGGACTTCCAGTTGAAGAACAACAGCGAGCTGGTGGCCATCCTCGGCAACTTCGTAAACCGCACGCTCGTGCTGACGCACAAGTTCTACGGTGGGCGCGTGCCCGCTTGCGGACCACTTGGGGAAGCCGAGCAGGAGCTTGTCAAGGAGATGACTACTTTCCCCGAACGCATAGGCCGCAGCATAGAGACCTACCGCTTCCGCGAAGCCCTCGCCGAGATGATGAATCTGGCCCGTCTGGGCAACAAATACCTGACGGATACCGAGCCGTGGAAGCTCGTCAAGACTGACCCCGAGCGTACCGCCACGGTGATGAACCTCTCGCTGCAGATATGCGCCAACCTTGCGGTGCTCTGCGCCCCCTTCCTGCCATTCACGGCCGACAAGATGCACAGCATCATGAACCTGCAGGCCCTCGGCTGGCAGGACGCCGGCCGCGCCGACATCCTCATGGAAGGCCACATCATAGGTACCCCCGAGCTGCTCTTCGAGCAGATAAGCGATGAGACCATACAGGCACAGGTCGACAAACTGCAGGCAACCAAGGAGCAGAACGCCCTCAACGCATGGCAGCCCGCCGAGGTGAAGGCCCCGGTGACCATTGACGACTTCGGCAAGATGGATATCCGCGTGGGTACCATATTGGAGTGCCAGAAGGTGCCCAAGGCCGACAAGCTGCTGCAGTTCAAGATAGAGGACGGCATGGGCACGCGCACGATAGTGAGCGGCATAGCCAAGTTCTATCCTAACCCGCAGGCCCTCGTAGGCAGGCAAGTTTGCTTCATCGCCAACTTCCCGCCGCGCAAGTTGAAGGGTGTCGAGAGCCAGGGAATGATACTCAGCGCCGAGGACAAGGACGGACGCTTGGTACTGCTAACCCCCTCGGACATAGTTACTCCCGGCTGCTCGGTAGGCTGATTGGGAAAAATAGGTGCCGTTTTCGGAATTTCCCTCGCGGAATGGTTGTACTTTTGCAGCAGAAAACGGAACCAAAAAAGAAAGGAGCAAAACTATGAAAACCGCAAAAGCAATAATCCTCGCAGTGACGGCCCTGGCGCTGGCAATGCCTGTCATGGCCCAGCCTTCGCGCAGCGGTGGCCACGGCGGTGGCAGCCGTGGTGGCTCGTCTATGAGCGCACCGAGCCGCAGCAGCGCCCCCTCGCGCAGCAGTTCGAGCTACAGCTCACCGAGCCGCAGCTCGAGCACTCCCTCGCGCAGTTACAACAACTCGTCGGCAACCAAGAGCACGCCGAGTCGCAGCTACAGTGCCCCGAGCCGCAGCAACCCAAGTGCCTCGAGCCGCAGCTTCAGCAGCCCGAGTTCTTCGAGCCGCAGCATAAGCCGCCCGTCACGCAGTGGTGGCGAAGTTGGCAGCGCAGCATCGGTCGGCCGTCCGTCGCGCGGAGAGGCTGCACCTACCCGCAGCGGCATGGGCCGTCCGGCCCCGACGGTGGGTGGCGCAAAGCCCGCCGGCACGACAGCCCCGTCGAGAAGGGATGTGACGCCTACGCGTCCGGCCTCGCCTGAGAGCACAAGCGCATATCACGGCTATGCCCGCCCGGGACGCAGTGGCGGATACCTGCCACCGGCAGCACGCCCGATACACCCGGCACCGTACTTCCACCACCCCTGGCACCGTCACTATGTGCACTGCCACCCCATCTACTGGGATCCGCTGCCCCCGCGTCACTGGTACTGGCCTGGCTTCTGGCACTACTGCAACAGCTACTGGTATGACTATCATGTGACTGACGTAGTGGTTGTGCGCGACTACGTGAAGGAGACCTACAAGGTCGACATAGTGACCTACGGCATCAGCGGCGACATCATGTACGCCATAGTCAAGGACGGCGGCGACACATACCTGCAGGTCTACGACAAGGATGACCACCTGCTGGCCGAACAGAAGATTAACAGGAAGTACTGCAACATGGTCATCGATGCAGAGAACGGCGGCTGCTGGATAAGCAAGAAGCATGACAAAGACCCGCTGCTCTTCATCTGGGCCGATGGCAAGCTGCTGATATACGAAGAAGATTAAGTGAGCGAAAAAGGGATTTATAAATACGAGTACCCCCGCCCGATGCTTACGGCCGACAGTGTCGTCGTCCGCCATCGGGCGGAGGTTCTTCTGGTGAGGCGCGGCAACGAGCCTTACAAGGGCTGCTGGGCCTTGCCCGGCGGTTTCATGGAGATGGACGAGACCATAGAGCATTGTGCCGTCCGTGAACTGCAGGAGGAGACGGGCTTGACGGTCGACGAAGGACAACTGCGGCTGATAGGAATCTACAGTGCTCTGGGACGCGACCCTCGTGGACGTACGGTGACGGCAGCATACCGCATCGACGTCGTTGACGACGCCCGGGCAACAGCCGGAGACGATGCCGCCGAGGTGCGGTGGTGGCCGACAGACGCACTGCCGCCGTTGGCATTTGACCACGCCGAGATAACAGCCGCAGCGCTTGCCCTTTAGTTTTTTTTACATCGGTAAATAATAATAATATTGCTCCGTCGTTATAACGATATGGATTCCGACAAGGCAAGACAGACGGGCAATTTTATATTGGTGCTCATAGCAATGGTGCTTGGGGTGCTGATAGGGTTGATGTTTGCCTCGCACAACAGGCAGAAGTCTGACGGAACGCTGGAGGGCAAGGTGAGCGAAGTGATGAGACTGGTGGAGAGTGAATATGTGGATGCCGTGGATGCCGACTCGGTGAGCGAACGTATCGTAGCGGCCATACTCAGCGAGCTTGACCCACACAGCACTTATCTCTCGGCACGTGAGACCGAGAGAACAGACGAGATGATGCGCGGCAACTTCGAGGGTGTCGGCATAGTGCTGCACTATGAGGGCGATAGCGTATATGTTGGTCAAGTTATTGCCGACGGACCGTCGGCCAATGTAGGCTTGCTTCCCGGTGACCTGATAATGACTGTGGACGGCGACACGATGAGTGGCGTGGGTATGCCCCGCGACAGCGTGGTGGCACGCCTGCGCGGTCCGAGGGCCACAACGGTGGAGGTGTGTGTGAATCGACGAGGCAACGACTTATGCTACAAGATACGTCGTGGGCTGGTTAATCATCAGACAGTCACTTGTGCCACGATGCTTGACGACACGATAGGGTACATACTGCTGTCGTCGTTCTCGTCGACAAGTTATGACGAGTTTCACAATGCTTTGGTCTCGCTGAAGGGTAAGGGGATGAAAAAGCTTATCTTTGACCTTCGCGGGAATGGAGGAGGCTCGTTGGCGAGCGCCGTGGGTATTGCCGGAGAGCTGCTCCCGTCGGGTAGCCTGATAGTATACACTGAAGGCGCCCACAGCCACCGTCGTGATGTAAGGGCTCCGATAGGTGGACTCTTCACAAAAGGTACTGTTGTAGTGATGGTGGACGAGAACTCTGCTTCGGCAAGTGAAGTGGTCAGTGGTGCCCTACAGGACAACGACCGTGCCACTATCGTTGGACGTCGCACCTTCGGGAAGGGATTGGTGCAGACGGATTTCTCACTGAACGATGGGTCGTCGGTGCTGCTCACGACGGCACGATATTATACACCTTCGGGACGCTCGATACAACGACCGTATGACAGCGGTACGGATGAATACTACCGTTCATATATTACGCAGTTGTTAGATGAGTCGTATGCCGACAGCATGACGGTGCATATAAATGACTCCACGCCATACTACACCAAGGGTGGACGTGTGGTATACGGCGGTGGCGGCATTATTCCCGACAGGTTGCTGACATATCGCAAGGACGAGACGTTTGTGTACTACAACGCTTTGGCTAATAAAGGACTTATAAACATTGTGGCATTCCGTCATGTGCAGCGTCATGCTGCGGAACTGTTGCGGCGTTACCCAGACAGCAAGAGTTTCGGAAAAGGGTTCAAGGCAAACGAGGCATTGTTGGAGGAGCTTGTCAGCGAAGGGGTACGCAAGGGTGTGGAGAGAGACGAAAAGAGCATCGCCGCTCAGCGTCCGCTGATTATGGCAATGCTTAAAGCATACGTAGGTCTGGCCCTGTATGGCAACGATGCATTCTATGATGCATATCTGCCGATGGACGAAGACCTGAAGGAAACAATAAACATGAAGTTATGAGAAAACTATTGACGATATTGTTTGCTTTGTTGCCGGTGACGGGTATTGCCGCACAGAAATGCAGCCTTAACTGCACGCTGACAGGCCTTGACGCCGGTGTCGGGGTTGTTGTGTGTGAGCCGCAGGGGAACCGATTGGCGCCTGTCGATACATTGATGCCCGACAGCAAAGGCCGTATAAAGATAGAGCGCTACAGCAATGACGGCGATGCTCAGTTTTTCGCACTGGCACTGGCACGCCCCCAAAGCCCGATTCTGCACGTGATAGTGTTACCAAAAGAGAAGGTAAGCATGGATGTCGCGTATAATCCTACGCTTAATATCCTTCAGATCACCAAGGTCAAGGGCTCGGGGAACATGGAAATGTATCGCCGCTATACTGACATAATGGCAGAGGTAACAGCCAATCCTGAACTGCAGGGCGCCATGCCTGACGCCATGGAGGCCTTGATACGTGCCAACAGTAATGAGTTGATGAGCGCATTCCTTGTCACTTATTTTGAGTCAGCCTTTGACGAATATTATGACCTCTACAAGACGGTGCGCGACAGTACCATTACTCGCTATGCCAACAATGATTTCGTGAAACATGTAGACCAGAAGGTGCGCTCGGTGATAGCTACAGGTACTGAGGCACCGGATATTGTGATGGCCGGCCGTGACGGCAAGGAATTACGTCTGAGCGACCTGCGTGGCAAAGTGGTGCTTATCGACTTCTGGGCTTCGTGGTGCCGTCCGTGCCGTTCGGAGAACCCCAACGTTGTACGGCTCTATAACCGTTATCATGATAAAGGTTTTGAGATATTCAGTGTCTCGCTCGACAACAACCGTGATGCGTGGTTGCGTGCCATTGAGGCAGATGGCCTTGTTTGGTCGAACCATGTCAGCGATTTGCGTGGCTGGAGTTCCGCAGGTGGACGACTCTATGGCATTAGCTCGATACCCGCTACAGTGCTGGTTGACCGCGAAGGGAGGGTCTTGGCACGTAATTTGCGTGGACAACAACTGGAACAGAAACTAAAAGAGATATTCGGACAATGATAACAACAACACAAATAGAGATGGCCTTGGGCCATGTGAACGACCCCGACCTTGGCCGTAGCCTGACAGAGTTGGGCATGATAGAGAACATCAAGGTCGAAGGCAAGAAAGTGAGTTTTGATCTTGTACTCACCACCCCCGCCTGCCCCATGAAGAAAAAGATGAGCGATGACTGCATCAATGCTATCCACGAATTGGTAGACCGTGAAGCAGAAGTAGAGATTAACCTCACCAGCAAGCCCCAGCCTGACCCAAAAGAGGAGTTTAAGGAAGTCTTCAAGAACATACATAACACCATTGTTGTGGCTTCTGGTAAAGGTGGCGTGGGCAAGAGTACTGTGGCCGTCAACCTGGCTATCTCGTTGGCAAAGACTGGTGCAAAAGTAGGCCTGGTGGATGCCGACATCTACGGTCCCTCAATCCCTATTATGCTTGGAGTGGAAGGGGAGGAAATCTATGGACACCGTGTGGACGAAAAGACCTATATGCTGCCAATAGAGAAATATGGCATCAAGCTGATGTCGGTGGGTTTTTTCGTGGATGCCAACAAGGCAATGGCATGGCGTGGTCCAATGGCAAGTGGTGCTCTGAAACAGCTGATAGGGGAGACCTGGTGGGATGAGATAGACTACTTGGTTGTCGATATGCCTCCGGGAACGGGTGACATTCAGCTCACGCTGGCACAAACTATGCCGGTAACAGGTGCCATCATAGTCAGCACCCCGCAACAGGTGGCTTTGGCCGATGTAGTGCGTGGCGTTGAGTTGTTCCAGAACGAGGCGATTAATATCCCGGTGCTGGGCTTTGTGGAGAATATGGCATACTTCACTCCTGCGGAGTTGCCACAGAACAAGTACTATATCTTTGGAAAAGGTGGGTGTCGCCGTTTGGCTGAGGAGATGAACATACCGTTGCTGGGAGAAATACCCCTGGTGCAGAGTATAGCCGAGAGTGGCGACAGTGGCAAGCCGATAGCACTTTATGCACCCGACAAGACGCAAGACCCTGTGCGAGACGCCTTTGATGAACTGGCACAGAACACCATAAAAGAGATTTGTAAACTAAATATCAAATAGCCATGACCGATCAAGAGAAACCGGCCGTTGAGCAGAAAGTGAAGAACGCTCTGGCACAGATACGCCCCTACCTTCAGCAGGACGGTGGCGATGTAGAATATGTTGATATGACCGCCGAGAGCGTTGTCATTGTGCGCCTTAAAGGACATTGTGGTTCTTGTCCACATGCTATGCAGACCCTCAAGCAGGGTATAGAACAGGCCCTCAAGAAGGTTATTCCTGAAGTAAAATCAGTTGAAAAGATATGATTTATACTAAGACAGGGGATAAAGGCACCACATCGCTCGTGGGGGGTACCCGTGTTAGTAAAGACGATGTACGTGTGGAAGCTTACGGTACTGTAGACGAGCTCAACTCGCATATTGGACTTCTTGCGGAGATGATGCGTAAGCAGCAAGGTGGCTATTATGACGAGTTAAAGGCTGTGCAGCATAACCTATTCACCCTTCAAACACTTTTAGCTACCGAGGATGCTGAGATCTATGCTCGTTTGCCACAATTGGAGCAAGAGGAGGTGGATATGCTTGAGCGTCAAATAGACACTATCACGGACCAACTACCGAAGTTGCATAATTTTGTCATTGCTGGAGGTACCATGGAGGGTGCCCAGTGTCATGTGTGCCGTACGGTATGCCGTCGAGCAGAGAGGTGCGTTGTGACTCTCGCTAAAGAGACGAAAATAGACGATGTTATACAGCGCTATCTAAACCGTCTTTCCGACTATCTGTTTGTGCTTGCAAGACGTGCTGTGATTATGTCGGGAGAGAAGGAGGATTTGTATATCAACTGATTGAAAAAAATATTTGTCAGTATTGGAAAAAGATGTACTTTTGCAAAAATTTTTAGCTACAGAGTATGTATTGGACACTTGAATTAGCATCGAAATTGGAGGACGCACCTTGGCCGGCGACAAAGGAAGAACTTATTGATTACGCGCAACGTACCGGTGCTCCTATGGAGGTAATAGAGAACCTGCAGGAGATTGAGGATGAAGGAGACCAGTATGAAAGCATTGAGGACATCTGGCCCGACTATCCCACCAAAGAGGACTTTTTCTTTGAAGAAGACGAATATTAGCATTGTTGGCTCCGGAAACGTAGCCACCCACCTTGCCATAGCTTTTCACGCCGCCGGTTGTCAGATACGGCAGATATTGTCTCGCACTTACGAACATGCGCGGTTGCTTGCCATGCGTGTTGATGCTGTGCCTATCGACGATTATGCTTCTCTTGACGAGAATATTGATGTATGTATACTTTGTGTTGGCGACGATGCACTCTACGACTTGGCTCTCGACCTACGTCTACGCCACTCGTTGGTAATTCATACTTCAGGTTCAACCCCGGCTTCTATTCTCAAGCATATAAGCCCTCGCTATGGTGTCGTGTGGTCTCCCCAGACTTTCGTGCGAGACATTGCTATGGACTACAGCCGTATACCGTTCTGCATCGAGGGATGTTCCGCTGATGTAATGAAGGAGATAGAGGACCTTATGCTGCTTGTTAGCCCTTGTATTTACCACCTGGATGGCGAGCAACGCCGTCATGCGCATCTGGCTTCTGTTATGGTTAGTAACTTTGTCTGCGCAATAAATGCCTTGGCTCAGGATTACATGCAGGGCCAAAATCTTGACTTCAGTATGTTGCGCCCATTGGCAGAGCAGACGCTCCGCAAGTGGGACTTTGGTAGCCTGTGGCCGCAAATGACTGGTCCGGCGGTACGCCATGACGACAAAACTATTGCGATGCAGCGTTCGTTGCTTGCCGACCAGCCAGAGTTGCTGCGCTTATACGACCTCATGACCGAGATAATTCAGTCGCGATGACATTTATTGACACCCATTGCCATCTTTATGATGAGGCTTTTGACGCCGACCGTGAACAGACGATTCAGCGTGCCATCGATGCCGGTGTGGATATGATGTTGCTCCCTGACATTGATAGTTCCTCAACTGCACGCCTTGATGCGCTCTATGACCAAACGCCGTCTCACTTTCGCCGTATGGCTGGCCTACATCCAACATCGGTGAAAGAGGATTTCGAGACAGAACTCACGCATGTGCGAGGGAGGCTTGAAAAAGGAGGCTTTGTGGCTGTCGGCGAGATAGGCATGGATCTTTATTGGGACCGTACCTATGAAGAACAGCAACGCGAGGTGTTGAAGCGTCAGATGCTTTGGGCTGAGGAATTCAACCTGCCGGTAGCACTACACATACGTAAGGCTCACAACGAGGTCTTCGGTCTGCTGCGCGACCTCAACCGCGCCACCTATCGTGGCGTCATGCATTGTTTTGGAGGAAGCCTGCAGGAGGCTCAGCGCGCTGTCGAGATGGGCTTCATGCTTGGCATCGGTGGTGTTGTCACATTTAAGAATGCCACCATGGCCGAAATAGCACGTGTAATTCCTCTCGACCACTTGCTGCTTGAGACCGATGCCCCATATCTGAGTCCTGTGCCACATCGCGGCCAGCGCAACGAAAGTTCTTATATCCCGCTTATTGCGCAGAAAATAGCCGACCTGCGTGGTATTACCATCGCCGAGGTTGCCGAGCAGACTACCGCCAATGCCCGTGCTCTTTTCGGGATACAGTAATGGCGGTTTTGTGTTAAAAAAGTTCACAGTTCAGTTTTTTTTCGTATCTTTGGCAGGTCATAATCTAAGCTATGTCCTGACAAATAGATTATAAATCAAAAATATAGCATAATATGAAGATTTTAGTATTGAACTGCGGAAGCTCGTCGATCAAATATCAACTGGTCGACATGGCAAACAATGCCCAGGTGATGGCCAAAGGTCTGCTGGAGCGCATCGGTCTTGAGATGGGTGAGTTCACCCACAAGTGGAACGGTCAGAAGCACTACGAGCAGGTGCCCATCCCCGACCATACCGCCGGTATCAAGATTGTCCTCAACGCCCTTATCGACCCCCAGATGGGTGTCATCAAAGACTTCAAGGAGATTGGCGCTGTCGGCAACCGTGTTGCCCATGGTGGCGAGACTTTCGACAAGAGCGTTGTGGTAACCGATGAGGTCATCGAGAAGATTAAAGCCCTTACTCCCCTTGCCCCGCTGCACACTCCCGGCAACCTCGCCGGTATCTATGCCATGCGTGAGGTGCTGCCCGGCGTGCCCCAGGTGGCCGTGTTCGACACCGCCTTCCACAGCACCTTGCCGCCCAAGAGCTACCTCTATGGTGTGCCTTACGAGTACTATGAGAAGTACGGCGTGCGTCGCTACGGCTTCCATGGCACCAGCCACAAGTTCGTCGCCGAGAAGGCCGCCAAGATGATTGGTAAGGACTGGAAAGACCTTAAGATAGTCTCTTGCCACCTTGGCAGCGGTGCTTCTATCTGCGCCATCGACCACGGCAAGAGCTTCGACACCACCATGGGTATGACCCCGCTTGAGGGCCTGCTGATGGGTTCACGTCCCGGCGATGTCGACCCCGGCGTCATCGAGTTCATCATCAAGAAAGAGATTGTCGAGAACGGCAAGGACTGGAAGGACATCACCAAGATTCTCAACAAGCAGAGCGGCTTGGTGGGCATCAGCGGCGGCAAGCAGGACATGCGCGACATCCGCGCCGGTCGCGATGCCGGTGACGTACGTGCCACCTACGCCTTCGATATGTTTGCCCAGCGTGTGAAACGCTACATCGGCGGTTACATGGCCGAGATGGGCGGCTGCGACCTGCTGCTCTTCACCGGCGGCATCGGCGAGAACGCCTGGTTCATGCGTCGTCCTATTCTGGAGAACATGGAGTGTCTCGGCATCAAGATAGACTTCTCCAAGAACGACAACGTCATGGGCGAGGACATCATCCTCAGCACACCCGACTCGAAGATGGCCGTCGTCGTCGTCACCACCGACGAGGAATACGTCATCGCCAGCGATACCTACGCGTTGGTAAAATAAATTTGCTTAGGTGGATATACTAAAGAAACGGATTTCCTTTCGGAAGTCCGTTTCTGCGTTTATTATACATGGGCTATTTCTTGGCTGAGATGTATTTTTTCAATGCCTTTACATAGTCTCTGAATGCTTCTGTCCCCAAGGGAGTGATACGACAGGTGGTGCGAGGCATCTTGCCTTTGAAACCTTTCTCCACCGTGATATAGCCTGCGGCGGTGAGTTTGTCAAGCTGCACGCTGAGGTTGCCAGAAGTGGCACCCGTCTGTTCCTTGATATAGGTGAAGTCGGCTTCGTCGACACTCATGAGCAAAGAGACGACTGCCAGCCGCAATTCGGAGTGCAGCAATGGGTCTAATGCAGGGAACATCATGGGTTCTGTTTTTTTAGCATCCAACCGGGAATCACGAGGCCGATAAGTGAGAAGAGAAATATTGACAAACAGGGTGTGATTAAATTCAAAACGATTATTGTCTTAACTGAAGCAACACTATAAACAATTATTGCTCGGATGACTCCCGAGTACTCACAAATGGCTACAAGTAGGCCGCCGAGAATACCGAACAATACCAGCCAACGTCTTTTCAATATATGTCCCGTAACGGCGACTGCCATACCCATCAGCAGAATGATGACAGGTGTGATTGCCACCATTGCTTGGGTTGCAGTTGTAAGGTTGTCGTATAATCTCAACACTAGGATATTCCAAATAAGCGCAAAGAGGTAGAAACCTATGACGATACAGCCGAAACTCCACCAAGTCCTGACAACAAGTGTGCCAACAAGAGAGACGGGCGCCTGTACCTGCTTTTTGTCGTGTATACGCTTAATCCCCCAGATGATGAATGGAAGGATAAGCCATAGAAACTGTCCCATAGGCGAAGCTGACAAGCCGTTGACGAGAGCTACTATGACGGCTGTCCCCATTGTTGCGAGACCCGACAGGTAGAGCAATTGCCCTGTGTCCTTTGCTACGACATTCCTGCTACGCTCTATTTGTTCGGTGATAATTTCAAGACTACGTTCTGCAGTCAGGTTTGCATTTTCTTCCATTGTTGTTTACTTTTTTTGTTTCAAATTGATGGTGCAAAAATAAATAAGTTTATGATATAAACCAAATAAAACTTGAAAAAAATTTATAATAATTTGTTATCTAGCCAAATAAAAACAATATACCCAAAGATATTATGCGTTTTTTTGAGGATAAAGTATTTCGAAAAAAAACAAAAATTACACCATATGTGAGGTACTTTTTGCGTACTTGCTTGCGGAACAATAAAAACAATGTTGTTTCGTTATTATTTTGTTATGAAACAATATCTGGCAATCCTAATGTTACTGCTGCTGCCGATGGTGGCGGCGGGGCAGACGGCCAAAAGCGAGCCGCTGTTTGAGCGGGCGGTGGAGAAGAGCGTCGTGGGGCAGTATGAGGAGGCTATCAAGCTGCTCAACAAGGCGCTGGATATAGACCCCCAGTATGCCGAAGCCTGGCTGCTGATGGGCAACCAGTACATGGCTCTGACGCAGTATACCAGAGCGCGCGACTGCTACCAGCGCTGCCTCGACCTCAATCCCAAGAGCACCCGCTGGCGTCAGGAAGCGCAGGAAGGCATCCGTACGGCCGAATGGCGTCAGCATGCCGTGGAGAACCCCGTGCCCTTCCGGCCCGTCAACCTTGGCCCTAACGTCAACACCCCCGACGACGAGTATATGCCCGCCCTCACGGCCGACTACCGCACGCTGGTCTTCACCCGCCGCTCCCCGCGCAACGTCTACACCCAGCGGGGCCTGCCGCAAGAAGAGGACTTCTACATCTCGCTCTACGACACCATGGAGCTCGACTGGGGCCCCGCCGAGCGCATGCCCGAGCCCCTCAACAGTCACGGCAACGAGGGTGCGCAGACCATCTCGCACGACGGCCGCATCGTCATCTTCACCGGCTGCGGCCGCAACAACGAGCCCACGGGCTGCGACCTTTACATGAGCGTGCGCCACGGCGACCGCTGGGGCCGTCCCCGCAACCTCGGCGCACCCGTCAACAGCGTCTACTGGGAGTCGTTCCCCTCGCTCAGCATCGACGGCTACACCCTCTACTTCGCCTCCAACCGCAGCGGCGGCTACGGCGGCATAGACATCTGGTACTGCACCCTCGAGGAAGGCCGCTGGAGCAAGCCCCGCAACATGGGGCCCACCGTGAACACCAGAGGCAACGAGACGGCGCCCTACATACACTTCGACGACAAGACCCTCTACTTCGCCTCCGACGGCCGCATGGGCATGGGCGGCAGCGACCTCTACATGGTCAAGCGCACCAGCGACAGCACCTGGGGCAACCCCGTCAACCTCGGCTACCCCATCAACACCCCCGGCGACGAAAACAACCTCATCGTAGCCCCCGACGGCCGCACGGCCCTCTTCTCCAGCGACCGACCCGACGGCTATGGCCAGCAGGACCTCTACTCATTCGTCATGCCCGCCCCGTCGCGCCCCGAGCGCATCACCTTCATCGACCCCATACGGCAAGCCGAGAACCTCCTCACCCTCGGCGACACCGTCACGCTTAGAAATATCTTCTTTGAGACTGCCAAAGCCACCCTGCTCGAGACCTCGCTGGCCGAGCTCGACCGCCTGGCCGAGGCCCTGCTGCGCCACCCCAAGCTGCGCCTCGAGGTCGGCGGCCACACCGACGCTGTGGGCAGCGACGAGGACAACCTCGTGCTCAGCGAGCGCCGCGCCAAAGCCGTCTATGACTACCTCGTGGAGCGTGGCGTCGCCGCCGACCGCCTCACCTACCGCGGCTATGGTGAGAGCCGCCCCGTGGCCGACAACGACACCCCTGAAGGCCGCGCCAAGAACCGCCGCACCACACTCACTCCCCTCAAATGACACTGTATTAAGTATTTTTAATAATATCGCGCCGCTCTATGTGGCGCCTTTTTTTTATCTTTGCATCACAATTAAACCAATAATATTATATGAGTTTTACTGACATTCTACTGATTGTCATCAACTTCGCCGGCGCGCTGGCTGTGTTCCTTTTTGCCATGAAGTTGATGAGCGAAGGCCTGCAGAAGGTTGCAGGCAGCAAGATGCGCGCCATCCTGGGCAAGATTACCAACAAACCGCTCAGCGGTATTCTCACAGGCACGGCGGTGACGGCAGCCATCCAGTCGTCATCCGCTACAACCGTCATGGTTGTCAGCTTTGTCAACGCCGGCCTCCTCTCTCTTGCGGGGGCCGTCGCTGTTATTATGGGTGCCAACATCGGCACCACGGTGACTGCGTGGATCATCACCCTCCTCGGCCTCGGCGACAGCTCCGGCCAGTTCCGTCTGCCCATGTTCCTTGCCGCCGTGAGCATCTTCCTCATATTCGGTCGCAAGGACAGCCTTAAGTCCATGGGCCAGACCATCATCGGTCTGGCCCTTTTGTTGGTGGGTATGGACCTGCTGAAAGGCGCCATGCCCAACCTCGAAGAGTACCCGGGCCTGCTGCAGGGCATCGCCTCTCTGGGTGGCTTCGGTTTCTGGTCGGTGCTCCTCTTCGTGGCAATAGGGGCTCTGCTCACCTGCGTCGTCCAGGCTTCGGCGGCCACCATGGCCATCACCCTCCTCATGTTGCACAACGGCTGGATAGGCATCGACGTGGCCGTAGCCCTGGTCATGGGCGAGAACATAGGCACCACCATCACGGCCAACCTCGCCGCCACGGTGGCCGGCGTGGCCGGCAAGCGCGCCGCCAGGGCGCACTTGATGTTCAACGTCATAGGTGTCACGCTGACGCTCATTCTCTTCCGCCCCATCCTCGCTATGGTGCAGGCCGTTTTCCCAACCGACATGCCCATGGCCTTGGCTCTCTTCCACACCTCGTTCAACGTGCTCAACGTTGGTGTCCAGTCCTGGTTCATACCACAGATTGTTTGGCTCGTGAAACGCATGGTGCCCGACAAGGAAGAGGTGACGGAGCCTGCCGCCTACCGCCTCAGCTATATCAGCCGCGGCCCCGTCAACATCGCCGAGCTCAACCTGCAGAGCGCCAAGAAGGAGATACAGCTCTTCTCCAAGCAGGTGCTGCGCATGTACGCCCTGCTGCCCGACCTGCGCACTGCCAAGTCCGAAAAGGACTTCGAGGCCGTCATGAAGCACATAGAAGACTACGAGCACCTCACCGACCAGATGGAAATGGAGCTCACCAAGTTCCTCACCGCCGTGGGCAGCGGCGACCTCAGCAGCCACGCTTCCGAGCGCGTCAGCATGATGCTCCGCATCATCGACAACCTTGAAAGCATCGGCGACAGCATCCTTCAGATAGCCATTACGCGGAGCAACAAGCGCTCTGACGCCGTCCACTTCAGCGACGCCCTCAACGACAACTTGGCGCACATGAACGCCTTGGTGGAGAATACCTTGATGGTCATGGACGCCAACCTCGTCGACTACGACCGTGCCGACATAGAAGCCGCCGAAGCCGCCGAGCACGATGTCAACACCTACCGCGACCAGCTACGTGCCGCCCACCTCGAGGCCCTCAAGCACGGCACCTATGACTACCCCGTTGGCAACGCCTACAGCACCCTCTACGCGCAGTACGAGAAACTTGCTGACTATGTGGTGAATATCTCCGAAGCCATCGACCCGTCATACCGCCACAGCAATTAGCATCCCTCTTCGGAGCCTCGTGGAGCGTGGCGTCGCCGCCGACCGCCTCACCTACCGAGGCTATGGTGAGAGCAGCCCCGTGGCCGACAACGACACCCCGGAAGGCCGCGCCAAGAACCGCCGCACCACCCTCACTCCGCTAAATTAACGACATTACACGCATACCTCATCATATTTGCAATACACTATCATTACATCCTCCTCACAAAAATGTGATGTGGATGTGATGAGGATGTGAGGAAGGTGTGAGGAGGATGTGAGGAGGGTGGGTGTTCGTGGTTGGTTTACAGGTTATTAGATTGGTGTTGATGAGATATGGCGCTGTGAACGTGTGGGTTACTTGTGTTTTAATGAGGTGATGGGGCTTTGTTGGGAGCCTTTTTATATGTTTACACAATATAATAAGAGCAGGAGCGTTATAAAGAATTATGAAGAAGATAGTGGTATTGACGGGCGCGGGCATCAGCGCCGAGAGCGGCATCTCGACCTTCCGCGACAGCGACGGCCTTTGGGAGCACTACCGCGTCGAGGACGTGGCCACGCATGAGGCCTACGAGCGCAACCCCGAGCTGGTGCTCAACTTCTACAATGAGCGCCGCCGCCAGCTCTTCAAGGCGCAGCCCAACGAGGCGCACCGCCAGCTGGTGAGGCTCGAGGAGAAGTACGATGTGCGCATAGTGACGCAGAATATCGACGACCTGCACGAGCGTGCCGGCAGCACCCATGTGCTGCACCTGCACGGCGAGCTCACCAAGGGCCGCAGCGACCGCAACCCCGACCTGATAGTGGACATCGGCGACCGCGACATCAAGCTGGGCGACAAGGCTCCCGACGGCACGCAACTGAGGCCGCACATCGTGTGGTTCGGCGAGGCGGTGCCTAACATTGAGCCTGCAGCAGCGCTGTGCGAGGAGGCCGACATCTTCGTCGTCGTGGGCACGTCGATGGCCGTTTACCCCGCCGCAGGGCTGATACACTATGTGCAGAGCGGAGTGCCGTGCTATGTGGTGGACCCCAAGGAGGTGCCCGTCAGCCGCAAGGTGACGTTCATCAAGGAGGTGGCCACCAAGGGGGTGACAGAACTTGTAAACAAACTGATGCAATGAAAACGATAGTGTTAGTATTGACTGTTGTCCTCGCCGTGCTGGCCGCTGTGGCCGTGACGGGATGGATTGTGTACTTGCTGGTGAAGCGTTATTTCGACAACCAGCAGAAGGAGCAGCTCCTGAGGATCAAGATGGACGAGCGCGCCGAGACCCTCAAGGTCGTCACGCCGATACGCCTGCAGGCCTATGAGCGCATGGCGCTGTTTCTGGAGCGCATCAGCCCCGACAGCCTCGTGCTGCGGTGCTGGAAGCCCGGCATGGACCTGCGGCTGCTGCAGGGTGTGATGACCAAGAACATACGCGACGAATGGGAGCACAACTTGTCGCAGCAGGTGTACCTCTCGCCCGAGCTGTGGGCGCGCATACGCGAGGCCAAGGACGAGATGGTGAACCTCGTCAACTCGGCGGCGGTGACGCTTGCCGACACTACGGACCCCACGCGTCTGGCAGCGGGCATCTTCGCCTCGGCGGCGCAGCATTCGCCCACGGGTGTGGCGCTGGAGGCCATGCACAAGGAGATAAACGAACTCTTCGGATAGTCGATGCGGAGAAAAAGTGTTATAGGCGTGATGCTGGCGTTGATGGTGACAGCCGTTGCGGGCTGCGCCAAGCAGGGCTATCCCAGCGGAGGCCTCAAGGACGAGACGCCTCCGAAGGCCGTGGACGCCAAGCCGGCAAGCGAAAGCCGCAACTTCGCGGGGCGCCAGTTCTCCATTGGCTTCGACGAATACATTACGGTGAAGGATGCCGACAAGAACATCCTCATCTCGCCGCCTATGCGGCAGAAACCAGAGTTCACGACCAAGGGCAAGCGGCTGGTGGTGAAGATTAACGACACCCTGCAGCCCAACACCACCTACCTGTTCCAGTTCAAGGGAGCCATCGTGGACTTCACCGAGGGCAATGTGTTGCCGAGCTTCGAGTATGTATTCTCGACGGGCGACCACATGGACACTATGATGCTGGCCGGGCGTGTGCTCAACGCGCGCGACGGCAAGCCGTGGAAGGAGCCCGTGACGGTGATGGCATACAGGGTGAAGGGCGATGAGCCGGACGGTGCTTTGGACACCATAGCAACAGCCAACCAGCCCGACTTTATCACGAGGAGCGACAAGGACGGCGTCTTTGCCTTCCATTATGTGCCTGCCGGCAATTACCGTCTGGTGGCCCTTGAGGACAAGAACCGCGACCTGCGTCTGGGACGCGGCGAGGCGGCGGCCTGGGAGCCCACTATGGTGCAGGCTGCCGACAGCATAGACAGCGCCACCGTCACCCTGCTGCGCATCTCGGTGCCCGACAGGCGCGTGCAGCGAGTGGCCAAGGCCGAGTTCACCGCCAAGGGCCGCGCCACCATAGTCACCATGATGCCCATGCAGAACCCTACGCTCACGGGCGACAGCGTGGAGTGGCGCCTCAACGCACGGCGCGACACGATGAGCGTGTGGTTCCGCAATGCGGCGTGCGACTCGGCACAGCTGGTGCTCAGCGACACGGCACTCCAGGATACCCTCAAGATGCGCTTCAAGGTGCCGAAGTCGGGGCGTCGTCGCCGCGGTGCCTCGCAGCAGAACCAGGCCGAGCCCATGGTCAAGGCCCTCTGCAGCGGCAGCAGCGCCTTCTACGACGACCTGCGACTGGCGTTCACGGTTCCCGTGGCGGCTATGGCCGAGGATGCGCAGGCCGAGGTGATGCGTATGAAAGACAGCAGTGTGGCGCAATATGCGCTGACGCTCGACAGCAACGGCCTCGGCGCCCGTATCGAAGCAGCGCTGCGGTCGGGCGAGGAATACAGCGTAAGGCTGCGCGACAGCCTCTTTACCGACATCTTCGGCCACCGCTCCGACAGCCTTGTCTTCAAGCTTACGCCGCAGGACTACGGCACTCTGATATTCCAGCTCACCAACCGCACAGGTAGCCCTGTGGTGCTGGATGTGCTCGACGACAAAGACACCGTGGTGGCATCGCGTACGGTGACCGTTACCGGCGAAGTCAAGATACCGCACCTCAAAGCTGGTACTTACCGCGTGCGAGCGGTGCTCGACACCGACGGCAACAACGCCTGGACGCCGGGCGACTACTGGCTCGACCGACAGCCCGAGTATGTCATATACTACAGCAAGAGCCTGCAGGTGCGCGAGAAATGGGAGCTGGAGGAACGATGGACCTTGACGAAGACTGATTTTGGCAGGAAAGAATGAATAGTCTAAAGGGGCATAGGGAACAGTCTATGCAGAGGAAACTGCTGTCCGGGTTGTTTTGGGTGCTGCTGGCCAACCTGCTGGTCAAGCCATTCTGGATACTCGGCATAGAAGTGGGGGTGCAGAACGCCGTGGGCAACGAGGCATACGGCTTCTACTATGCCATCTTCAGTTTCAGCTATATCTTCAACATACTGCTCGACCTAGGGCTTACCAACTTCAACACGCGCAACATAGCGCAGCATCCGCAGCTGATAGGCAAGCACCTGAGCGGTATACTCGGCATCAAGCTGTTGCTGCTGGGACTCTATGTGGTGGTGACCTTCACCGTTGGTCTGCTGCTGGGCTATGGCAGCGAGGAGTTCTGCCTGCTGGCGTTGCTGACGCTCTGTCAGTTCCTGAACTCGCTGATACTTTACCTCCGCAGCAACTTCGAGGGGTTGTTGCTGTTCCGCTGGGACAGCCTCTTCTCGGTGCTCGACCGGCTGCTGATGATTGTGATATGCGGATGCCTGCTGTGGAGCCCGCTGCGTGAGCGGTTCAACATCTACTGGTTTGTCTACGCCCAGCTGGCCGCCTACGGCCTTACGGCGCTACTGGCGTTGGTGGTGATAGGCCGTAAGGCTGGCCTGCGACGCCTGCGCTGGGACCGACGTTTCTTCCTTGTCATCCTGCGCAAGAGTGCTCCCTTCGCCCTGCTGGTGCTGCTGATGGCCGCCTACGGGCATGTGGACAGCATAGTGCTGCGCGCCATGGCCTCGGACGAGCAGGCGGGCATCTTCGCCGGAGCCTTCCGCCTGCTGGACGCCCTCACCATGGTGGCCTACCTCGTCAGTGTGCCGCTGCTGCCTGTCTTCTCGCGTCTGTGTCGCGAAGGCGAGGCTGTAACACCTTATCTGCGGCTGGTCTTCTGGCCTATGATGCTCTTCGCCATTGGCGCGGCGGTGGCTTGCGCTGTGTGGGCCGAGCCGGTGATGCGCCTACTCTACCACGGGCGGGCGGCGCTATATGTGCCTGTGTTCAGGGTCATCATCTTCGGCATCATCCCCATAGGGCTGACATACATTTTCGGCACGCTGCTTACCGCCGGCGGCTACCTGCGGCAGCTCAACACTTTCGCCGCCGTGAGCTTGGCGCTCAACATTGCGGTGAACATGCTGCTCATACCGCGCCTCGGCGCTGTGGGCTCGGCTTGGGCCTCGCTGTCGACACAGAGTTTCATGGCATTGGCCCAGGTGCTGCTCTCCGTGCGGCTGTTCCACCTCCCAGCAGCTGCCTTTGGGCTGCCGTATCCGAAAGAAATAGTGAACAATATCAAAGCAATAATAATTAAACAAGACGAATAATGAAAGCATACGTATTCCCCGGACAGGGGGCCCAGTTTGTGGGCATGGGTAAGAACTTGTATGACGGCAACGAGGAGTGCCGCGCCATGTTTGAGAAAGCCAACGAGATAATTGGTTTCCGCATAACCGACCTTATGTTCGGCGGCACACCGGAGGACCTGAAGCAGACCAAGGTGACGCAGCCCGCCATATTCCTGCACAGCGTGATTCTGGCCAAGTATATGGGTGCTGACTTCAAGCCCGACATGGTGGGTGGCCACTCGCTGGGTGAGTTCTCCGCCTTGGTGGCTGCCGGTGCCATGAGCTTCGAGGATGGCTTGCGCTTGGTCATAGCCCGCGCCAATGCCATGCAGAAGTGCTGCGAGAAGACCCCGTCGACCATGGCCGCCGTGCTTAAGCTCGACGACAAGACCGTTGAGGATATCTGCGCCAGCGTCGATGGCGAGGTGGTGGTTCCCGCCAACTACAACTGCCCGGGCCAGCTGGTTATCAGTGGCACCAACGAAGGTGTGGCACGTGCCTGCGAGAAGGTCAAGGAAGTGAAGGGCAAGGCCCTGCCGCTTGCCGTGGGTGGCGCTTTCCACAGCCCCCTGATGGAGCCCGCCCGTGTGGAGTTGGCCGAAGCCATCGAGCGCACCGAGTTCCACAAGCCGGTGTGCCCCTGCTACCAGAACGTCGACGCCATGCCGCACAGCGACCCTGCCGAGATAAAGAAGAACCTGCTGATGCAGCTCACCTCGCCGGTGCGCTGGACCGCCACCGTGCAGCACATGCTGGCCGACGGCGCTGACGAATTCATAGAGGTAGGCCCCGGCACCGCCCTGCAGGGTATGGTGAAGCGCGTCAACCCCGATGCCAATGCCCACTCGGCTGAGTAAACAATGAGGCATAAAAAGAAAGCCCGCGCAATCTGCGCGGGCTTTTCTTGTATTTGAAGGTTACTTATTTCTTGACAACCTTCTGGGCGGTGACACCGCTGAGGCTCATGACGCGAACCATGTAGACGCCCTCGGCGAGGGTGCTCATGTCGAGCTGGCCGGCACGGTCGTTGGTGAGCACAACACGGCCGTTCATGTCGATGACCTCGACGTTCTTCACGTCGTTGCCCTCGATGGTGAGCATGTTGCGCACGGGGTTCGGGTAGATGGCTACGTTGGCGGCGTTCTCTACGTTCTCGATGCCGGTGGTGGCGGCGATGGTGACGTCATCGATGCCAAGGATGTATGCATCAGAGCAGTTGTAGTGACGGAAGGCCACGTAGACGGTCTGACCGGCATAGTTGGCGAGGCTTACGTTATGTTCTGTCCAATCGCCAGATGTGAGGGTCTCCTCATAGAGGGCATTGGTGGCGCTGAAGGCTGCCTCGGTGTTGGCAGTGGCCACATAGACGGCATAGTGCTCTTCGGGGTACGACGGGGCGGAACCGGCGAACCAAGAGAGGGTGTAACTGCCGGTGGCGGGCAGAGTGATGGCGGGGGTGACCAGCCAGTTGTCGGGAGTGACGGCTCCGACGCCGTTGATATAGGAGTTGGAGTAAGCACTGTTGCTTCCGTTATTGCCAAAGCCGGCAAGATCATTGTCGTTCAGAGTGGCCATCCAGGAGTAGCCGTCGCCGTTAGCGTCAATCGTGGACCAGCATCCGCCGATGCCGTTCTCAAAGTCTTCGTTCCAGGGGAAGGAGGTGACGGCGTCGCAGGTGTATACGTTGACGGTCAGGCTGGCGGGGGCGCTGGTGCCGATGCTGTTGGTGGCGGTGACACCAATGGTGTGGTTACCGGTGGTGTTGAAGGTGTAGGTGAGGGTATTGTTGGTCACGTTCTGGGCGGCACCGTCGACTGTCCAGGCAAAGCTGGTGGCGTTGGCGCAGATGGCGGTGTAGGTGGCGCTGGTGCCGGCCATGACGCTGGTGGGGCCCTGTATGCTGACGCTGGCGGGGGCGCTCAGTGTCTGCACCTTGATGCTGTCTATGCCGAGGGCATAGCCGCCGACGCAGTTGTAGTGACGGAAGGCAATCTTGAAGTTGCCGGAAACGGTGGCGGGGATAGCAGCCACGCGCACAGCGAATGTGGTGTCGCCGGCGGTGAGGGTCTCGCTGAAGACTTCTGTCGTGTCAGCAAGGGTGGTGCCGCTGATGACGTAGACGCTGTAGTGGTCGGCAGCATAGTTGGGAGCGCCGAAGGCGAAGGGGCGCCAGCTGATCTCGTAGTTGCCGTTGCTCATGGCTATCTCGTTGCTGATAATCCAGTTATCCTGACCCATATCCATCATGCCGAAGATGCTCTGCTGTGCGGAGAGGGAGATAATCTGGCAGGTGGGGTTATTCATCAGCTCCTCGGCGAGGTACCAGCGGGTGCCAGTGGTGCTGACGGTGTCCCAGCAGCCGAAGCCGTTGGTGAAGTCGGCGGTGAAGGGCAGGCTCTCGGCGGGGCAGAGGAAGACGTCGGTCACAACGGTGTCGTATGCGGTGCCAACGGTGTTGGTGGCGCCAACGATGACGGTGTGGAGACCGGCGGTGGTGAAGGAGGTGGTCAGCACGTTGCCGGTAGTGTTCTGGTCAACGCCGTCGACAGTCCAGCTGAAGGTGTTGACGGTGCTGGTGGCGGTGTAGACGGCGGTGTTGCCGGCCTTGATGGTGACGGGGCCTACGAGGCTTACGCTGGGAACAGTGGGAGCACCGATGTAGAGGTCGTCAACGTAGAGGCGGTACTGGTAGTTGGCGCAGTAGTTGATGGCCACATATTTGGTGCCGGCGGGCAGGTTGCACACGAGCTCGGTCCAATCGGTGGCGGGGGTGGTCACGCTGGCCAGCACGGTGGTGAAGGCGCTGACAGCATTGGTGGTGGTGGACACTTTCACGTAGAATGTGTCGGTGTTGCGCTGGGCTTTGTACCAGAACTTGATGTCATAGCTGGTGTTAGCGTCCAGGCTCAGCTCGGGGGTGATGAGGTACTGGTTGTAGTTGCCCGAGGTGGCACGGCTGTAACTGCTGAAGCGGAAGTCGTTGGCGCCGCTGTGGGCGGTAGCGTCGGCATAAAGGCCAAACTCATCGTCGTTGCTGTTGTCCATGCTCACCATGCCCCAGCAGTCGGTGAGGCCGTTCTCGAAGTCCTCGGTGAAGGGGAAGGTGGTGATGGCGTAGCAAGTGTAGACATTGGTGACGATGGTGTCGCTGGTGCTGCCTGCGGCATTGGTGGCGGTGACCACGACGGTGTGGTTGCCGTCGGTGGTGAAGGTGGTGGTGAGGGTGCCGCTTGTCTCAGTCTGCTGCACGCCGTCGACATGCCAGGTGAAGCTGCTGACATTGCTGGTGGCGGTGTAGGTGGCTGTGGCGCCGTTCTGGACGGCGGTGGGGCCGGCAAGCGTCAGGTCGGGAGTCTCGGCGCCGCCCACGCGGATGTCGTCGATACCCATACAGAACTGGTCGGTGCAGTTGAAGTGGTGGAAGCCGATGTAGATAGTCTGGCCGGCGTATGCTGACAAGTCGGCGGAGCGTTTGATCCATTCGCCGGAAGTCAGGGTCTGTTCAATCACAGGTGTTGTTGCGCTGAGAGCTGCCACGGTGTTGGCAGTGGCAATGTGCACGGTATAGTGCTCGGCGGCATATTGGGGGTTTGTGCCGTTGTCGTAGAACGAGAGCGTGAAACTCTCACCAGTGGGAATGGTGATGGCAGGGCTGATAAGCCACTCGTCAGGTGTCAATGGAGAATACGTGTGGTTGTCGTAGGATAGTGCAATAATGCATCTGTTGCCTGTGCGCGGGTACTGCGCGGCAAAGCTGGCAATCTGGCTGCTAGTGTCGCTCAGCTGCCAGCTGATTCCATCGCCGTCGCTGTCGATAATTGTCCATCCGTTGGCTCCGTTCTCGAAGCCTTCCGTCCACGGGAAGGTGGTGATCTGGGCGCGCAATGCGAACGGGAGCAGCATTGCCATCGCCATAGTCAATAATACTTTTTTCATTTTGTTACTGTTTTTTTTAATATAAATATTTGTTTCCTATTTTGTTAGGTCATTGCCTGACGAAAGTCGCCGAAATGCAAAGATACGACTTTTTTTTCAAATACGCGTGCGCGGTACCTTTTTAACTTTTGTTTCGTCCGGCATCAATACCGTTTTTTCGCCCGGTTTCCACCGCATCCCCTACGGAGTTGGTATGGCCGTTTGACCATCATTGGCGCCAGTGTGTGAGCATGTCGCGGTAGCCTATGTCGCGGAGGTATTCGTAGGCTCCTTCGGTGCGCAGCAGGTCCTCCGGCGCGTGGGCGTCGGTGCTGACAATGACGGGTATGCGCAGAGCCTTCATCTCCTGCAGCAGCCACTTGCCGGGGTAGTAGTCGGCGTGGCGTCCTTTGTAGATGCCGCGGGTGTTGACTTCGCAGATGAGACCAAGTTCGTGGATGAGGTGTATGGTCTCCAGCGCCAGGTCGCGGTACCAAGCTTCTTCTTCGGTGAAGTAGCGGTCGCGGTTGTGCATCACTATCTTGTCGGGGTGGCCTACTATGGTGGGGCGGTTGCGCTCGAGCATGGCGTTCTGCTGGTGGTAGTAGGCACGCACGCCGCGGCGTATGTCGCCCCCGAAGAGGCGCTGCAGGCCCTCGTCGTAGCGCTCCCAGCTGGGGCCGTCGATGAACCAGAGGTCGGCAGCCTCGCGAGGTGTCACGCCCGGCGCAGGTATGAGGTGCACGCTGCCTATGGTGTACTCCAGCCCGCCCTGCTCTATCAGAGGGGTGAAGTCCTCGAGCATGCCGGGTACGTAGTCCATCTCCAGGCCGAGGCTTATCTCCATGCGGCCGTTGTACTCTTGCTTGAGGGTGCGCACTTCGCGGCAGTAGCCGTCATAGTCGGTGATGGAGAAGGTGTTGTCGAAGGGCAGGGGGCAGTGGCCAGAAAAGCCGAGGGCCGCGAAGCTATGTGCTGCGGCATACTCCGCCATCTCGCGCGGCGTGGCCTTGCCGTCGCAGTAGCAGGAGTGGGTGTGGTAGTTAGAACGCATAGACGATGCTGAGTGAGAGGCGCAGGTTGCCCACGGGGTCCTTGTAGCCGGCGCAGGTGTATTCCGCCTCGGCGGTGAAATCGAGGCCCTTGAGGGTCTTGTAGGTGAGGCGTGGCTGTACGCGCCACAGGTATTCGATGTCGTGGCCGAGGCCGAAGGTGTGCATGGCGTCGGCATGTCGGCCGTAGTCGGCGTTCTTGGCGTAGCCCAGGAAGAGGCCGGGGCGCCAGTGGCCTTTGTTGCGCTCCACGTCGAGCCACACGGTGTTGAAGTGCCAGTCCTGGAACGAGCTGTCGGCCAGCATCAGGTAGCCGCCCAGCGAGCAGCCCTCGTAGAGGCTGTTGTTGAGCAGGGTCTGGGCCTTGACGGTAAAGCCGTCGAAGCGGTAGCTGCCGAAGATGCTGTATGTCAGCGAGTGGTGTCTGGTGTCCAGCGTCGGGGCGTTTCTCACGGTAGCCACTACCGGCTGGATGCTCTTGAGGTTGACGGCGGTGCCTACGAAGAGGCCGCCGGTGCGGTAACGCAGCTGCGCCGTCAGCTCGGGCATCAGGCTGTTGCGCGCGAAGAGGGTACTTTTGGCTTCGTCGCCGTTCAGCAGGCCCTGGCTCTTGTTGTCGAGCTGCCACTGCGCCACGGCCACAGCCTCAAAGCCGCCGAGGCGGTACTCATAGCGCACCTGCGGCTGGCGGGCGTAGCAGTGGAACGGCGAACCCATGTTCAGCGGGTTGGTCATGGGCATTATCTCGTGCACCACCATGGCGTACCAGTACTGGCCCATGAGCAGCCGGTGGTGCCCCCAGTCCATGTCGATGTAGGCATGGCGCAGGCGCAGGGTGTTGATGTTGTCATTGGTGGCTCCGGTGAAGTCGCCTTCGATGTAGCCCGATGTCTTGGCGCCCAGCATCTCAGGACCGTTGATGCGGAGGCCTAGGCGGGCGGTGATGGCCAGCATGTCGGCCTTCCAACCGTCGTTGATGTCGCGGCCGGTGCTGTCCTTGGCTATGGGCTTGGGGAAGAAGAGCATCATGTCCTCACGCCCGCCCACCACCGAGCGGCTGTCGGCATAGTAGTGGGGGTTGACGAAGCCGTGCCAGTCGAAGCTGAAGCCTTGTGCTTCGGCTGAATTGAATAGTGAGAATTGTGAAATGAAAAGTATTAAAAGAAAACTCCTACGGAGTATTTTCAGAATAGATACCCCGTAGGGGTTCTCTATTGATAGAAAATTCCTACGGCATATTTCCGCCTCCATCATTCCCCGTAGGGGATTTCTTTTCACCTTCTCCATGTTTTTCATTTCTTGCTGCCTCCGGCCAGTGCGAGTATCAAGCCCAGGGCCACACCCAGCAGGGCGGCGAAGAGCACCTGCAGCGTTGGCGGCAGGATAAAAGTGATGGTGTGTGCCGGGAACCAGAAGAGGGGGATAGTCTTCTTGATGACCAGGTTCCATTGCACGTCCCAGTTGATGCGCTCGCGGAATATCTCGCGCATCTTTATCGGGCGGAAGAGGCCACGCACCGTGCCGCCGTTGTCGGTGATGTGAATGTCGGTGCACTTGTGGAAGGTCATCATCACAGGCGCGAAGATGCTGTTCATCAGCACGCTCACCGCGAAGGCTATGCCCAGCTTGCCCCAAGTCAGCTCAGAGGCCTTGAACACAGCGGCGTAGGCTGCGGCGTGGCCGCCGTTGCCCGTCAGCGCGTCGGCCAACGAGCCGAGGAAGGCAGGCACGCCGGTCTTGAAGATGACCATTGCCATAGCGATGGCCATGCCGAGGAAACCCCACACAATCATGCGCGGCGCCACGCCGAAACCCGGCTTGTTGTAGACACCCTCGCGGATGCGCAAGGCCAGCATCTCGCCCAGCGTAGCCAGTATGGCGAACTTGAAGAAGGCCATGATATAAGGGTGTGCCGTCGTGGCTGCGGTGAACCACGCGAAGAACCCCGTAGCGGGAATGAAAAACGGCGTTAGCACCACGATGACGCACAAGATAAGTATCCAGTCAGCTCTTTTCATTGGTTGTATTGTTTGCTAATGTTATTTGTTGTCCGAGTTTTCGTATATGGCGATGAACTGAGCGTCACCTGATACAGTTAATGTGCGCGGATTGTCCGTGACACCATCGTTCCAGCACATAAACTGCCTGTCTACACCGTGGTAGGTGACGGAACTGTTAACCCTGAGTACAACCTGTCGTCCAGCCTCATACTCGCCACCACCGTAGATATAGTAGTCATAGTCAATACCAGGTAAGTTCATGGATGTGCTGATGGTGAATGTTTGTGGGGCAGTAACTCCGCTACCGTCGGTGTAGCGCAGGTATGCTTTGTATTCATATTGGTCGCCACCATCGTATGAATTCCGGTTGCCGCGCTCGGTGGTGTAGCTTACGGGCCAGTCGCCGTCGTAGTCGTAGATGTAAATGGTGGTGTCGCTTTGGGTATTAGAGTAATTGTCTATTACACGCAGCACATTGTTCCTAGACAGCATATAGTAGCTGCTGCCGATAAGGCCGTACATCTCTATGCCCGTGAACATCGATGACATATTATCGTAGAAATAGTCGTAGGTCTCGATGTGAGTTTCGGAGTAATGTGCTCCGCTATAGGTTTTTTGTGCATGTATTACGTTGCCGTTCTCCCATACTAAGGCAACTTCTATCACATCGCCATCACTCGACTGCTCGCGCATAGATATAAGCTCACCGTTAGGGTTATAGGATAATGTAGTATTGCTCCAACCACGACCGGGAATGGATGCGTAGAGTGTGGTGAGTTTGTCATCGGTATAGGAGCAAGAGTAGATGACGTTTCCAGATGCACCCATGGCGGCACCATTGATAACAATATTCTTCATTTTGTTGCCATCGTACTCAATCGTTAACAGGTCGCCATCGATGCCGATACCTTCCATGCCCATACCGATGAGCAAGCTCGAGGACGACCATCTGAAGGTGGCTCCATTTTTGCTGCCAGAAGTGCTTGACAGTTCGTATTGTCCGGTCTCATAGTTGTAGCTGCTGTATTGGCTATACGATATGCTCGTCAGGCTTGCCAACCGTTTAGGCGTAGTGCTTTGTGTGGGTGATTGCACCTCGTCGTTGTCTTTGTTGCAGGCGGCGAGCAGGGCTACGGCTGCCAGCAGGATAAGGTATCGTTTCATCGCGGTAAACATTATATACTCCATGTGGCGCCGTCCTTGCCGTCTTTGACGGTGACGCCGGCTTCCTTCAGCGCGTCGCGTATCTTGTCGCTGGTGCCCCAGTCTTTGTTGGCTTTGGCGGTGGCGCGGATGTCGAGGATGATGTGCATCAAGCCATCAATGAGGGCGGTGTTGTCGCTGGCGGCTTCGTCGCGCATGCCCATGACCTCGAAGAGGAAGGTGTCAAAGACCCAGCGCAGCTCGTCGATGTCGGCTTGCGAGAGCTTCATCTTACCGTCGTTGGCTTGGTTGATGATGCGTGCAGCGTCGAAGAGGTGGCTGATGACGATAGGCGTGTTGAAGTCGTCGTTCATGGCGTCGTAGCAGCGCTGGCGTAAGCCAGAGATTGCGGCGTCGCCGGAAGTTCCGGAAGCGCCGGTCAGGCGGCCGAGCGTCTTATAGGCTTCCATCAGCTTGGCAAAGCCTTTCTCGGAGGCCTGCAGGGCTTCGTTGCTGAAGTCGACGGTGCTGCGGTAGTGGGCCTGCAGGATAAAGAAGCGTATGGTCATGGGGCTGTAGGCCTGCTCAAGCATCTCCTTGCCGTCCTTGTCCTTGTGGCTGCCGGTGAAGAATTCGTCGAGGGTGATGAAGTTGCCCAGCGACTTGCCCATCTTCTGGCCGTTGATGGTAATCATGTTGTTGTGCATCCAGTAGCGGCAGGGGGCGTGGCCGGTGGAGGCAACGCATTGCGCTATCTCGCTCTCGTGGTGCGGGAAGACGAGGTCCATGCCGCCGCCGTGAATGTCGAAGGGCGAGCCAAGGTACTTGGCGCCCATGGCCGTGCACTCGGCATGCCAGCCGGGGAAGCCGTCGCTCCAGGGCGAGGGCCACCGCATGATGTGCTCGGGCGAGGCTTTCTTCCACAGGGCGAAGTCGCCGGGGAAGTGCTTCTCCTCCTGCCCGTCGAGCTCGCGCGTGGTGGCGAGCATCTCCTCAATCACACGGCCGCTGAGCTGGCCGTACTTGTGGGTCTGCTCCTGGTATTTGCGCACGTCGAAGTACACCGAGCCGTTGCTCACATAGGCCAGGCCGGCGTCGAGTATCTGCTGCACCAGCGCTATCTGCTCCATGATGTGGCCGCTGGCGTGGGGCTCGATGCTGGGGGGCAGCACGTTGAGACGCTCCATGGCGGCGTGGTAGCGGTTGGTGTAGTACTGCGCCACCTCCATGGGCTCCAGCTGCTCCAGGCGTGCCTTCTTGGCAATCTTGTCCTCGCCCTCATCGGCGTCGTGCTCCAGGTGTCCCACGTCGGTGATGTTGCGCACATAGCGCACTTTGTAGCCCAGATGCGTGAGGTAGCGGAATACCACGTCGAAGGTGATGGCGGGGCGTGCATGGCCCAGATGGCCGTCGCCGTAGACCGTCGGTCCGCAGACATACATGCCCACGCGACCCTCCGTCAGCGGGCGGAAGAGCTCCTTCTGGCGGCTCAAAGTGTTGTATATCAGTAGTTGCTGTTCCATGATGCTTGTAATATTTGTTTGCAAAGGTACGCAAAAAAAATGAATTGCAGGCTCTTTTTTTACATATCCGCGCGTATGTACCCTTGTGATACCATCGTCATTGGTACGGAGTTGGTACGGCCGTTCGACCATCCTTCGAGGAATGATAGTGGTGAACAGATGCGAAAGTGGTGTGCAACCCGGCTGATGGTACTGGCTGACGGGCGTGTGCGGCGTCAGGCCGCTATGGCACCGCGGCGGTGGACGGTGAGGGCCACGGCGGCGCTACTGATGGCCATGACGAGAAGGAAGGTGTAAAGGAAGTCGACGGCGCGCATGGCCACGGGGAAGGCGCTGACGACGAAGTTGCCGTCGCCCATGCGCACGATGCCGAACTGCTGCTGCAGGAAGCAGACGACGAAGCCCAGCAGCAGTCCCGCCACGACGGCCACGAGGCAGATGAGCAGCCCTTCGGCGAAGAAGGTGCGGCGCACCTGGCGCACGGTCATGCCCATGCTGCGCAGGGTGAACACATCTCGCCGCTTGTTGATGATGAGCAGCGACAGCGAGGCGGCGAGGCTGAGGGTGGAGATAAGCACTATGAGCGAGAGGATGAGGTAGATGCCGAGCCGCTCGGTGCGGAATATCTTGTAGTAGAGGGGTTGCTGGTCGTAGCGGTCCTTTATTTTGAGTTTTGAGTTTTGAGTTTTGAGTTTTGAGTTTAGGGCTTGTTTTACCTTCTGGGCGTCGGCGCCGGGGCGCAGCTTGACGGCGAGGGCTGTGACCTCGTCGGGGGCGTAGTCCATGAGCTGGCGCACGAAGTCGATATGCGTCACCACGTAGCGGCGGTCGATATCCTGCTGTATGAAGAAGTAGGCCGTAGGGTAGGCGTAGCCTATGTTGAAGGCCTGGTCCATGGTGAAGCCCATGGCTGTGGTGCCGCGTTTGGGTATGTGGACTGCTGCGGGGCGGTTGGAGAGGAGGCGCATGCCGAGGTTGTAGTAGATTTCGCCGCCGACGATGAGCGCCGGGGCGTCGTCTACGGTGAGGGCGTAGGGGCCTTCGTGGAGCATGGTGTCGAGGCCGCTGATGGTGCGGTAGCTCTCGTCGACGCCGCGGAGGGTGACGATGGCCTGCTGGTCGCCGTAGGTGAGCCATGCCGTCTCGGCGGCGATCTGTGCCACCTGTGCCACGCCGTCGGCCTGGCAGAGGGCGCCGTAGTCTATGTCTGCGGTATGGAAGGTCTTGCCCTCGGCGGGCTCGATTACAAGCTCGGGGTCGAAGGTGCCGAAGAGGCCGCGTGTGATTTCGCCGATGCCGTTGTAGACAGACAGCACGACGATGAGGGCCGCGGTGCTCACCAGCAGGCCCACGAGGGAAATCCACGATATGATGTTGACCACCGACTTCTGGCGGCGGGCGAAGAGATAGCGTACGGCGATGAGCTGTTCGAGCCGCATCGTGTTACTGTTTCAGCAGTCGGTTGATGTTCTCCACGTAGTCCAGCGTGTCGTCGATGAAGAACTCGAGCTGCGGTATGATGCGGAGCTGCTTGCCATCGCGCATGCCGAGTCGGCGACGCAGGTCGGCGGTGTTCTCGCGGATGAGGGCCATGATGCTGTCGGGCGTGCCGCCGCCGAGGGGCATGATGGAGACGTAGATGCGTGCGATGGAGAGGTCGGGGGTGATGCGCACCTCGGTGACGCTGATGAGCGACGGGCCGAGGACGGGCTTCATCTCGCGGAGGAAGATGTCGCTCATGTCCTGCTGTATGAGGCGGCAGATCTTGTTCTGGCGTGTGGATTGCATAATCAATAACCAATGACCTATAACCAATAACCTTTCATTACCAACGCCAACCCACGCGGACGGGCAGGAAGAATGTCTGCTGCATGTAGGCGACGCCGAGTGTGGCGTAGAAAGAGTGCCAGTTGTGCTCCATGTTGCGGAGGCCGTGTGCGTAGTACCAGTTGATGCCGCCGTAGGCTTCGAGCATGGGGGTGAAGAGCATCTTGTCGGCGAAGAGGAGGCTGCCGCCCACGCGAGCACCCATGAGGGGCGCCCACTTGATGGTGGTGGGCTGGTAGTCGACACCCATGACGGCCTTCCAGATGGGGCGGAAGTCGAAGTCGACGAAGACGTTGGCGCCGAAGAGCGACTTGGCCTCCTTCTGGGCTAAGTTGTGGTAGTAGTTGGCCCCCACGCCGCCGCCGAGGAACCAGTCCTGGCTGATGTTGATGCCGGCCATGACGTTGAGGCCAGCGGCGTTCTGGTAGTAGGAGAGGTTGTAGCCTTCGTTGCCCAGTTTGCCGTAGTTGCCCATGAAGGGGGCGTAGCCTATCTCGGCCTTCAGCATGAACTGGTTGGAGGCGCCGAGCTGTGAGAACTGGGCCGTGGCGTTGAATGAAAGTGCCACAAGGGCTGCAGCGATGATTGCTTTTATTCTGCTCATAGTATTATTATTTTCGATTGCAGGTTTATGTTTTTGTTCTCTATTTTCACGGTGTAGGTGCCCGCGGGCAGGTCGGGCGTCAGGCGCTCGCCGTTGCGGCAGTTGTCGCGGTGCCAGGCTATGCGGCCGGCGGCGTCGACGAAGGTGACGCTGAATGGGGCGTCGGTGTCGGCGTCGATGGCTATGGGCTCGCCGCTGTGCACGGGGTTGGGGAAGAGGGTTAGTGCTGTGGGCTGCGCGGCAAGCGGGGTGTCGCCGATGGAGAGTATGTTGGTGTCGATGACGGCGAGGGTGTATTCGCCGGTGCGGAGGTTGTCGAAGGTGAAGTGGCCGTCGTTGCGGTTGCCTACACGGTGGGTGCTGGCTACCTGCCAGGCGTTGCCCGGAGCGGGGCGCCACAGCAGGGCTATCGAGTCGAGCGACGTGCTGTTGCGGTAGAAGCCTTCGTCGAGGTAGGGGTAGTCGCTTGACATGTAGCCGTCGCGTATGAAGCGGAAGCGGCCCATGACTCCGTTGTTGATGGCGTGTTCGCCGCGTACAACCCAGTAGCGACGGGCCGGGCGCAGCACGCCTGTGATAGTGTCTAAGTCGAAGGCCTGCGCGTAATGGTGCTCAATAAAATACTGTGTGATGTGTTCGGGCGAAGGGGCGCGAAGGGCGAAGAAAGCCATGTCGGTGGGGAATGTGCCGCTCGTGCCGTAGAGCCTCATGCTGTCTACGGTAACGGCGTCGCTTATTTCACAGTCGAGGTCGAGGACGCAGAAGGCCGGAGTGAAGGGCAGGATGTGCGAGGTTATGACTGTGTCGGTGCCGGCAAAGGCGAACCACTCTTTGTGTCGGCGGCCGTCGGCGCCGAAGAAGGTGACGGGAACGCGGTTGTGGCGCATAAGGTTGGTGGTGCCCACGCTGTTCTGACTGATGGTGACGCTGATGTTGTTGGTGGTCTGGTAGCCTTCGCCCGGACCTATGCTGACGTTGTAGTTGTTGAAGCCTGGGCTGAAGACGTGGAAGTCGAAGAAGGCGGTGAGGTCGACGCCGCTGTAGAGGCTGAGTGAGTCGCGCAGGCGGTAGGCGTCGATGTTGGCGAAGGCGCAGCGATCCATGAGTGTGCGGACGGAGGCGTAAAAGAGCGAGTCGCCGAGGTAGCCGCGCAGCGAGTGCCACACCATGGCGCCTTTGTCGTAGGTGGTGGAGCCGTAGGTGTATGCGTTGGGCATGCCGTGCAGGGGCATGTATGAGTTGTCGGTGTGGTGCGTGGTGCGCAGCACGTTGTCGAGGTCTTGCTGGTAGGTGGCGTTGGAGGCGCGGCGGCCGTGTGTGGCCTCGCGTGCCACCTCGCTGGTGAAGCTTGCGCCGCCTTCGTTTATCCACATGTCGCCCTCTTCCTCGCAGGTGACGAGGTTGCCGAACCAGGCGTGGCCCAGCTCGTGGGCTATGGTGCTCTGGCCGGCCTGGCTGACCGATGCCATTGCGGGTCGCGCGAGGGCTATGTTGTTGACGTGTTCCATTGATCCCATGGCTGTGCCGATGTAGCCTATGCGCCCCCAGCGGTAGGGGCCGAAGCATTCTTCGAACTTGGGCACCACAGCGTCGAGGAGGGCGTAGACGTTGCGTGTGACGGTGCTGTCCTGCGTGGTGTAGCCTATGGTGAGCGGATATCCGGCTACGGTGTCGAGGATGCGGTGGTAGTCGGCCTGGCTGATGCCGACGAGGTAGGTGCACACGGGATGCGAGATGTTCCACACCGAGTGTTCGCAGCCGTCGCTGTCGACGTTGCGGCTCTGCAGCATGCCGCTGCACTCGGCCGTCCACCCGGCCTTGGTCTTAACGCTTATGGTGTAGGTGGATTTGTCGTTGAAGTTGTCGCGGCAGGGGAACACGGCGCGGCCTATGGGGTGGAGGGCCTCGCCGAAGGCGGCGCCGAGGTTGTAGCTCATGTCGTTGTCGAAGTGGAAGCCCCCGAAGCCGTAGCTCTCCACATGGCCGCTTCCGCGGTAGGCGATGGCGACGGTGAATGTGTCGCCGGGGGCTATGCCTGCTGTGGGGATGTGGAGTATGTTGTTGCCGGAGGTACTTATGTTGTTGACCTTGATGGAGTCTACGTTGCCCGAGAGGTTGAGGCCTATCTCGTTGCAGGGGCGCAGGAGGCGTACTGTCAGCAGGGCGTCGCCGCGGAAGGGCTTGCCGTTGCTGAGGTCGAGCTGCAGGCTGTAGTGCAGCACGTCGACCGAGTCGGCGGTTTGCGCCTGCACAGCGGCGCAGCACATGAGCAGCGCCAGCATTGCCAATAACCTCTTTATTCCAAACATATAGGCATTATTTTTAGGTTGCAAAAGTACATCTTTTTTTATAATTATTGACAATTATTTTATTCGGCGCTGAAAATCAGGCGCAATAAAACGGGGGAAACGCCGTTTATAATGGCAAAACACACGAAAATGTCAAAGAAAAAGACTCTACTCCGCATAGCTGTGCTCCTGCTGCTGGCAGGACTTGCATGCTCGGCTTGCTCGTCGGGCGACCACATGTACCGTCACAAGAAGAGTGACTGCGACTGCCCAACCTTCTGACGCCGAGCCTTCTTGACCACCGAAGAGCGATATCGTGCCATACTGCGCAACCACCTGCCGGCTGAGTCGGTGGGGTGGGTGTATGACTTTCTGAACCAGTACAAGGTGCATTTCCATGTCACCCGTGAGCGGCGCACAAAGTATGGCGACTACCGGTGGCCGCAGCCGAACCACCTTTTCCATGAGATGTCCGTCAACGGCGACCTTAACCCATACCTATTCCTGTGGGTGTTCCTACACGAGGCCGCACATCTTGAGACGCACTTGAAATACAGAGATGTGCAGCCGCATGGGCATGAGTGGCAGGCCGAGTATGCCCGTCTGCTTGCCGAGCGCTTGGGCGACTTCCCCGACGATGCGCGTCCGCTCATCTCGCGCTATGCTTCGCGTGTGCCCTTGTCGCGCGTGATTGGTCGCCGCGTTGAGGAGACGTTGCATCGCTATGATGCTGGTGCCCAGGATGCTCCGGTGCTGCATCTTGACGACTTGCCTGCCGGTAGCCGGTTCCGCCTGAAGAGGAATCCGTCGATGCTTTTTGTCAGCGTCGAGCATCGCCGCACGCGCTGGCTTTGTCGCGACGAAGCGTCTGGCCGCATGTATGTTGTTGCCGGAAGCGCCGAGGTTGTTTTGTCGTGATTTTGGTTGGGGCTTCATGGGGTCTTCCAGCCGTCTTCTAGCCGTTTAGGTGGGGTTTAGGTGGGGTTGTGACACAAGGTCTTTCCGATTGGCTTCATTTTGTGGAAAACTTGTTGAAAAGTGTCTCTCGTCGTCGCTCGTCGTGCTGTTGAAAAGTGAAAAATATCACAAAAAAATAGTGTTAAAATATTTTTGTAACAGACTGAAGCCCAGTGGCGCCGAAATATTTTAAGATTATTTAACACAAGTGGGTGCCAAAGATGTTTGGTGGGTATGGAAAATAGTTGTAATTTTGCAATTCCTTTTTGGGCGCATAGTGCCCATGAATGAGACTGAAAAACAAGTAATAAAATAATAAAACAAGAAACGAAAAATGCCAACAATTCAGCAATTAGTTCGCAAAGGACGTCAGCAGATGGAGTACAAGTCCAAGTCTCCCGCCCTCGACAGCTGCCCGCAGCGTCGCGGTGTCTGCACCCGTGTGTACACCACCACCCCCAAGAAACCTAATTCGGCCATGCGTAAAGTGGCCCGCGTTCGCCTGACCAACGGTAAGGAAGTCAACGCTTATATCCCGGGTGAGGGTCACAACCTGCAGGAGCACTCCATAGTGATGATTCGCGGAGGCCGTGTCAAGGACCTTCCCGGTGTGCGTTACCATATCATCCGCGGTGCTCTTGATACCAGCGGTGTGGACGGTCGTCGCCAGCGTCGTTCCAAATACGGTGCCAAGCGCCCGAAACAGGCCGGCAAGTAAACCAGTTAAGAGTTAAAAGTTAAGAGTTAAAAGTTAAAGCATTTCAGAAATGAGAAAAGCTAAGCCCAAGAAAAGAATAATCCTTCCGGATCCCAAATACAATGACGTGATGGTCACCAAGTTCGTCAACAATCTGATGATGGGTGGCAAGAAGACCATCGCCTACAAGATTTTCTACGATGCAATCGACGTCGTTAGCGACCGTACCAAGGAAGACGGCCTGGAGGTGTGGAAGAAGGCTCTCGCCAACGTCACCCCGAGTGTCGAGGTGCGCAGCAAGCGTATCGGTGGTGCCACTTTCCAGATTCCTACCGAGATCCGCGCCGAGCGTAAGCAGAGCATCGGCATGAAGAACCTCATCGGTTTCTCGCGCAAGCGCAGCGAGAAGACCATGGCCCTGAAGCTCGCTGCCGAGATTCAGGCTGCCTATAAGGAAGAGGGTGCCGCCTTCAAGCGCAAGGAGGATATCCACCGTATGGCCGACGCCAACAAGGCATTCTCGCACTTCCGCGCGTAACATATTATATAATATAGAGCAATGTCAGATCTCCACTACACACGCAACATCGGCATTATGGCCCACATCGACGCCGGCAAGACGACGACGACGGAGCGTATCCTTTTCTATACCGGCAAGAACTACAAGCTCGGTGAGACTCACGAGGGTAGCGCTACGATGGACTGGATGGTGCAGGAGCAGGAGCGTGGTATCACCATCACTTCTGCCGCCACCACTGTGTTCTGGGACTGGCACAACAATCGCTACAAGTACAATATCATAGACACTCCGGGTCACGTGGACTTCACCGTCGAGGTGGAGCGTTCGCTGCGTGTGCTCGACGGCGCCATAGCCATCTTCTGCGCTGTGGGCGGCGTTGAACCGCAGAGCGAGACCGTCTGGCGTCAGGCCGACAAGTACGAGGTGCCGCGCATCGCCTTCATCAACAAGATGGACCGCGCCGGTGCCGACTTCTTCTCGGTGGTGAACCAGATCAAGGAGCGTCTGGGCGCCAATCCCATCCCGATAGAGATACCTATCGGACAGGAGGACCTCTATAAAGGTGTGGTGGATCTTATATCCAACAAGGCTCTGGTGTGGGACGAGTCGTCCAACGGCCAGCGTTTCGAGGAGATTCCCATGCCCGAGGACTTGAAAGAGATTGCCGCGGAGTATCGCCAAAAACTTGTCGAGGGCGTTGCCGAGGAGAACGAGGAGCTGATGATGAAGTTCTTCGACGACCCCGACAGCATCACCGCCGACGAGATTATTGCCGAGATCCGCAAGGCCACCCTCGCCCGCAAGATAGTGCCTGTGATGTGCGGTTCGGCCTTCAAGAACAAGGGTGTTCAGACATTGCTCGACGCTGTTGCAGCATTCCTGCCCAGCCCCCTCGATGTGCCCGAGGTGAACGGCACCAACCCCAAGAACGACAAGCCCGAGAGCCGTAAGGTTGACGTCAAGGCTCCTTTCGCGGCTTTGGCCTTCAAGATAGCCACCGACCCCTATGTGGGCCGTCTGTGCTTCTTCCGCGTATACAGCGGTTCGCTCGAGAGTGGCTCGTATGTCTACAATGCCAACACCGGCAAGAAGGAGCGTATCTCGCGTATCATGCAGATGCACTCCAACAAGCAGAACCCCCTCGACCGCATCGAGGCCGGCGATATCGGAGCTGCCGTGGGCTTCAAGGAAATTAAGACGGGTCACACGCTCTGCGACGAGCAGCACCCCATCATCCTTGAGTCGATGAAGTTCCCCGAGCCGGTTATCAGCATCGCCGTGGAGCCTCACACGCAGGCTGACATGGACAAGATGACCAACGCGCTGATGAAGCTCGTTGAGGAAGATCCCACCTTCCGCGTGAAGACCGACGAGGTCAGCGGCCAGACCGTCATCAGCGGTATGGGCGAGCTGCACCTCGACATCATCATGGACCGTCTGCGCCGCGAGTTCGGCGTGGATGTGAACCAGGGGCGTCCGGAAGTGGCCTACAAGGAGGCTATCACCACCACTGTGCAGCATCACGAGATATACAAGAAGCAGACCGGCGGCAAGGGTAAGTTTGCCGACGTGCTGTTTGAGATAGGTCCTGCCGACGAGGGTGTCATGGGTCTGCAGTTCGTCAACGAGGTCAAGGGCGGCAACATCCCCAAGGAGTTCATGCCCGCTATCGAAAAAGGTTTCAAAGAGGCTATGCAGAATGGCGTTCTGGCCGGCTATCCCATGGACAGCATGAAGGTGCGTGTCATCGACGGCTCCTTCCACCCCGTGGACAGCGACCAGCTTTCGTTCGAGCTCTGCGCCAAGATAGGCTTCAAGGCCGCCTGCCGCAAAGCCAACCCCGTGCTGCTTGAGCCTATCATGAAACTTGAGGTGCTGACTCCCGACGCCTATGTGGGCGATGTCACCGGTGACCTTAACCGTCGTCGTGGTGTGTTGGAGAACATCACCGCCAAGGTGGGTGTTCAGGCTGTCCATGCCAAGGTGCCCCTTGAGCAGATGTTCGGCTATGTCACCTCGCTGCGTACCATCACTTCCGGCCGCGCCAACTCCACCATGGAGTTCTCGCACTACGCCGAGCTGACGCGTGACCAGCAGGAAGCTATACTTAAGAATAAAAATAATTAAACAATAAATAACAATGAGTCAAAGAATCAGAATCAAGCTCAAATCTTACGACCACAACCTCGTCGACAAATCGGCCGAGAAGATTGTGAAGACCGTTAAGATGACTGGTGCAGTGGTCAATGGCCCCATACCCCTGCCTACCAACAAAAAGATTTTTACCGTGAACCGCTCGACCTTCGTGAACAAGAAGTCGCGTGAGCAGTTCGAGTTGAACACCTACAAGCGCCTGATGGATATCGAGATCAACGATCGCGCCAAGACCATCGACGCTCTGATGAAGCTCGAGCTCCCCAGTGGTGTCGAAGTTGAAATCAAAGTGTGAATTTAATCAGCCTATGTCAGTAAGATAAGCTGAATGTCTAACAAATTAAAAGAATCCAACTAAAAAAATGTCAGGATTAATCGGAAAGAAAATCGGAATGACCAGTCTTTTTGATGCCGACGGAAAGCAGATTCCGTGCACAGTTATTGAAGCTGGTCCTTGTGTTGTGACACAAGTGAGAACAATTGAGAAGGATGGTTACGAAGCCATCCAGCTGGCCTTTGGTGAGAAGAAGGAAAGCCGCACCAACAAGCCTATGCGCGGCCATTTTGCAAAGGCGGGCACCACCCCCAAGCAGTATCTTGCAGAGTTCTCTCGTTTTGAAGAGGGCCACAAGAAGAAATACGGTGAAGTGCTTACCGTCGAGGTCTTCCAGGAAGGCGAGTTTGTCGACGTGGTTGGTACTTCGAAAGGTAAGGGCTTCCAGGGTGTTGTCACCCGTCACGGTTTCGGCGGTGTCGGCGACAAGACTCACGGTCAGCATGACCGTCTCCGCGCCCCCGGTTCGATAGGCGCTTCGTCCTATCCTTCGCGTATCTTCAAGGGTATGCGCATGGCCGGCCAGACCGGTAACCATCGTGTGAAGGTGCAGAACCTGCAGGTGGTGAAGATTATCGCCGAGAAGAACCTTATGCTTGTCAAAGGCTCTGTCCCCGGTCCCAAAGGTTCTATTGTCAAACTTGAAAGATGGAGTTAATAAGACATGGAGATAAAAGTTTATAACATCAACGGAAGCGAAACCGGTAGAACCATCACCCTCGACGATTCTATCTTCGCCATCGAGCCCAACGATCACGCCATATACCTCGATGTCAAGCAGTATCTTGCCGACAACCGTCAGGGTACTGCCAAAGCCAAGGAGCGCAGCGAGAACGCCCATAGCACCCGCAAGCTGAAACGCCAGAAAGGCACCGGTGGTGCCCGTTCGGGTGATTTGAAGAGCCCCGTGTTTGTCGGTGGCGGTACCATCTTTGGACCTAAGCCCCGCGACTATCGCTTCAAGCTGAACATCAAAGTGAAACGTCTTGCCCGTCGCAGCGCCCTCGCCTATAAGGCCAAGGATAACGCTATGACTGTTGTTGAGAATTTCGCTTTTGAAGGTCCCAAGACAAAGAAGATGATTGAAGTGCTCAATAACCTGAAACTCGGCGACAAAAAGTCACTTTTTGTGCTTGAGAATCAAAATAATTTCGTATCTTTGTCCGCTAGAAACCTCAAGAACGTGAAGGTTGTAAACGTGTCACAGTTAAATACTTACGACATTGTTAACGCCTCCAATATTGTCGTTTGTGAGGGTTCATTGAGCGAGATTAACCGCGTTTTGGCAACAAAATAAGGGAAGAGAGTATAACTATTTAAGAAAGTTTAACAATGATGAACGTAATAGTAAAACCGCTGATCAGTGAAAAGATGACCCGCCTCACCGAGGCTGCGGCTAATCCTATCCAGACCCGCATACAGCGTAAGAAAGGCATTGCTGTTGCTCCTGCCCAGAACCGCTATGGTTTTGTCGTTGACAAACGCGCCAACAAGATTCAGATTAAGAATGCCGTTGAGGAGTTCTACAATGTGAAGGTTGTTGATGTGAACACGATGAACTATGCAGGCAAGGTGAAGTCTCGCTATACAAAGGCCGGCTTCCTTACTGGTCGCACCAATGCTTTCAAGAAGGCTATCGTAACCCTCGCCGAGGGCGACAGCATTGACTTCTACGCTAGCATTTAAAAGCAAACAGAAAAACAGGTAATAATAGTTAAGGTCCACTGATAAGAGACCAATAAGAAAACAAAGAAATGGCTTTAAAGAAAATTAAACCCACAACCCCCGGTCAGCGTCATAAACTTGTCGTTACCAACGATGATATCACCGCAACAAGACCGGAGAAGAGCCTTGTCTATGGTATCCGCAAAAGCGGTGGCCGCAACAACCAAGGTAAGATGACCATGCGTTATATCGGTGGTGGTCATAAGAAACTCTACCGTTTTGTTGACTTCAAACGCAACAAAGACGGTGTTCCCGCAGTTGTGAAGACAATCGAGTATGACCCCAACCGCAGCTCGCGTATTGCCCTCGTCTGCTATGCTGATGGCGAGAAGAGCTATATCCTCTGCCCCCAGGGCTTGAAGGTTGGTCAGACCGTCATGTCGGGCGCCGGTGTGGCTCCTGAGATTGGCAACACTTTGCTGCTCTCCGAGATACCTTTCGGTACACTCATTCACAACATTGAGCTTCGTCCTGGTCAGGGTGCCAAGATGGTGCGTTCCGCCGGTGCTTATGCCCAGCTCATGTCTCGCGACGACAAGTATGCTATCATTAAAATGCCCAGCGGTGAGATGCGTATGATCCTCCAGGCTTGCCGTGCCACTGTCGGTATCGTCAGCAACCCGGAGCATAACCTCGAGGTTGGTGGTAAGGCCGGCCGTAGCCGTCACCTTGGTCGCCGTCCGCGTAACCGCGGCGTTGTCATGAACCCCGTTGACCACCCGATGGGCGGTGGTGAAGGTCGCCAGACTGGCGGACATCCCCGTTCGCGCAAGGGTATCCCGGCCAAGGGTTACAAGACTCGCGCTCCCAAGAAGCAGTCGAGCAAGTATATCGTCGAAAGAAGAAAGAAGTAACTCAGTAAAAAAAAGAAACAATGAGTCGTTCATTAAAGAAAGGTCCTTATATTTTCCACAAACTGGAAAAACGTGTAATCGAGGCACAGCAGTCGAACAAGAAGGTTACCATCAAGACATGGTCGAGAGCTTCGATGATATCGCCCGACTTTGTGGGTCAGACTATTGCCGTTCACAATGGCAACAAGTTCATCCCCGTGTACGTCACCGAGAATATGGTGGGTCACAAGCTTGGCGAGTTCGCTCCCACCCGCATCTTCCGCGGCCATGCAGGATCTAAAGATAAAGGTAAAAAGTAAACACTGAAAGAAAATGGGACGTAGAAAACATAACAGTGCAGAAGCACGCAAGGAAGCCAACAAGACCATCTATATGGCCAAGTTGATGAACAACCCGACGTCGCCTCAGAAGACTCGTCTGGTTGCTGACTTGGTTCGTGGTGTTGATGTAGAGAAAGCCCTCGGTATCCTCCAGTATAACCCCAGAGAGTCCGCTCCCAAGATGCGTAAGCTCCTCCTCTCTGCCATTGCTAACTGGCAGGCTAAGAACGAAGGTGTCCGCATGGAAGATGCCAAACTGTATGTCAAGCAGATTATGGTTGACGAAGGTCGCACGATGAAACGTATGCGTACCGCCCCGCAGGGTCGCGGCTATCGTATCCGCAAGCGCAGCAACCACATCACCATGATTCTCGGCAGCCGTCTTGAAGACGCTCCTGTGGCAACGGCAGAAAAAGAAGAAACAAAATAAGTAACAAAAAAGAAGAAACGAAACAATGGGACAAAAGACTAACCCTATTGGAAACAGATTAGGTATTATCCGCGGATGGGATTCTAACTGGTTTGGTGGCAGACGTTTTGAGCAGAAACTTGTTGAGGATGATAAGATTCGTAAGTACCTCAACGCTCGTCTGGCCAAAGCTGGTATCGCAAAGATTTACATCGAGCGTACACTGAAACTCCTCACCGTCACTATCAATGCTGCTCGTCCGGGTCTTATTATCGGTCGTGCGGGTTCTGAGGTTGACAAACTCCGCGAAGAGCTCAAAAAGCTTACTGGCAAGGATGTGCAGATTAATATCAGCGAGGTTAAGCGCCCTGAAATGGATGCCGTTCTCGTTGCCCAGAACATTGCCAAGCAGATTGAAGGCCGCATCCAGTATCGTCGTGCCATCAAGAATGCCATCACCTCCACCATGCGCATCGGTGCCGAGGGTATCAAGGTTTCTATAAGTGGCCGTATCGGCGGTGCTGAAATCGCCCGCAGCGAGCACTTTAAAGAGGGCCGTACTCCTCTGCATACCCTGCGTGCTGACATAGATTATGCCAATGCTGAAGCTCATACAACCTATGGCCGTATCGGTATCAAGGTGTGGATTTGCCGTGGTGTTATCTATGGCAGACCCGAGTTGGTTTCATCCGCTATCGGTGGTCAGCAGAAAGATCACCGTCCCGGCATGGGTGCAGGTCGTCGTCCGGAAGGTGGCGCTCCCCGTCGTCGTCAGGGCGGTAGCAGAAATAGCAAATAAAATAACACGAGCGTTTAACATAAGTGTGCTAAACACTAAATAACAAGAAGAAATGTTACAACCTAAGAAAACAAGATATAGAAAGCAGCAAAAGGGTAAAATCAAAGGTAACGCTTTCCGTGGACACGAACTTGCCTTTGGTACTTTTGGTATTAAATCGTTAGAGACTTGCTTTATCACAGGTCGTCAAATTGAGGCTGCTCGTCAAGCTGTAACACGTCATATGAAGCGTGAAGGTCAGATATGGATTCGCATCTTCCCGGACAAGCCCATCACAAAGAAGCCTAATGAGGTGCGTATGGGTAAAGGTAAAGGTGCTCCCGAGTATTTTGTGGCTCGTGTCATGCCTGGTACGATGCTCTTTGAATGCGAGGGTGTTCCTATGGATGTCGCCAAAGAGGCTCTGCGTCTCGCCGCACAGAAGCTCCCGATCTCGACCAAGTTTGTCGTCAAAAGAGACTATATCGAAGAATAAATAAGAAGCACCACTACAGTCATGAAGAATGAAATCGTTTTAAAGGAGCTCTCGACTGCTGAATTGAAGGAGAAACTCGACACCGAGCGTGCACTCTATCAGAAGATGCTCATGAGCCACGCTGTCTCGTCCCTCGAGAATCCCAACAAAATTAAAGAAAGTAGAAAAAACATTGCCCGCTGCCTTACTGAGCTCCGCGCGCGAGAAATCGCCGACCAAAAGTAAGCATGGCAATTAGTAAAATCCAATTCTAAGATGGAAAGAAATTTAAGAAAAGAAAGAATCGGTGTTGTGGTCAGCAACAAGATGGACAAGTCTATCGTGATTCTTGTCGAGCGCAAGGTTAAGCATCCCATGTACGGCAAGTTCGTGAAGAAGTCCACAAAATTCATGGCTCACGACGAGAAGAACGAGGCTGGCATTGGCGATACCGTCCGTATCATGGAGACACGCCCCTTAAGCAAGAATAAATGCTGGCGTCTGGTCGAAATCGTTGAGAAGGCTAAGTAACTACTTTTAGAAAAAATAAGAAGAAATGATACAACAAGAAACCAGAATGACAGTTGCCGACAACAGTGGTGCCAAAAGCGCCCTGTGCATCCGCGTCCTCGGTGGTACCAAGAAGCGTTATGCTTCTATTGGCGACACCATCGTGGTTGCTATCAAGGATGCTATTCCTTCCGGCAACGTGAAGAAAGGTAGCGTGTCGAAAGCAGTCGTCGTGCGCACCAAGAAAGAGATTCGTCGCAATGATGGTTCCTACATCCGCTTCGACGACAATGCCTGCGTGTTGCTCACCGCAGCAGATGAGCTCCGTGGCACCCGTATCTTCGGCCCGGTGGGTCGCGAGTTGCGTGAGAAACAGTTCATGAAGATTGTTTCCCTTGCACCCGAAGTTTTGTAAACAATAAAAGAAAAGAGAACAATGAAATTGCACGTTAAGAAAGGGGATATGGTTCAGGTCATAGCCGGTGACGACAAAGGTA
>JAEEGG010001505.1_pt1 | contig 63083 bp, 39 predicted proteins | sample 9134161 | NCBI WGS metagenome assembly JAEEGG01 (sample SAMN16246543, study PRJNA631951) | gut metagenome | biome: gut microbiome; feature: rumen; material: CR-attached | host: Bos | place: Iran: Karaj | collected 2018-10
ATATTGCCATATTTCTGTCCACCACCCGTTCCACTAACGTGCGTCTGCGAAAAACTTGTCACCACCTCCGGCATCGGAGCCCAGCCTGCATTCGGCTTTACTGTGCAATCAGGTCCTGGCTTACACATACCGAATGGCACCGACGGTCCAGGAAACGTACGCCCCACCCCCACGCTACCAATACGCGGGTCGACATACTGCCAAACCTGGGCCTTCACGACTATTGAAGATAACAACAGACCGACGGTTAGTAAAATTGGTTTCAGTTTCATGCTGCAAAGATACCAAAAAAAGTGAAAAGTGAAAAGTGAAAAGTGAAAAATTTGCTACTGCAACACTAACTTCGCAGATTATTTCGTACTTTTGCAACAAAAACAGGAAAAAGATGAAAGATAGTATATTGATTCTGAGCGGAGGCATGGACTCCACCACCTTATTATATGATTACCAAGAGCGTATCGCTTTGGCAATATCATTCGATTATGGAAGCAACCATAATGCCAAGGAGATTCCCTTTGCCAAGTTGCACTGCGAACGATTGGGCATCAGACACATCGTGATTCCCCTCGAGTTTATGGCTCAATATTTCCACAGCTCGCTTTTGGAAGGCGATGCAGCCATTCCTGAGGGGCACTATGCCGATGAGAACATGAAGTCGACGGTAGTGCCTTTCCGCAACGGTATCATGTTGGCCATTGCAGCAGGTATGGCCGAATCAAACGAACTGCAGTATATCATGATGGCCAATCATGGCGGCGACCATACCATCTATCCGGATTGTCGCCCTGAATTTGTCGAGGCCTTCGATGCAGCCACTCATGCAGGCACCTTCAACGGCGTCAGGCTTCTCTCACCTTATTGCAACATGACCAAGGGTCAGATAGCCGCACGAGGCAAAGCACTCGGCATCGACTATTCAGAGACCTGGTCATGCTATCGTGGGGGCGCTAAGCATTGTGGCAAATGCGGCACCTGTGTCGAACGCCGCGAAGCCCTCGCCGAAGCCGGCATCCCCGACCCCACAGACTACGAATAGTTCCTCTTACCCCTGTGTTTAGGGATAGTAGTTATACCCTACCAGCTGCGCATGGAGCAGTTTCTCAGATCATCAGCGTTCTGGATATAGTAACGGTATTGTCCCCCCTTCTCGTTTTCGATGATGAGGCCAAACATCTCTTCGATGGCAATGCGCCATTTGTGAAATGTTCTAATTGACAGGGGCTTGCCCTCGCTCATGTCGTTATCCAACCAGCGGAGGTTGATGTCTTCAAATGAAATTCGCTTTGCCTTGTAGATGGTTTCCACCAACCATACATACTTGTTTAAAAGGTTCTTTGCCATACATTTTATGATTTGATGGTGCAAAGATAATTAAAACCTATGCAAAAACAAGGCATAGGCTTAAATAATTCAATAAATAAAAGGTTGGCGGGCATTATGTCTGAAATGGAGATGTGTCAATAACAACAACAGATTTCACGGATTAAACGGATTTTCTAAGTCACTAATTATCAGTAGTGCTTAAATCCGTAAAATCCGTGAAATCCGTTGTTTATATTTAATTAATAGCCAGGATTCTGAGTCCAGCCTACGTTCAGGTCAAGCATCTCCTGCTCAACAGGGAAGATACGATGGCGCTTGTCGAAGTTGGCATCGGGGAAGTTCTTGTAGTGGGGGAAGAACTCATCCTCGAAGTGACCGAAACGGATCATGTCATTACGACGCCAGTTCTCATCGAAAAACTCACGGCCACGCTCGTCATAGATCTCCTGCAGCGAAGGCTCAGCAGAAATCTGAGGTGCACCAGCGTATGCACGAATCTGATTGAAGAGATCCTTGGCACCACTCTGTCCGAGACGTGCAAGAGCCTCAGCCTTCATGAGAAGGATATCGGCAAAACGGAAAAGCGGCAGGTCGTTCGACTGGTTACGACCGTTGTTGTAGTCATTAGGCGTAATGAACCACTTGATGGAATGGCAACCCTGCTGGATAGCATCGTCATCATTACCCACGTCGATGGTGTTGTCCTGCTTGATGAGGGTAATCGTTTCAGTGAAATGAACCTGCTTGTCTTTATACATAAACGGCTCATTTGTCGGACGCAGTGTCTTAGGATCACGATTGTAAACATCACCACGCAGAATACACAGGTTACGGATATCGCCCTCAAGGTTGAAAAGCTTGGCAAACTCAGGTGTTACAACCATGTTGCCGCCAAACGACTGTGTGAACTTATCGGTTGAGCCGTACACATTCGGCAGCATGTTCTTCAACTGCTTGAACGAGCGAGGACGGGCATACTGCAAACCCTGACGGTCGATGGCATCGTATGGCATCACATAGATGAAGTCTTCTATCTTCGAGCCATTGTCGTATGAGAACTTGTGAAGATAGTCGACCGAACCGAGATTGAACTTGCCACTCTTGATAATATCATCACAGGTAGCGATACAATCGTCGAGCTTTGGATTGGCTGCCGTTGCAGCATCATACTGATCAACAGACTCTGCTGTATAAACAGCCCAGTTGATATAGAGTTTAGCAAGAAGAGCCTCTGCCATCCATTTCGTCGGCTTGCCGTAAGTATTCTCTGTGACATCCTCAGTAAGCGAAGGAATAATCTCCGTGAGCTCCTTCTCTATCCACTCTGCCACTTCTTTTCGAGGAGAGCGAGGAATAACCTCTCCCTCTGCGGGAACCTTCTCAAGAATGGGAGTATCGCCAAAGCTGTCCATCAGAATCCATGTGAAATAAGCACGCATGGCACGAGCTGGGGCCGTCATCTGAGTAGAAGCACCACTGCCGAGTTCCTCAAGAATCGTGTTGGCCTTTGTAATACCCGATGTTAAATCAGAATACCAGTCGAGTGATGCATCGGTAGCATAGCTGTTATGAAGGGCCTGATGAGCGTATGTTCCATCGTCATAGTAGCCACCATCGAAAGCAAGAGCTGTGAACTCATCTGAAGAAAGACACTGCGCTTCCATATAACGACGGCCGAATGTGCCTGAAAGGTGGAAATAGACATCGGCCATCTTGGCCTCAACCACAATCATCGGATCGACACCGGAATTCTTACTGGGGTCTTCTGTGTACTGAGAGTTTGGCGTGACGTCCAAGTCAGTACATCCGGTAAGTGCTACAGCAAATAAGCCAGCTGTAAAAATGAATTTATTTAGTTTCATAATGCTTGAAATCTTATTAATTGATATTTACTTTACGGTCACAATAGCGATACGGTTTGCATGATTCGTATCAGCACCCTTCGCAAAAGTGCGGAGCACATTCACACCCTTGTTCTGAAGATACTTGGCAACAGAATCAGCACGCTCCTGAGAAAGCTTCTGGTTGGCATCGGTAGTACCCTCCGGTGAAGCATAAGCCACAATCTCTACGTTAGCACCGCTCTTGATGCCATCAAGCTCGGATGTGTTCTCAATCTCAGACGAATTCACAGGGAAGGTGACGACAAATGTACTCTGCACGTATGTCTCCGTATTCTTGCCAGGAACTTCCTTGACAACCTCCTTCACAACTTCCTTCACAACAGGCACTTCCTTGACGACCTCTCTGACAGCAGGCTCTGCAGCCTTCTTTGACTTGCCACCACCGAAGTTGATCTTTACACCAACCATGAAGGTGCGTGTGTGCGGATAGCGGCTCCAGCGATAGTCGATACCTGGGTCAATACCACCAAGGTTAACTTCGGGGTCGAGACCCTTATAGCTGCTGATAGTAAGAAGGTTATTAGCTGTACCATAGAGGGTGAGATCCTGGATCCAGTCGTTGAAACAGTTGCGGAATGTGTAGCTCAGTGAGAGTGACTGCAGACGGACGTAAGTTCCCTTCTCAATCCAGCGGTCAGAAGGCAGTGAACCGGAAGCATCGCCAGCAGGGAAGTCAAGGAAGTCCTTCAGCACGTTCTTACCGTCAGAGAACATCTGTGCACTGGTATAGTGGGCACGTGGGCCATTGTAGACATCATTGCCGAACACACCGGTGATGAAGGCATTCAGGTTCCAGTTCTTGTAGGTCAGGCTGTTGTTCCAGCCTGCGTTGATCTTAGGCTGTGCACAACCTGTGATAGCACGGTCCTTGAGACCAGGGTTATTGGTCGTTTCACCTGTACGGTTTCCGTTCTCGTCAAGCACATAATACTCAGAACGTCCGTTTACAGTACCTGCATACTGATAGGTATAGAATGTACCGATTGACTCACCTTCCATGATTCTCTGTGTCCATCCGTTGGCAGAGACACCTGCTACCATGGGGTCACCCTGCGTGAGGTTGGTGGTATGGAACTGGTCGTTCTGCATCTTGTCGACAGTATTCTTGTTGTGCGACAGGTTGATGGTGGTGTTCCAGGTGAAGTCCTTGGTCTGAACAGGAACAGCATTCAATGTAAACTCGATACCCTTGTTGGTCATCTCACCCACATTGGCATCCATCCAACCATACACATACTGCGTAGTGGGAACAGGATAGCCCCAGATCAGGTCCTTGGTCTTCTTGTGATAATACTCGACAGTACCATTGACACGACCCCTGAGGAATGCGAAGTCGAGACCGATGTTCAGCATAGAGGTTGTTTCCCACTTGAGGTCGGGGTTGGCATTCTTGGTTGCACCATAGGTGCGATAGGTCTTGCCGTCGTAGACAAATGTACCTGTTGCACCGTATGTGGCGTATGAAGAATAGACGTCGAATCCCATAGCGTTACCAGATACGCCATAACCGGCACGGAGTTTCAGGTTATCAAAGATATTCTGATTCTTCATGAAACTCTCCTCAGTGATATTCCATGCTGCTGATACTGACGGGAAGGTACCCCAACGCTTGTTCTCACCGAAGACAGAAGAGCCATCACGACGGACGGTAGCCTGCAACATATAACGGCTGTCGAACGAATAGTTGACACGACCATAGAACGAGATGTTGCGGATGTTTTCAACATAGCCACTCTGAACTGAGTTCTGAACACCAAGAATTGTCTGTGCATACTGCATGTTATACCATTTCAGATCATCATTGTAATAGCCCTCAACAGCAAGACCGAAGCCGTCATTGTTTTTCTTCTGCTCCCAAGTATAACCTGCCATCAGGTCAACTTTGTGCTTGCCTGCTGTAAAGCCATAGTTCAGATAGGTCTCAAAGGTCTGCTCACGTCCGAAGTAAGTATTGCGAACAGCCTGGCCATTCTTGTTGCCAATACCCTCAAGCTGAGAATTGCGGGTGTCGTAGGCACTGTAAGTGCTCTGGTAGTTGCTCCAGGAGTAGTTCATGTTCCAGAGTAAGCCTCTAATAATCTCGAGTGTCGCCTTACCAATAAACTGGTTGCGCTTCCAGATTGACTCTGACGTATCCTCATACATCAGGGCGAGAGGATTGTAGTTCTTTGAGCCAGCTCCCACCGTCCATGAACCGTCAGCATTCTTGATGGCATTCGTCGGGGAATAATAGTTCATGGCATCGAGCACAGATGCACCCTCATTGCCTGTAGGAACACCGAAATGCTTGCCATACATCATGTTTGCACTCATCGACAAGGTAAGGCGATCCTTCAACACCTTTGTTGAGACGAGAGAACGCAAATTGAAGCGATCCATACCCGTCATCTTTACGACACCCTGACGCTTGATGAGATTACCGCTGATCATATAGTTGGTCTTGCCATTGCCACCACTGATACCTACATTATGGCTATGGCTGATACCAGTACGGAGCACTTCGTCCTGCCAGTCTGTGTTTGCACCGCCATCCTTCAAGGCAACACCGGTTCTCTTTGCATATTCGCGCAGTTCAGCAGCGTTTGCCATGTCATATTTCTTGAGAATGTTGTCAAAGGCTACATAACCATTGTAAGTCACATTGGTCTTTTCTTCAGAGCCTTTCTTGGTGGTAATGATAATCACACCATTGGCAGCCTTAGAACCGTAGATGGCAGTAGCAGTAGCATCACGAAGCACGTCGATGCTCTCAATATCGTCTGGGGAAACGATAGAGATATCTACACCTGGAATACCATCTACTACATAGTAAGGCGACATGGCACCTGAACGCAGGGTAGAAGCACCACGCAGGGTAATGGTAGGAGAGCCATTAGGATCGGCAGTAGAAGATACCACCAGTCCAGGCACCTTTCCCTGAAGCATCTGACCAGGATCGGTGAACACACCTCTGTTCAGGTCTTCAGCCTTCACTGTCGTAATTGATGAGGTCACATCCTTACGGCGCATGGTACCATAACCTACTACAACCACTTCGTTCAACACCTTGTTGTCTTCCTCAAGAACCACTCTCATGCCGTTGGCAGCAGTCAAAGTCTGAGACACGTAACCAATGTACGAGAAAGCCAGTTTTGCACCTTGCTTGACGGTCAGTGTAAAATCACCGTTGAAGTCTGTTACAACACCGTTTGTCGTTCCTACTTCCAGTACGCTTACGCCAATCAGAGGCTCACCTGCCTGGTCCAGCACAGATCCAGACACCTTCTGCTGGGCCATCATCACTGTACTGCACAACAAAAAGGACACAAAGAACATCGCCTTCTGCATCCCTTGTTTCAGATTAAGAATCTTTTGCATAAAATAATTAATTAGTTGTTAATATAAAAAATAGAAAACTGTTATTTCACATCGACAATGGCATTTTCCGTATAAAGGGGCACAGCCATCTTCTTGAGTTCGACCCAATCAACCTTGACAAAGCCCTCGCCCTTACAAGGACGCTTGTCCATTAATAAGGAGTCGGGAGTCAGGAGTCGGGAGTCAGGAGTGAGTTTCACACGAACATTATTAAAGTAGATGTCCTTTACCTTGCCAGGCACATCGCCGCCCACGAAGCAACCGTTCTCGCTCAGGGCAGTGATATTGTTGAAATAGATACGGCTTACCTCACCGCATCGGCCCTCTATCTGACCCTTGGGGAAACGCCAATTGGCATCTTTGTGATTGCCATTGGCTCTGGGATAACTCGTCACATAGATTGGCTCAGCCTTACCCCACCACACATCGCTCCACAACCGACAGTCGAGCTGGATATTCGAGAACACCACATCGGTCACCGTTCCCTCATCACGATTCTGAATGCCCAGACCACGGTTGGAACCGGTTATGATACAATTGTCGAATACGACGTTATAGATGGAATCCATATTCTCGCTGCCGATCTTAATGGCACATGAGCGACTCGACATCACACAGTTGGTCACCACGATATCGTGGCAGCTGCCATACTGCTCAAACTCACGACGGTTCTTCAAACAGATACAGTCGTCGCCCGAGGTGATATGACAATTGGCGATACGAACATTTTTCGAATGGTCGAGATCGATGCCGTCGCCGTTGCGAATCTTCAGGTTGTTCAGCAGATTGATGCCATCTATTACGGCCTCATTGCAGCCAATAAGATGCACTGTCCAATAAGCGCCTTCCTTGATGGTTACATCGCGGATTGTCAGGTTCTGCACATTCGTCAGCGTCAGCACATGCGGACGAGGGTCGAATGTCTGGTCGGCAAGGGGTTTCAGTTCATAAGAGTCCTCCAGCTCTGCACCCATAAAGGCAATGCCATTGCCGTGAATGGTACCCTTACCAGTGATGCTGATATTGTCGGCATCCTTGGCCCAGAGCCACAACATACCCTCGCCGCGGTTTTCACCAAAGGCACTCAGCTTATAAATCGACTCGTCGGGATTGGCTTTCAGCGTGGCCGTCGCCTCCAAACGGAGCTCCACATTGCTCTTCAGTTCCACAGGACCTGACATATACACATGATTGCGAGGCAGCAATACCACACCGCCACCTTCAGCCGAACAACGGTTGATGGCTGTTTGTATCGCCGCAGCATCATCGGTCACACCATCGCCTTTTGCACCGAAAGTCAGAATATTATAGCTTTCCTGAGCTGAAACAGCGGCAGCCATCCAACCCAGAAACATCAGCATGAGAAATCTTGTCTTCATTTAAGTTAGCCGAATAGTTAGAATTTGGGTACAAAGATATAAAAATTCGCTAAATATACAAAACTATACACCACTTTTTTTTACTCAGCCGACCCAAATTGCATTTTTTTGCGTTTTCCTTTGGATATTCCGTTAAAAATGAATAATTTTGCACGCGTTTTTGAAAGCATAGTTTAATAAACAATAGAAGTATGGCTGAAAAATTAGAAGTGAAGGAGCTGGACCAGGTTGTTGTCCGCTTCTCGGGTGATTCCGGCGACGGTATGCAGCTCGCAGGAAACATCTTCTCTACGGTCAGTGCCACCGTTGGTAACGGCATCTCTACATTCCCCGACTATCCCGCTGACATCCGCGCCCCGCAAGGCTCGCTCACCGGTGTGTCTGGTTTTCAGGTTCACATCGGTGCCGGCAAGGTCTACACCCCTGGTGACAAGTGCGACGTGCTGGTGGCCATGAATGCAGCAGCACTGAAGACGCAGTACCGCTACGCCAAGCCGGGTGCAACCATCATCATCGATACCGACTCTTTCGGTCCTAAGGACTTGGAGAAGGCACAGTTTGCAACACCCGACTATCTCGGCGAGATGGGCATCGACCCCGATCGCGTCATCCAGTGCCCCCTCACCACGATGGTGAAGGACTGTCTGGCGGACACAGGCATGGACATGAAGGCCATGATGAAGTGCCGTAATATGTTCGCCCTTGGACTCGTCTGCTGGCTCTTCGACCGCGACCTGAACCTTGTGGCCAATTTCCTGAAGGAGAAGTTTGCCAAGAAGCCCGCCATCGCCGAGGCTAACATCAAGGTGATTCAAGCAGGCTACGATTACGGCCATAACACCCACTCTTCGACCGTCAACGTCTATCGCGTGGAGTCGAAGGAGAAGGTACCCGGACGCTATATGGATATCACCGGTAACAAGGCAACGGCCTACGGTTTCATTGCTGCTGCCGAGAAGGCCGGCCTGAAACTTTACCTCGGTTCCTATCCTATCACCCCGGCTACCGACGTGCTTCACGAGCTTTCCAAGCATAAGTCCTGCGGTGTCATCACCGTCCAGTGTGAGGACGAGATTGCCGGATGCTCTTCAGCCCTCGGTGCCTCGTTCGCTGGTGCATTAGGCGTGACTTCCACCTCTGGCCCTGGCATCTGTCTGAAGTCGGAGGCCATGAACCTCGCTGTCATCATGGAGTTGCCGCTCGTCGTGCTCGACGTACAGCGCGGCGGACCTGCTACGGGTCTTCCCACAAAGTCGGAGCAGACCGACCTCCTGCAGGCCCTCTTCGGACGTAACGGCGAAAGCCCCATGCCGGTGATGGCTGCCACCAGTCCTACCGACTGCTTCGATGCCGCCTATCAGGCTTGTAAGATCGCCCTTGAGCACATGACTCCCGTTGTACTGCTCACCGATGCCTTCGTGGCCAACGGTTCCGGCGCCTTCAAACTGCCTGAGATGGCCAAGCTCGATCCTATCAATCCTCCCTACGTTCCAGAGGAACTCAAGGGCAAATGGACACCGTATATGCGTGCTGAGAACGGCACCCGCTACTGGGCTGTGCCTGGTCGTGAGGGCTTTGCTCATATCCTCGGCGGACTGGAGAAGGACTCCAACACTGGTGCCATCTCCACAAATCCTGAGAACCACGACCTGATGACGCGTCTGCGCCAGCAGAAGATTGCCAACATCCAGGTGCCCGACCTCGAGGTCGACGGTGATGCCGATGCTGATCTGCTGATTGTGGGCTTCGGCTCTACCTACGGCCACCTGCGCTCGGCTATGGATGAGCTCCACGCCAAGGGCTACAAGGTGGCTCAGACCCACTTCAAGTATCTGAACCCGCTGCCCAAGAATACCGCTGCCGTCCTTTCTAATTACAAGAAGGTGGTCGTGGCCGAACAGAACATGGGTCAGCTCGCTGCCTACCTCCGCATGAAGGTCGACAACTTCGTCCCCTTCCAGTTCAACCAGGTCAAGGGCCAGCCCTTCGTCGTCGAAGAACTCGTCAACGCCTTCGAGGAAATAATTAAGAAGTAATTATATAGAAACGAATGTGAATAATATGAATAATTTTATCCACGAATAAGAATAATTATTAAAAAATTAGGATAGATTCGTGCGTATTCGTTTCAGAAAAATAAAATAATATGAGTTATACAGCACAAGATTTCAAGAAAGGCCAGCCTCGTTGGTGCCCAGGTTGTGGCGACCACTTCTTCCTGGCTTCACTCCATAAGGCTATGGCCGAGATTGGCGTAGCCCCTGAGAACATCGCAGTTATCTCCGGTATCGGTTGTTCCAGCCGTCTGCCCCACTACATGGCAACCTACGGCATGAACACCATCCACGGTCGTGCTGCCGCCATCGCTACAGGCGCAAAGGTGGCCAACCCCAACCTTACCGTCTGGCAGGTGTCCGGCGACGGCGACGGTCTGGCCATCGGTGGTAACCATTTCATCCACGCCAACCGTCGTAACATCGACCTCAACATGATCCTCCTCAACAACCGCATCTACGGTCTGACAAAGGGTCAGTACTCTCCCACCTCGCCCCGTGGCTTCGTCTCTAAATCGAGCCCTTACGGCACGGTCGAGGATCCCTTCCGTCCTGCTGAGCTCTGCTTCGGTGCCCGCGGACATTTCTTCGCCCGTTGCGTGGCTACCGATGCCAAGGGAACGGTCGAGGTGCTGAAGGCTGCCTACGAGCACAAGGGTGCCTCTGTGACTGAGGTACTGCAGAATTGCGTCATCTTCAACGACCACTGCCACGACATTGTCTACAACAACGAGGGCCGTAAGAAGAATGCCATCTACGTACGTCACGGTGAGAAGCTCGTGTTTGGTGAGAACAATGAGTTCGGACTCGTACAGCAGGGCTTCGGCCTGAAGGTGGTAGAGATCGGCAAGGATGGCTACACCCTCGACGACGTACTCGTTCACGATGCCCACTGCGAGGACAATACCCTGCAACTGAAGCTCGCCATGATGACGCCGGAAGATGGCTTCCCCATCGCCCTCGGTGTAATCCGCGACGTGGACGCTCCCACCTACAACGACTCCGTTTACGCCCAGCTCGACGAGGTCTCGTCTCAGAAGAAGTACCACAACTTCACTGAGCTCCTCGAAACCAATGACATTTGGGTCGTCAAATAAACGAAAGCGGGTGTACTAAAAGACAAGATTTAAATAAAAACAACGGATTTCACGGATTTTACGGATTTAAGCTCTACTGATATCAGTAACTTAGATAATCCGTTTAATCCGTGAATCCGTTGTTTACTATTTATTCTGTTTTTGTGGTTGGTTTTTGGGGGGGAACTGACCATTGGGATGGCCTTTGCCTGATCCGCTAGGACGACCTGCTCTGGGACGGTCGCCATTCCTCTTGCCACGATGATTCAGAGGACTGCGCTTGGCCAAACGGTTCATCGACTGCTTCTCCAGTTCATACACACGCTGAATCTGCTTGGCGGTCAGGAACTTGCTGTACTTATTAAAATACTCCTGACGGAGCGAAAGTACCTTCTGACTGTGATCAAACTGGTCCTTGATGGCCTTTTCGGCCTCGGCATCAGTCATCTCCGCACGATTCTTGTGCTTTCCTTTGCCCTGCGGACGAAGCGCCCACACCTCTTTCTGATAGGCACTGAAGGTCTCTATGAATTTCTGACTGGTAGCATCGTCAAGCGCCAACTGTCGGGCGATGTGCTTGGCCTGCATCTCCGCCATCTGCTCGCGGCTCATACGCTGTTTCTTACTGGACTGCTGGCCGGCGGCTTCCTGTGCCGATACGGCGGTGCTGAAAGCAACCATCATGATGGTTGTCAGCAGGATTCTAAATACTTTCTTCATTGTCTAATTCGTTTAAGTAGTTATCTAAAAATTGTTCTTCCTGATAAACCTCGAGCAGGTAGTACTGGTCTTCGGTGCTGAGATTGTTGAAGGCCAGCTCCACGCTGTCGAAATCGTCGGCAGCGGCGTCCTGACCTTGTGGCAGGGCTTTCTTCACGATAAGCAGCAGCGCGATGCAGGCAGCCACGGCAATCGCCGCGCGGACAGCCATGCGAACCACCTTTGCCCTCTTCGCAGCAGAAGTATCCTCATTCCTCATTCCACATTCCTCATTCCACGCTCCTACCACATCCTCCTCTAACTTCTCGAAGAACCCATCAGGAACGGTATAGGGCATCTGCTTGCCTATTCTGCTGAAATCATAATTTTCTTCCATACGCTATGTATCGTTTGAATTCATATACTTGATAATTTTCTCTTTGGCGAAGTGGTAGTTCGCCTTGACAGTGGCCTCCGTCGAACCCGCCACCTCGGCAATCTCCTTGTACGACAGCTCATCGTAGTAGCGGAGGTTGAAGGCTAACTGCTGCTTGGCGGGCAGGGCCGTGATGGCCTTTTGCAGTCTGACAGCCTCAGCATTGCCAAAGTCGAAATAGCTGTCAGCAGCCATCGTGAGGGCAACCAAAGGGGTCTCGTCGAGCGACAGTGTCGCCTTGCCTTGGTTCCGTGCTAACAGACGCAGGGCCTCGTTGGTGGCAATGCGGAAGATCCAGGCCTTGAACGAGCCCTCACCACTGTACTGACTGAAGGAGCGGAAGATGCGGAGGAACGTGTCCTGCGTCGCGTCTTGTGCATCGGCATGGCTGACCACCAGTCGGCGGATGTGCCAATAGACAGGCTCCTTGTATTTCGCCATCAGCAGCCGGAAACCCTTCTCTGCATTCTCCCTGATCAACGGGATGATTTCATTTTCGTCTGTCATCTGATAATATGACCCTCCAAACTCCGGAAAGTAAAAAGCGTATGGAAAAAAAGTAATGGATAAAAAAAACAAAAGTCGCACGATTCTCTCGAACAGTGCGACAATCTAAAACAATCTATTAACCTTTTGACGATGCAAAATTACTATTTTATTCCCGCCCCACCAAATGAAATAGCTGAGAAACGTTTTTTAGTAGACGAACGACCTATTTTCCGTCGTTCTGCCTCGAAAACCATTCACCGGGTGCTATGGAGTTCGCCGTCTATGCCCAAAGATGCTTCTTTCGAGGACAAACTTGCACCGATTGAAAATAATTTTGCTACTTTTCTTGCAGATTCCGATGTTTTTTTCTATCTTTGCAAATCAGAGTAACAAGGAAATCATCAAACTGACAATTTTGATTATGAAAAAAGCATTGGTATTATTATCGACACTATTATTCCTGTCATCCTATGCCTACGGTAAAATGCGCACCCAAGCGCAAATGGATGTCGTGGCGAAATCCGTATTCTCCACCTTCACAAAGAAAGCCCGCTCGATTGACGGCAATCCTTCCGCCAACAATCTGGTTTCCGACGCCCTCAGTTCCAACTCTCTCAACAAGAAGTTGAGAGAATCGTTTCCTGACCTGGACAATGATTATTTCATGGTTTACACTATCGCCAACGGCTATGCCATTGTTTCAACCGACGACAGGATGCCTGCCTTGATAGCCTATTCCGACAGTCACCGCTTCAGCGCCGACGATATGCCCCCAGCCATGAAGGCCCTGCTGGCACTCTATGTCCGCCAGATGAATGATATCCCCGCCCGCACACCTTCGATGCGCAAGGCAGATGCTCCGATGGAGCTCGAACCCCTGCTGGGCGGTATCAATTTCTCCCAGGGTTCTCCTTACAACGATATGTGCCCACTGCTGAACGGCAAGCGTACCGCCACCGGCTGTCTAGCCACTGCCATGGCTCAGATCATGGCCTATTATAAGTATCCGACTCAGATGCTGGGTGAAAAGATAGAATATGTCACCGGAAAAAACAAAATTCCCGTCAGCTGGGACTGCACCAATACCCGTTTCGACTGGGACAACATCCTCGACACCTATCCCTCGGAAACCATCCCTGACTATACTGCCAACGAGACGACCACCTCGACGCAGTATATGTCGTTCCAAGACATCACTGTGTCCGATCAGAACAAACTCGAGATCACCGACTTTTACAGCACCAACGGCCAGACCATGACCTTCGACCTCCAGCTGCTACTCTGCGACAATGCCGGACGCTTCATCCAGCCCACCGGGCAAATGAAGACCATCAACGACCTGAAGCCCCATTACGGCTGGGGAGCATACCCCATCGTCCATTCCCTTCCGGGAGTCCTCGCCGACGGCGATTACAGGCTCTACCTCGGTGTCAGGCTCGCCGGCACCAGCGAATGGTCGGTAGTGCAGCGACTCAACAAGAAGAACCAGCGCGAGGAATTCTATCTCCCCGTCACGAAGCAGGGCATGAGCTACACGCTGGAGGGTCGCACCTTCGCCTGCGTCCATACCAAGGCCCAGGGCGATGCCATTGCCACGCTGATGGCTGCCTGCGGTGCCAGCACATATATGGATTACGGAGAACAGAGTAGCACGGGCTATGCCCAGATCGGCTCTGGCCTGATTGATTATATGGGCTATAACGACGGGCTCTACTTCCTTTATTCCAATGCCATTCCCACCAGGCAGTTGATTGAGCAAACCATAGAAGCCGAGTTGCTGGAGCACCGGCCCATCTATTGCTGCGGTACAACGTCAGAGGAAGGGTCACATGCCTACATCATCGACGGATTCCAGTATTATCAGGGCACCACGCCATACTATCATATCAACTGGGGTTGGAACGGCGCCGACAACGGCTTCTTCCTGCTTGACGCCCAGACCACATCCGATGGCGCTAACTACGGCTATTATTATTTCCTGGGCATGAACATCCTGCCTGACAAGGGGCAAGACCTCGGTTTCGTCTTCACCGTCGACAATATCACAGTTTCCGTTGCCAACAACCAAATTCACATATCCCTGAATTCAATCTACAACCGCATGCGGAAGGAGTTCCGCGGAAGCCTGAAATACTATGTTGTCGACAGCCAGGATAAGGAATACTTACTGTCATCTAACCATTGGAATTCCTGGGGGTCAGGCCTTGGTTATGGAACATGGGATAAGACCTGTGACATTCCTCAAGACCTGCCGGCAGACGAGTATTCCATTGTCCTGAAAATGCACGAAGACGGTTCGACTGTCGAGCGGAATGTCCTGACGCCCGGATTCCCCACGGCAACCCTCGGTAGTGGCGGCTCGGCCATTGCTGACATTCCCGCAGCTGCGCCGCAACAAGACGATGTATTCACTCTCTCAGGCAGAAAGCTCCCGCCAACATCCTCCGACAATCTGCCCAAGGGATTATATATCAGCAAAGGAAAGAAATACATTTCCGAATAACAGGTTATGACGCATCGATTGCTCCTGCTGCTGGTCTGCTTCCTTGCCTTTCCGTTATTCGCATTTTCTGCAAACGACGGAAAAGGAAATACGTGCCCCATGGTTCGCATCGTTCCGGAACGACTGCCCGATATGAACATCCCGCGTAACGGTCATAGCATCTTTTACGCAAACGGAGAACTGACTGTCACAGGCGGCCACACCACCAACTTCGTGCCCACGCAAACGGCTGAGTATTACGCCGACGGCGAATGGCACCAGATGCCGATGGCCTACTGTCACGACAACGGCTTCTCAGTGCTGCTGCGTTCAGGCGAGGTTATCATCGGCGGCGGGCATGACGAACCGTTAGGCGTCGGCCAGACTTTCATGGTAGAACGGTACACGCCTGCGACCCACTCTTTCGAGGGTTTCGGCTGTCTGGACCGTCGGCGCACGATGGCCAACGCCATCCAACTGGCCGACAGTCGTGTCATTATCAGCGGCAACCATTTCGCCACTGACGCTATTGCCTGTTACGACGGCAACAGTCAGGTAAAGCACGTCAAGGATGTGATGAAGGGCAACAACCGTCCATGGATTCTTCCCACAGCTGCCGACGATGCCGTCATTGTTGGCAGTCGCGACACGCGGCAGCAGCCTCTCGACACAATATGGGCCGACAGACTTAGGGGCGATGCTTTCCGTGTGCCGCTGTTAGAACAGTACCGGCTACAGTACCTTGACCGTCCCTTCGCCTCCGACAACTGTTTCATTGGCGATGAAGAGCGGGGCGACTACTCCTACCTCTTACCTGCCACCGACAAGAACGGACAGTTGGTCATTGTCCTGATGCGCGATACATGCTTCACACTTCTGCCCACAGCCCACACCATCCCTATGCGGAGCCAGTGGGGGCCTATCGAGTGGAACTCCCCCGTCATTGCCGACCGTGAACATCGTTGTGGCTATGTCGTCGGTTACGACAGTGTTGCCTACAATCGTCAGTACGTGTTGCGCATCGACTATGCCCACCAGCCAGCTCATCTTACCGTCTACTATACCGACGAGTTGGCGTATTCTACCGATGCTATTCCCATGCTCTCGCCTGACGGAGACCTGATACTCGCTGGCGGCATTTCCAACAATAACTACAAACCGTTGGCCGCCGTCTGGCGTTATCACTTCAGCACAGACCCAGCAGCGGCCTCCACCGGAAAGCCCGTCTGGTTGTGGGTACTGATATGCTTGGCGGTCATCGGTGTTGTCGTATACCTTATTATATATGTACGCCGTAGAAGCAGCAAGTCTGTTACCATTGTTCCCATACAAACCGACGACACATCAGAAGAATTGATGCAACGCATCACCCTGTTAATGGACGAACAGCAACCGTATCTGCAAAGCCGACTCAAGCAGTCGGATATTGCTGCCGAACTGGGGGTCAGTACCACCAGCATCTCCGATTGCATCAGCAGTTGCCGAGGCATCTCCTTCCAGCAGCTACTTGCTGAATACCGCGTGCACCATGCCCAGCAACTCTTAACCCAGCAACCCGACATGAAGCTCGCTGCAGTCTTTGCTGAGTCAGGGTTCACCAGCGAATCCACCTTCTTCCGCACCTTCAAGACCGTCACCGATCTTTCGCCGAAGGAGTGGCTGGCACAGCATGTTAACCATCAAGTTCATCAGGGTACGGATTAACTCGTACTTTAGGACTCCCACTTCAACAAATCGACTCCCATTTCGCGAAATGGGAGTCGATTATTTCTGCCCGAGAGTATATTTTGACAGAATATGCTTATCTTTGTGGCATATTATTAACTAAAAACAATTATACAAATGAAGAAACTTTTACTTCTTTTCGCCCTGACCGTAGCTTTGCCCATAGCGGCACTGGCACAGGGCAACACGTGGCAAGAGGCCACACTTATTAAGAACGGTGAAACCATCAAGGCAAACCTTGATGGCAGTACTTCGGATTTGTGGTTCATGATCGAAGTGCCCGACGACGGCATCGTTGAGTTTGCCATGACCCCTGATGCAAACAGCAGCATGTGGGTCAACAAAATGATCCTGAACTGGAAAGACGGCGACCAGATGGCTAATCGCAAGACCAGCGACCACAGTGCTGTCAAAGATACAAAATGGCTCACCGTGAAGAATGCCGGCAAGGGCACGTACTACCTAAACATCCACATCAACAGCGGCAAGGGCGACTATCAGCTGACCTACACCTTCACGCCCAGCAAATATCGCAACGACAACAGCGACAATGACGAGGGCGGCCAGGGTGACATCCTATCCAACGGTTCTACCTCGCAGGGCCACCTGGGCTATCGCGACGCCACCAACTATACCGACCAAGACGACTGGTACATCGTCGAGGTACCTCAGGACGGCGACGTGGAGTTCCTGGTTACCCCTGAGTCCAACAGCGACCTCTGGCTCGACAAATTGGAGCTGGCCTGGAAAGACGGCGACAAGATGGTCAACCGCAAGGTCACCGACGGCAGTTCTGCTTTTGACACAAAGAGATTAACGACCCCCGTCGGCCCAGGTACCTATTATTTCCATATACACAACAGAGGCGGGCAAGGCGGCTATGACCTGGCCTATAACTTCACGCCCAACAGCTATCCCAACGACCCAGAGCCCAACGACGTGCCCGAGCAGGCCACGCCGATAAAAGACGGTCAGACGTTGACAGCCCATTTGGGCTACCGCGATGGAAAAGGCATGCGCGACGAAGTGGACTGGTTCAAGATTGACGGTCACCCTACATTGCTGACCGTCACCTACACGAAAAGCAAAGGCGACAAGAAGCTGAACGTGGATAAATTCTATCTTGCAAAGAAGAATGGTGACAAGATGGATGTTGTCGGTGGAACATACGACCATGGCGTAGTTGATACCCAAACACATAAATATACAGACCTTGATGAGAACGGCGAATACTACCTCTATTATCACAGTAAAGCAGGTGAAGGCAACTATTCGATAAGAGTCGGTGCCCCCGAGCGTGTCAAGGGTTCCAACATCCGCGTCAGTTGTGGCGCTCCTGTGGGTCGTGCCGGTTGTACACGCTTAGGAGTGCCCAGCCCCTTGTTCTTGAAGGTCGAGAACATCGGTGCCGACAACACGGGTAGTTTCTTCATGGCAATACCCACCACGCCCGACATAGAAATTCTCTATGCCGACATACCCACCGAAGAGGGCACTGTACGCTACCAGCACGATGACATCGCCGTCAACGACCCTGACGAGGGAGACTGCGCCTTGTTCATTATTCCAAACCTTGGTCCCTACGAGAGTTACACCTTTGCTCTGTACACACAAGGCCGCGTCAGCAATCAGTCGCGCAGCCGCAGCCCGATGATGAAAATATCGCTGAAAGAAAGGACATGCGCCCTCTTTGCCTCCCTAAGGAGCGAGGCCGATAAGTTCAAGGAAGAGTTTGAATGGGCAGATGTGGAAGAGGATGGGCTCACCGTGGCCACATTTAATGCCTGCATGAATACATGGGCTTTGCCCAAGGAGAGCCGTCAAGAGATAGCCCAAGCCATTGGGCAGACGGAGCGGGATTACAGGGTAGGCGCAGGTGGCCGCAAGCCTCAGGCCTATCCCGTGACGCACTACACAGGAAAGGTTTTACTAAATCTCAGCCCGCTTGCTCCAGCCATTCCTACTTTCAACGCACTCAAAGCCTCTGGGCAGATAGCCAACAGCCTCATCAACACCATGCGTCGCAAACTGTGGCACTGGATTTGGAAAGACTTAGGCTACGTGCCTGGCGAGGCGCAGGTGATGGACTGCAAGGAGGGCGTCAACCGCATTGTCCGCTCATGGGATCCCAACGAAATGGTTGGTCCTGTTGGCGTTGGCGACAAGAACTACGTCGCTGAGACCCGCACTGTGGACTACCGCATCCTGTTTGAGAACAAGAAGGAGGCAACGGCTCCCGCCTACCGTATCCGCATCAGCGACGTGCTGGACGAGAATGTATTCGACATCAGCAGCGTCCGCTTCGGCGAGACCAGCCACGAGGGTGCCCAGTACAACTGGAAGATGACGCGCGAGGGCAACCGCCTGTCGTGGGACATTGAGGGCATTGAGCTGCCGCCCAACGTGAATGCACCTGAGGGCGAAGGCTACGTCAGCTTCTCCATCGACCTGAAGTCGGGTCTGAAGAACGGCACGCAAATCAAGAATAAGGCCACCATCATCTTCGACTACAACGAGCCCATCGAGACCAACGAGCACATGAATACGCTCGACCTCATGGCTCCCATTGCCGAAATGAAGGAGGCTACCGTCGAGGGCAACACAGCTACCGTAACCTGCACGGCCACTGACGAAGGCGCAGGCGTGAGCCACTACCTGTTCTATGCCTCGCTCAACGGCGGCGAAGCCTGCTACCTGGGGCAGAACACGGAGCCAACCTTCAGCTTCGATGCTGGCGAAAATGCTGACTACACCGTCTATGCTCTGGCCGTTGACCGTGTAGGCAACACCCAAACGGCAGCCCCAGCCACACTGACCTTCAACCCCACAGGCATCCACGGCATCACCTACGCCCCCGCCGCCACCAACAGCTGGGTCGTCTACCGTCTGAACGGCACCACAGCGGCCACTGGTCAAGGCGTACCCAACGTGCAGCTGCCTGCTGGCATCTACATCATTCGCGAGGGTGGCAAGTCCCGCAAAGTAGTGGTGAAATGACACGTTGGGGTCAGGATACATTGTGACATGAACCCTTTAGAAAAAGAATCGCTATCAGCAATGGTAGCGATTCTTTTTGCAGAGAGGAAATGCTTACTTTTTGTTTCTTTTTGTTTGAAAAATGTTTCATATTTCCTATCGGTGCATGTGGGATGAATTATTTTTCCTATCTTTGCATCAAAAATCATAGATAAAGATGAAAAAATCAACCATGCTATCGCTTCTCCTGCTGATGGGAGGACTACTGCCAGTAGTGGCAGACAACATTACTGTTAACGGCACCAGCCGTTCGTATAATGTCATTGTACCGAAGAACCTTGGCGAAAATCGTCCGCTGCTGATCTTCTGTCACGGTTACAACCAGGATGCCAACTGGATGCAGAACAATGAGTTCAAGAATGATAACGTAAGTATGGAAGCCGTATGCGACACCGCGAAGTTCGTCTGTGTCTTCCCTAATGGCATCAGCAAATCGTGGGACACCTCTGGCGACCGTGACATCAATTTCGTCAAAGCCCTGATCGACAAAATGGTGACGCAGCACAAGATAGACCGTAACCGCGTATATCTTGGTGGTTTCTCCATGGGAGGCATGTTCACCTATCACGCCATGAACCGGATTCCCGACCTCATTGCCGCCTTTGCACCTGTCAGCGGTTACCCGATGGGCGGCGCGACGGCCGGCGCTAATGTGCGCCCTATCCCAATCCTGCATATCCATGGAACGGGTGACGATGTGTGTGGCTTCAGTGGTGCGCAACCAGCTCTGAATGTATGGATCAAACACAACGGCTGCCCTACGAATGCCAAGGTTGTGAGTAACTACAACAAGTTCAATGCTAAGATGCATACGTGGGGGCCTGGTAACGACGGCGTCGAGGTCAAGCTCTTGGAACTCGCAGGAAAGGGTCACTGGATCTGCAAAGAGCTTCAGGTGTATACAGGCAAGGAAATCTGGAATTTCTGCAAAAACTACTCACTGAACAAAACCGCACCTAATGTCAGCATTACAGCGCCAAAGACAGGTGCGAATTATATCAGTTTCGCTCCCACGGGCGCAACGGTATTCCCTGATCTTACGATTACCGCCACTGCCGACGATTCAAACGGCAACGTCGAAAAGGTGGAATTCTACGATGGCACGACACTGCTCGTCACCTGTACAGAAAAGCCTTACCAGGCTATCTTGACTGGTGCCCAAGCAGGCAAACATTCTTTAAAAGCCGTAGCCACAGATAATGACGGGGAAACAAGTACTGCTACCGTCGAGGTGACGCTACAGGCACCGTCATCGCTTAATCTCTCATCGGCATTTACCGAGGGAGGCGCTCTGCCTGCAGGCTGGACGACCTATGACAGCAGTGAGCGACGCACGGGCTACAGCAACGGCTATTCGCAGGGTTGTAGGGTATTGCAGTTTACTGGCTCCTCCCGAGGATTCAACTATGGCCTCTATTTCCGTAATATCGGAGGCAAGGCCGGTGAGGGCTGGGCCAAGTACGGACTCTCCGACGGTGGTACGACACTCAGCTTAGCACCCGGACACTATACGCTGAAATACAAGATCTGCAACTGGAACATGTCAAATTACGGCCCTGTGGAACTGAGCATCGAGAAGCGTACCAATAGCTCAAGTATTGCCAAGCAGACCTACACACCGACCATTAATATCGGTAATGTGGCATCCAACAATTTCGGCAATCCAGAGCAGCAGAGCTTCGAGTTTGATATCACCGAGCAAGGAGACTATGTCATTGCCATCTATGCGGCTGCCTCTGAGTGGAGCGACTGCATTGTCGGACAACTCATCCTGACTGCCGACAGCTTTTCACCTACAGACATCAAGGAGGTCAACAGCCCACAATCAGAGTCCGGCACAGTGTATGACCTTCATGGCCACAAAGTCTCCATGCCGTCTAAAGGCATCTATATCCGGAACGGGAAAAAGATACTCTATCTATAAACAAGAATCGCTATCAGCAATGGTAGCGATTCTTTTTAATGCAACAAAGTAGCTACAGACTTAACGCAAAAAACAAAAAATCTTAACGGTAAAATAAAAAACACTTAACGCTCGTAAAAAAAACTCTTAACGCAAAAACAAAAAACTCTTAACGGAAAATCAAAAAACTCTTAACGGAAAAAGCAAAAACTCTTAACGCAAAATTATAAATGCGTGAATATTTTATTGTTTTTGCGTTAAGATGTTTTATATTGGACGTTAACACAAAAAATAAAAACGTAAAAGACTTTCATTCTTGGGCGTGAAAAAGTTTCTGACACGCAGTGAAGAATAACGTTTCTGCGTGCGAAGTTTTTCTAATGAGGGTGAGGGATTATCGAAAATTTTTCGTAAATTTGCAGCCGAACTAAAGGCAGACAAAGCCCACCGTTTCAGTGACTGGCTACAAGCTCACGGAGAACGGTGCCACACAGCAGACGAGCGTGAGCATCCAGGTAGGCGAGGTAGGCGATACGTTCACAGTCTGGCTCGTGGGTAATGAACTCGACGACCTGACCGTTGACAACTTCACCGGTACCGATGTTGCCGATATCGCCTACAATCCCGCAACGGCTGTTCTCTCAGGCAAGGTCATGACAGCCTCTGGCTCCATCCGCATCGCAGATGACGACACCACCATCGCCACCCTGCACGTGGTAATCCAGCAGGACAACCACAACCCGATTGATACGGGTAACTAACCGCGTCACCCGAGTTCTTCAAGACTTTAGGACTCCCACTTCAACAAATCGACTCCCATTTCGCGAAATGGGAGTCGATTATTTCTGCCGGAGACTACATTTTGACAGAATATGCTTATCTTTGTAGCATATAAATTAACCCAAAAACAATTATGCAAATGAAGAAACTTTTACTTCTTTTCGCCCTGACCATAGCTTTGCCCATAGCGGCACTGGCACAGGGCAACACGTGGCAGGAGGCCACGATTTTGAACAGTGGTACAACCGCCAGCGGCACGATGAACAGCAAAGACGCTGACGACTGGTACAAGATTGAACTGCCGAAGGATGGAAACATCACCTTCGACGTGAGTACTGACGGCGACCTACTGGTGCGCTATGTCCAGATTTGCCATCCACGGAACGGGGGTTACAAAGATGGCCCATATGCCTATATGTACAAAGATGACGGCGTGCGCTCCCTCACCTGCCAAGCTTTGAAGGCCGGTTCCTACTATGTGCATGTTCACAGAGAAAAAGGTGAGGGTGGCTACACGATGAAGTACACATTCACTCCCCACAACTATGTTAACGACACGGAGCCTAACGACAGCTGGCAGACAGCCCAGAAGTTGGAGAACGGCCAGACCATTCAGGGACACTTGGGCTTCTGGAATGTGCCAATCGAGAATAACCAATACGGCTACACAAAAACCGACGGTATTGACCATTTTAAGATAGAGGTGCCTTCAGAAGGCCAGGTGGCGCTTGAAATAGCGACGGACGGTGCTCTCAAAATCGACATGTTGGAGCTTTGCTATTTGAATTCAAGAAACGGTCTTGAGTACCGGTCTGGCCTGAATCCGATGAAGAAAACTGGAGCACTCATCATAGAAGGTGTGGCAGCTGCTACCTACTATATCAGGGTCAGGCGATATGACACGTCGGGTAACTACGGCGGCTACACGCTGAAATACACGCTTACGCCCTATCGCTGCGATGCCGAGCCAAACAATGACTACGAGCACGCCAATGAGATCAAAGACGGCGAAACGGTGACAGGACACATTGGCAGCCGTATCAGCGGTGATAATTATGGCGTTGGCTTAGACGGCGAAGACTGGTACAAGGTGACGGTGAGTGACGGTAGCCAGGTCAGCTTCTCATACGTACCTGCAGAACAAACGGGAAACATCACGTTGATGCTCTATTCGATAGAAAACGGCGAACTGAAGAAGATAAAGTCCCAGGGGGCCCATGCCCAGGCAGCTATCATTGAGACACCTGATGGTAAGAACGGCACCTACTACCTGCGACTGGCGAGTAACAGCTTATATAGTAGACTCTATTATACCCTGGAATGTGGCAAGCCCATGCGCTTGGCTGGCTCGAAGATTCGCGTCAACACGACAGGCAGGGGCTTGGTGCGCTTAGGCGTACCTACCCCCATCAGTGTGAAGGTCGAGAACATCAGTGTCGACAACACGGGCAGTTTCTTCGTCTCACTGCCCGTCACGCCCGACATGGAGATACTCTATGCCGACGTGCCCACCGAGGAAGGCACTGTGCGCTACCAGCACGACGACTTCGCCATCAACGACCCTGACGAGGGTGACTGCGCCGTGTTCATCATTCCCGACCTTGGCCCCCATGCAACCTACTCTTTCACCATCTACGCCCAGGGCCGTGTCAGCAACAACACCCGCAGTAGCAGTCCAATGAAGGAGTCATGGTTTGAAAAGAAGACTGCCGCCCTCTTGGCTGCCCTGAGAAGCGATGCCGAACGGTTTAAGGAAGAATTCGAATGGGAGGACGTAATAGACGACGGCGTCACCGTGGCAGTCATACGAGCCGGTATCAATACAAAAGTGTTCCCGAAAGAGAATCGTGATGACTACGCAAAAATCGTTGGCCTGACTCCGAACACCTATAAGGTGGGAGCTAAGCCTAAGGCCGTTCCCATAGTACACTACACTACGAAGGTTTGTGAAAGGATTGCAGAGGCCTCCCTCCCCGGCATGGCTACTTTCAATGCCCTCAAAGCCTCTGGCCAGATAGCCAACGATATGGTCAACTCCTTCCGACGCAAGTTATGGCTCTGGATATGGAAGGACTTGGGCTACATTCCTGACCCAGACATCATGGACGGCAAAACGGCTGCCAACCAGGTAGTCCGCTCCATTGACCCCAACGAGATGGTAGGCCCTGTCGGCATAGGCGACAAGAACTACATCGGCCAGACACGCACCATAGACTATCGCATCCTGTTTGAGAACAAGAAGGAGGCAACAGCACCTGCCTACCGCATCCGCATCAGCGACGTACTGGACGAGAACGTGTTCGACGTCAACAGCGTCCGCTTCGGCGAGACCAGCCACGATGGCGTGGGCTACGACTGGAAGATGACGCGCGAGGGCAACCGCCTTTCGTGGGACATCGAGGGCATTGAACTGCCGCCTAACGTGAATGCACCTGAAGGCGAAGGTTACGTCAGCTTCTCCGTCGACCTGAAGTCGGGCCTGAAGAGCGGCACGCAGCTGAAGAACAAGGCCGCCATCATCTTCGACTACAACGAGACCATCGAGACCAACGAATACATGAATACACTCGACCTTGTGGCTCCCATCGCCGAAATGAAGGAGGCTACCGTCGAGGGCAACACCGCCACCGTAACCTGCACGGCCACTGACGACGGCGCAGGCGTGAGCCACTACCTGTTCTATGCCTCGCTCAACGGCGGCGAAGCCTACTACCTGGGGCAGAACACGGAACCAACCTTCAGCTTCGATGCTGGCAAAAATGCCGACTACACCGTCTATGCTTTGGCCGTTGACCATGTAGGCAACACCCAGACAGCTGTCCCAGCCGCACTGACCTTCAACCCCACAGGCATCCACGGCATCACATACGCGCCCGCCGCCACCAACGGCTGGGCCGTCTACCGTCTGAACGGCACCACAGCGGCCACCGGTCAAGGCGTACCCAACGTGCAGCTGCCTGCCGGCATCTACATCATTCGCGAGGGTGGCAAGTCCCGCAAAGTAGTGGTGAAATGACACGTTAGGGTCAGGATACATTGTGACATGAGCCCTTTAGAAAAAGAATCGCTATCAGCAATGGTAGCGATTCTTTTTGCTATTAAGTCATCATTGTAATGTCGTACGACGGTAGCTGAATGATTGCCAGTAATAGCGCTTGAGCTTTTCTGACAGGAACGAGCGATTAATAAGATTCTTGACAAGAGGCTGTTCTGAAGCGAAGGCGTCAAGTTCGCGCTTTACCAATCGGGGGGCGAGACCTATCCGACGACCGAATTCCTCAAAGTCACCACGATTCACGGTACGGGTATCAGAGAATAGCATACCCTCGCGGAACAATCCTTTGTCGAGGGCAAAGATACGAGGCTCGTAGAGGTGGAGGCTGGTGTTGACGAGGTCGTAGGCTGGGGCCAGATGATATTCGCCATCGCCACGATTGATCAATGAGAAATTCTTCAGGTGGGCATCATCGTTAAGAATCAGGTAGTTGAAGACCACGATGCGGAAGAATTTCAGGATTTCAACGCTGGGAGCGGTGGTATATTTGCCAATGATCTCTGCACACTCTTCATAACTCAGGTTGCTGTACTTATAATCGCTACCACCATTAACCTTCGTCAGCCCAGCCAGCGAGGCGAGATCTTCCTGCTGGTATTTGCTGCCATCGGGAGCCACGTCGAAACGACGTGTGACATAAGCCGCTTCACCATCACGGAAGAAACAGAGGGCATTGGCGGCTGTCTCAATACGGTATACCTGTGAGGCTATCTGCATGCTCAGATGTTCATTGGCGGGACAGTCCTTGCGCTCTAACAATGCATACGATGAAGGTGCGGGCTTCAAGATATAACGACCTCGTTCTTCTTCTGTCGGTCGGACGAACTGTCGCTCTTTGACAATCAATCCGGCCTTTGGTTGAACACCTGACAGGGATACGCGCCCCACATGTTTTGCATATTCCTCGTTGTCGGCGCCTTCATGGTTGGGACTGTCGAAAGGGAGGATGTGAGAGACCTGATGGCCATCGAACAACAGTTTGATGGCAAGAGGCGAGTAGGTGTGGAAACCTTCCGCAAGTGTTGAGGGGCAGATATTCAGTTGTTCCATGTATCAATAGGTTTGATAGTGACGGCACCGATGGTGTCATTCTGCGCTGTAGCCAACAAGATGCCAAAGTCATCGTTTTCATCGATATGCAATAATGTGGACTGCAACTGGCGGTTGGCGCCTTCTGAGAGCATATTAAAGAAATAGGGGAAAAGAAAAGCCGACTGGTATGGGCTTTTTCGGACTGGCATAGCCAGACAAACGGGATCGCCTACATAGTCTTCATGATAGGTGAAGATATACCGACGATCGTTGGTTTCCTGAAGGATGCCGGCTTCGATGTCGTGGACGAATACTTTACACTGCCTCATACGTCAATGTCTTGATGTGGAGATCTAACTGAAGCCCCAGTGTATCTAAGATGGTGAGCAGGGTTGAGAGTTGTGGATTGCCCTCGCCACGCTCTATGGCAACAAGGGTATTGATGCCCACGCCTGCCAGATCAGCCAATGTCTGCTGGTTGACACCCAGATGTTTGCGACGCTCCTTGATGACTGTTCCTATCTCCTTTTGGTCCATAATTACCAATATATTGTGATTTCGGTGCAAAGATAGGAAAAAGAATTGAAACTTCCAAGCAAATTCACAATAAATTGCGATTTTATCAAAAGAATCGCTACCATTAGTGAATCGGACATTTTTTTATCGAAATATTTGGAACTAATCAAGATTATTCCTATCTTTGCAGCGCAAACGGATAGTTTATGAAGATAAAGCGCAAATCCTTTGTCAGAAGACTCACGAGCAGATTCGTGGTTGGGACGCTCATCGCCGTCCTCTGTATTTCATATACCCTGTACTATTTAGAGGGACGGGCTACACGCCAATTCTATTCCGAGATCTATCACAACAAGATGCTCATCACCAATGAGTACACACGACGCGTGATATCCGATGTGTACGTGGCTGTGACGAACAATCTCTATTATCTGGAACATTCGTTGGATAATCCCGACCAGCTGAAGATGGCCATGGAACGCATCATACAAAGCGGTACACGCGTTCGGAGTTGCGGTGTCAGTTTCATTAAGGACTACTACCCGCAGAAAGGACATCTCTACCGTCCGTATGCCTGGCGCGACTATGCCGACCCGAATGTGATCTATTCGCAGGACATGGGTGATGCCGACCTCGACTATCTGAACGCCAAATGGTTCCAGGATGCCATCAAGAACGATTCGGCGCAGTGGTCGGATCCGTTCTATGACGGCTATGACGAATCGACGACGGTATCAGCCTACGTGGTGCCCATCCACAATCAGGAAGGAAACATTGTTGCCGTGCTCGCAGCAGAAATCTCGTTAGACTGGTTTACCAGCAAGCTACAGGAGGCCGACTCGGTGATCAACAAGAGCAAGATGCTCATGGCCAGCAAGTTTGACATCAGGTCAAGGAATTATATCATCAACCACGACGGCATCTACATGACCAACCCCGATAAGAGCCGCATCATGAGGGACAATTTCTTCCTACAGTTAGAGGCGGCTGAGGGGAGTAATGTAGAGGGCGTGATGAACAGAATCCTAAACGGCATTGAGGATAATAAGAGCCCGGAGCGGTTCAGCGTCAACGGTGAGGAATGCTATCTGTTCTACATGCCCGTGAAGTACACACAGTGGATCCTGCTGACTGTGGTACCGTGTAAGGCTGTCGACATACTCTGCTGGCTCAATGGCGCCACGGTGCTGTTGATTGTCCTGCTGCCCTTGCTGATTTTATTCATAGTGGGTTATTTTTACCTGAAGAAAGAGGCCAAACCGTTGAAGCAGCTGGCCCAAGCCGCCGACGACATCATTGACGGCAAGTTGGACACGCACATGCCGGAATTGAATCATAACGACGAAATCTGTCGGTTACGCGACTCCTTGGAAGAAATTCAGGGCATACTGGCCCACTATACTGAAATAGAAAGAAAGGACTAACTGTCTCTTGCCCCCACTTTATTTATTAATGCGCTTGCGTGCACGCGTAGTGCCGTTGGCATCCTGATACTGCTCGATGACGAGACCGCTATGGTTGGCGTCTGAAAGGCGACGACCGTTGAGGTCGTAGTGTTTCGAGGAGTGAGGAGTGAGGAGTGTGGAGTGAGAAATGATAGCGGTGGGATCGGTCTCAGAGAACTGCCAGGCGTCGATCTGCACATTGTCGGCCTGGGTGAAGACGAAGAACACGAAGTTCTGAGAGCCTTTGAAGGTCGCGGGATCGACAGCTACCACATGGTCTTCCATCGTCGACGAAGAGAAATCGAGTGTGGCGAGGGCCTTGCCGCTCTTGACAAAACGGATTTCGAGCGTACCGCTGCCCTTGGCCCTGAGAATAAAGGAGCGTGCGCCATTCTCGCCGAAATCGACTTTGCGAACGTTCGTCCACGAACCTGCCGCCATCTTCACATACATATTCTCAGAGGCATCGTTGCCCATCGTATTGTAAGTGGGAACGGTCTTGATGTTCTTGAAGTCTTCGTAGTTGACGCCGCCGCTCGAGGCCATCGTCTCAGCCTGCTGAAGCTCATAGGGATTCATCAACTTGACGGGCTCAACACCTTTCGTCGTGAGCGTCGCCTTGCTGATGGTCTGCGTGGCTTCATCGACTGTGACAGCATCAACACAGATAGAACGATAGGTGGAAGCATTGGAATCGACGGCCTTAGCGTTCTTCATGCCCTCCAACAAGGAACCGTTGTGGTAGATGTGATAATAGTTCCCCTGGAATTTGTGCAGATGGGAATGGTTGTTGGGCGAAGAGCCGGGATGGGGTCCATAGGCATCCCTATACACCCATGAGTCGGGGTCGGTGGGATTGTCGGAGACCATATAGCACATGGTACAGGTGCCAGGCTTCGCAACATCGATGCCTTTTTCCTGCCTGTATTTGTTCCAGTCGGCATCCTTGCGGTTTGCCCAGTTGGAGCAATAGGTATAGACGAACTTGCCATCGATGATATTCAGTTCGCTGGCCTCGAAATGATAGGGAGCAGGCAGTTTGATGGCACTGCCTTCGATGCCGGTCATCGAGGGTTTCAGCTTGGCGATACGGGCATTGTTTGGTTGGAGGTCGCTACCCTTTTCGTTCGGGTCGCCACCACCGAAGCTGATCCAGCCCGTGCCGTTCTCGTCGATTACCACACCCGGGTCGAAGATCCAGTTGCAGGGCAGCGCGCCTGGCGTATCTCTGTTGATCATGGATTCCTTGAGCGGCGAGCGCCAAGGACCTATGGGCGAATCGGCCTTCAGCACGCCCACGCCGTGACTCGTATTGGCAAAATAGAGGAAGAACTCTTCCTTACCGTCCTCTGTCGTGCGCCATGTGACCGATGGTGCCCATGAGTTCATAAAGCCCTTGTACCACGGGTTGCCCGTCCATGAGGAGCAGAGCTTCTGCACGTCGATGGTACCGTGGAAGGTCCAGTTCACCATATCGTCGGTAGAGAGGACCACTAACGACTTGATGTCGCCATAGCCGTTCTCGCCTTTTTTCCCGTTCTTAATAAACTGCTGGTGGTCGTTGGAGCCGTAGACATACAGACGGCCATTATATTCCAAGGCCGTGGGGTCTGCGCAGAACACATTTGAACTGATAGGATTACCACTCCCCGGCTGCTTATAATTGGTAGCCAGAGTCTGTGCATTTGATTGAATACTGACGGCCAAAAACATGGCCAGTGAAAGGATTGTTTTCATGTCATCTTAATTATTGGTGCAAAGGTACAAAAAAAAGTGAAGAGTGAATAGGGAATAGTGAAAAATTTGCTACCGCAGGTATATTTTTTGCATTTTGAATATTTTGCAAAGTCCACTTGACAATCACCCCTGACACTCACGGAGTTGGAAGAGTTTTCGTGTATTTATACACTCAATATCCGAAATTTAGTGAATAGTGAATAGTGAATAGTGAATAGTTTTTCGTACCTTTGCAGGCGTTTTCGAAACTTAATATAAACAAGCTATATGTTTCATATTTATGAAGGTTTCCATCTGGTAGATGCGTATCATAAAGTGCGCCACCAGCGGAAGTACCATCCGGAAGACAGCACCAAGCGTGTCGTTAAAATCGCCATTGTGGCAATCGTTACTCTCCTGCTCTGGAACATGCCGACGGAGTGGTTCGGTATTCAGAACCTAACGGTCATCCAGCAGCGTGTGATCGCCATCTTTGCTTTTGCCACTCTGATGTGGATTCTTGAAATTGTCAGCTCATGGGCGACATCCATCGCCATCATGGTGCTGATGTTGCTCTTCTGTACGGACAGCGGTATCATGCCGATGGTAAACGAGGAAGAGGTTGGCAAACTGCTCAGTTACAAGGGTGTGATGGCTTGTTTCGCCGACCCTGTAATCATGTTGTTCATCGGTGGATTCGTCTTGGCCATCGCTGCCACGAAGACGGGTCTCGACGCCCAGCTCGCCAAAGTACTGCTGAAGCCCTTTGGCACGAAGAGTGAAATGGTGTTGTTGGGATTCCTATTGGTAACGGGTCTGTTCTCGATGTTCGTGTCAAACACAGCTACGGCCGCCATGATGCTGACGTTCCTCACCCCCGTATTCCGTCAGCTGCCGCCTGAGGGTAAGGGCCGTATCGCTTTGGCTATGTCGATTCCCGTAGCCGCAAACCTCGGTGGTATGGGTACGCCTATCGGTACGCCGCCGAACAATATCGCCCTGAAGTATCTGAACGATCCTGAGGGTCTGAACATGGGTCTTGGCTTCGGTCAGTGGATGATGTTCATGTTCCCCTTGGTGGTAGTGTTGCTGTTCATCAGCTGGCGCATCCTGCTGAAGTTCTTCCCGTTCTCACAGAAGACCGTAGAACTGAAGATTGATGGTAGTATGCAGAAAGGCATCCAGTCAAAGATCGTCATCTTCACCTTCATTCTCACCGTGGCTCTCTGGCTTTCTGACCGTTTCACCGGTATCAATGCCAACACGGTGGCAATGGTTCCATTCTGTATCTTCGCCCTGACGGGTGTCATCAACAAGCGCGACCTGGAGCAGATCAACTGGAGTGTGATCTGGATGGTAGCCGGTGGTTTCGCCCTCGGTTATGGTCTGAATGCCTCTGGTCTGGCTGCCAATGCCGTGGAGAGCATCCCCTTCGGCGACTTCTCGCCGCTGCTGATTCTTGTGCTTGGCGGTGCCATCTGCTACGTGCTGTCGAACTTCATCTCGAACTCTGCTACGGCAGCCCTGCTGATGCCTATTCTGGCTGTGGTCTGCGGCGCCATGGGCGACAAGCTCGCGCCTATCGGTGGTACGGGTACCGTGTTGATTGGTGTGGCCATCGCCGCTTCTTCGGCTATGATCCTGCCTATCTCCACCCCGCCGAATGCCCTGGCCTTCGCCACGGGATATGTTCAGCAGAAGGACATGTCGAAGATCGGTATCATCATGGGTATTCTTTCGATGGTATTAGGTTTCGGTCTGGTTTACCTGATGGGAACACTACATCTGATCTAAATAAAGAAGCCCGCCGGTTGGCGGGCTTCTTTATTTATCTGCAATCTTACGGAAGCTCTGCAGTTTCTCCCCGTAGCAGAGGTCGCCACAGTCACCGAAGCCTGGGACAATGTATTTTTGCGCGTTCATGCCCTGGTCGATGGCAGCACACCATATCGTAGAACCTTCTGGCAGCGCCTCCTTTACCACTTCGATGCCCTCTGGAGCCGCAATCACACAACAAAGATGGATCTTCTTTGGCTTTCCCGTCTGAAGCAGTGACTCAATAGCTGCCGCCAAGCTGCCGCCTGTGGCCAGCATCGGATCGACGATTAGCAGTGTCTTGTTCTTGACGCTCTGCGTGGCAATATACTCTGTATGCACGCCCACCTCGGTATGCTCACGATTGATATACATGCGGAAGGCGGAAACGAATCCGTTGTCTGCCTTATCAAACACATTCAGGAATCCCTCGTGGAAAGGCAGTCCGGCACGCAACACCGTTGCTATCACGATGTCATCTTTCGGCAGGGGGATATCAAGGCTGCCGAGGGGAGTAGTCACCGTCTTCGGCTTATACTCCAAAGTCTTCGACAGTTCGTAAGCCATGATCTCACCGATACGCTTGATGTTGTGGCGGAAGAGAAGACGGTTACGCTGATAGTTCTTGTCACGCAACTCTGACATATACTGATTGAGTATAGAGTTGCTCTTGCTGAAATCAATAATTTCCATAAGCTTGGTTTTTTAGATTTGTCTATGCGATGCGCCGCAGCTGCTGACGTACCAGCTTCCGGGCTGTGCCCAACCGATGCTCCACACTCTTATAGCCCTCGCCTAAGTGCTCAGAGATCTCAGCCACCTTCATACCGCCATAGATGTGCAGACGGTAAATCTCGCGGCAGTTCTCCGGCACGCGGGCCAGGCCACGCTCCAACAGCTCCGTGATGTCGCGGATGCTCAGGACAGACTCAGCAGAATCATCGATGGAATCAGTGTTTTTCAAATAGTGCTCGTAGGCTTCATGGTGATTGCGACGACGATAGAAGTCGGCAATCAGGTGACGGGCGATGGTATAGACCAAGGCATGCAGGGTGACGTCGGTCACCAACTTGTCGGTGGTCAAAAGGCGGAGGAATATGTTCTGTACAATATCCTCCGCTTCGACCGAATGTCCGAGACGGCTGCTGACGTATGCCAGCAGCTCGTCACGGTGAGTAACGTAATAATTGGTTAAAGTTAGATAATTATTCATTCACAACCTTCTGGATAGTGCCATCCTCATTGTAGAACAGACGCTGCACCTTGAGTGAGCGCAGATGAGTAATATCGTTAGAAGGTACACAGTCGTGATAGAACAAGAACCACTCGCCCTTATACTGCACAATGCTATGGTGCGTGGTCCAGCCCACGACGGGATCGAGGATCACACCCTGGTAGGTGAAGGGGCCGTAGGGGTTGTCACCAATGGCATAGCAGAGGAAGTGGCTGTCGCCGGTGGAATAGCTGAAGTAATACTTGCCGTTATACTTGTGCATCCACGAAGCCTCGAAGAAACGATGGGGGTCACCGGCCTTCAAGGGCTGGCCGTCCTTATCGAGTACGACCACCGAACGAGGCGCCTCAGCAAACTGCAACACATCGTCGCTCATCTTTACCACGAAGCTCGACAATGCAGGCACGTCGGCAGGCGCAAAGAGCTGGGTCTTCTTATCAGCAGCAGGACCGAGGTCAACACCCTCTTTCACTAATTTCTGGGGAGCCTGGTACCACTGGAGCTGTCCACCCCAGAGACCGCCGAAATAACAATAGATCTGACCGTCGTCATCCTTGAACACGCTGGGATCGATGGAGAACGAGCCACGAATGGGGTGCTCCTGAGGAATAAACGGACCCTCAGGTTTATCGGCGATGGCCACACCGAGGTGGAACACGCCGTTGTAGTCCTTGGCAGAGAAGATGAGATAGTACTTGCCATCTTTCTCAACGACATCATTATCCCACATCTGCTTCTCAGCCCAGGGTACCTGGTCTACATGCAGGATCATACCGTAATCTGTAACTTCACCATTTTCCACATCTTCCATAGAGATGACATGATAGTCCTTCATCTGGAAGTGACCGCCATCGTCATCGAAGGCAGCACCAGCCTCCCAGTCGTGGGAAGGATATACAAATAACTTTCCGTTAAACACATTGGCAGAAGGGTCTGCATAATAATCTTGGGGATAAAGATAACGCGGTTTCATTTTGCTTTGGATTTTAATATGGGTTTATACTTATTACAATTCTATTTCATCTTGCCCGGCATGCTTCCGGCGTGCGGCCAACTCTGCCTGCATATTTTCATTATATTCCTTGGTGATGGGGTAGAGATAGAGGGCAGCGATACCCACGCAGAACAGCAGTGCGGGCACGATGCTCGACACAAGACGGATACCCTCCATGGCACTCTCGTTCTGGATCGACACGCTGCCAGGCTGATAGCCGAAGGCCGAGATAATCACACCTGCCACAGCGCTACCAAGACCCATACCCACTTTCAAAGCCATCGTAATGCCTGAGAAACAGAAGCCTGTGGCACGACGGTAACTCTCATATTCGACATGATCGGCCACGTCGGCAATCATGGCCCACAGCAACGGAATGGTAGGAGCATAGCTCAACGACTTCAGAATGTTCAGCACGAACAACAGTCCTACATCGGTGGGCGACGGCAGATAGAACAAGAAGGTAAAGAAGGCTGTGAGCGTAAGACAGACCATAAATACCTTCTTCTTGCCATATTTGTTGGCCAGATAGCGCGACAATGCGATGACGCCGACAAACTGTACGATTGCAGCCACAACATTAAATAAGGAGAAACCTACAGCATAAGCATCCTCGATGGAATCGACCAATTTGAACATACGAAGGAAATCATAGAGCGACTTCTGATCGACGTTGTACTGGAAATAGAAGCTCATGGCCGAACTCCACATGGCGAGCGTGATAAACAAGGCGAAGGTCAACAAGAACATGGCCGACCAAGGAATGTCGGAAATGGTATTCTTGATATCCTCCTTGATATTCGGCTCCTGATGTGGAGGGGGCTGGATACGTTCCCGGCTGACGAAGAAAGCGACGACAAAGAACACGAGAGCGACGCACGCAAAGATGGAAATGGTACTCACCCAGCCATGCTGAGGATTATTGTGCCCGAAGTGATTCACCATCGGCAATGTCAGACCCTGTACCACAAACTGGGCAATGGTCACGGCAATGAAACGGATGGTCTGGATACTCGTACGCTCCTTGATATCGCTCGTCATCACACCGCTTAAAGAAGTATAAGGAATGTTGTTTGACGAATAGACCGTCATCAGCAACATATACGAGATGGTAGCATAGACAGCCACCATAGCCTTATCTTCAATACCGGGGTTGTAGAAGGCGAGGATGTAGAATACACAGAAAGGTATCGCGGTCCAGAGAAGCCAAGGACGGAATTTACCCCAACGCGACTTCGTACGATCGGCCAGAAGTCCCATAGCAGGATCGACCACCACTGCCGAAAGACTGGCAATCAACAGAATGCTGCCTGCCACGGTGCCGTCGAGTCCAAAAACATCGGTGTAGAACTTCAACTGGAACATCACCATCATTTGGAACACGAGATTAGCTGCCGCGTCTCCAAGTGAGTAGCCTACTTTCTCGCCAAATGATACTTTCTGGTTGATGTCTCGTTTCATGCTGCAAAGTTACTGACTATTACGAAAATCTACGTTTTCATTTGTCACAGATGCTTTGTGCTGTGTTTCATTTGGCAAGAAAAGATGAAAAAATACCGAAGGAATCGAGAATTTTTTATATATTTGCAGCATGTTTATGAAGAAACTATCGATTATACTACTCGCCATCCTCTGCGTTTCATTGATTGCAAACGCAGAAGTCAGGCTGCCCCAATTGTTTCAGTCGGGCATGGTCATGCAACGTGGTAAACCCATTCCCATCTGGGGCTGGGCCGACAAAGGAGAACAAGTTACTATCACCTTCCAGAAGAAGAAATACACCACAACGGCCGACGACCAGGGCCGCTGGCGTATCGATCTGCCGAAGATGAAAGCGGGAGGCCCCTACACTTTAGAAGTATCAACCAACACCCAACACCTGCCACCCATCACCGATATTCTCATCGGCGACGTGTGGCTGCTCTCTGGACAGTCGAACATCGACGTGACCATCGAGCGCGTCTATCCGCAGTATGTTGATGAGATCGAACAATTCAACAACGACCAAATCCGCTTGTTCCGTGTACAGAACGAAACATCCACCCACGGGGTGAAAGACGATATCCGTCCCACAAGCATCAACTGGAAACCGCTCAACAAGCAGAATGCCTGGCTTTTCTCGGCTGTTGGCTCGTTCTTAGGCAAACGGATGTTTGAGAAGAACAAGGTGCCACAAGGTATCATCGTCAACAGCTGGGGCGGCACTCCCATCGAGGCGTGGATATCGAAAGACTCCCTACAGAAAGACTATCCTATGTTGGTAAAACGGGCCGCGTTTTATGAGAGCGACAATTACGTGAGGGCCCAAATGCAGGCCAATGGCGCTGCTAACAGACAATGGAATGAGATGCTTGAAAAAGCTGATGCCGTACAAGATTATATCCAACCACAGTTTCAGGACACAGACTGGAAGACCATCAACCAGGATGACTGGAGCAGGCGTGGTACAGGCACCGTTTGGCTCAGACAGCATATAAATATAAATAAGGTACACGCGGGAAAGCCAGCCCGATTGTTGTTGGGTACGCTTTACGATCAGGATGTCACCTATCTGAACGGCCAGCAGATCGGCAGCACCGGCTATCAGTATCCCCCGCGCCGATATGATATTCCAGAGGGACTGCTTAAAGAGGGCGACAATGTGATTGTCATCCGTTTCATCAACAAAAACGGTGCCGTTCACTTCATCCCACAGAAGCCTTATATGCTCTGTTTCGGCGAAGACCGTTTCTCACAGAACCCCATGCCGAAGGATGTAATTCCCTTAGGTAAGGAGTGGAAGTTCCACGTGGGTGCAGAGATGCCGCCTTGTCCCGGTGGCGATGTCTCGCTGCAGAACCAGCCCACAACACTCTACAATGCCGTGCTCTATCCCTTAGCCCCATACGCCATCAGCGGGGTGGTTTGGTATCAGGGCGAGTCGAACACGGGTAACCCTGCCCCATACGCCGACTATCTGAAGAAGCTGATGGGTTGCTGGCGTGACCGTTGGCAAGATCCGCAGATGCCGTTCTGCATTGTCCAGTTAGCCAACTACGACGGTCGTCAGCAGACAGGCTTCCCAAGACCTATCGTCTACCCTGCCGAGCCTGTGAACAGCAATTGGGCACAGTTGCGTGAGGCCCAGCGAACAGTGGCTAAGGCAGATCCATACGCAGAACTGGCTGTGATCAACGACCTGGGCGAGACCGTCGATATCCATCCCCTCCGCAAAAAGGAGGTGGCTGAGCGTATCGGTCTCTGCTTCGACCGTTTGGTGTTCAACGATAAGAAGGTGAGCCTTTCACCCGAGGTCATCGCTACAGAGGTGAAGGACGACAAAGTCATCCTCACCCTCGACCAGCCTATTCAGTCCGGCGAGCTCCAAGCGTTCGAAATGACCGATGAAAACGGGAGATTCGTGAATGCCAAGGCCACTGCTTCTGGCAACCAGATTGAAGTGAGAGCGGTAGCGAACTCTCAACTCTCAACTCTAAACTCTCCACTCAAACTGCGCTACGCCTGGAAAGACGATCCCAAGGCCTGCGTACGCTCACAGAGCGGTCTTCCCATGAGTTCATTTGAATTAAAAATCAACAATAAACAATAAATAAAAAGTATTATGTCAAGTAATTCAATCAACGAAACCAAAGGCTTTTACAAGCTTTCATGGCTCCAGCGCATCGGCTTCGGATCCGGTGACCTGGCGCAGAACCTAATCTTCCAGGTCATTTGTACTTACCTGTTGTTCTTCTACACCGACATCTACGGACTGACGCCGTCTGCTGTGGCCGTCATGTTCCTGGTGGGAAATGTAGCAAACGTCATCTGGGATCCCATTGTGGGTGCTTTGATTGACAAGAGTAATCCGCGTTACGGAAAATACCGCTCCTATCTGCTGTATGTAGGTATTCCCCTTTCGGGCTTCGCCATCCTGTGCTTCTACAATGGCTTTGCTCCGTCGCTAATCTATGCATACGTGACCTATATCTCCATGCAGTTGCTTTACACGTTTATCAATGTGCCTTACGGTGCTTTGAACTCTTCACTGACACGCGACACCGACGAGATCACCATACTTACCTCCGTACGTATGTTCATGGCCAACCTCGGTGGTCTGGCAGTAAACTCTGGTCTGCCGCTGTTCATCGCCTTGATTGCAGGTGCACCGTCAGACAGTCTTCCGAAAGACCCCTCGGCTTGGTTCACCACGATGACCATCTACGCTATCGTAGGTTTCTGCCTGCTCGCCTTCTGCTTCACACAGTGCAAGGAGCGTGTGGTAATGGATGCCTCTGCAACTGAAGACGTGAAGGTCAGCGACCTCTGGATGGAGTTCCTGCGCAACCGTCCCTTGCGCGTGCTTGCCTTCTTCTTCATCACCGCCTTCGCCATGATGTCGGTGGGTAATGCTGCTGGTGCCTACTTCATGAACAGCAACCTGCATGGTTCGGCAGAGCAGCTGTCCATCTTCATGGCTTTGGGTTCTATCCCTGCCTTCATCTTCATGCCGTTAGTGCCTTGGTTCAAGCGCATGGTGGGCAAGAAGAATATGTTCTATCTGTTCCTTGGTGCCGCCATCATCGGCATGGCCATGCTCTATTTCATCTCGAAGATGGAGAGCCCCAGCATGATGATGATCTACATCGCCCAGTTTATCAAGTCTACGGGTGTGATCGTGGCTACGGGTTATATGTGGGCACTGGTTCCTGAGGTGATTTCTTACGGTGAGTACACCACCGGCCGTCGTATCTCTGGTATTGTGAATGCCCTGACGGGACTGTTCTTCAAGGCCGGTATGACCTTTGGTAGCATCGTCGGCCCTGCTGTTTTGGCATACGTAGAATATGACAGTAAGGTGATTGAGCAGACACCACTGGCCGAAGAGGGTATCCTCTGGCTGGTCTGCGTCATCCCCGCTATCCTGCTCGGTCTCGCTATGTTCATCATCTCAAGATATGAGCTTACCGACGAGGTCATCGACGATATCAACAAGAAGATCGAAGAGCGCAGCTAAAAGCCATGCTACAGATCCGCTGCAAGAACAACAATGTGACGAAGAGTTTCTCTGAAGGAACCTCGCTGCTCGACATCTATCAGGAGTTTGCCGAGGAGATACAACTCCCCTATCCTGTCGTGTCGGCCAAAGTGAATAACGTCTCTCAGGGGCTCAAGTTCCGCGTGTATCAGAACCGCGACGTGGAGTTTTTAGATGCCCGCGAGGGCAGTGGCCACCGAGTGTATGTACGCTCGCTCAGCTTTGTACTCTACAAGGCCACTCAGGACGTGTTCCCTGGTTCAAAACTCTTTATCGAGCACTCATTGTGCCGAGGGTATTACTGTAACTTCAAACCCACCCCCAACCCCTCCCGAGGGGAGGGGAGATTGGTTACCGACGAAATGGTGGAGCGCATTCGGCAAAGGATGCAGGAGATCATCGACTTGGATATGCCCTTCCGCCGTACGGAGGGTACCACCGAAGAGACAATCCGGGTATTCACAGAGCGGGGTTTCACGGATAAAGTGAAGCTGTTGGAGACCAGCGGACAGATCTATAGCGACTACTACACACTGGGCGACACCGTGGACTATTATTACGGTCCACTGGTGCCCAGTGCTGGTTATCTGAAGGTGTGGGGACTTGAGCATTACGAAGACGGTCTGCTGCTTCGGGTACCCGATTGGAACAATCCTTTGAAATTAGCGGAGAAGGTGGATCAACCCAAGACCTTCGGGATGTTTGCAGAGAAGACCCACTGGGACATCATCATGCGGCTTTCGAATGCCGGCGATGTGAACAAGGCTATCAAACGCGGCTATGCCTCGGAACTGATACAGGTGTCGGAGGCCCTGCAGGAAAAGAAGATCGTGCAGATAGCTGAAGAGATAGAACGTCGCTTCCACCGCGAAGAAAATCCTATCAAGCTGGTACTCATCACAGGCCCCTCCAGTTCCGGAAAGACAACATTCTGTAAACGACTGTCGGTGCAGTTGCTGGCCTGCGGTCTGAGGCCGGTGTCCTTCTCTACCGACGACTATTTCGTGAACCGTGTGGACACGCCGAAGCTGCCTAATGGTGACTATGACTTCGACAATATCGAAACGGTGGAATACGCATTGTTGGAGGACCATCTGCTGCGTCTGATGCAAGGCGAGAAAGTAGAGATTCCCGAATACAACTTCGTGACGGGCAAACGCGAGTACAACGGCAAGAAGCTCAAGCTGTCGGGCGATACGGTGCTGATCATCGAGGGTATCCACGCCCTGAACCCGCTGCTGACGAAGAAGATTCCCGATTCGCTGAAATACAAAATCTATATCTCGGCCCTCACCAGTATCTCGCTCGACGACCATAACTGGATTCCCACCCGCGACAACCGTCTGCTGCGCCGCATTATCCGCGATTACAACAAGGGCGCCTATACCGCCCAGCAGACCATCTCGCAGTGGAAGAACGTCTGCGAGGCAGAGAACCAATGGATCTTCCCCTATCAGGAGACGGCCGACGTGATGTTTAACTCGGCCTTGAACATCGAGTTTGCCGTGCTACGGACACATGCGGAGATTATCCTCGCCTCAGTACCGCGTAACTGTCCGGAATACGCTGAGGCCCACCGCCTGCTGAAGTTCATCCACTATTTCCTGCCCATCAGCGACAAAGAAATACCGCCCACGAGCATCATGAGAGAGTTCGTAGGCGGCAGCAGTTTCAAGGAATCAGATTTCTAATAAATTAAAAATTCGACATTTTCTAACTAACTCATTTTACAATTATTAACTCACGAATTTATATTAATATGTGTTGGTATCTTATATACTTCTTTACTTAAAGTAGAGTTTCACGGGCGTGAATCTGTCACCGGTAAAGAGGATATGCTTTTCGTCAATCGTGTCGACGAGCGGATCTCCTGCAATGTTAATTTCAAGAGTCCAGGTGCCGTCGCCATTGTCGGTCAGCAATTCATTGCCGGGCTGGAAGTCAGACAGCCACTGGGTGTCCCACCAGCCATTGGTAACACGGATCTGAGGATCGGTTGCCTCAACTACGAGATAGAATGTACTTGTCTTAATCTTATCCCATACATCCTGTGGGAACTGAGCGATACACTCGTTGTTGCCGTCGTGGCCCTCAAGAGCGAAACGATATGTGCCGTTCCAGCTGACTGCGCCAGCACCACCATTCTCCCAGAAGATGTCCTCCTTAGGACCAGCCCCACCTCCGGACTGCATTTCGATAAAGTAGATTTCCTCAACCGTATATCCACTACCTGTGAAGAGCAGATGCTGTGCATCCAACACATCCAGCAGCGGATCGCCGGCCAGCTCTACTTTGAGCGTAAAGGTGCCGTCGCCATTATCTGTCAAACGCTCATTGCCCGGGAAGATGTCATCACCCATCCAAGTGGTGCTCCACCAACCTGAGGTCACACGAATCTGCGGATTAGCACCCTTGATGGTCACATAGAACGGAGTCGTCTTCAGCTTCTCCCATACATCCTGCGGAACGGTATAGCACTCCTCACCTGTGGAATTGCTCTCAGGAGCGAAGCGATAGTCACCACCCCAGTTGATTTCGCCAAGTGTACCACCATTCGTCCAGACAGGTACCTTCACCTCAACATCACCAGGACCGTCTATCCATACATCCTCTGCAAAGAAGATTTCTTCGACAGTATATCCACTACCCGTGAACAGCAGATGCTGAGCATCCAGCACATCCAGCAGCGGATCGCCGGCGAGGTCGACGGTAAGCGTATAGGTGCCGTCGCCATTATCTGCCAACCGGTCATTGCCTGGGAAGATGTCATCACCCATCCAGGTGGTGCTCCACCAGCCAGAGGTCACACGGATCTGCGGATTGGCACCCTTGATAGTCACATAGAACTGACTGGTCTTCAGCTTCTCCCACACATCCTGCGGAACGGTATAGCACTCCTCACCTGTGGAATTGCTCTGAGGAGCGAAGCGATAGTCGCCACCCCAGTTGATCTCACCCAATGAACCGTCGTTCTTCCAGACTGTGGTCTTCACCGTCTCCCAGTGACCATCATCAGCAGCTGGTTCGTAAATCAGTTCAGGCATGGCAATCGTCCGGTTATCATAGGTCAGAAGTTGTCCCGTGTAACTACCTTCGTATATATTCTTACGAGGAACGCGGAAGACGAGCTTGCTGGTGCCTTTGCGTTCGAAATCCTTATGGTCGATCGTCAAAGTAGCAGAGTCCGCATCAAGCAGTTCTACACTCTTGATAAACTCCAGATCAGTGCCATACACCTCGATCAGTTCACCACCTGTGACCGTCTCACCGGCCTGTCTGGAGAATCCTGTCACATTGGTATGTCCAAGCGTTAGTGACATTTTTGACTCTGCCTGGTCGTTGGCAGTGTGTACAACAATCTTACCACCATCAGCGGGAATGCCAGCCGGAGTGTTCACCCTGATCATGTCGTTGCTGACAATCTCGAAATTGGTCACTTTCGCGCCACCGGGGAATTCTATTTCTGTAGCGGCATCGAAACCTGAGCCATTAATGGTGAGCGGCTGGTTGGTGACGACCTTCGTCGGGAAGAACGTCTTGATGCCCAGTCCGACGTTAGCCGAACCATTGTCATCATCGTCAGAACAGGCGGAGAAAGATAGAAGGAGCAAGGAGGGGAGGAGTAAGTATAATACCCCTACTACCCTCTTAATATATCTGTTTGTAATCATAACTCTTTATTCTTAATTCTTAACTCTTAATTCTTAACTATTATCACCATCCTGGGTTCTGGGTCAGGTTTGGATTCTTTTTTAATTCCGACTGTGGAATGGGATAGAAGTTAAATTTGTCATCCCACTGGCGGGTTATGGTAGAGCGTGTGAGCAACCCATTGCTGCTGAGGGTGGCTCCCTGAACGGAACCGAAATACTGGCTACCCTTCTTCCAGCGTCGTACATCCCAGAAACGATGGTTTTCAAAAGCCAGTTCCACGAGGCGCTCGCGCTCATAGCGAGCTATCCATTCTGCACCATCTTCGGTGAATTTCGGCATCTGGATGTCCGAGCGGGTGCGCAACACGTTAATGGCATCATTGGCAGTCATACCATATTCATCACTGTTGGCACTGCCAGTAGCATTAAACACAGCCTCTGCATAGTCGAGATAGAACTCTCCCAAACGGAAGATAATCCAGGTGTGACGACGAGTGGTCTGGTTGTCGGCTGTGGTGACACATGCACCATCCACATACTTGCGGAGATAATAGCTCGTGGGAGTGGCGCCGTACTTCGGAGCGGCATTGAACCCGCCTGTCCAGGTTTCGATCACCTTTTTCTGGGCACCGTTGCTGGGCCATTCATCACCGTCTTTCACCACTGTGAGAGCAAAGCGCGGGTCAAGTCCTTCATACGGATTGCCCTCGTTGAGATTGATGCTACCGGGATGGCGCTGGCCAAAGGTCTCGCCATTGTCCTGATACTCATACTGGTCTACCAGACTCTGGGTGGGGCAGTTGCCTGAACTGCCGTTTTCCACACCGACAGGATAGTTGGCCATCTCGAAATCATTACTCTCACCACGTCCGAGGCCGAAGATCAGTTCCGGATTGTAGAAGGCATCATGTCCCCACAACGAACCGTAGGAACTGAGTTTCAGTCCCCATACCGAAGCATTGTCGAGGATATACTTACAAGCCTCGGCAGCCTGCGCCCACTTGTCCTTGTTGCCATTGGGGTTATGCAACGGTGAAGCGGCATAGAGCAGTGTGCGGGCCTTAAGGGCAGCCACGGCAATACGCGTGGCTCGGCCCACTTCTGAGAACACCTCCGTGCTGTAAGTAACGGGCAAATAAGGTGCAATAGCATCACACTCGTCGACGATGAACTTCACAATCTCCTCTGCCGATGTGCGCTTGATGTTATTAGCTTGGGCATTTGTCAGTGTGGTCGTCACCAAAGGCACGTCGCCATAGGTCTTGAACAACTCAAAATAGAAGTAAGCCCTCAGGAAACGCAGTTCGTAGGGAAATAGTTCCATCTGTTCCACCCAATTCTTATAGTCGGGATTATGCTCCCAGTCAGAAATGTCGGTCTGGTCGATCTTCTCCAGATACATGTTGACATCGGCAATGGCCGTATACGCCTTTGTCCAGGTATTGGAATAAGGATTAGCCGGACTCCATCCGCCGTTCACATAGCTGTTGACGGCGCCCGTTTCGAGTGCATATTGAGCCTCGTCGGTCGCACTGGCCAGAAAATAGGCACTGTTGGCCGCAAACTCATTATTATAGACCTGCGCATACACATCAAACACCAGATTCTTAATACCATTCTCATAATATTCGTAGGTCCAGGCCTCGTCGCGGGTCGTTTCCTCCGTGTACTCGAGATCGGCGCACGCAGTGAATAGTGAACAGTGAATAGTGAATAGTATTGCACCCACCATCACGCGTCTTATCTTATTTATCTTGGTAATCATAACTCTTAATTCTTAATTATTAATTCTTAATTTCTTAGAATTCTACTGAAAGACCAATGTTCACACTCTTCATCACCGGATAGCCCGTGTTGAGATTCTCGGCATCCATAGCGTCGATATTGTCGAATGTCAGAAGGTTCTGACCCTGTACGAATACCTTGGCACTTGAAACCTTCAGAGGCTCAATAACACTTGCTGGCAGCTTGTAGTAAACTTCGCAGTCGCGCAGCTTCAGCCAGTTGACATTGCGATACCAGATCGTAGAATTCTGAGCATTGTTGGCCACATTCTCCGTTGACAATCGCGGATAGCTTGCACCGGTTCCCGCCATGTCGAAGCAGTTGTCGTAGTATTCCAGAGAGAGGTTGCGGTTGTCGGAGAGGGCTCCCCAGACACCGTCTACATAGCGCAGGTTCTTCACCTGATGAGCTGCGCCCTGGAAGGTGGCGTTGATACCAAAGCCCTTATACTCTGCGCCAAGGCTGAAAGCGTAGTTCAGTGAAGGGAAGGCATTACCATAATCCTGTGCTACATAGTCATTCTCATTGATGACACCATCCTCGTTGACATCCTTATATTTGATGTCACCCACCTTCACCTGTCCAAACTGCTGAATAGGGCTGTTGTCAATATCTGCCTGATCCTGGAAGAAACCGATGGCAATCAGTCCGCGCTCATAATCGGCAGGACCGTCAATCAGCGAGAGGTTGGGATAGGCAGGATTCTCAATCCACTCGAGAATCTCGCTCTTCACTGTCGAGAAAGAGGCACCAGCATTCACATTCAGTCCGTTCTCGAAGGTCTTGGCATAGCGCAGACCCAGTTCCAGACCATAGCTGGCTACGCGACCCTTGTCATCATACGACGACTGGATACCCACCACGTCGGAGTTGAGTGAAGCGGCACTCACCAGAATGTTACGACGCTGCTGATAGAACACATCGAGTGTGAAGTCGAGCGAGTTGGCGATTCTCAGATCGGTACCAAAATTGGCCTTATAGGCTGTCTCCTGTGCAAAGTCATCAGTGGGGAACTGTGTCAGGAAGGCACCCCATGAGTTTTGGAAATTGGTACCATACCAGAATTGTCCGTGAGAATTGCTCCAACGTGCAAGCCAGAGGCCGGCCTGCGGCACATAGTCAGTGTGTTGGATGCCACCTGAGAGACGTATCTTTGCATAGTTAAAAAGGCTGCTTTCAGGGTTGTTGATTAAAATATAACCTAAGCCCAGTGTTGGTGAGAAGGCCCATTTGGCAGGATAGCTACGATTAGAGCCGTTGGCTGCCAGCACCACATCGGCCATCAGTTTGTTAGCATGATCATAATGCAAGGCTAATTGCCAGTTGGCACGATACCATGTGTTATTCTGGTTGTCGCGAATTTCACTCTTCATATTGTAGTTGGCATTGGCAGCGAAGTTGTCACCATTATTAAACTGTATGCCATATTTCAGTCCGGCATTGAAGGTGGCAACACGCCACTGTGTGTCAACCCAGTGGTTGAATGCCAACTTATCCTCTATTGTACCCATCACAGTCTCCTGCATGATACCATTGGCATCATAGTAGTTCCAACCATACTGATAACCCTTTGAGCGGTTCTCAATCGTATTCGATGAGTTATCGTAAGAAGCGCCCACATAGAACTTCAGACCCTTCGTGATTACGTCCAGATCCTGTTCCAGGGTCATGTTCGCCCAGATCTGACGCTGGTGAGTCTTTGAAAAACCCGTACCTTGCGATTTGGCCAGAAGGTTGAAGTCGCCATAGGTCTGGCTACCGCCCCATACGCCACCGGCAGTCTTGATGGGAAATGCCAATGCGGGCACCTTATACAGATGCCACCATGCATCGTTTGAATTCACGTTGGGCACGCCGTTGGTTTCCATCAAGATACCCAGAATATTGGCACTGACCCTTGTGGTTGGACTCACTTCGAAGTCGACGTTGGCACGGATATTGGCCTTTGAATATTTCAGCTGCGAATTCCAGTCGCCCTGATCGGGGTTCTTATAGAGTCCGCGAGCATCGGTATAGTCGAGTTGTGTGTAATATTGCACCTTGTCTGTGCCACCATAGAAAGACAGATAGGCATTCGACTCATGGGCGGTGTTCTTGAACACTTCGTCCTTCCAGTTCACATTAGGATAGACCAGCGGATCACTGTTATCCTGGAATTTCTGCAGTTCCGCTTCTGAATAAGCTGGCGTGAGACCATCGTTCACACGCGCTTTGTTTATGGCATTGGCATAACCATAGGCATTCACCATGTCAGCCATCTGCGGGTCGAACTGGAATTTATGAGAAGCACCCACCTTAAAGTGGTATTTGCCGTCTTTACTGCCATGCTTGGTCTTCACTAACAGCACACCGTTGATACCCTCATGGCCGTAGAGGGCCACAGCAGCAGCATCTTTCAAGACGGTGACACTCTCCACCTCTTCAATAGAGAGACGGTCGATAGGACGTTCCGCACCGTCGACAAGAATCAGGATTTCCCGCTCGCCAGTGGTCTGGACGCCACGGATGTTAAACGTTGCGCCACGGCCTTCCTCGCCTTTGAAACCGGTGTTCTGGAAAGCATTCAGACCTAAGAGCTTGCCATAAAGGGCATCTGCCAGACTGATGGCTGATGTGCGGCGGAGCTCTTCAGCCGTAATGGTGGTTGCTGCCGCTGTAGTGAGTAATTCAGACTGCTCAACGCCATAGCCCAAATCAACCTTCTGCGACGCTTTGTCGCTCAGCGTCACCTGGGCACTTACCGCCATCGGAGCACCACAGAGTCCCACCAAGGTATATATAAATATGTTTCTTAATTTCATAATTCTTAATTCTTAATTCTTAACTCTTAATTAGAATTTACCAACCAGGATTCTGTGTAAGTCCATACCCCTTCTGAATCTCAATACGGGAAACAGGGTCAAGATACCACTTGTTGGTCCAATAGCCAGCATCCCACCAGCGGCGGTGGCCAACGACGATTTCCGGCTTCTCATATTCAAATTTCGGCCAAGGATCGCCTGCGTTGTATTGGTTATCCCCGTCTGTCAGGCGGTTGCCGGCAGCATCGAGGCAATAGATCCGGATTTCATGAAGCGGTTTGGTGAAGAGATCCTGTCGCATACGGCGGACCATATCGTAGAGGCGGTCACCACACTCAGCACCAATCTCACAGTTGCGCTCACGTAAGATCTCGTTGATCAGGTTCTCCTTATTAGAGGTCAGGTTCAGACTGGGATTCTTTTCTTCAAGACGACCCAGACCCACGCGGCTGCGTACGACATGCAAGTCATCCAGGGCACCCTTGAGGTCGCCTGTCTCGGCCTTGGCTTCCGCACTGATGAGATACATCTCAGCCAAACGGATGTAAGGAACGCCGATAAGATCGTCATCATACCGGCTTCCACCATAGTAATCAAGCAGCCACTTAAACTTGCAGTAACCCGAGGCCACATCGTCCTTGTTGGTCACGTTGCTGTTCTTTTCCAGGAAACCGCCAACCCAGGAGTCCATATAGCTCATACCCGCATAGTCGAATCCGGCAGGCTGCGACTTCCGGGGAACTACGATTGTCTCATAAAGACGCGGGTCGCGATCGGCGAAAATGTCAATGCCGTTGGGGTTCTTGCCAGCACCGTAGATGTCCGAATACGGGAAATCACGACCATCCTGCATGCCAAAGCATTCCATCAGTTCATTCGTGGGAACGGCACCGCCCTGGCGAAGACAGTCGAGGGCGAAACCTCTCCAGCCCCAGCCCCAGCCACCATCAGACAGCGTAAGGGTGGGATGAGCGTCGAAGAGTTTCTCATGACGTGTCTCATTGTTGCGGTAACGGTAGGCCCTTCGGAATGCCATACGATAGCCGGCCTCGTCCTGCGTCTCAGGCTGTATCAACTGATAATAGTTACCATTGGAAGCATTGTCTGAAAAGAACTCATTACAATACTGCAGGCAGCGGTTCCACAGTGTGGCGTCTTTTTTGCCAAACCATACATGTTCCTCATTCTCCAGGCCAGTCGGTCTCTTGTCGTATGTAATATAAGGCTGATCGTTATTGAACAGCGGCGAAGCGGCAAACATCCAGACCTTGGCACGCAGGGCACGGGCTGAGGCACGTGTCAGACGACCTGACCACTGGCCGATATCCTCATTGGGAATGTTCCAGATGTATCCAGGCTCATTGATAGCACACTGAATCAGTGAGTCGATGAACTCCACGGTCTGCCAGGCTGTAGAACGGCCATCATAAAAATCCTCTCCCACGGCGTATGCCTTCTTCACGAGGCACAGACCACCGAAGTTACGGAAGGCGTCGAAATAGCGGCTGGCCATAATCGTGTAGGCCTCACCTTTCAGACGGCTCTTCTCATTGTCGTTCATGTCGGGTACACGCTCGATATTCTCAATGATTTGCCAGCACTTGCGCACGGTCTCATAGATAGACACACGACCACCAGCATCACTGTTCAGACCACTTTTCGTAGAATAAGAGAATTTGCCTTGGAAGTTTCCATCCTCCGTATCCTGAGCATCCTCAGTCAGGCCTCCAGGATAATAGCTCTGTATAGGGCCTCCCCATCCAACATAGCAATGATAGGAGTCGGAAAGCACGTCAATGGGCGCACCGTTCATCATATTTCCCGAAGTGTAGGTGCAGTAGAGCTGTCCGTAGGCACTCCACAGAAAATTACGGGCGTATTCGGCCTTGGAGAACACCGTGTCGATATTCACGTCGACACCAGGGGCTTTCTCCAAGAAGGCATTACCCACGTTGATATCGTCGACACATGCTGTGAAGATGCCTGTCGACATCACCAAAGCCAATATGTAATTAAATATCTTTTTCATATTTTTACCTTTTTACTTTTTTACCTTTATCAGAAGTTTACTTGTAGGCCGAAATTATACACACGCGTCATGGGATAACGTACGCCAAAATCAAGTCCTGAACCGGGAGCCTCAGGGTCGTTGCCCTTGAAGTCGGCAAATGTCAGCAGGTTCTGGCCTGAGGCGTAAATCCTCACGTAGTTGAGTAGTGGCAACCACTTGGGTTTGTTAAAGGAATAACCAAGTTCCAGATTCTTCAGACGCACATATTTAGAGTCAATCACCCATGCGCGCGAATCACGGTTGTTATGAACACGGTTGGTGAACGAGATACGCGGCAGAATAGCGTCAGGATTATCTTCAGTCCAAGAGTTATCTGCGGTCCATTGTGCCAGTGCTGATGTGTTTGTAGAACCGAACTGATCACGGAAATATCCGTTCAAAGCACGGCTGGTGTTGTCTGCACCTACCCAAAGCATCGAGAAGTCGAATCCCTTCCAGTTCAGGCTGGCATTGACAGACCAGGTGATTTCCGGCTGGTCGGTATAACCAAGGGGCTTCTGGTCGTTCTGGTCAATAACACCGTCAGCATTCAGGTCTACATACACGGCATCACCATATTTCAGTTCAATCTTCTGGTCTGGCATATTCGTCCCATATGCAGCCTGATAGCGCTCTTCAGTGCCGGGCTGATAGAATTCAAATAATTCATAGCCAAAGCGCTGTCCTACAGGCAACCCGGTACGGCTCAGATAGTCATACATAGGTGGCACCTCAAGCATCTCAATAACCTTGTTTCTGGCAAAGGCGATACTTGGGCTGATGCTATAGCGGAGATCACCGATCTTATCTGCCCATTTCAAGGTCAACTCATAACCATGATTTTTCACACGGCCCCTGTTGACGTAACTTGAAGGAAGGCTGGTAACAGCGGGCAATTGGGAAGCGTTTGACACAAGAATATCCTTACGGTCTTCCCAGAAGAGGTCAAGATTAATGGTGAGACGATCGTTGATGGTGGCGAGATCCACACCAAGGTTGATCTTGGTCGCAGTCTCCCAAGTCACGTCGGGGTTACCGGCGGTCAGTTCTTTCACGGCCTGCAGCCAGCCACCACTCGTACCAAAGTTTGCACCTCGGTTCTGCGGGTTGACCGTCGTTGCACCAGTATAGAACTGCCAGGCACCCGGCAGATACAAGAAGCGGGCGCCATTGGTATTGTCGTTACCGACCTTACCCCATGAACCTCGCAGTTTCAGATAGCCGATATACGGCTTGATCGGCTCCCAGAATTTTTCGTTCGACGGAATCCAACCCAAGGAGAATGAGGGGAAGGTACCATAGCGTTTGCCCTCGGCAAAGTTCTCCGAGCCGTTATAACCAATGTTGAAGTCAATCATGTAGCGTGTGTCATAGTCGTAGGTAACGCGTCCCACAAGTCCTACATAACCTTTAGGAATCGATTGATACAGGCTGTTGTCGGAATCCCAAGGATAATAAGTCTTGCTCTGGTTGTAAAGCAGCAGTGCACCCACATTATGCTTTCCGAACTTACGGGCATAGTTGAAACTGGCCTCGGCATACCAGTTACGGCTTCCCCACTTGGCTTCGTTATAGGGAATCGGCCAAGTGATATTCTCCTTTCGGAGCACTTCTTTTCCATCAACGAGTGTTGCCACGTAGGTGACACCCGTACCGTAGCCGTTCTGGCGGTCTTTACGAGCCGTATATTCGGTATTGTAGGATCCTTTGATCTTGAAATCCAGACCCGGTGTGATGAAACTCATGTCGAGTTTGTACTGGAGGTCGAGGTTCAGCACATTGGTACTTTCGTTCTGATAGCCTAAGTCATAATAGTTTGAAAGAGCGTCACGATCGTAGGGTCCTACAATGTTGGCATCGGCAACGATATGGCGACCTTCAGCATCAACACCGATACCGGCGTATGGCGTGGCACCCTGCAGATAACGGAAGAGGAAACCCTCGCCACCACCCATCGTGGTACGATTCTGGACACGTCCGCCCAACGTCAATGCCAATTGGCTGTATTTAGAAACGTCGATGTCGAGGTTGGCACGGTAATTGAAACGGTTATATTTGAAGGTCTCATCGTCATTGCTGGAGAAAGTCTTGAAGAGTGAGTTCTGATTCAGGAATCCTGCAGAGACAAAGTATCTCACCTTCTCAGTACCTCCGTTCACATTCACGTTCACCTGTTCCTGCCAAGCAGCATCTTTCATAATGTAGTCAATCCAATCGGTATTAGGGAATGTGATGGGCATGTCGCCAGTACGGAAATGCTCCATGACCTCCTGGGAGAATCGGATGCCGGTGTCACTGTAGGGTGAATAGTCGGCAATGGTGGCACTGCCTGGCCACTGGCTCACGGGTAGCGCATCGGTAATGGCCGCATAGTTCCACATCTTTCCGTAAGTATAGGAGTCAGCGAAATCCACGAATTTGGCTATCTGCTGTACAGCCGTGCTTACCGAGACTGTCACTGAGGCCTTGCCTGGGGTACCGCGCTTGGTGGTAACGAGGATGACGCCGTTAGCACCTCGCACACCGAACACTGCTGTGGCAGAGGCATCCTTCAGAATAGAGATGTCCTGGATTTCATTGGGGTCGAGCTGCCCGAACGAACGCTCCACGCCATCAACGAGCACCAGTGGCTCTGCACTGTTCAGAGAACCTGTACCACGCACACGGATGACAGGCTCATCAGCACCAGGCATACCTGAAGGCTGTACCACCGACATACCTGGCAACTTTCCTTGCAAGGCGTTAGCAACACTGGCCACAGGGGCCTTTAACAGTTCATCACCACCAACGGCAGATACGGCACCGGTAATGGTGACCTTCTTCTGCTGGCCATAGGCAATCACCACGACTTCTTCCAGAGTCTGTAAGTCTGGTTTCAGACTGATGGTCATGTTGCGACTGGCTTTATGTTTTTGTGAAACATAGCCGATGTAGGAGAACTCCAACGTCGCATTTTGTGAAACAGAGGGCAACACGAAGTTTCCGTCAAAATCGGTAATGACGCCAGTACCAGTGCCTTCCACCATAACGGAGACACCGATCATGGGTTCACCGGTCTCGTCTTTCACCTGACCTTCCACCCTGATGTTTTGGGCAAATGCCCCATTAGGTATCAGGCACAATAGTACCAAAATACCTAATAGATAAAATTTACTTTTCTTCATCTGATCATTTATATTATTGAATTGTGTTGGTTATTATATTAAGTTTTGTGTTGGTGTCGTTTTCGTTGCAAATATACTCACAAAACAGTAAACCTCCACAATTTACGCGTATTATCTTTCTTCCCTTTTGTATTTCCGATACATTCTGGATAAGAACGGATACATCTCAGAACGTGAAAAGTTAAAAAAACTAGCATTCCTTCAAATAATACGATTGAAAAAGCGAAGAAATCACTTTTTTTACTACTTTTGTGAAATAAACCCTACACAAAATGAAGATACAGCATATCATCATGACAATTGGGATGGTAATAACACCATTCTTACCATGCGCTGCAACAGACTTTTTTTTCCGGACCATCGATGCAAAAGACGGTCTGGCAGACAATCTGGTGAGGGATATTACACGCGATACCTATGGATATGTATGGTTCTCTACCATCAATGGCCTCAGCCGCTATGACGGCTATCGCCTATTGAACTATATGCCCTTGCAATTAGGAGGAAGTGCCAACGACATTTCCGCTGTGAGAGAAACGGCAGACACAACCCTTTGGATGATTTCAGTACGCGACATGTACACCTACAACCGCATGAAAAATACATGGCAGAAAGATGGGGCGACACGACTCGCAAAACTGGGTATAGAAGGAACTATAACACTCTTCTATGTGGATGACAGGCATAATCTCTGGGTCGTTACAGAGACGGGACTATACCATTATGACTATTCACAACGTAAACTTTACCATTTCTCCAATTATAGCAGATCGGCCATTGGCCACATTGTCTCGAAAAACGGCACAACTCTTGTGGTCACTACAGATTATAAAATATATGAGGTAGCCCTAAAGGAAAAGCGCCTGAACTTGATCTCACAGGCACCCCTTGAGACTTACAATCGCGACAGCAAGGTTTATCTCGACAACCACTTGAACCTATGGGTGTTTAATTCACATTCACAGGCAGGTTCGCAGTGGCAAATGTCACTCAAAACCCGACTGTGGCGCCAACTAACGGAATTGCAACAAATGGGAAATGCCCATGTCAACGCCATCACAGAAGATAACGACGGCCATCTATGGATAGGTACAGGTAATGCTGATATACATATCTTCTCCTATCAAGATGATAGGCTGGAAAGGGCTATGGGCACGAAGGCATTCCTCCCTCACAGCAGTCATATCTCCTGCTTCTATCTTGATGACAATAATACTATGTGGGTGGGATCAGCCAAACTGGGCGTTGCCTTTACAGATATGAACAGCCCAAGATTCAACCATATTTCCACAGGTGATTACGAAGACGTCAGCTCGCTCCTTCAGGATGGAAATGGAAATCTTTGGATTGGTTTTGACGGGGGTGGCGTAATGATGAAAACGCCAACAGGAATTGTCACCCATTATTCGGCTTCGGAAAACCAGTTGCCTTCAAATCTTGTTACATCTCTGGCGATACACCGGGATGGCAGCATCCTGGTTGGTACCTATGGCGATGGCATTGCAAAATTTAACGGGAACCATTTCACACCATTTCTTCCCGACGACAATCACCCGACCTCTGGCAGCTCGCAAGACGAGAACCTGAAGTACGTGAAGGCCATGACAAGCGATTCCCATGGATGCTTATGGATTGCCACCGTCGATAAAGGTATCGTTAGGATTACGCCCGACGGGAATCTCGTCAATTATACCTCAGAGAACTCCTCCCTTTTGTCAAATGGTATTCTCTGCCTTGCTTATGATCATGTCAACGACATATTATATATAGGTACATCTGTAGGCGTTTCTGTCTTTGACTGTACGAAAGGAGCTTTTGTTCAGATGGAAAAGATGGATGAGCTGAAGGGATCTTATATCTCCTCATTGCTGGTCTGCAGTCGTAACTCAATATGGATTGGCAGCCGGAACGGATTATGGGTGTACTGTTCCAAGAATGATGCCATGAGTCACCTGACCACAGAACAGGGTCTGTCGCACAATGTGATCAGGGCCTTGGCAAAAGCCACAGGAAGTAAGATGAAGACGGGAAACGACGGTGCCGATTGCATGTGGGCCAGCACAGACAATGGTCTGACCTGCATCACCCCCGACCTGGAGTGCTTCCCTTTCCTCGACGCTGACGGACTCCATGATATCGTGTTCTCCAACAATGCCGCGCTGACCACGACGGACGGTGCCGCTCTGCTTGGCAGTTTCACCGGCTATGTGAGCATCCTGCCGGAGATTATCGTATCCCGCTTCCCCAGGCTGCATGTGGAGTTTACTGACTTCAGAATCAACGGTGTAACGAACGACCAGTTCGCGATGGACCACACCATGCAGCATGATGACCGTCTGGGCATATCCGTATCGGCAATGGTTCCTGCACTGACCGACAAAATTAGATATTTCTACCGTTTTAAGGGTGAGAAAAGATGGCTGAGAGTACCCGGTAATATGCTCTATTTCGTGGGCTTGCAACCCGGTACGCATATCTTGCAGATAAGGGCGGAACTTCCCGGTATGACCAAGAACGTGGAGGAGGGAGATGAGTGGGATATACGCGGCATCTCGGAGCTGACAATCAAGGTAAAGCCGTCACCCTGGCTCTCCACCCCAGCCCTCTTGTTGTATCTGCTGCTGGCGGCGGTCGTGGCCTGGCTTCTCTACATTACCATGCGACGAAGACAGAAACGCGAACTGGCCATCAAGCAGTTGGAGATGAATCTGGAGAAATACAAGGTGGAAGAAGAGAAGATCAGGTTCTTTACCAATATCAGTCATGACTTGAAGACGCCTCTGACACTCGTCGTCGCCCCGTTGGAGAAGATCCGTCAGAACAACCTGCCCCACTCCGTACGCACAGAACTTGACGTGGCGTGGCGGAATGCGCGACAGTTGTATGACCTGATTCTACAGCTGCTGGATTTCCGTAAACTGGATGTGGGTATGGAGAAACTGAATCTGAGACATGGTGACATCGTGACCTTTGTAAAGCAGGCCATACAGGGGTTTGCCTATTATGCCACCCGCAAGCAGGTGGGGTTGCAGATGCAGCTGCCCCCGGCTCCCGTTATGATAAATTTTGACGAAAACAAGATCCGGCGTATCATCACCAATCTGCTGTCGAACGCCTACAAATACAATACGGATAACGGTACGGTAACTGTATCACTCGACATCAGCCAGACGGAAGGTGCCAGAAGACTGGAGCTCAGTGTGGCAGATACCGGCATCGGCATCAAGGACAAACACCGTATCTTCGACCGTTTCATACAAGAAAGCCACGGACAGGAGCAGGAGGGCAGCGGCATCGGATTGCACATCGTGAAACAATATGTCAGTATGATGGGAGGGCATATCGCCGTGACCGACAATAAGCCAAGAGGCACTGTCTTCAAAGTGACGCTGCCTATTGATGAGTCGACGTATGAGAACGTGGAAGAACTGACACCAGACAGCGACCCGCTGGTTGATGAGTTTATCACCGACCATGGTGTACAGGAGAAGCCCACAATCCTGGTGGTCGACGATAACACGGACGCCAGACTGTTTCTGCAGCGCAGCCTTGATGACGAATATCATGTGCTTGTGGCAGCAAATGGCAAGGAAGCGCTCCAGATTCTGGCCAAGAGGGATCATGTGAGTATCATTGTCAGTGACGTAATGATGCCTGAGATGGACGGCATCGAACTCTTCCGTGAGATCAAAGGCAACATCAACTACTCTCATATCCCCGTGATCCTGCTGACTGCCAAAAGCAGTGAAGAGAATATCGTGGAGGGCCTTGAAGAGGGTGTGGCCGACTATATCACGAAGCCGTTCAGCTTGGCAGTGCTGCGACTGCGGATACGCAAGGTGATAGAATGGTCGCAGAATGTATACAATATCGTGGCTACCGGCATAGAGATCAAACCTAGTGAGATTACCGTCAGTTCGCTGGATGAGGAGCTCATCAGCCATGTCATTGCGAATATCGAGGCGAACATGCAGGATGTGAACTACTCCGTGGTACAACTCAGCAGCGATGTAGGCATGACGCGCGGACATCTTTATAAGAAACTAATGGCCATCACGGGCAAGTCGCCACTGGAGTTTATCAGGATTATCAAGCTGAAGCGCGGTAAGAGCCTGCTGGACCAGGGCAGGACCAACATCTCGGAAGTTGCCGACATGGTAGGACTCTCGGCAAAGCAGTTTGCCCATTATTTCAAACTTATGTATGATAATACACCATCGGAATATCTGAAAAAACATCATCACTAAAACGATTAAGAATATGAAGAAATTACTGTTTTTACTATTCACGGTTCACAGTTCACTTTTCACATCTCCGGCGCTGGCACAGACCATCAAATCGTCTCTTCTGCGTCACGAGAAACAGATTGACGCCATCATTCAGGACATGACACTTGAAGAGAAGATTGCTATGCTTCATGGCAAGAACATGTTCTCCTCTGAGGGCGTTCCCCGTCTGGGCATTGCAGATGTGGAATATGCCGACGGTCCCTTTGGCATCCGTGAAGAGATGGAGCCTCATTCCTGGAACTCAATCCATCTGACAACCGACTCCGCCACCTTCTTTCCTACAGGCTCGGCCTTAGCTGCCACATGGAGTACGGAGTGGGCCTACGCCTATGGAAAGGGCATGAGCCATGAGGCCCGACTGCGTGGTAAGGACATGATCCTGGGTCCCGCTATTAATATCCAACGTATTCCTACGGGCGGACGTACCTACGAATACCTGAGCGAAGACCCTCTGCTCAGCGGTGTCCTCGCCGTGTATTATACCCGCGGCGCACAGGATGACGGTACTGCCGTCTGTCTGAAGCACTATGCCCTCAACAACCAGGAAGACTATCGTGGTTTTGTAGATGTGCGAATCTCCGACCGTGCCATGCATGAGATCTACCTTCGTCCCTTCGAAATGGCGGTCCGCGATGCCGATGCCTGGGGTGTAATGGCAGCCTACAACAAGGTGAATGGTCGTTGGTGTTCTGAGAACAAGCCTCTGCTCACCACCATTCTTCGCGAGCAATGGGGCTTCCCGGGCATGGTCATCAGCGACTGGGGTGGCGTCCATTCCACCGTCGATGCTGTCACGTCGGGCATGAATGTCGAGATGCCTGGCAGCCGGTTCATGGGACAGGCGCTTCTCGACTCCGTGAAAGCAGGTAAGGTGAGTGAAGATGTCATCAACCAACGTGTAAGGGAGATTCTCAGAGTGAGACTGACGGTTAAACCCATCGCCAAGGAAGAGGCCAACCGCCAGCCCGTCGGCAATGACGAAGAGATGAACATCGCCCTCGAAGTAGCCCGCCGTTCCATCGTTCTGCTGAAAAACGACAAACAACAATTGCTCCCCATAGATACCCGTCGTGTACGAACCATCGCCGTGATAGGTGAGAATGCCATTAAAACAATGGCTTTGGGCGGTGTGGGAGCCGGTGTGAAGACCCGCAAAGAGATCACGCCATATAAAGGCCTGCAGGATATTCTCGGTAGCAGCGTAAAACTCACTTATGCAAAGGGCTATAAGAGCTACGCAAGACAATGGGGAAGCCCAGCACAGGATCCCGTTCAGGCGGCTGATCCCGAACTGTTGGAAGAAGCTGTAAAAGTGGCCAAGTCAGCAGACCTCGTGCTTTTCTTTGCCGGTGATAACCGTGAAGTAGAGACGGAAGGTAGCGACCGTAAGTCGATTACCCTGCCCTCAGGACAGGACGAATTGGCAGAAGCTTTGGCCAAAGCCAATAAGAAATTGATTACCGTGATTGTTTCTGGCGGTCCTGTCGACGTGAGCACAGTCAGCAAGCTGTCTGGTGCTTTAGTCGCTTCTTGGTTTAATGGTTCCATGGGAGGTCAGGCACTTGCAGAGGTGCTGACGGGCAAAATCTCTCCCTCTGGCAAACTGCCCATGACCTGGCCCCAGAAACTGGAAGATGTGCCCGCCTATGCCACTGGCACTTATCCTCAGACCTTAGAGAACAATAACCAGGGGGACATCTTCGTCGATCTGACCCGAAACCGCAGTAACGACCGTCGTCAGGAGCTCATCGCCAACTATGCGGAGGAAGACCTCGTGGGCTATCGCTGGTACGACCAAAAGAAAGTGGCTGTTGCCTATCCCTTCGGATATGGTCTTTCCTATGCCAAGTTCCAATACAGCGACTTGCAGGTGAAGACTGTCGGAGAAGACATCGAAGTCAGTTTCATGCTCACCAACCGCTCTGCTATCGATGCCGAGGAGGTGGCACAGGTATACGTCTCACGCATCAAATCGGCCATCAGCCGACCCGTCAAGGAACTGAAGGGCTTCCATCGCGTGGCGCTCAAAGGCGGCGAACGTCAGCACGTCACCATCACCCTGCGTCATGCCGATCTCTGTCACTGGGACGAGGCCGCACAAGACTGGAAACTGGAGCCTGGGAAAATAAAAATTCAGGTTGGCGGATCATCCACCAACCTGCCCTTGAAAGCTGAAGTTCGAATTGATAAATGAGAAATGAGAGATATGATTACTCTGTACGCACTAATGGTAATCATATCTCTCATTTTTCATCTCTCATCTCTCACCTTTCACAAGTCTCACTTCGTAGATCTCTCCAATCTGCTTGCGCGGCTTGGCTACGAACTTCACACGGACCTGCTTCTTGCCTTTGAGGAGTTCCTCGGGCACGGGGTAGGTTTCGTACTTGAATTCTGAGACGCGGTACTTACCCGTGTTGTTGACTTCCTTGACCAATACATCGTCGACGAGGATGTCAAACTCGTGACTCTTCCACTCGCCCACGCCCCAATACTTCAGCCGCAAGCTGAGGTCGGTCTGTCCGCCTGTCTGCATCAGATAGCTGAAGTAATGGCCATTGCTGGCATCACGGAAGAATACATCGTTGGTATTACCCACCTGCGAACGGTCGGTCTCCATGAAATGATCAGCCTCTGGCTGCTGCTCACCTGGCTGTACCTTGTCGACGGTGCGCGCCTCAAGCGCCTGACGCTCCTGCTCCTGCTTGGCCAGATTATCGAGATAGCTCTTGTAACTATCCTCAGAGAGGGCGAGCCAGTACATCATGTAGCGGGCATCGTGAACCTCGAAGAAAGGCTGGAGCTCACTGCGGATGGCGTTCTCCATCTTGGTGCTGAGGGTGAAGTGCAGCGGCTTACCGGCAACGGGCTGCAACTGATTGGCAATCTCTTCCAGATTGTTGTTAACGAGGATGGGAGCCTCGTTGATGGGCAGCTTCTTACCGCCGGCGTACTGGCCGAAGCGGCTGTCGTCGGCAATGAGGTGTGCCAGATCCTCCGTCCCCGTCTTTGCAGCAAGCATAATCGGACCGTGCATCATGGCAATATACTGCGGCTCATTGGGCAGATACTTGATGCTGTTGTGCATCGGGAAGCTAATGTCTACGACGTCGCCCTTCTTCCACTGACGGCTGATGGCGACATACGATGACGGACCCGTAACGATGCTCACAGGCTGGCCGTTCACCTTCACCTCGAACTGTCCGGGCTTTACCCAGCCGGGATAACGCACCTGAAGCGTGAACTGGCCCTTACCCTGGGTAATGGTAATACGGCTGGTCTCAGCATAGGGGAAGTTCGTCTCCTGACGAATCTGAATACTCTGATTATTCTGAGTATTCGGATTTCTCCAGTTGAGCTCAGAAGCCACGAAGAGGTTCACAAAGAGATTATTGCCCTTCTTGGTGTAGATAAACTGGCCGTACTTGCCGTGATTCTCCATTCCCGTTCCCACACAGCACCACATGGCCTCGTTGGGAGCCGAGTAGTTGCGATAGTGACGCGGGCGGGCGGGAGTGAAGTACACGTAGCCGCCATGCTCAGGATGCTGTGAGGAGAGGATGTGGTTGAAGGTGGCCAACTCATAATAGTCGGCAAAGCGGGCCTCTGGATTGCGACGGTGCAGTTCCTCCGTCAGCTTCAACATATTATTGGTGTTACAGGTCTCCGGACCATCGATATCATTGATAAAGTCCATGCAGGCCTCCTTGCTGGGGAAATGCTCACGACGGCTGTTACCGCCGAAGGCCAACGAACGTTCGCCCGTAACGATGTCCCAGAAATAGATACTGGCATTGTGATAAGTCTCATCGCCTGAGAGTTCAGCTATACGCTCAAAGCCCACCACCTTCGGCACCTGCGTATTGGCGTGCATGTTGTCGAGGCAGTCCTGCCGCTGCGACAGTGGATTCAGCAACCGGCGATGCGAGAACCTTTTAGCTACGTCGAGGTATTTCTTGTCGCCCGTGATGGCGTAGGCATCTGCCAGCACCTCGTTCATGCCGCCATGCTCTGTATGAAGCGTGCGCTCCATCTGCTCGTCGGAGAGTCCGGCCGTCAGGCCGATGGCCCAGTCGCAGAAACCTAAGAACAGCTGCTTGGCCTGTTCGTTTCCGCAATACACCCAGGCATCGCGCAGGCCGGCGTACATCTTATGAATATTATAATAAGGCACCCACGCGCCACTATAGGCACCGAAGTCGCCCTTCTTATAGGCTGACCAGATACGGTCACTGCCGGGAACGCCGCCCACGTAGCCCTTGCCCCACTCGGGGTGGTTCTTGGCGTTGGCATCGGCACAAGCCTGAAGCTCGCTGATGAAATATTCCATCCGCTCCTTGCAGGCCTTGTCGCCCATCGCGGCATTGATGGCCATCGCCGTGAGATAATGGCCTCCCACATGACCATCAAGACCATCCCAATTGGGATAGGATTTTGCCTTCGGGGTCAGACCGGCCTCCTTGAGATAGGGAGCCAGCAGACGGTCGCAGTCGTACTGCAACAGCGTCTTGATGTTCAGGTCGCGGGCCTTCTTCAACGGACCGTCGAGCAAAGTGACATCACCAAGTGAAAACTCATCGGCATAGAGCCGATCCTGTGCCTGAATGCTGCCTGTTGCAAGGAGCATCGCACCAAAGAGATAAAGTCGAATTCGTTTCATCTATAAACTATAAACTGTAAACTATAAACTATTTCTGTTGCAAAGTTATAAAAAAGTTCATAATTCATAGTTCATAGTTCATAGTTTTTTCGTAATTTTGCCACCAGTAATCAAAAACAAAACATTATGAAACGAATCACCGCTATCCTATGCCTTTTTGCACTCTGTGCAAGCACTGTTTTTGCCCAAAGCGGCTACCCACAGGGGACGGAAATTAATAGTCGTGACCTTCGCGGCAAAGTGGTCTATCAAAACGATGATGTGGTTTTCCGCCAGCTCGATGAGCATACATGGATAGGGAACGGACACCTGGTCTATAATGAGTCGCTCTACCTCGTTGAGGGTAACGACCGCGCAATCCTAATTGATGCAGGAACACGCATCCCTGGACTGGACAAAATCGTGGCAAAGATCACTTCCAAGCCTGTCACCATGATGCTGACCCATGCCCACGGCGACCATGCGGGCGGGGTGGGGCCATTCCCCGAGGTCTATCTGAATGCAGGCGACATGCCTCTCGTCTCGGGCAACATGCGTAGCTACAAGGGACAGATCAAGTATCTCTTCGACGGCGAAGTGATTGACCTTGGCGGCCGCGAGATTGAGGTCATCTTCACGCCCGGCCACACCTCCGGCAGCGCCACGTTCTTCGACAAGGCCCGGCATTACGGCTTCAGCGGCGATGCCTTCGGCTCAACCAATCTATTAGTGTTTACCAACCTTTCCACCGAGATGTACACTGCCGAGCGGATTGAGCGCTATATGAAGAAGAACGACATCCGTTTCCTATTCCCCGGCCATTACAGCGGTGACAACCTGGAGACGCTCCAGCGCATCATCGACATCAAGAACATCTGCCGCGAGATACTCGACGGCGAGCGCAAGCCGACCGCCAGCAACGGCAACAACGGCGGCATGGACATGATGGCCGACGACAAAGGCGTCCGCATCAACTTCAGCAGCCTTTCAGGAATGAAATAATTACATTGTTTACAAATTCGCAGCCTGGTCGAGATCCTTGGCGAGGCGGGCGATGGCGGCGGCGCTCTCGGCGATGCGGCCCGTGATGTCTTCGACTTCCTCGGCGGGCAGGTCGGGCAGGCTGGCTGTGAGCACCTGCGTGAAGCCGCCGATGATGTTCAGCGGCGTGCGTATCTCGTGATACATCTTCTGGATGAAGGCCGCCTTCTCGCGGTTAGTGTCGAGCTGAAGCT
>JAEEGG010001507.1_pt1 | contig 63033 bp, 53 predicted proteins | sample 9134161 | NCBI WGS metagenome assembly JAEEGG01 (sample SAMN16246543, study PRJNA631951) | gut metagenome | biome: gut microbiome; feature: rumen; material: CR-attached | host: Bos | place: Iran: Karaj | collected 2018-10
TGGGGCAGACCACGGCCTTCAACAAGGCGACGGTCAAGCCGTCGGTGGTGGTCTTGGGCGACAACGGCGCCTTGAACGAGGACCGCTACATCCACGGCAACTTCGGCAACGGCTTCTGGACCTTCCTTGGCGGCCACGACCCCGAGGACTACCAGCACATCGTTGGCGACCCGCCCACCGAGCTCGACATGCACCCCAATTCACCGGGTTACCGCCTCATTTTGAACAATATTTTGTTCCCCGCAGCAAAGAAAAAAGAACAGAAAACCTGAAAATGTTTATATTTGCCGCTTTAAAAACAGAAAAGTAAAACGCTAAAATCATAGACTATGAGAAGAAATCTACTCGTCATCCTTGCCTTGTTGCTGGGCATCACCACACTTCAAGCCAAGCCCGTCGATGTGGCCAAGGCCCAACGGCTGGGACTGAACTTCGTCCAACATAAGGCCATGTTTGCCAAGAACGATGTGCAAAACATCGACTTGGCCTACACCTTCCGCACCGAAAGCGGCATGGCAGGCGCCTATGCCTTCAATTTCGACGGTGGTTTCGTCATCGTCGCTGCCAACGACTTGTCGTCGCCCATCCTCGGCTATTCCGACCAAGGCCATTTCGATTATGATACAGCTCCCGACGGCCTGCTCTTCATGATGAGTGAGCACATGAGAGGCATCGAGACCCTTGTGGCGCAGAAGCATGCTGCAACGAGCGCTGTCCTTGCCCGCTGGAAGAACCTCGAAGAGCATGGCGTGATGCATCTCGACAGAGGCGCTCCCGTTGTGGATTTCTTGGTGAAGCTGAGATGGAACCAAGACAACCCATACAATATGTATGCCCCTGGCGGCTGCCCCACGGGATGCGTCGCCACCGCCATGGCGCAAATCATGAAGTATTGGGAGTGGCCTGCTCAGGGAACGGGCGAACACAGTTATTACGCTCCTGGCTACGGACAGCAATATGCCAACTTTGGCGAGACCACCTATGATTGGGCCAATATGATTGAGTCATATAGTAGCGGTTCACCTACGCCCGAACAGAAAGAGGCTGTGGCCGTGCTGATGTACCATTGTGGCGTGTCTGTCGACATGGCTTACGAGCCGGATGGCAGTGGTGCCTATTCTGTGGATGTCCCTGCAGCCATCAACAACTATTTTTCTTATTCCGACCACGCCACCCATATCACCAAGGGCGGCAACTATGACGAATGGATTGCCCTGCTGAAGTCGAATATCAACCAGCGCATCCCGATTTATTACTCTGGACAGAGTTCGCAAGGCGGTCATGCCTTCGTTTGCGACGGCTATGATGTTGACGACCTGTTCTATTTCAACTGGGGTTGGGGTGGATCAAGCAACGGCTTCTTCCTCATCGACGGCGAGAACTTCGAATACTCGGGCAGCCAAGCCATTGTCTACGACTTCGTCCCAGATTACATCTACAATACGATGCCCGCTGCGCCTACCAATTTAAGCGTGAGTGTCGATAGCGATGTGAGCCTTACGGGACACCTCACATGGACCAACCCTTCGACGACGGAAAACGGCGATGCCTTGACTTCCATCGACAAAGTCATCGTCACCCGCAAGGGTTTCATCGTTGCCGAACTGGAAGGTGGACAACCTGGCCAAACTATGACTTACGATGACGTAGTGCCTTTCTTCGACCAATACGACTACGCTGTCATGGCCGTCAATGGAGGCAGCTATGGCCGTTTGGCCCACACCAAAGGCGTCTTCGGCCCTTATTGCGAGTGGACCGTTATCATGACCTCTTCCGATTTCCATGGTTGGAACGGTGGCGGCATCACCGTGCAGAATGCAGCCGGTTCCTACATCGACTTCCTGACTACCACGCAAGCCACGGCCTCGATGCAGCGCTTCCAGATGCCCTTGGGCAACAGCAACCTCTATTGGACTGAGCCCACTTCCACCATCTCTAACCTCTCTTTCAAAGTGAAGGACGCCAACAACCAAGTGGTTTATGAATACGCTGGCTCTTCCACTGGGTTGGAAGCGGGCATACTCCGTACGCTCAACAACGGTTGTGGCAACGAAAACGTCTGCGATTCACCGTACAACTTGAAGGCCAGTGTTGACCCCGACAATGACCGCAACATCCTTCTTGCTTGGGATTCAGACCATACGCCTGAGTTTGGTTACTGCATCTATCGCGATGGTTTCCTGTTCAACATGTCTCACGAACTCCAGTATCTCGATGAAAACACGGAGATTGGCGGCCATTGCTACTATATCACCGCCCTTTGCAATGGAGGCGAGACGGCCTTCTCCAATGAGTATTGCGTCACCTCTGGCACGGGTTGCGAGCCGCCCCTCGATTTGCGTTTCACTTATACCGCTAACAATAAGGTACAATTGAATTGGACTGCGCCAGACAACGAAAACGTGACTGGCTATTACGTTTATCGCAAGACGGAAGACACGCCTTACAGGCGCATCAAGCAGTCGACAAGTCCTATGGTGAAGGACAATTCTGTCGAGGAAGGCGTGGTCTATCAATATGCAGTTTCGGCATATTACAGGAATATTGATTGTACCACGGCTTATGCCAACGACATGTTCGATGAAAACAAGTTTTACGTTGAGGTGGACTGGAGCAATGCTCCAAGAGACCTGCAGGCCACATTTAACGAGGAGGACACCCTGGTTAACCTAAGTTGGAAAGCCGCTTACCATGCGACTTTGTACAACGTGATGCGCAATGGAGTGAAAATCGGTGAGGCGACAAGGAATGAATTTGCCGATGGGGAACTCGAGTTTGGCGAAACATATTGCTATACGGTTGTGGCTATAGGAGAGGACTTTGAAACTTCGACCGATGAGGTCTGCGTTACCATGCCTGATCTACCCGAACCCCCAGTATTGCCTTGCAACGCTCCGAACCGTCTGCGCCGCGAAGGTCCGATGAACGTGGCCCATATTGCATGGGACGCTCCTGAAGAACGCACTCCCGACAGTTATACGGTTGTGATTGTCAACAATATCACCAATGAAACCACTGAAGTTACCGGTGTCGCCGAATTGTTTTATGAGGAGAGCATCACTGTGGAGGAAATGGACAAGTCTTACAAGGTGAAGGCCGTCTATGAGGAGTGTGAATCAGAATTCGCTCTGACTGATGGTGGCGATGACTTTGTGAATGTCAACAACTTGTCGGTCATTGAAGGCGTAATCAACGCAATCTTCTATCCCAATCCCACTTCGGGACAACTGAGCATCGAAGCAGAGGAGATGACAGAGGTCGTCGTGTACGACCTTGTCGGTCAATGTGTGCTGAGACAATTGGTTGACAACGACCATGTTGTCATCGAAATGAACGATTTGCAAAACGGCATCTATTTGGTTAAGGTAATGACCCGCAATGGTGCTGTCATGCAACGTGTGGTTAAAATGTAAATAACAATCATAAATTAATTGACAATGAAAAAAGTATTATTCTTGATGATGTCAGTGGCTCTTTTCGCGAGCCAACTCGTCGCTTCGCCTGTTGACGTGGAACAAGCCCGTCATTTGGGCATGAAGTATGTGCAGAACCATGCTTCCAGACAAGTATCCGAACTAAGTCTTGCCTATACTGAAATGACAGAGAGTGGAACCAATGCCCTCTATGTCTTCAATTTTGATGGCGGTTACATCATTGTCGCCGCTGACGATGTGGCACTACCTATCTTGGCCTATGGTGAAGAAGGCAACTTCGATGCCACGCAGATCTCAGAAGGTTTGGCGTATTATCTGCGCCATTATGCCCGCCAGATTGGTTATGCTGTTGAAAACAACCTCCAACCCGAGGCAGAAGTCCTGGCCCAATGGGAAAGCATTGCCAGAACGGGTTCCGAGGGGAGCAACACTCGTGGCACTCGCGATGTCACCCCTTTGATTTCCACCAACTGGAACCAAGACAACCCTTATAACCTTTATTGTCCTACTGGACATGGCGGTCCTGGCGGACATGCCTATGCAGGATGTGTGGCTACGGCCATGTCGATGGTGATGAAGAGATGGAACTGGCCCGACCATGGCGAAAGTTCGTATAGCTATACGCCTGATGGCTATCCTACCCAAACGGTCAATTTTGAGAATACCTACTATGAATGGAACAACATGCCCAATTCATGCAACAATTCCAATTACCAGGCTGTAGCCACCTTGATGTACCATTGTGGTGTGGCTGTCGACATGCAATATGGAAGCCAAGGCTCGGGCGCTTATTCTCAGGATGTTCCGGAGGCCATTTCCAAGTATTTCCGCTATACCAGCCATGCTAATCGTCTTGAACGCGATTTGTATACCAAGTATGACTGGGAAGAGATGCTCATTGCGAATTTGGAGGAAGGTTTCCCGCTGTACTATTCAGGCAGCGACACTGACGGCGGTCACGCTTTTGTGTGCTGCGGCTATCGCGAAAGCGACCGCAAGTTCTACTTCAATTGGGGCTGGAGTGGGTTCAACAACAACTACTTTGCCATTGACGCATTGAATACGTACTCGGGTTACTTTAACTCCAATCAGGCGGCCATCTTCGACTTTATCCCTGCATATATCTACGATGCTCTGCTTCCTGCTCCCGATGCGCTGCAGGTGACTTCAGAAAACGCCAACTCTAAGAGAGGTATTGTCAGTTGGGTCAACCCGACGACATCGTTGGGAGGCATGGCTTTGGAAAACATCGAAGAGGTACAGGTGTTGCGCAACGGTCAGTTGATCTATTCGGGTACCAACTTGACACCTGGAGAGACGGTGCGAATCGAAGATGAGGTGCCTAATTATGACTGCTATGCCTATCGCGTGTATTTCATGTCAAATGGCGCCAAAGGCCGTTCCGCCGTGACCAGATACCAGTATGGTCCCACATGCACTTGGAAAGTCGTTGGCCAAACTTCCAACTTCCAAGGTTGGAATGGCGGAAAGATCCAAGTGAAGAACAGTTTTGGCTCGCTTATGCAGGAGATTACCATGACAAGTTCGACTCCTATCAGCCAACAAATCGCTATGCCTGTGGGTAACGTTACCTTCACTTGGGTGGCTCCCAATTCTGCGGTTAATAACATAACCATCAACATCAAGAATTCGTCGAACGCTTCTGTGTATTCTTTCACGGGCAACTCCAACCAGATTCCTGCCACGCTTTACACAGGCAACAACGATTGTGCAGGCTGTGAGCCTCCCACTAACCTCACCGGTGAGTACCAATGGACCAACGAAGGTTTTGGCACTTTGCTTGCGTGGGACTATGACCAAGAGCCCCAGTCATTTAAGGTATATCGCAGCGATGACGGCATCAACTACCAGGTGGTTGCTACTGTCGACAAGACGCTGCGTGAGTATTTCGACATCACAGGCGAAGCTGGCACCTATTACTATAAAGTGACTGCCTTCCGCAGCTACTGCGAGTCGACTCCCGCTTGGGCTGGTGACGGCAATGACTACGTTTACATCGAAGTGACCTCAGTGAGCGAGAATGGCGAGGACGGTCTTAGTCTTTATCCCAATCCTGCCAACACTCTGATGAGTGTTGAGGCCGAAGGTCTGCAGCAAGTGACCATCCATAATGTGATGGGGCAAGTCGTGATGCGTCAGCAGTGCAGTGAAGATGGTATAGTTCTTAATACCTCCGACCTTCCTTCAGGCGTCTACACCATCAGTGTAAAGACAGCACAAGGCACCATGACGAAACGCTTCTCTGTCATCCATTGATGGCCTTAGAATCATTGAAAATCAAAAGGAAACACGCTCGTGTTTCCTTTTTTTTATATATTTGCGGCTTAATTTGACATTTTCAAGACGATGAAAAAACACATCTTATCTTTATTGGCATTAGTCCTTGCAAGCGTTTCCATGCAGGCCAATCCGGTAGGCCAAGAAACAGCAAGGCGCTTGGTTCAATCCTTTGTGTCATCCAATTTCGACTTTACTCGACAGAGTACTGACTTGAGGTTAGTCTACTCTGCTTTCTCTGATAGGGGAGAGGCGTGCTATTATGTCTTCAATGTGGGCGAGACAGGTTTTGTCATTCTCGCGGGCGACAACCATTACCGTCCAGTCATTGGCTATTCTGACGAAGGCACATTCGACCCCAACGACATGTCACCTGCTTTGGCCGACTATCTTGAAGGCGTTCGCCAAGGCGTGATGGAGGTTGCTGCTGAACCGACAGCCCGCCTTGATGTTGTCGCCGATTGGGATATGCTCGAAAAGACGGGTCGTATGGTGTCGCGCCATGGAGGTAGGGCAGACGAGTACCTTGTGGAGACCAAATGGAACCAGAACTATCCTTACAACTACTTCTGCCCTGAAGGGGAAGGAGGCCCTGGAGGACATTGCTATGCGGGCTGCGTGGCCACTGCTGCCGCTCAGTTGATGCGCTATTGGAACCATCCGATACAAGGGCAAGGAAGCCATACCTACTATCCCGAGGACCATCCGGAATACGGTCCGTTGACGGCGAATTTTGGAGAGACTACCTATGACTGGGCCAATATGCCCAATTCCATCTCGGCCAGCTCTCCCATTGAGCAGATTGAGGCCGTGGCGCTGCTTACCTACCATGCTGGAGTCAGTGTGGACATGAACTATCGTCCTTCAAGTAGCGGTGCAGTCACAGGCAAGCTTTGCGAGACAATGCCTGCCTATTTTTTCTATACCAACCAAATGGCCAATCTCTATCGTGAGGAATACACCCATGAGGAATATATGCAACTCATCATCAAAGCCATCGATATGGACTGGCCCATGGTGCATCGCGGTGGCGGCCATGCCTATGTGCTTGACGGATACAACGACAACGACATGGTGCACTTCAACTGGGGTTGGAGCGGCAGCAGCGACGGATGGTTCAACATCGACGAGCATGGTTACGCCGAAGGCGAGAGTGTCATTTACAACTACGTGCCTGCCGAAATCTATGCCGCCACTCCCAATATGCCTACTGACTTGAATGCTGTTCCCGCCAACGACGGTTCTCTCTCGGTTTCCCTTACTTGGAAAAACCCAGTGATAACATTGACCAACCAAAACTTGAGCGTTATCGACCAAATTGTGGTGGAACGCAACGGTCAGGTGGTCTATACGGAAGACAACCCGACCCCAGGCGTAGAGATGAGCATCATTGATGAGACCGTCCCATATTACGATGTTTTCGATTATACGGTTTATGCTATAGTTAACGGTCAGCGCGGCGCTTCGGCGGTGATTGAGAAAGTGCTGGTCAGTCCCACTTGCAATTGGAAGATCATCATGCAGTCGTCGGCCTTCCAGGGGTGGAACGGAGGCTATGTCAGCCTTTACAGTGTAACGGGGAAAGAAATCTGCCGCTTAACTACCACGAATTCTTCGCCCCAAAGTGTCGAATTTGCTGTTCCTGTAGGTCATGCCAGTTTTGGCTGGACAAGACCTCGTAACAACGTGAACAATGTCACTATCATCATCAAGGACTCGGAGAACAACACCATGTATACCTATCAAGGCAATACCTCTGGATTGACAGAAGGCATTATGTTAGAGGTCAATAATGGATGCGGTAGTGAGGTGAACGCACAGGCGCCATACGATTTAAGGGCTGAAGTGGAGGAGGGGGTCGCAACCCTGACTTGGGAAATGTCAGGCGATGAGCCTGAGTATGGCTATCTCGTGTACCGTGATGATCAACTTATTGGCATGGTCAGAGACAGCGAGTCGCGCAGATATGTGGATGAAGATCTTGCGACAGGCCATTGTTACACTGTCACAGCCTTGTGCCTTGGTGGGGAGACAGAACACTCCAACGAAACCTGCGCCTCGTCTGGGGATTGCATGGGCGCCTCCAACTTTGACTACGAATATGTTGGCGATACCTATAAAATAAAGCTTAAGTGGGACAAGCCAGAGGCGAGCGATGGCCTTTCGGGTTACTATCTTTACAGAAAATTTGGCGAAGATGGCACTTATGCGAAAATTAAGCAGTTTGGTGCCGCAGCAGTCCACTACACCGACAACACGGCCACCGAGCAGGGTGATTATTATTACCGCCTCTATGCCTATTACGGCGGCATTGACTGCACTTCTGCGCCGGCTTCTATCAAAGATGATCCTACAAAGTTCTACCTTAAGGTGTATCATTCGCCTACAGATGTGGTTGAAAACGAAGGCCTTGAACTTAAGTTGTATCCTAATCCTGCGCAACAAAGTTTGAGCATTGAGGCAGATGGCATTATTTGCATCGAAGCATTCGACTTGCTCGGACAATCGGTGTTTATGCAAGAGACCGATTCCAATAGTGCTGTCGTCAATGTTTCGGATTGGAGAGAAGGCCTCTATTTTGTGAAGGTCCAGACCCGTAGCGGATGGCACATCCGCCCTGTCTCTGTAGTCCATTAATGGAGTATTTTTCAACAAAGTGTACAAAAGAAGCACGGGTTTCTTGGAATTTGTATATATTTGCACCCTTAAACACTAAACAGAATCTAATCTTAATCTCAACAAAAATGAAGAAGTATTTAATGAGTTTACTCGCTATGGTTCTCGGCATCGGGATGGCGTTTGCCAATCCGGTCAGCGTGAGCCAAGCCAAGTATGTTGGACAACAGTTTGTCCAAACCAACTTCGAACAGGCGCGCCAGAGCCAAGACCTCACCTTGGTTTACACAGGCACCTCCAATCGCGGTGTGGTTTGTTTCTATGTTTTCAACGTCGGTGACCATGGCTTTGTGATGGTCTCGGCTGACGACTATTATCGTCCTATTGTCGGTTACTCTGATAGTCAAAGTTTCGATGCTGAAAACATTAACCCCGAGTTTGGTTATATGCTCAATGAGTTGATTGCCGGACGTACTGGAAGACTCACTGGCGATGCTGCTCCACAAGTTGCTGCCGAATGGCAGAGTGTGATGAACTCGGGTTCGTTGATCTCGCGCAATGGCGGTCGTGAGAAGTTCAATCTTGTGCAGACCCAATGGGATCAGGACTCACCTTACAACTATTACTGCCCTCAAGCCGCTGGTGGTCCTGGCGGTCGCGCCTATGCCGGTTGTGTGGCCACTGCCATGAGTCAGATGATGAAGTATTGGAATCATCCTCTGCAAGGCACGGGTAGCCATACCAACTACAATTCTGGTTTTGGCCCCTTGACGGCCAACTTCGGTGCCACCACTTATGAATGGGACAAGATGCCTCTAAAGTTGAGAAACACTTCTCCTCAAGAGGAAATTGAAGCCGTTGCTTTGCTGATGTATCACTGCGGTATTGCTGTGGACATGCACTATGCTATTGATGGCAGTGGCGCTTATTCGCAGGATGTCCCTTCAAGGATTGTCCAATACTTTAGCTATTCCAACCAATCCGAATTTAGAAGCAGGGATAGCTACACTTATGCCAACTGGGCACAGATGCTTAAGGAGTCGTTCGATATGGGTTGGCCGGTTTATTATTCTGGTCAAGGTCCTGAAGGCGGCCATGCTTTCGTTTGCGATGGCTATGATGACAATGGTTTGTTCCACTATAACTGGGGTTGGAGCGGTTCTGGCGACGGTTACTTTGATTTTGATCAGATCGAATACAACTCGAGCGATGGCGCCATCTTCAACTTCGTTCCTACCGCGGTGTATAACGCCACGGCTCAGGCACCTACCAACTTCACGGTGACCCCCGCTGCCAACAACGAACTGAAGGCCACGCTTTCATGGGTCAATCCTTCCAAGACTATGAACAACTCCAATCTTACAACCATCGACCAGATTGTGGTTTTGCGTGACAACGTAATTATCTATACCGAAAACAATGTCACTCCTGGTGCCACGATGACTGTCACCGACAACAGCGTCCCACGCTTTGACTCTTTCGATTACATGGTGTACGCTATCTGCCAAGATACTCATGGCAAGAATGCCTATAAAGATAACATTGCCTTTGGTCCTACTTGCGGTTGGACAGTGAATATCAGCCAGGCTGCCATGAACGGTTTCCGCGGTGGCATCATCCATGTTTATAACGCCTCTGGCACGGAGTTCGCACAAGTCACAACGACCAGTTCGACAGTCCAATCCATCCCGATTAATGTGCCTCTCGGCCATGTGTCGTTCGGTTGGTCGGCTCAGACTTATGGTGATCCTTTCAACATGAACTTCAACATCAAGGATTCTCAAAATGCTACTGTCTATACTTATACAGGCAGTTCCGCAAACTTGGCCGAAGGCATCTTCTACGAAGCCAACAACAGTTGCGGCCATTCCATTGGAGATGGTGTTCCTTCCAATTTGGTTGCTCTCGTAGACGAAGAGAATCCCAACAACATTAACGTGTCGTGGGACGGCATTCGTGAAGATGGTTATGGCTATACGGTATATCGCGACGGCATCCTTCATCGCCTCATTCCTAACGGCACTTCCTTCGTTGACGAGAATGCTCCTCAAGGCGGTCACTGCTACTATGTTGGTTATTTGTATGATGGTGGTGAAAACGGTTTATATTCCAATGAGTCGTGCGCCACTTCAGGTGCCTGCTATGCGGCCACCAACATTGACATGGAGTATACAGCAGCCAACAAGATTAAAGTGAAGTGGGAACGCCCCAATCCGTCTGATGGCCTCTCTGGTTACTATGTCTACAGAAAGTTCGGTGAAGATGGCACCTATGAAAGAGTGAAACAACTTGGTGCCAATGCTACCAGTTATACTGACAATTCTGCCAATCAGGATGGTGACTATTACTATAAGCTGTATGCCTATTATGGTGATCTCGACTGCACTTCCGCACCTGCTTATTGGATTCATGACCACAATCGTTTCTATCTGCACGCCCCGTATTATACTGACGGCGTTAACGAAGTGGAGGTCAACAATGTAGCAGTGTTCCCCAATCCTACCACAAGTCGCTTCACCATCGAAGCAGAAGGTTTGAACCACGTGGCGGTCTTTAACACAATGGGCCAGAAGGTGTATGAGATGAGCACTCAGGCTGAATCAGTCGACATCGACCTGAATGTTGAGACTGGCATCTACATGGTGCGTGTATCTACCGCCAACGGCGAAGTGACCAAGCGCATCACGGTTATTAGATAAGTCGAAGTCAATGTTCAGTAAAAAACGGTTGCCTTGCTGCAAGGCAACCGTTTTTTTTGTTAATGCCAGCAATAACGGAATGCAATTGCTCGCATTCCGCATGCGTTATTCCTCATTCTTCCTCTCCCATACCTCGAAGCGGTAACTGTAGTCGACCTGGGGGTCGTCATCAATGACCTCAAGGTCCACCAGATCCCATTCATCAAAATTGATGTAGGGGAAGAAGGTGTCGGCCTCAAACTCCTTGTCGAGGCGGGTAAGGTAGAGACGGTCTGCCTTGGGCAGAAACTGTTCGTAGATGCTGCCTCCTCCCATGATGAAGACCTCGTCTTCGTTCTGCGCCATCTCGATGGCTTGCGGGATGGAAGTGGCAAGTTCATAACCTTCAGGGGCCTCGTCCAAACGGTCGGAGATGACGATGTTGCGGCGGTTGGGCAAGGCTTTTTGTCCCGGCAACGAGAGCCAAGTATTGTGGCCCATGATGACGCAATGTCCTGAGGTTACTTTCTTGAAGTGCTTCAAGTCGTTGCTGTTGTGCCAAATGAGTTGGTTGTTGATGCCGATGGCGCGGTTGGCTGCCATGGCGACGATGATTGATATTGTCATATTAGTTGTCAGTTGTTCAGTTGTCAGTTAAGGTCCCTGAGCCTGTCGAAGGGCCGATTTATACAGACACCTCGCCCTTAATGGCAGGCCAAGGGTCGTAGTTCTCTAATGTGAAGTCATCATATTTGAAGGCAAAGATGTCTTTCACCTCTGGATTTATTTTCATTGCGGGCAAGGGACGCGGTGTGCGCTGAAGTTGTGTCTTTACTTGCTCGATGAGGTTGTTGTAGATATGCACGTCACCGAAGGTGTGGACGAAATCTCCTGGCTGCAGTCCACACACCTGTGCCATCATCATGGTGAGGAGGGCGTATGAGGCGATGTTGAACGGCACGCCAAGAAACACGTCGGCGCTACGTTGGTAGAGTTGGCACGACAGTTTGCCGTCGGCCACATAAAACTGGAAGAAGGCATGGCAGGGAGGGAGTGCCGCCTTGCCCGCCGCCACGTTGGCGGCGAAGCTCTTCTCATGCTCGTCGGGAAGCACGCTCGGGTTCCATGCGGTGACGATATGCCGGCGACTGTTCGGGTTCTCCTTGATGCTTTTCACCACCTCGGCAATTTGGTCGATGCCTTCGTTGTTCCAGTTACGCCATTGTGCGCCGTATACGGGACCCAGGTCGCCGTTGGGGTCGGCCCACTCGTCCCAGATGCTGACCTTGTTGTCGTGCAGATACTTGATGTTGGTGTCGCCGCTCAACAGCCACAACAACTCGTGGATGATGCTCTTCAGGTGTACCTTCTTCGTCGTGACCAAAGGAAAGCCTTCAGAGAGGTCGAAACGCATCTGGTAGCCGAACACGCTGATGGTACCGGTGCCGGTACGGTCGCCTTTCTGATGACCGTGGTCAAGGATATATTGAAGTAGGTCGAGGTATTGCTTCATTTCTTCTCAGGCTCGTGCTTGTACTTGAATAGGATTAAGAACAGAATAGCGACTATCAAGGCATAACCGGCGAAAATCAGCCAAGCGCTCTTCCATTCGCCAACAAGGAAACCTTGCTCATTCCAATGGCAGAACTTGTCGATGACTTTTCCTGCTAAAATGACGCCAATGCTGCCGCCCAAACCGTTGGTCATCAACATGAACAGGCCCTGTGCGGAGGCTTTCACGTTGGAGTCGCATTCCTTGTCGACGAACATAGCGCCCGATACGTTGAAAAAGTCGAAGGCGACGCCGTAGACGATGCAGGAAAGGATGAACAGCAACACACCAGGCATGTCCGGACTGCCAAGACCGAAGAATCCGAACCTGAGTACCCACGCAATCATGGCCATGAGCATCACGACTTTGATGCCGTAACGGCGTAAGAAGAAGGGAATAAGTAGAATGCAGAGAGCCTCGGCCACCTGGGAGATGGACACGAGCATGGTCGCATTGTTGGCAGCAAAGGTGTTGGCCATGGCCGGGTCACTTTTGAAGTGAGTGAGGAAGGGGGTAGCATAGCTGTTGGTCACTTGCAAGGCCATGCCAAGGAGCATGGCGAAGATGAAGAATAGAGCCATCTTTTTGTCTTTGAATAGTTTGAAGGCACTCAGACCTAATGTGTCGGCGAGCGAGGTGGTTTCTTTTTTGATGATCTTGCATTGTGGCAGAGTCAGGCAATATAGGAAAAGCAGGACACCTAAAATGCCTGAAATCAAGAATTGGTAATAGGTGTATTGAAACTTGTTCGGGTTGTCGCCGAAAGTAAAACCAAAGCTGCCGTTGTCAAGGAAGGCGCAGTTGACGAACCACATGGAAATGATGAAGCCAATGGTGCCAAAAACGCGAATGGGAGGGAAGTCCTTGACTGTGTCCATGCCATTGCTTTTCAGGATGGTGAACGCAGTGGTGTTTGACAAGGCAAGAGTAGGCATATAAAAGGCCACGCCTATTGTGTATATGGTGAGGAAAAGCGATTTATTTGGGTCAACTCCGACCGCTGCTGCTTGCATTCCCAGATAGAACAAGAATAACATGGCAGCTGCTGTAACCAAGTGGCAGAAGCCGAGCAGGCGTTGAGGTTGTATCCATTTGTCGCCGACAATGCCCAACAAGGTAGGCATGAAAATGGAAACGATGCCCTGGATGGCGTAGAACCATGAAATCTCCGCACCCATACCGGCTCTTCCAAGATAATTGCCCATGCAGGTTAGATAAGCGCCCCAGACTGCAAACTGGAGGAAGTTCATCACGATAAGTCTGAATTTGATTGCTTTCATATTTGTTGATTTAATTGTTTAATATTTCAAGTTGTGTTTTGCTTCTGGCTGTTGGCCCTAGGCGGCTTCAAACGAACGCGTCATTGCGGACTTGATCCGCAATCTCCTACTAGGCGTGACTGCCAAAAGCCATAGTCTAATAGCCAGAAGCGATATTATTTCCTCCCATTTATAACATCCCTTATCTCCGCCGCCTTTTGGTAGTCCTCATTGTCAATGGCATCCTGAAGCAGTTCCTCCAGCGTGTCCAAGTCAAGCATGTCCAAATTCGTGGTCGTACCTATATTAATATGCTCTTCTTTTGTCTCCTCAACGTCTTGCTTCTCCATATCGTCCATGACGATTCCGGCTTCGTCCATGACGGTTTCATAAGCATAGATCTCGCAACCTGCGCGTACGGCGATGGCGATGGCGTCAGAGGGGCGGGCGTCAATCATCGTCAGGTCGTCACCTTGTTTGCACACCAACATGGCATAGTACACGCCATCGCGGAAGCGGTTGATGACTGCCTCCATGATTTCGATGCCGAATTCTTTTGCGAATCTTAGGAACAAGTCGTGGGTGAGAGGACGGCCTTTGTGTTGGCGGTCGATGCCCACGGCAATCGACTCGGCCTCAGCGCTCCCGATGACAATGGGCAGACGGCGTTGCGTGTTCTTGTCGCCCAGGATCAAGACGTATGCTCCCGTCGAGGATTCGCTGTAGGTCAAACCAATGATTTCCAAACAGACTTTGTTCATTGTTTCTCGTTTTTGGAAGGAGAACGGTCTTGTTTTCCTAAAAAACTGATTATTAGGTATCTATTTCGATGCAAAACCTTCTTCCTTCAATCGTCAAAAGTAGTGACTTTTTTGGAATTGGACAAAAAAAGTTGCCTTTACGAAAATTTCTATGAAAAAAACGTTCTATCCAATGCATTTTGTCCTTATTTTTGTCCCGTCTAAACGCATTGTTTTTATTAGAAAATATGTCTAACTAAATAACAATCTTATGATTAACACTCACATTATTCCATTGATTGACATTCACATTGTTCCTTACATTGTGTTGGCTGCCTCAGTTTTGGCGCTGTCATTTGCTTTCATCTTCTTCAAGCAGATGATGAAAGAAGACGAAGGAACGGACCTAATGAAGAAGATTGCCGCGCACGTGCGTAAGGGTGCTATGGCTTACCTGAAGCAGCAGTACAAGGTGGTGATCATCGTGTTCGTCATCTTGGCTGTCATTTTCTTTTTGATGAGCCTTTCTGGCATGCAGAACAAATGGGTGTGGTTTGCCTTCCTCACGGGCGGTTTCTTCTCGGGCTTGGCGGGCTTCTTTGGCATGAAGACGGCTACCTATGCCTCGGCACGTACGGCCAATGCCGCCCGCCAATCGTTGAACAGCGGCCTAAAGGTGGCTTTCCGTTCGGGTGCTGTCATGGGCCTCGTTGTGGTGGGTCTTGCCCTCTTGGACGTTTCCGTTTGGTTCCTCGTCCTTGACCATTTCATCACAGATGCTAACAAAATGGTGATTATCACCACTACGATGCTGACCTTCGGCATGGGTGCTTCTACACAGGCTTTGTTTGCCCGTGTGGGCGGCGGTATCTACACCAAGGCCGCTGATGTGGGTGCCGACCTTGTCGGTAAGACCGAGTTTAATATTCCCGAGGACGACCCGCGCAACCCCGCTACCATTGCTGATAACGTTGGTGACAACGTCGGTGACGTGGCTGGTATGGGTGCCGACCTGTATGAGTCCTACGCTGGTTCCATTTTGGCTACCATGGCCTTGGGTGCTTCCGCTTTTGCCATGCTGGCTCAAAATGGTGGTGAAGTTGGGCAAACTTTGCAATTGAAAGCCGTGTTTGCCCCCATGCTTATTGCTTCAGTGGGTGTATTGCTCTCTATCATCGGAATTTTCCTTGTCAAGACGAAAGAAGGAGCAGGAATGAAGCAACTACTTGGTGCTTTAAGTCGTGGTACTAACACTGCTGCTATCTTGATTACTGTGGCCACTTTTGGAATCATGTATTTCCTCTTTGGAAATGAATCAGTTATTAAGGTTGGCGATGTGGAAATTGACTTGTCAAACATGTGGTGGCAAACCTCGCTTTCCGTTGTTGTTGGCCTGTTGGCTGGTGTTATCATCGGTAAAGCAACGGAGTATTATACTTCTCAGAGTTATAAGCCCACCCAAAAAGTAGCTGAAAGTTCCAAGACAGGACCTGCTACCGTCATCATCTCAGGCTTGGGTCTGGGTATGCTCTCCACGGCCATCCCGGTCATCACCGTGGGCGTGGCTATCGTGCTGGCTTATCTCTGTGCCAATGGTTTCCAAGTTGAATTCAATGCCACCAACCTTTCTAGAGGACTTTATGGAATCGGTATCGCTGCTGTGGGTATGCTGTCCACTTTGGGCATCACCCTGGCAACGGATGCTTACGGTCCCATCGCCGATAACGCTGGCGGAAACGCTGAGATGAGCGGTCTCGATCCTGAAGTGCGCAAGCGCACCGACGCTCTCGACGCCCTCGGCAACACCACTGCTGCCACGGGTAAGGGCTTCGCTATCGGTTCTGCTGCTCTGACGGCTCTCGCGCTTTTGGCTTCTTACGTTGAAGAAATCAAGATTGCCTTGACCCGTGTTGCTGAATCCGATGGTATGGCTCAGATCACCAAGGGTGTTGAGTGGACTATCGATAAGGTCAAAGACGCCTCGTTGGTAGACTTTATGCAAGCATACAATGTCAACTTGATGAACCCTGTGGTGCTCGTCGGTGTGTTCATCGGCGCCATGATGGCCTTCGTGTTCTGCGGCATGACGATGAACGCCGTGGGTCGTGCTGCCCAAAAGATGGTGGAGGAAGTCCGCCGTCAGTTCAGCACCATCAAGGGTATCCTTGAAGGTAAGGCTGAACCTGACTACGAGCGTTGCGTGGCCATCTCCACGAAGGGCGCCCAGCGCGAGATGCTGGTGCCTTCCATCCTCGCCATCCTCGTCCCGATCCTGACGGGCGTTATCCTCGGTGTGCCTGGTGTCCTCGGTCTGTTGATCGGCGGTCTGGCCACAGGCTTCGTGCTGGCTGTCTTCATGGCCAACTCCGGTGGCGCTTGGGACAATGCCAAGAAGTATGTTGAAGAAGGCAACTTTGGCGGCAAGGGTTCCGACAACCATAAAGCCACCGTCGTAGGTGACACCGTCGGTGACCCGTTCAAGGATACGTCAGGTCCTTCGCTGAACATCCTCATCAAGCTGATGAGCATGGTGAGCATCGTCATGGCTGGCCTGACCGTTACCTGCCACCTGCTGTAAAAGCAAAGCTCTTTCTGCCCATGTCATACCGAGGCGCAGCCGAGTGTATCTATGGGCAGAAAGTCCTTAGTTTGAATCATTTTCAATCCTCCGAGAGTTTCTCGGGGGATTGTTGATTTTTTGGTACGGTTTTTGCCAAAGAGAAAATTTGTTGGAAAAAGTGGCATAATTGAACAACATACAACAATAATTACTAATTTTGCAACAATTTTAAAATCATATCGAAATGAAGAAAGTGATTTACATTCTTGGCATTATGCTCCTTTTCGCAGGCGTGGCCAAGGCACAAGACTCAAAAAACCAACTTGGACCTAAGATCCAATTCGAAAAACTAGAGCACAACTACGGCGATGTGCCTTACAATGGCAACGGCGAGTGCGAATTCCGTTTCACCAATACTGGCACAGAGCCTCTGTTGGTGCAGAAACCTAAGTCGAGTTGCGGTTGCACCATTCCTTCGTGGCCTAACGAACCCATCCTTCCTGGTGAGTCGGATGTCATTAAGGTGACTTATAGGACCAACCGTCCAGGCAACATCAACAAGACCATTACAGTGACTTCCAACGCCATTGATAATCCTACTGTGGTGTTGCGCATTAAAGGACGTGTGCTCGATCAGACGTCCGAGGCTTTGCCAGAGAAGAAAAATGATTTCGGTACTGGTTCGCCTGTCAACAACCATTAATTTGCATAAAATCAAACAACTACATAAAAGCCGTCTAATGTATTGTTAGATGGCTTTTTGTTCATAAATTAAATCCCTTATGCCACAAATTTCCAATAAAGGTATGGAATTGCCCCAATCGGCAATCCGTAAGCTTGTTCCTTTTGCCGATGCTGCCAAAGAACGTGGTGTCCACGTGTATCACCTTAACATCGGCCAACCTGACATTGAGACGCCCAAAGGCGCTTTGAAAGTCCTGTCGGAGACGGCTCTTGAACTTCCGGCAAGCCATGGCGTGTTGGAGTATAGTCATTCAGCAGGCATTCCTTCCTACCGTCGCGCACTTTGCAACTATTACCATCGTCACGGCATCGATGTGACGCCCAACCAGATCATCGTCACGACAGGTGGTAGCGAGGCCCTTCAGATGGCCTTCACCGTGTGCCTCAATCCTGGCGACGAAATCATCATTCCGGAGCCTTATTACACCAATTACAACACTTTCGCCAAGTTGTGCGATGCCAAGATCGTCACCATTCCTAGCGATATCAGGACTGGTTTTGCATTGCCTCCTATTGAGGACTTTGAAAAGGCCATCACGCCGCGCACTAGGGCAATTATGATATGTAATCCCAACAACCCAACGGGTTATCTTTATACCCATGAGGAGTTGCTGAAGGTGGCAGGCCTGGTCAAGAAGTACGACTTGTACCTCTTCGCCGATGAGGTGTATCGTGAGTTCTGCTATGACGGTCACAAGCACTTCAGTGTGATGCAGCTTGAGGGATTGGAACGCAATACCATCCTGTTTGACTCAGTCTCGAAGCGCTATAGCGCTTGCGGTGCCCGCGTAGGTTGCATGGTGACCCGCAATAGTGAGGTGTATGCCATCGCCATGCGTCTGGCACAGGCCCGTCTTTCGCCGCCGAGCTTTGGCCAAATCTTCGCCGAGGCTGCCGTTGAGACTCCGCAGTCGTACTTTGATGGGGTGTATAACGAGTACATCGCTCGCCGTAATGTCATCGTCGAGGGCGTCAACAAGATCCCGGGCTGCTTCTGCCCGATGCCTAAAGGCGCTTTCTATACTGTGATTGATTTGCCAGTGGACGACAGCGACAAGTTCTGCCAATGGCTGCTCACCGATTTCAGCTACAACGGCGCCACGGTGATGTTGGCTCCAGCCACAGGCTTCTATGCCAATCCCGAGAAGGGACGTCATCAGGCCCGTATCACCTATTGCATCTGCATTGACGACCTGAAGGCAGCCATCAAGTGCCTTGAGGAAGCCTTGAGGGTGTATCCAGGTAGGACGAAATAATCATCTTAGATGTTCCCTAAATAGGACTGCTATAATTATGGCAGTTCTATTTTTTTTGCCATTAATGCAAAATACCTGACAAGGCTGCGCGGAACTCTGGCATTGGTCGTTGGGTGTCGCGTTCGATGATGAGCGTCTTAAGTCCAGAGAAGGGCTTTATTTCTTCTTCGATAGCCTTGAGCGAGCGGTTGCTACCGAAATAGGCAGGAGCGAAACACTCCCAAAACTTGGTTGAGGTTGCCTTGTCCATGTGGAAAACCTCCTTGATGAAGGCTTCGTCGCTGAGGCAACAGCATAAATAAACCATGCCCACATCGAAAAGCGGGTTGCCGTAACAGAAGTCGCCGAGATCGATGAAATAGCGTTGGTCGGCGGTGAAGATTGCATTGGAGAACTGCAAGTCACCATGGATGGCTGTATCGGTGTCGGGGATTTCGGCGATGAATTTCGCGATTTTGTCTTTTTCGGATGAGGTGAAGAAGGGGTTCTTCACTAGGAGACGGTAATAGCGGTCTTTCACATTCTCAAATTGAGTGGTGTCGACATGGGTGGAGTGGAGTTGGAGGCACATTTCGGCGAACTCTTCGGCATATTGCTGTAATTTCTCGGGATGGTCGGCAGTGGCGCGTGAATAGGAGGTTTTGTCGAGGATTCGGTGGAAACGGATGCCATAGCGGTTGTCGTCGGTCACTACATACTCGCCCGGTTCAGGCGTTGGGATGCCCATCTCATAGACTTTTCGTGCCAGCCTCATTTCGTCCAACGGTTGCTGTTTTTTCCCAGGAAAATAGAGCTTGAGCATGATGGATGGGTCGGTTTTGTGGTCATAGCTTTCGCCGTTGGCACCGCCCCCTGAAAGGACATAGTCATCCAACGAGATTTTGATGGCTTCCATGGTGTTGGATTTTTCGACAAAAATAGAAAAAAACAAGAAACTGGTTGAAATTTGCAAGTTTTCGTACCTTTGCATAGTTTTATTGGAAGTATTGCCATCTATGAAACAGAAGTCTTTTGCCAATCGATTAAGTTGGACCATTCTTGGAGCTGCTGCGGCCATTCTCATTGTGGCACAGTTGGCTGTATCGTTGGTTTCAAATGCCATTATTGGCAAGGAGTTCCGTAATGCTACTGAAGTGTCCGAGGAACCTTTGAGTTTTTTGCTCCATTCGACAGAAATGCAAATCGCCTTGGTTGTGATTACTTTAGTGAGCCTTTTGGTGCTGTTTTTTGTGTGCCGTCGTATCATTCGGACCAAAACAAGGCCCATCACGGACGAATTGCAGACCACGGCCACTGCCAACGAGCGCATGGAGTCGGAACTCAATATGGCGCGCGACATCCAGATGGGAATGCTGAACACTGACTTCCCGCCGCTATTATTTGCCCTTATGCATCCAGCAAAGGAAGTGGGTGGTGACCTCTACGACTTCACTCTCCATGACGACAATCTCTATTTTGCCATAGGTGATGTGTCAGGCAAAGGAATGCCCGCCTCGCTGATGATGGCCATCACCAATGCGACGTTGCACATTGTGGATGGACTCGGCTTGCCATTGGACAAAACCTTGCAACGCATTAATGACAGCGTCAGCGAGGCAAACAACAGTGGAATGTTCGTCACCTTGTTTGTCGCTCGTGTCAATCTCAAGACACGTCACATGGACTATTGCAATGCAGGCCATTGCCCAATCCTTGTTTTCCCGCCTGACGACGAACCTTATTTCCTCAAGGCCAAACCCAATCTGGCGATAGGCTTGTTCAAAGACTTCGCCTACGAAGCGGAAAGTCTTGATTTGAAGGCGGGTACGCGCATTGTTGCCTATACCGATGGCGTGACCGAAGCTGAAACAAAAGACCAGACACTATTTGGTAAAGATCGCCTTATGCAATGGGCCAAACATATTGTAGAGACGTTTCCTGAAACATCTCTACAGTCCGACAAATTCTATGAGGAAACCATTGTAGAAGACCTTTACACCTCAGTGAATGCTTTTGCTGCGGGCAATCCACAAAATGATGACATTACGATAATGAGCTTAAGAATTAATTAACATGATAAAGCATGATAAAAAAACGATTTAACCCGATAACAGACAAGTGCAGCGAAATCGTTGATTTCCTGATGGCATCTCCTGACATGCCCTCTGATGAGGCCTTGCGTTTCAAGTTGCATCTTTCCATTGAGGAAGCTGTCGAGAATGTGGTGCGCTATGCCTACGAAGGAGGCATTGGATGGTTGGAGGTGGGGACTAGTCTTGACCATGATTCGTTGGTCTTGACGGTCGAACTACGCGATGCCGGCGTGCCTTTTAACCCGCTTGAGGCGCCTGACCCTGATGTCACACTTTCTGCCAACGAACGTGAAATCGGCGGCTTGGGAATATATCTTTGCAAGAAAATGATGGATGACATCCGCTATAGATATGAGGACGGAAACAATGTGCTGACGATGACGAAGAGAGTTGTCAGTTAGGATCTCACTTAGTTAAAAACTTGAAATTATGGATATTACGATAGTCAAACAAGAAGAAAAGACCTTTGTGACCTTGGATGGACGCATCGACTCGACCAATGCCGAACAGTTCCAACAGGACATCTCCCCGTTGATGGAGGGAGACAACCCTGACATCGACATTGACTGCATGGGTATGAGCTACACGTCATCGCAAGGGCTTCGCATCTTTCTTATGCTGCAAAAAAGCGTCATCGCGCGCAAAGGCAAGATGGTGATGCGCAACATGAACCCCATGGTGAAGGAAGTGTTCGATATAACGGGATTCACCAATATCATCACCATTATCTAACTGTCATGAAACTTGATATGCATTGCGAAATGATACTCGATGAGTATCGTGAAAAGTTGTCATTATGTGAGAAGATGAGGGTTGTTGTCGCCGAAAAGTTGCGCACTTGTCTCGACGAAAACCATATTCTCGTAGCAGGCCTGGAATCTCGCATCAAGTCAGAGAGTAGTCTCGTCGGGAAACTGGAATTGAAAGGCTACAAATACCGCACGCTTGACGACATCACGGATATTCTGGGTTTTCGTATCATCACTTTCTACAGCAACGAGGTGGATATCATTTCTGCTCTTGTAGAACAATTGTTCGACATCGACTGGGAGAATTCTGTCGATAAGCGCAAGATGTTGGAGATTGACCGTTTTGGCTATATGTCGTTGCATTACATTTGCCGCATCCCCGAGACGATGTACAAAGATCCAACGATGCCCGAACTGAACCAGATGCGCTTTGAGTTGCAGATGCGCAGTTCGTTACAACATGTTTGGGCGTATATGTATCACGACATGGGCTACAAGAGCGATGTGGAAGTTCCTTTGGAATACCAACGCGACATGAGCCGCTTGGCAGGTATATTGGAGTTGGCCGACGAACAGTTTGGATATATTCGCAAGGAAATCACAGATTATCGTCGCAAGGTGCAGGCCCTTGTGGCCAGTGGCAATTTCGATGAGGTGAAACTGGATGGTGACACCTTCCGCAGTTTCCTTGAGTTGAAGCCGTTCATGCGTTTGGCCAAGAAGATTGCCGCCATCAACCGAGGCGAGTTGTTCGAAGACAGCCTTATGCCTTATTATGAGGTTTTGTTGCGATTGGGCATGAAGACTATTGGTGATGTAGTGCGTCTGCGCGATGAATATGAGGAAGCGGCCTATCAACTGGCGCTCTTGCAGTTGGTTGGCACTGGCCTTGATATTGTGGCTTATTCCGTGGCATTGCAGAACATTTGTATTGTCTATATTCTCAAAAAAGGCTTTGGTGAGGCAGGCCTGACACAATTCTTCACGGCACTCTATGGCGAAAGCAACTACAATGCACAGCGCGCCCATCGCATCTTCGAACAAGCCCAAAAAATCAACCTGATCTGAGTATGAATAATCCTTTGAATACCACCTTTTTCGACAAAGCAATGAAGTTTGCCACCGAAGCCCATAGTGGAACAGAGAGGCGTGGCAAGGCTTATCCTTACATCCTTCATCCCATGGAGGCCGCTAGCATCGTTGCCACCATAACCAATGACCAGGAGATGTTGGCAGCTGCCATTTTGCACGATACTGTCGAGGACACCGATGTGACCATCGAGCAGATTAGAGAGCAGTTTGGCGAAAGAGTGGCCAAACTCGTGCAGCATGAGACGGCACCCTTGGACGAAAGCTTATCATGGCGTGAATGCAAGACCATTCAAGCCAAGCAATTGGCAGAAGCGCCTTACGACAGCAAAGTTGTCGCTCTTGGCGACAAACTCTCCAACATGCGTGGCATTGCTTGGGATTACCGCAAGGTTGGCGATGAAGTTTGGAAACTGTTCCACGCCCCGAATGGGAAAAGTGACGTGGAATGGTATTACCGTTCTTTGGGAAATGCCTTGTCGGAATTGTCAGAAACGCTTGCCTATCAAGAGTTTGTCTCTCTTCTTAAAGAGGTTTTTGGTTAATCAATACAAAAGGTATTTTGCCCTTAGGGTCTTGAACGCGCCAAGGTCGTTTTGCCATGATGCGCGGATTTCATCTGCGCTTTTCCCGCTTTCGATGTCACGTTGCATTTGCTTGTTGCCAGAGAGCAGCCGGAAATAATCTTTGAAGAAACCTTTGTCTTTTAGTTGCTGGTAAGCGTCAATAATCCATTCCAATTGGAGCCGCTTGCTGTTGATGGCATAGTCATGGGCATATTCCACAAGGATTTCACCGCGGCAACGCTGGCCTTCGAACAAGGGTTTTGAAGCGCCACTCGTGCTTTGAGGCGTAAAGGTAAAGTCGCCCCTCATGTCGGGATGTCCATAGATTTGGAATGGCGTGTCCGTGCCGCGTCCCACGCTGACATTTGTTCCTTCAAAGAAACAAAGTGTTGGGTACAGGTAAATCGACTCCCAATTGGGTAGGTTGGGCGAGGGTTTCACGGGCAACTCGTAGATGGCATTGCGGTTGTATTCTTTGATGGGAATCACGGTGAGGTCGCAGGTGACGTGATCCTTCAGCCAACCTTCTCCGTTGACCATCATGGCATATTCTCCAATGGTCATGCCGTAGACCGCTGGCACCTCATGCATTCCCACGAACGACTTGTTCTCAGTTCTCAACACGGGACCATCGACATAAAAACCGTTTGGATTGGGACGGTCGAGAACGATGACGGGGATATGGTTTTCTGCGGCGGCTTCCATCACATAGCTCATGGTGGAAATATAGGTATAGAAACGCACTCCGACATCCTGAAGGTCAAAGAGAATGACATCGATGCCTTGAAGCATTTCTGCCGTGGGTTTCTTGTTTTTGCCATATAAGGAGACGATGGGCAGACCAGTCTTCTCATCTTTTCCGCTGTTCACCTTTGCGCCAGCATCGGCAGTGCCACGGAAACCATGCTCAGGCGTGTAGATTTTTCGAACGTTAATGCCCAAGGAAAGCAAGGTGTCCACTAGATGTGTCTCACCGATAATGCTGGTTTGGTTGCCGACCACGCCGACGCGCTTTCCTTCGATAAGCGGTAGATAGTCATCGAGTTGCATAGCGGCAGATACATATTGCTCCTTGCCGATGAAAGTCAAAGATTGTGACTGGCAAGTCATGCCTAAAGCAAAAACCAAGGCGGCGAATAACAAGAATTGTCTTTTCATTTCGGTTTTATTTTTACTTTTGCAAAATTATTGAAAATCCTACAATTTTGGGCCCAAAATTCATAGCTGACAGAATTTTTTCGCTTTCGAAGGAAAATTTGTCCTCAACGGTGATGCGCTTGGCTGTTGCGAGCGTGGCATTGGCCATCGTTGTGATGCTTATTGCTTGGGCAGTCGTAGTGGGTTTTAAGAATCAAATCCGAGACAAGGTGATTGGATTTGTTGCACCTATTCATGTGCAGGCCTTGGACAAAAACGAATCAGTAGAGGAGACCCCTTTTGTATTGGATTCGCTGTTGATCAGCAAGTTGAATTCTATTGATGGCATCAGTCATTACCAGCAAGTGGCTGACAAGGCAGGCATGATTAAAACCGAGGACGAGATTCAGGGTGTGGTGCTGAAGGGTGTTGATGAAAACTACGATTGGGCATATTTCAGAAAATGCTTGTTGGAAGGGGAGACGCCCCAATATCATGCAGGGGAGAGATCGACGGAAGTGATGGTCTCCAAGGCCATTGCCAGCAAGATGCTACTTAATGTGGGCGACGATGTGCGTGTATGGTTTATCGATAAGGACCAGCAGGCGAGAGGCCGCAAATTTACAGTGAAGGGCATCTTCGAAACGGGCCTGTATGAGTTTGACGAACGCTATGTTTTCGCCGACCTCAACCAGATCCGCAAACTGAACGGATGGGAGGACAACGAGACCGGCCTGCTGGAAATCGCTTTGGATGACAATGCCAAAGTCGACAAAGTCAACGAGCAGCTTTATTATGCCCTTCCATCTGCCTTGGCTTCCTATACGGCCAGAGAGAGCAATCCACAGATTTTCGACTGGCTTGATTTGCTCGATACCAATGTCTGGCTTATCATGGCCTTGATGTTGCTCGTTGCTGGCATCACGGTCATCAGCATGTTGCTGATTATCATTATTGAGCGCACTTCCACCATTGGTTTGTTGAAGGCGTTGGGCGGTAGCAACAAGTTTGTCCGCGAGGTGTTCTTGCTTCGTTCGTTGCGCATTCTGCTCATTGGCATGCTCATTGGCAATGCCATAGGTTTGGGTTTCTGCTTCTTGCAGCAATACACAGGCTTTATCAAACTAGATGCCGCCACCTATTATCTCTCGGCAGTTCCCATAGAACTTCATTTCAGCACAGTGCTTTTTATCAATTTAGGGACTTTCGTATTGTGGGTTTTGATGTTGCTCATCCCGACTTCAGTCATCAACCGCATCAACCCCACTAAGTCAATTCGGTTTGAATAAGAACACGCATGTATCATAATGAAGAGTTTGCCTGCACAGATACACTCCCTCGTTCCTCGGTCGGTATGACATGCAGACAAACGCTGAGTGTGTCTATGAGTGTACTTTTTTTGGGAAAAACATAACCAGATACCAATAAAATCCTTATTTTAGCAGCCGAATCAACATAACTATGATGAAAGACTTTACCATCCAACCGTTGAAAGGTTACGGAGAAATACCTTTCGGAATGACACTTGACGAGACGGTCAAGTTATTGAATATGCCCGACTTTTATGAAGAGTTGAGCGATATGGAAGAGACGGGCAACCGTTCCATCTATTATGAATACGATGCCATCCAAACCAACATCTATTTCGAAGGTGTCACCAAGTCGGTGGTGGCCTGTTTTGAGACGGAGAACGAGGCTGCTATGCTGTACGGCAAGAAAGTCTTCGAACTCAAGAAAGAAGAAGTCGTCAAATTGATGAAAGACAATGGGTTCAAGGAATTAGAGGAAGAGACTGAAGACGGGGAGCTTCGTGTGTCCTTTGAAGATGCTCTGATGGATTTCTTCTTTGATGGCGACAAGATGACTGCCGTAAGTTGGGGCGTGCTTGTCGATGAACAAGGAGATATTATTTGATTGTTTTCACGCAGAAATCGCGGAATTAGAAGAAATGCAAAGCATTGGCTAAAGTCGAATCTTCGATTTGAACGTAATTATACCTATCGGGCGTTGCCGATGTGTGTTGGTATATTGCATTGATAGATTTCTAGAATTGAGTGATTTCTGCGTGCATAATAAACTACGATGAGAAATACCAAGATACAGCAAAAATACGATTCTTTTGTGGCCTATTTTGAGGAACATATGCCTGTTGCGGAGACGGAACTGCAGTATTCCGACCCTTATCAACTATTGGTGGCGGTGATTCTCTCGGCGCAGTGTACCGACAAGCGAGTCAACATGACGACGCCGGCCTTGTTCCAACGTTTCCCAACGGCAAGGGACATGGCGGAGTCGACGGTGGAAGAAATCTACACCTATATCAAAAGCATCTCATATCCCAATAACAAGGCAAAGAACTTGTTGGGCATGACGCAGACCTTGGTGAATGACTTTGCTGGTGTTGTCCCCGATAATTTGGAAGACTTGCAAAAGTTGCCAGGCGTGGGGCGCAAGACCGCCAACGTCATGATGGCCGTGGCTTTTGGCCAACCTGCCATGCCAGTCGACACGCATGTGTTTCGGGTGTCGAACCGCATCGGCCTGACTAAAAATTCGAAGAACGTACTGGAAACGGAGAAGACTTTGGTGGCGCATCTGCCAAAGAATGTGATCTCGAAGGCGCATCATTGGCTCATCCTTCATGGACGCTATGTTTGTATTGCCCGCAAGCCCAGATGCGAAGAATGCGGGATTGCAGAGATTTGCGATTATTATCATAAAAGCAGAAATGCAAATCCCGCAAAAAGTTGCTAGTTACGGTCCAAATGAAGTCAAAAAGTTCCTATTTTTGCATTTGTTAAGTTATTAGTTTTTTTTCGTGCGAAATATGATAAAAAAGGGATTTAAGTTTATAGACCTTTTCTGTGGCATTGGCGGCTTCCATCAGGCCATGACCGCTTTGGGCGGCAAATGCGTGTTTGCCAGCGATATAGACAAGGAATGCCAAAAGACCTATTTTGAGAACTATGGCATCATGCCAGTGGGCGACATCACAAAGGTGAAAGCAGAAGACATAGAACCGTTTAATGTTTTGTGTGCCGGTTTTCCTTGCCAAGCATTCTCGCATGCAGGGAAGCAGTTGGGGTTCAACGACCGCACGAGAGGAACGCTGTTTTTTGACGTGATCCGCATCGCCAAGCATCACATGCCAGAGTATATGCTGCTTGAGAATGTGAAGAATCTGGCGATGCACGACAATGGCCATACTTGGGAGGTCATTTATGACACCATTCAAGATGCAGGTTACAATGTGTTGAGGCAACCAGTAATCTTCAGTCCCCACTTCATTGGCCTCCCGCAAAACCGAGAGCGCGTTTTCATCATGTGCATTCGCAAGGACATTGGCGACATACCTGAATTCCATTTTGATGTAAAGAAGAAAGACCTTCCTCCTTGTGACTTGCGGAAGATTTTGCTGGACGATGACCAAATCGCTAATATCGAGAAATACCGTATCAGTCAGAAACAGATTGAACTGATTGACCTGTGGGACGACATGGTGAAGGGCGTGAAATGCGACATGCCCGGTTGCCCCATTTATGGCGAGTTCCTTCATGATCCTTCGGAGAATGAGGACACCACCGGATGGCCCGCTTGGAAACTGGACTATCTCCGCAAGAACAACGCGTTTTATCTGAAGCACAAGGCCTTCATTGACGGTTGGCTCAAGCGTGCCAGCAAGGTGGAGATGTACCAGAACACTCGGCGGCACCTTGAGTGGCAGACCTATCGCAGTGAGGATGAGTCGATGTGGAACCACATCATGCAATTCCGCCAGTCAGGCCTTCGCGTGAAGCGTCCGACCTATTTCCCCGCATTGGTGGCCATAGTGCAGACCTCCATTCTGGCGATGCGCAAGCGTTATGTCGTTCCAAGGGAGTGCGCGCGCATGCAGAGTTTCCCCGACTCTTTCAAGATGCATCCTGACGACCATATCGCCTACAAGCAGTTTGGAAACTCGGTGAATGTTGAAGTGGTCAAACTTTTCGCCAAGTATCTGTTTGGCGATAAAGAGGTGAGAGCGAAATATGAAAAGAAATAATCGAAAAGGAAAGCAATATGGAATTTGAAAGCCTAAACATACCGAAAGCAGAACCAAGAAGTTATACAGACCAAGAACTAGCCGACATTTTAAAAGAAATGATGGCTTATTATCAGAGCAACCAAGGCAAAGTTGTTGGTAGCAAGAATGTGAAAGTTCCTCAACTGCTATTCGCTTTGGAATACGAAAAATATTTAAGCAAAACAGACTTTAATAGAGTTTATAGTTTGGCGGGGGTGAATGAAGGTAATAGTGTTGCTGAATTCGGAGTTAATCTTCGAAGATTAATTGACTTAATGCAACCAATCACTCCGGTCTTTCCGATTAAAACTGTTCAAAAAATATATTACGGTGCGCCTGGAAGCGGCAAGTCACATAAGGCAAAGGAGGAAACAATGGGGATGAAGGTGTTTAGGACCACTTTCCATCCTGACACCGATTATGCATCTTTTGTCGGTTCCTATAAACCCGTGCTTGTCGATGGCAACGTTCGCAACTCGGAGGGGGTAATCGTTGAAGGGCAGTCCGAAAAAAAGATTGTATATGAATTTGTGCCACAAGTATTTGCCAATGCCTATTGTGAAGCTTGGAGAGCATACTTTCAACCAGAAAACAAGAAAAACGTATGCCTCTTAATTGAAGAGCTCAATAGAGGCAATTGCGCGCAAATTTTTGGTGACTTGTTCCAACTGCTTGACAGGACGAAAACGGGGTTCTCTGAGTATTCGGTTCTTCCTGATGCAGATTTTGCGAAATACATAAAGGACTATTTTACGGATGACGAGTTCAAGAGTTACTTTAATGCCATTAGGGAGAATAGCGACCGTGTTGAAGATCAATATGGCATTCCAGAATGGGATGACACCAACAAGGAGAACAACAAGGTCCGCTTGAGTCTGCCCCCATGCTTGAGCATCGTCTGCACCATGAACACCAGCGACCAAAGCCTGTTCCCAATGGATTCTGCCTTCAAGCGCCGCTGGGATTGGGAATATGTGCCGATTGATTATTTCAAAAGCGAATCGCAATTCATTATCGCTGTTGATGATGGCCATAAATACTTATGGTCATCGTTTCTTAAGAAAATCAATAGCATCATATACGAACAGACCAAGTCGGAAGACAAGCAGATGGGCAATTTCTTCGTCAAGGGCAATGAAGACAGGGAAGTCGACTGCAATCAATTTGTCTCAAAGGTGATGTATTACCTGTGGAGCGAGGTGTGCAAGGACAATCTTAGGGCGAGAAAAGAATTGTTTGCTAGTCTGATAGACAATGGCGAGGGTCAAATACAAGAGGATTTCACCTTCCCTATGCTCTTTTCTAAAAGACGGACGGAAATACTTTCTGGATTTATGTCCAAGCTTGGTTTAAACAACATTTCTAGCGAAATTGTGTGCGATTTTTCCGAAATGTCGGGAGAGACCGAGAAAGAGCGTTGGGAGCATGAAATTTATTTCGACGAGTTCATTGATAGTATAAACACTGATAGCTCAAACGCCTTTGGTGATTTCAAAGAGAAACTTCCAGGCAAATACAAAACCCACCTCAATGGATTTGTAGTGCGCGCGGATTTTGGAGGATGGATAAGTCTTTCCCGCAATAAGGATGTCAACCTTGTATGCTACGGGAATACTGACATCAAGCTGATGGAACAAATATTTGATCTTTACGGGAACGATGTTTATGAGAGTCTTGGCATACCAAAGGATAAAGAGACGAAGAAGCGTTCCGCTTCGCGTTGGCAGTTTACAGATAAGCAAGCGCAGGCAAAACTGGCATCTCCACATTCCCTAAATAAGGAAGAAGAGTACGAATGGTTCATAGATAATGCGATAAGGTTTTATGATACCTTTAAGGGTTATATTGAAAGCATAAACGCCTCAACTCAGGATGATAATACTCTTTGAGGATTTTCTTTATAACGCAGAAGATTTGGGCGCGATATTGCCCGAAGATCTGCTGTCGTTTTCCTCTGGCAAAAAGTCGGCCAAGACTACCTTTGTAGGCTACCATTACTCGGAGGAGGTTAGCGATGCGGTATTCATCTTGCCCAAAGTGTTTGTTGACTCCAGTGGCCATCCTTTCGGCCAAGAGAACCTAACACGAGAATCGTTTCTCACCGACGGCAAACCGCTTGACGAGATTCTTGGCGAGACGGATGCGCAAATTGTTTCCCGCCTCTCGTTTTGGCTGTATATGGCGATTGCCCGCTATGCTGAGAGACATTCGGGAACCGATGTCCTCCTACAGCGCAACATACAGGACATCAAGTCGGTAGGAGAGTATGATAGCGCGACACTGATCGAGATTATCCAATCGCTCCGCAAGTTCAACCGCGACCACCAAGCCCTGTTCACCTTCATCGCTAACTATAACCGTAGTGGTGTCAACAAAATCCATTGGAACAAGACGGTCAGCACGGTGCTGCCATTTCTTCAGGATGGGGAACCCGTATATTTTGACTTTGTCAACAAAAAGAAAAACATCAACTACGACGAAGAGATCATCGTCCTTTTTTATTCTGTTCTGGAATACCTGAAAGATAAATACTATTTTGACGACCCCATCAACCTTAATTTCAATTTGATTCCACCCCATAGGATTGAAGGGATGATTGAAGCGGAGATGGGGACCATCCTGCTAGACAAGATACGGCACAAATACTTCACCGACGAGTTGGTGCAACTCTGGCAACTGCTCTATGTCTTCTTTGAGAAGTCAGAAAAAATCGCCAACAAGGGTTATGTCGAGGAATATGTACTAGCAAAATCCTTCAACAATGTTTTCGAAGATATGGTGGACCAACTCATTGGAAGCGATGAATTGTCTTCTTTAAAGAAAAACAAGGATGGAAAAATCATCGACCATCTTTACAGGGACAGATCCATCTTCAACGACGGTGAAGTGTACTATATCGCGGATAGCAAATACTATAAGGAATCGAGTGACCTTGGCGAGACTGCTGTCTACAAGCAGTTTACCTATGCTAGGAACATTATTCAACATAATTTGAACCTGTTTCAAAGAAATCCTAAAGCTAGTCAATACCTTCCTGCAATGCGCGATGAATTGACCGAGGGGTACAATGTCATTCCCAACTTCTTCATCAGAGGCAGCGCGCTAGACGAAAATGGGTTGTATGACTACGAGACGGATGGGGTAAAAAACGAATTTGACAGCGATAGGAAAGATGTTTCCAACAAGTTGGTCAACTATCATTTCCCCAATCGGCTCTTCGACCGCGACACGCTGATCTTGCAAACCTATAACATTAATTTTCTATATGTGCTTGCAAAGTATGTTGAGGGTGGAGATGATGTGGCAAAAGCAAGGATAAGGAAGAAGTTCAGGGAGTATTTCATTTGCGAGTTCGACAAACTGTACGCCTTCTACAAGTTAACCCCTAAGGAAGGCAAAACGATAGAAGAAGTCGTTGAGGAAAACTTCCAAAAATTGCTTGGCAAGGCGATGCGCTTGTCTAACGACAATGACAGTTTGCTGTTCGCATGGGAGAAATCGATGTTGACCGATAAGACCGCTATGAAAGGCCAAGCATGCGAACTTTATCTGAAGGGGTTGAAAGATGTAGAGTATTGCCCGATTACCCTTGCCGAAATGAACGGCCTTAAATAAGATCCGAGAGATTTTTTTTGCCGTTATGGTTGATTTTTCGGCAATATGTGTCTATAATGTTCTGTAACCCATTAAATACAGCAGCAATATGAACACAACCATCAAGACCTCTTCAGAAAAGCACTTTGACCAAATCCGCCGTTTCGTCAAGAAAAACAAAATCCAACACTCCATCACCCAAGAAAATGGGATCTACACCATTACTCTCTCTGGATTAACTACCTCAGAATCAGAAAAATTTATCAACACTTTCATCAAAACCAACCATCTCACTAAAGTCAAGCAGCAAGAGCCGAAGGCTCTTGCTGCCTAAGGGCTATTTGTTTATTTGGTTATGGTTAATCATTCTTTTCATTTCAACAGGGGACTTTTCAAGGAAGGCGACAAGGTCTATTATCGCTCGCCTGAATCAAGATATGCCATTAGGAAGGCAAAAGTCGTTCAGGTGGAGGAACGAAAACGCTATATAAATGTTCCAATATGCCGACATCCACCTCGTCTTCGTATTGACAATGCAACCCTTCATATTGACAAGAAAAACAGGGAAATCATTCCTGCTGACCGTGGTGTCTACATTCCGTACGATGTACTTACCTTGGACAATGGCATCGTGTTAAAAGCATCAGATGCGTTCGCCACACGACAAGAGGCCGAGGTTGAACTCATCAGCGAACTCAAGGAGCGGTTGACATTCCAACAAGTGCAATTGGAGAATCTGAAGCAGGAGATGGCTTATGAAGAGAAGACTTTAAGGCGTTTGGAACAGGGACGGCCTTAATTGCTTCGGGAGACTTCCAGTTTTCCAATCTCGACTTCGTTGTTCTCGGAGATGATCTCGATCCAGGTGTTGTCTTCGCTGAACCACTTGTACTGTGAACCGATGCGGAAGATGAAGGTCTTTTCTTCTTCGGTGGCGGCGATGGGCAGCACGAAACCGCCGTTTTTGCCTCCAGCACCGCCGAAGGAGACGATCATCGGGAAGGTCTTCTCGGGATGTGGGTTGCGCACCTTGATGATGATGTAGTTGGAGCGGCGCACCGACACGTCGATCTTGTTGAACTCGAAGCGCTGGACTTGCCCGGCGGCCAACAGCATAGGTTCGCTGTTGAGTTCGTACAATTTGTTCTGCTCGATGATTTCACTAATGCGGGCAATCATCTCGGTGGGGTAGGTCTCAAGCCCAAGTTCTTCGGCTTTGGTGTAGGCTTCGATAGCCTTGTCGAAAGTGTTGGTTTTGAAGTTAGCATCGCCTTCTTTGACGAATTTGTCGTATTGGCTGCGCAAGGCGGCGATGCGGTCGCTTTCCGACTTCTCGGCGATGGCCAATTGTGCTGTCGCGATTGGGTCTTCTGGCTTATAGGCCAATGCCGTCTGATACTGTGTGATGGCCTCGGCGAAGTTTTCGGCGCTCATGGCGCTGTTGCCGGCGCTCATGGCCGTGTTGTAATTGGCTTCCAGTTCGGCGGCTCTTTGAGCGAAGATGCCATCGATTTCTTGGATTTTGGCGGTTGCAATGGCGTTGCCTGCATCAAAGGTCACGACCTCTTGGTATTTGACTTTGGCGTTGGCATATTCCTGTTGGTCAAACAGCGCGTCAGCGGCATCCAGCATGCTCTTGATGGTGGCCTGACGTTCCGCCTCTGCTGCGGCGAGAGCGGCTTGGCGTGCTGCTTCTTCTTCGGCAGCGATGCGAGCGGCTTCTGCTTCAGCAGCCAAACGAGCCGCTTCTTCCTCTGCTGCAATACGAGCGGCTTCTTCCGCGGCCAAGCGTGCTGCTTCCTGTTCGGCAGCTATTCTTGCCGCCTCTTGTTCTGCCGCGATACGGGCAGCCTCCGCTTCTGCTGCCAGTCTTGCAGCTTCAGCTTCTGCTGCTAACCGAGCGGCCTCTTGTTCAGCAGCGAGACGTGCTGCTTCTGCTTCCGCGGCCAAGCGTGCCGCTTCTTGTTCTGCTGCGATGCGCGCAGCCTCTTCGGCATCTTGCTCGGCGATGAGCGGATCAAGGCGAGCGATCATGTCGGTGGCGTAGGCATCGCCTTTCACCACGACCAGTGCATTTTGGTATTGTGTTTTGGCTTCTTTGTAGGCCTTGTTTTCATAGAGTTGGTCGGCCACAGCAATAATGCCATTGTATTGGTCAGCAATGCCTTTGGCGTTAATGTATTCATTGCGTTTGGCGTTGGCTTCGATGTCATTAGGGAACAGTTCCAATGCTTGGTCGAGTTTGCTGATGGCCCCGTCGTAGTTCTTGCGGAGTCCCATCTGACGCGCCTCTTCCATGAGGTTGTCGAAACGAGTGACCTTCTCATTGTATAGTTGCTTTTTCTGTTTGCTTTCTGCCAATTTCTCCTTGGGAAGCTTGTCGTCAGGGAAGATTTCCAAGGCAGTTTCAAACTGCATGATGGCGGCGTCGTAGTTGTCTTCAGCAAGTAGGCTTTCGCCAAGGCTCATGGCGGTGTCGTAAGCATCTTGCTTGTCCTGGCGTTCCTTTAAAATGGCACGAACAGCATCTGCTTGACCGCCCACATATTTGTCTTCAGGGAAGACCTTCAAAGCGGCTTCATATTCCCCCAAGGCTTCTTCGTACTTCTGTTGGCCGTAGTATTGGTCGCCAGCATCTAAATGGGCATAAAACACTTCTTGGCGGGCGCCGTCTTCTTGGATTTTTTTAACGGTTTCATCCAACTTCTTTTTGGCCGTGGCATCTCCCGATTTTTGCTTCAATGCCATTTCGAAATAGGTCTTCGCGCTAATGTAGTCCTTGGCGTTGTACTTGTCGTTGCCCTTCTTCATCAACGACTCGTACGATTCGGCATTTTGGGCTTGGACGATGTCGGCGCTAAACACGAGCGCAGCGCCAAACAACAGGGAAAATATGAGTTTCTTGTTCATTATTCTGAATTTATTCAATTGTAAACGGACTAATCCTATTATTATTGCCTTCCCTTCATGAAATCTATAATCTTGAAATCAGATAATCTTCCCGTCCTTAATTGTGATTGTCCTGTCTGACATAGCAGCCAGAGTAGGGTTGTGGGTAACAATAACGAAGGTTTGGTCCATCTCATCGCGAAGGCGGAAAAACAACCGGTGCAGTTCTTCTGCCGATTTGGAGTCGAGGTTGCCAGAAGGTTCGTCGGCCAGAACTACGGCAGGTTGGTTGATGAGGGCGCGGGCAATGGCCACTCGTTGTTGCTCACCGCCCGAAAGTTGTGAAGGCTTATGGTTCTTTCTGTCAATTAGATTCAAGTAATTAAGCAGTTGCTCGGCCCTTTCTGTAGCCTCTTTTTTGCTTGTGCGGCCGATGAAGGCGGGGATGCAAACATTTTCTAGGGCGGTGAATTCTGGCAAGAGGTGATGGAACTGGAACACAAAGCCTATCTTTTGGTTGCGGAAGGCGGCCAGCTGAGTGTCGTTCAGTTTATCCACTTCTGTACCATCAATGACAAGACTCCCGCTGTATGCTTTGTCCAAGGTGCCGATGATGTGGAGTAGGGTAGACTTGCCTGCGCCAGAGGCGCCGACAATGCTCACTATTTCCTTCTTGCTGATGTGGAGATCGATGCCTTTGAGCACCTCAAGGTTGCCGTAGGATTTATGGATGCATGTCGCTTGAATCATAAACCATGATTTAGGCTGCAAAAATAGTGAAAATGTTGCAAATAGAAGGGGTAATCAAATGAAAAAGGGCTTCAACGAAGCCCTTTTGTTTCGTGATCCGGTTGGGATTCGAACCCAAGACCCACAGCTTAGAAGGCTGTTGCTCTATCCAGCTGAGCTACCAGACCATCGCTTTGCGGCTGCAAAGATACGGAATATTTTTTAAGTGAGGGTTGACTTGCACGAAAAAAATGCAAATCTGTTTTTCTTATTCCTCAGGTTTTGGCGTGTAAGGATGATGCGGACGCTTGGGCCTAGCGGGTTTCTCTGGCTTTGGCGTTGTGGCTGTCTGAGGACGTGACTTCTTGACTTGCAGTTCGTTGCCCATGAAAACGGTCTCATCGGTCTCCACAATGGCTTTGTATGCTTCGTCGTCGTTAGGCATCTCAACGAAACCGTAGCATTTTGAGCGGCCCGTCTCATGGTCCATGATGACTTTGCAAGACTCCACGGTTCCGAATTGTTCGAAAAGGGCTCTCAGGTCTTCAGAGGTGGTCTTAAAGGCTAATTTGGCGACAAAAATCTTCATAATGGTGGTGATTTGTAGTGCAAAGATATACAATAAATTTAATGCAACAATAGAAAATACTGTTTTTTTTGAAAAATGCGAGTTATAGAGCAAAAGGCACGAAAAAAAGCGAAGCAGAAACTTCGCCTTGTCGTGGGGGAGGGTGGACTCGAACCACCGAACGGATACCCGGACAGATTTACAGTCTGTTGCAATTGCCACTATGCGACTCCCCCAAGAATTGAATGAACCGTTTGTCTTTTTTGACGCTGCAAAATTACATCTTTTTTCCATATCCAATACAAAAACCCCGAAAATTTTCGCAACTTTGCAGCACATTTGACACGAGACTCGAGACGGCGGGGTTACGAGTCTGCTCTTCTGCCTTTCGTCCCGAAGTCTCGAAGGCAAAAACAACAATCAAACAATGAAATACGATTTTGACAAAATTATCAATCGCACTGATACCAACTGCGTTAAGTATGATTTGCGCCAACAGGTGTTTGGCAACCCCGATGTGCTGCCCATGTGGGTGGCCGACATGGACTTTGAGACGCCCGACTTCGTTCGCCAGGCCGTCATCGAACGGGCCGAGCATCCTGTTTATGGCTATCATTTCAAGGATAGGCCTTATTTCGAGTCCATCGCGGGATGGCTGAAACGCCGCCATCAGTGGGAGGTTCCTACGGAGTGGATGTCGTTTACCCCAGGCGTGGTCTGCGGCTTTACGATGGCCGTGATGGCTTTCACGCAGCCTGGCGACGAGGTCATCATCCAACCGCCCGTCTATCCGCCTTTCCATCATGCTGTTTCTAGTCACGGCAGAAAACTGGTCTACAACACTTTGGTGGATCGGGGCGATGGCTACGAAATCAACTTCGACCAACTGGCCGAGCAAGCCAAGACGGCCAAAATGCTGATTCTTTGCAATCCGCACAACCCCGTGGGACGTTGTTGGACGCGCAATGAGTTGCTTCTGCTGGGAGAGATCTGCATAAAGAATCATGTGCTGGTAGTCTCTGACGAAATCCATTGTGACTTGGTGCTGCCTGGTTACAAGCACACACCCTTTGCCACATTGGGACATCAGTATGCCATGAACTGCATCACTTTCCACGCGGCATCCAAGACCTTCAACTTGGCAGGATTGGCGACATCCACGGCCATCATCCCCAACGAATACTTGCGTAAGACATACGTCGCCTACGTTGAAGATATGGAAGCCCATCTCGGCAATATCTTCGGCAAAGTCTCCACGCAAGCCGCCATGACCTATGGCGATGAGTGGCTTGGACAGTTGCTGGACTATGTGCAAGGCAACATCGACTATGTATCCAAATTCTTGACAACCCAACTGCCCAAGGTGAAGTTCCACAAGCCGCAGGCTACTTATATGATGTGGCTTGACTTCAACGGTTATGGTCTTTCAGAAGAGGAGCTTTGGCACAAGATGACGCAAGAGGCGAATCTTGGCTTCAACCGAGGCAAGGACTTCGGTGAGGCGGGTAGCGGTTTCTTCCGCATTAACTTGGCCTGTCCGAGGGCGACTGTGGAGGAGGCGATGCGGCGATTGAAGGCCGTTTTTGGATAATTGCATTAAAAAAGCCTGTCCTGGACAGGCTTTTTTTGTTTCAGAAAATCGTAATTCGAAAATTACTTCAGCTTCTTGTAGCCATACACAGCGAGGTCGCCCAGTTCTTCCTCGATGCGGAGCAACTGGTTGTACTTGGCCATGCGGTCGGAGCGGCTCAGCGAACCGGTCTTGATTTGGCCGCTGTTGGTGGCCACGGCGATGTCAGCGATGGTGGCGTCCTCGGTCTCGCCCGAGCGGTGGCTCGTGACGGTGGTGTAGCCATGACGGTGGGCCATGTCGATGGCGTCCAAAGTCTCGCTCAACGAGCCGATTTGGTTCACCTTAATCAGGATGGAGTTGGCGCAACCTTGTTGGATGCCCTTCGAGAGGAAGTCGACATTGGTGACGAAGAGGTCGTCGCCGACAAGCTGGCAACGGTCGCCAATGCGGTCGGTGAGTTTCTTCCAGCCGTCCCAGTCTTCTTCGCCCATGCCGTCCTCGATGGAGTCGATGGGGTATTTGTTGATGAGTTCCTCAAGGAAGTCAACTTGCTCGTCGGAGCTGAAGCGCTTGCCGTTGGGGTCTTTCTTTGTGCCGTTCTTAAGTTCACGATAGTCGTAGAACCACTTGCCGTCCACGTCATAAGCGAATTCAGAGGCAGCGCAGTCCAAAGCAATCTTGACGTCCTTGCCTGGTTCATAACCGGCTTCCTTGATGGCGTCGCAGATGATGGTAAGGGCATCCTCGGTGTCGTTGAGGGCAGGGGCGAAACCGCCTTCGTCGCCAACTGCGGTGGAGAGACCGCGTTTCTTCAACAGCTTGGCCAGGGCGTGAAACACCTCAGCACCCATGCGCAGGCCTTCGCGGAAGCAAGGAGCGCCCACGGGACGGATCATGAATTCCTGGAAGGCGATGGGAGCATCGCTGTGCGAACCGCCGTTGATGATGTTCATCATCGGGACAGGCAGGGTGTAGGTGTTGGTGCCACCAATGTAACGGTAAAGCGGGATGTCAAGGTAGTTGGCGGCTGCTTTGGCCACGGCCAAGGAGACGCCGAGGATGGCGTTGGCGCCGAGCTTTGACTTGGTCTTGGTGCCATCCAAAGCGAGCATCTTGTGGTCAATGGCGCGCTGGTCGAGGGCCGACATGCCAAGAATCTCGGGAGCAATGATTGTGTTGACGTTCTCAACGGCTTTCAGCGTACCCTTGCCGCCGTAACGTTTCTTGTCGCCGTCACGTAGTTCTAGGGCTTCGTGTTCGCCAGTCGAGGCACCTGAAGGCACCGAGGCGCGACCCATCACGCCACATTCCAATGTCACATCCACTTCTACTGTGGGGTTGCCGCGAGAATCCAAGATTTCGCGAGCGATGATTTTCTCTATTCTCATTTCGTAAGTATTTAAGATTTAAAGATTTAAAATTCAAAATTGAGCGGCCCTTCGACAAGCTCAGGGGCCTGATTAATTGTGCTGCAAAAGTAACATTTTTATTAAAACAACAATCCATTTTCTTCTGGTGCACGCGAAACGCCTATCATCGCCTCAAATTCGGCTTCGGTGATGATGGGGATGCCTAATGATTCGGCTTTCTTTCGTTTTTCGGGACCCATCTTGTCGCCAGCCAACACATAGTCGGTCTTGCCAGAGATGCTGCCCACGTTCTTGCCACCGTAGGCTTCAATGGTTTCCTTGATGCCGTCACGGGAATAGTGTGCAAACACGCCGCTTACCACGAACGACTTGCCTGCCAGCACCTGTTCCTTGTCGGAAGCGGCTTGCTCGGCCATGGCAAACTGTAAACCGGCTTGCTTCAGGCGGTTGACGATGTCGATGTTGCGCTCATCGTCAAAGAATGTGCGTACCGAAAGGGCAATCTTTTCGCCGATTTCGTTGATTTCGGTCATTTCCTCAACGCTGGCGCCAATGATATGGTCGATGTCATGCAGGGCTTTGGCCAGCACTTTTGCCACCGACTCACCCACGAACTTGATGCCCAAGGCAAACAACACGCGTTCAAAGGGCACTGACTTCGATTTCTCGAGGGCGTCCAAGATGTTTTGAGCGGTCTTTTCCTTGAAGCTGACCTTGCGTGTCGCAATGGGCAGCAGGCTAAACTCATCTTCGATGGTGATGACTTTTTCCAAGCCGAAGAGTTTGTCGAAGGTGAGGTCGTACAAATCAGCTACATTGCGGACCAGACCTTCTTCATAGAGTAGTTCCACTTTGCCTTCGCCGAGGCTCTCAATGTTCATGGCCTTGCGTCCGATGAAATGCTCTATGCGCCCGCGGATTTGTGGCGAGCAACCGGAACTATTGGGGCAATACCATGCCGCTTCACCTTCGTTTTGGACAAGATGGCTGCCACATATCGGGCAGGTTTTGACAAATTCAACAGGTCTAGCGCCTACTTGACGTTTGTCAAGGTTGACGCCGATGATTTTCGGGATGATTTCGCCGCCTTTCACGACGGTGACGGTGTCGCCATAATGCAGGTCGAACTGGCGGATGAAGTCCTCGTTATTTAAGGTGGCACGTTTTACGGTGGTGCCGGCCAATTGAACAGGGGCGAGGTTGGCCACAGGCGTAATGGTGCCATGGCGTCCCACCTGGAAGTCAACACTTTGCAATTCGGTCTCTACTTCTTCGGCCTTGAACTTGTAGGCAATGGCCCATTTGGGTGACTTGGCTGTGAAACCCAAGACCTGTTGTTGTGCATAACTATTGACTTTCAGCACGATGCCGTCGATGGCAAAGGGCAGTTCATGGCGTTTCACATCCCAATAGTCGATGAATTCGAAGATCTCGTCGATGGTCTTGCAAAGTGCCATGAAATTGGAGATGTTGAAGCCCCACTTGCGGGCGGCTTGCAGGCTTTGGTAATGGGTCTGATAGCGGTCTTCAAGGCCATCCATCATCATGTAATAGCAGTAGTTGTCGAGGCGGCGTCGCGCCACTTCTTTGGAGTCTTGCAATTTCAATGTCCCAGCAGCGGCATTGCGTGGGTTGGCGAAGAGGTCGTCGCCTAACTCGGCGCGTGCTTCATTTAATCGATTGAAACTATCGAAAGGCATCACGATTTCGCCACGCATTTCAAAGAAAGGCGGGAAGTCGCCATGCAGTTTCAATGGCACGGTGCGGATGGTGCGTACGTTGGTGGTCACGTCGTCGCCTTGGGCGCCGTCGCCACGGGTCACAGCGCGGACAAGCATGCCGTTTTCGTATTGCAGGCTGATGCTTAAGCCGTCGAATTTCAACTCGCAGCAGAATTCCACCTCCTCATCAATCGTCTTTTTGATGCGACCGATGAAATCGGCAATCTCCTCGCGACTATAGCTGTTTGCCAATGACAGCATCGGATAGCGGTGTTGAACGCTCTGGAACTCTTTCGTAATTCCTCCGCCAACACGTTGGGTGGGTGATGTGGGCAACAAAAACTCAGGGAACTCTTTCTCCAAACGCGCCAACTCCTCGAGTTTCATGTCGAACTCATAGTCGCTGATGGTGGGTTTGGCCAGAATATAGTAGTTGTAGTTGTGTTCCTCCAATTCATCGCTCAAGGCGGCAATGCGCAGACGGGCTTCTTCTTTGGTCATAACACGATGTATTTCAGCGGGTCAACATTGAGGAGCAACAATAAGAGCCAAACGAAGGCAATGGAAAGCACTATTCCTATGGAAGTCATCAGCACGCCATTAAAACGGCGTTTGAGACAGAGAATCAAGAGGATTCCAAATGCAACAAAGACACTCTCGTACCAGAAGCAGATTCCTAAGCCCAGCATGAGACCTGCGATGATGAATGAACTGCGGTGGACATTGTCGCTGAGGTTGTTTTTGATTAGCACCTCTTGGCGAAGAATCACGTTGGCGCCATAGAGAAGTAAGGGCAAGCCCAAGAAAGCACTGGCATTCTCGACAATGCCAAATGAAGGCATTATGATGCTAAAAATGGGGATAAGTGCCAAAAGCCATGCATTTTGCTTGCCGACAGTCAAGTCGCAGATGCGGTAGATGATAGATACCGTAAAAAGCGAGACTAAAGCGTAAAGCGAGCGACTAAGGAGTTTCATGCCTTGTGTTTCCCCAATGCTGAGCCAAACCTTCATTTTGTCCAAAAAACCGATGAATAGAGTGGAATGCTGTTCGCGATGGGAGCCGAATCCTGGAACGAAGATGACCGCTATGATTCGCACTACAATGGCAATCAACATCAGCGTAGTAAAAGGATGTAATTCTTTGAAATGTTTGATTTTCTGAAACATTTTTGTCGGATTTGAAACGCAAAAGTACAAAATATTTGTATTTTTGCCGTGTTTTTCTAACGAATAATCTAACTTTAAATTATAGAAAAATGAAGAAATTAGTTAAAGTGTTCGCGATGGCTGCTTTGATGATTATGAGCGGCCAGACCATGGCTCAATACCGTGGCGCATTGTTCCTTGGTGCTTCGTTCCCTATGGATGACTTTGGAAAATTCGACAGTTTCAATGAATATGCCTTGATGCATATTGAAGAAGATGACGCCGGTGCTGCCATTGGCTTCAATGCAGGTATCAAATGGTACTTCAACGTGGGTGTCAAAGGCCTGAACGTTCTCGTTTCCGCCGACGGTTTCTATAACGGCATCAACTCGGACCTGAAGACTGCATTCCGCAATGCGGAGACTTCGTATGACTTTGGAGATCTTCTTAATGGCAGTTTCAAGTACGACGCAACGCCAAAATACCTCAATTTCCCGCTTATGCTGGGCGTGAACTACATTTATCACTTCAATCCTAATTTAGGCATTTTTGTGGAGGCTGGCGCTGGCGGCAATTTTCGTCTTCTCACAAACATGGAAACTGTAACTAAGGGCCAACTGTTGAATCAGGAGAGAATCTATAGGAACTATTCGGACTACGACAATGCCTTTAGTTTTGCTTACCAGGCAGGCATTGGTTTCGAGGTGGCCAAGAACTTGGTGATTAGTTGCAGCTTTTACGACTTAGGCAAGTCGGATGTGAAGGCTGAATTGACCAACAAGGTCATCGTCAACGAAGTTGCCACTGAGACAAAAGAATACAAGACTTATGGAAGCATCCATCCGGTTATGGTTGTGGGTCGTATCGGATTCGTTTTCTAAGCCATACTAATCATTGAAGACTGAAAGGCGGAGCGTCGGGTTGACTGGCGCTTCGCTTTTTACGTTATGGCAGGCGGCTTTCAGGCCATAGCCAACGGCTTCTATTCCATGGATGCCTATGGCATGGGCATGGATGATTCCCGAGAAGAAAGCATCTCCAGAACCGGTCACATTGACGGCCTCGGCTTCAATGGCAGGGAAATGGCGGTATTCCTTTTGTGAACAGAAGTCCACACCGTCTTCACCCATGGTGAGATACACCTCTTTTATGCCACAGGACACTAATGACTTGGCCGCTTCTTCAGGTTGAGTAAGTCCTGTCATGGCTCGTGCCTCGGCGAGGTTGCTTTTCAAGGCATAAAACGACTTCTTCCATGACTTTTTCATGGCCTCGGCAAGCATCATGGCGCGATTGGGCGATACCGTGTCGATGTAAAGCGGCGCCAGGCAATGGTCGAGGAGAAAGGCGAGGGCATCAGTGCTCAATAGGGTGTCGGCGACCACCATGTCGGAACGGTTGATGGCATCGATGCGGGCTATGAGCCAGTCGAGGCCCAAGTAACTGTTGAGCTCAATGTCGGACATGGCAGACAGCATGTTGCCTATTTCGTCGTTAAAACTCAAGAAAAGTGGACTCTTAGCGTTCTTGTATTGCGCAGAGAGCGAAAGGTTGATGCCTAACTGCACACATTCCTCCATCATGGATTGAGCAAATCTGTCGTCGCCAAACACACTGGCCAGTTGCACATCATGTCCTAAAAGTCGGAGGTTGTGGGCAATGTTGCGCGCCACACCTCCATGGTGGAAGGCAATATCGGCAGGCGTGCAACCTCCATGCTTCGTCTCGCCATGAGGTCTCACGGCAATGTCGATGTTTGACTCTCCAATGACAGTGATGTTCATTTCATTCTCGCTTTATGGGTGGGCAAAAGTAGAAAAAAAAGCGATAATTTGCTTTTTACGAATTATTTTCGTTATTTCGTGCCATCAAATCAAGGTGTTATGGGACAGAACAAGAAACGGAAGCGTCGCAACTACCAGTATCATGCAATCACCTTTAAACTGTCAAAAGGTCAATATCGCTCGTTGCGCAACTATTGCAAAGCCCGCAAGACGACGCCCATCAAATTGATTAAGAAGAACATAGCGCGTTTCATTACGGCCTATGAGTATGAAGTGCCGCAAGAGTTGTATCTTACCGAGAACCAGTTGGATTTGTTTGAAGAAAACCTGTAGGGACGCATCGCATGCGTCCGCAAGGTTTTTTTTGTTATTTCTGATCAAACGGAATCCTGTTCTGTATCGACCGCCCCAAAGTCACCTCGTCCACATATTCCAAGGCATCACCGACGGCAATGCCTTTCGAAATCACAGAGATTTTCCCTTTAAAATCATTCAGTTGCCTGAAGATGAAGAAATTGGTCGTGTCGCCCTCTATGGTGGCGGGCAGGGCCAAGATGATTTCCTTGATGTCTTCTCTCTGGGTGCGCTGCACCAGTTGCGCAATCTTCAAATCGTTGGGAGAGATGCCTTCTATGGGACTGATAACGCCGCCAAGCACATGATAGATCCCATTGTATGAAGCGGTACGCTCGATGGCCAGCACATCACGCATGTCGGCCACCACGCAAAGCGTGTTCTCGTCGCGCCGCGGATTGGAGCAGATGGAACACACCTTGGTGTCGCTGATGTTGTAGCACCGCTCGCACAGCATGATGTTGTGCTTCATTTTCAGCAACGAGTCGGCAAGTTGCTCGGTCTCAAGCGCGTCCTCGTTGAGCAGGTGCAAGGCCAAGCGCAAGGCGGTCTTTTTGCCGACGCCGGGCAACTTTGAAAGCAACTCCACCGCGTTTTCCAGCAATATGGATGAGTATTCTGCCATACAATAATTGGCGCAAAAATAAGTTATTTCTTTAAATTTGCATCGTCAAAACCGAAATAATGATGAAAAGATGTTGCTTACTTCTTGTTGCTCTGTTGTTTGCGATTGCTGTTGTGGCTCAGGATTTCAACCAGACCGATTCCAAAGGCCGTAGACAGGGCCCTTGGCGTGATTTTTATCCCAGCGGACAACTGCGTTATGAGGGACAGTTCAAGAACGACAAATGCAAAGGCACGTTCCGATACTACGACGAACAAGGCAACCTGAAGGCCACAAATGAGTTCGACAAATCGGGGGAGAAGGCCTTGAACAAGACCTACTCGCCGAATGGCAGAATCATCGCCACTGGTTATTATCTCAACCAGAAGAAGGATGGCGAATGGAAGTACTATGACCCTAACTCGGGCCAGCTTCGTTTGGTTGAGGACAACAAGTCTGGCAGGGTGCATGGTTGGTCAAGGTTATACAATCCCAACAACGGAGTGCTGGCCGAGGAGATGCAGTATGTTGAAGGCCAACCCGAAGGACAATGCAAGAAATACTCTGATACAGGCGTGTTAATCATGGAATGCCAATACCATAATGGGGTGTTGGAGGGACCGACTAAAAGTTATTACCCAAGCACGGCGTTGAAAGAAGAGGGGCAATACGCCAAAGGGCAAAAGTCCGGGACATGGAAGACCTACAACGAAGACGGTGACGTCATCCTTGAAGAGACTTTTGGCGAGTTTGTCTACTAATAGTCGATATCAAAGTATAAAGTTTGTCAGAACAGATACTCTCTCTCGTTCCTCGGTCGGTATGACATGCTGACAAACTCTCAAAGCGTCTAAGGTATATCCTAATTACACCTTTTCAGATAGTCCTCCAAGTTGGGACGACCATATTGGTCGGCCAGTTTATAGTATTCGCAGGCCTTGTCCTCCTTGTTCATGAGGTAGTACGTCTTGCCTAGGTTGAAATAGGCATCGGCATAGTCGGGTTTCAGTTCAACGGCTTTTTCGAAGTCTGCAATGGCGTCGTTGTATTGTTTGGCGTTGATTCGAGTGCAGCCTCGGTAATAATAGGCTTCGTAGTTGTGCTTGTCGTATTTGATGGCTTTGGTGAGCAGCTTTTCGGCTTCTTCGTAATTGCTGTACCGAAGCAATTGTTTGGAACCTTCGTCCATGAAGGCGCGCGATTTGTTGGGGTTCTCACAGGAAGCCATCAGAATCAGCATCCAGGCGAACAGGAAAGGAATCAGTTTCTTCATTGTCTCAAATTTTTGCAAAGATAGGCAAATAATTGGAATGACAGTCCGCGTCAACTGTGCTCTTGCACGATGCGCTTTACGGTTTCGATGATGTCATTCAGTTTTTCCTCGCTCTTGGCTTCGCAAAGGAAGCGGAGGTAGGGTTCAGTGTTGGAAGGCCTGATGTTGAGCCACCAAACGGGGTAGTCGAGGCGGTAGCCATCGAAGTCCAAGAAGCGCTCGGGTTTCTCGATTTGCATGAAGTGGTCTTTGACGGCGTCCATGGCATCCTGCTTGCGCTCGATTTTGAAGTTGATCTCACCCGAATTGGAATAGGGCGTGATCTCATCGATAATCTGGCTCATGGTCTTGCCTTCTTTCTTGCGTTCGGCCAAGAGGCGCAGCACGATGGAAGCGGCCAACAAGGCGGAGTCGGAGTAGTAGAAGTCGCGGAAATAGTAATGGCCAGCCAACTCGCCGCCAAAGCAACCATCCAACTCACGAAGTTTCAGGGCGGCGTAGGCACGACCCACACGCCATGTCTCCACCTTGGCATGATAGCGGTCGAGGTATTCTTGGATGGCACGCGAGCTGCGGATGTCTTGCAGCACGATGCCTTTCTGCTTCTGCTCGCCGATGAAATAGTCGCCCAAGAAAGCAATGATGAGGTCGGGGCTGATGAAGCGCCCCTTCTCATCAATAAAGGTGATGCGGTCAGCGTCACCGTCGAAGAGCAGGCCAATGTCGCACTTTTCCTTCAAAACCAATGCTTTAATCTGTTCTTGTGCGTTGGCTTCCAAAGGATTGGGTTCATGGTTGGGAAAGTTGCCATCCAAGGTGTCATTGATGTAATGTGCTTTGCCTATCAGTTCGTGGACAAAGATGGACGACATGCCGTTGCTGCAATCCACAGCGATGTTGAGATTGTCGTGAGGACCCACAAACTGCTGTTGGAAAGTGAGATAGTCGGCATAGACATTCTTTTCACGGATGACGCCTTTCTTCTCGCAAGGTACAGTGGCCTTGTCGCTTTCCACCAAGGCTTCTAGGCGGTTCAGACCAGTGTCATAACCCACAGGAAGGGCATTTTTTGCCGAGATTTTGAGGCCGTTGTGGTGCTTTGGATTGTGCGATGCGGTAATTTGTATAGAGGCTCCGTAACCATATTTTGCCGTTGCCCAATATACCAAAGGCGTAGTGGAAAGGCCGATGAAGTCGACGTTCTTGCCACGGTCGGTGAGACCTCGGGTGAGGGCGTCAAATAGGGCAGGTGAGGAGAGGCGCATGTCGCGTCCCACGAGATAGGTGTCGGTGTCAAGCACATCAGGCAGGAAGTAGCCGATGCGGTAGGCGATGTCTTCATTGAGGTCGGGACCCCATTCGCCACGGATGTCGTATGCTTTGAATGCTTTCATTGTATCAGTTGTTCTGTTGTTCAGTTAAAGCAGGTTGCTGAGCCTGTCGAAGCACCGTCATGGTGTCAGTCGGCCCTTCGACGGGCTCAGGGACCTCAAGCTATTTTATTCCTCTTTGGTTCAAGGCCTGTTGGTATCTTGCTGCATTCTGGTTGTGCTCGCCGAGCGTCTTGGCAAAGTTGTGGTAACCAGAGAAATCCTCTTTGGCGCAGAAGAAGTAATAGTGGTGGTCTTCAGCGTTGAGGACGGACTTGACGGCCGCGATGGAAGGTATGCAAATTGGGCCAGGGGGAAGGCCTGGATACTTATAGGTATTATAAGGCGACTCGATTTCCTTATGGCGGTCAAGCACTCGCTTGATGGTGTAGTCGTTCCAAGCGAAGATAAGGGTAGGGTCGGCCTGAAGCAACCAATTGCTTTTCAGTCTGTTGAGATATACTCCGGCCACTCGCGGCATTTCGTCGCTCATGTTAGTTTCCTTGTTGACTATGGAAGCAAGTGTGCTGACTTGGATAGGAGTTAGCCCTTTTGCTTGGGCTTGTTGCTTGCGCTCCTCGTTCCAAAACTTGTTGTATTCCTGGAACATGCGGTTGACGAATCCTTCTGCGTCAGTGTTCCAATAAAACTCGTATGTGTCGGGCAAAAAGAGTGCAGGAATGGTGCGGCTATTGAAACCTAATTGATTAATATACTCTTGATTATGAAGCCTTTGAGAGATAGTAGCAGAGTCGGCTTCGATTTGTGTGGCAATGCGGCCAGCGAGTTGGTCGACATCGCGGATGTTGTTGAAAGTGACCTTTACGGGGGTCTGCAAGCCGCCTCTTAACATGTTCACCAACTGGTTGTTGTTCATGCCATTTTTCAGCACATAATGGCCCGGATGGATATTGTTTGGGTAATCTTTCTTTTGCGCCACCCAGTTGAAACTTTTTTCGTTTACAATACAATTGGCATCTTTTATTAATGCCTTGACCTGGTCATAATCCGCCCCCGTGGGAATAAATAGTTCTACTTCTTTCCCATCAGTGGTTTGCACGTTGGGTGACATGACCGTACGGAACACCCAATAGCCGAATGCGGCGGCAAATATAAGCAGGATGATAAGCACGAGCCATAGGGAGCGCTTGGCGGATTTGCCCTTTTTCTTGCTGCCGCTTTTGCGGGACTTTTTCTCGTTCGGGAGTTTTGTCTCTATTTTGACCATGTTGTTATAAATTAATTCTTTGATACTCAAATACATCCAAGTATTCTTTCGCAGTCTTTAGCCAGTCTTTTCGCCTGCCGCACAACTCAAAACCCTGACCGATAAAGAGTTGTTGGCTTACTTTGTTGGTCTCGTCGATGGTGCAATATACTTGATGCAACAGCAAGTCGTGGAAAAGATAATCGATGCACAAATCTAGTGTCGCTTTGGCATAGCCTTGCTGACGAAAGGCCTTGTCGATGAGGATGCCCAATCCTGCTCTTTGGTTGATGCTATCATAATCGAAAATGTCGATACACCCGATAGTCTTTTCGTTTGCTGCCAGAACAATCATGAGACGGAGCTGTTTTTGCGTTTGCAAATCGTTGTCACCCAGCAACAACTGTTCGATCTGGAAGCGAGAATAAGGGGCGTGAGTGCCGCTCACTCGCCAATTGTCGCGGTCATTTTCCCATAGAAAAATCTGCTCGGCATCTTCAGGTTCTGCAGGACGCAGTGTTATCGTGTCATTCTTTAAGAACATCTTGTCAAATTCACAGAAAAAACAATTCTTGAGCGGTTGCTTGGCACATAATTTGATGGCCTAGGTCCGCAGAAATTTTCGACAAAATTACACTTTTTGGTGCAATAAAGGTTGAAAATTTGCATTAATGAGACTATAAAAGATAAAGAAACCATAAATCATAGACAAATGAGAAAAGTGAGTTTGATGTTGATGCTTGCCACAATGCTAATGGCAACATCGTGTGAGAATTTGCTCCCCAAGAAAGAAGCAACCAAAACTGAGAATACAACGGAAGAGACGCAGCAACCTGTAACTGAAGTGGATCAGGTCCAGCAACCTAAAGTGCAACGCGCGGCTTTTGTTCCAACAGAAAACACACCCGATTTCGTTGATGCGGCAGAGAACAGTGTAGACGCCGTGGTGCATATCATGACCAAAGTGGTGAAACAGAGCAACACCTACGAGGACTTCTTTGGCGCTTTGCTAGGACAACTTTACGGCTATCCGGGACAGAGCCGCAACAGCACCATGGTCGCTTACGGTTCGGGCGTGGTACTTACCCCTGACGGCTATATCGTCACCAACAACCACGTCGTAGAAGGTGCCGACGAGGTGGAGGTCACCTTTAATAATAAGGTAAAGAAGACTGCTACCATCATTGGTACCGACCCTACTACCGATTTGGCGCTTATTAAAGTGGATGCCACCGACTTGCATTACCTTACCTTTGGCGACTCCGATAATGTTCGTATCGGTGAGTGGGTGCTTGCTGTTGGCAATCCCTTCAACTTGACATCTACTGTCACGGCGGGTATCGTCAGTGCCAAGGCGCGCAACCTTAGCATCTTGGGCGAAGGCACGTCGGTGGAGTCGTTCATCCAGACCGATGCTGCCGTCAATCCTGGCAATAGTGGTGGCGCCTTGGTCAATACCAGAGGAGAACTTGTGGGCATCAATGCGGCCATTGCCTCTCATACGGGTTCCTATGAAGGCTATTCTTTCGCCATCCCGTCCAACATCGTTCGCAAAGTGGTCGATGACCTCTTGCTCTATGGCGAGACTCAACGCGGCTATATTGGCATCTATCCTGCTGAACTTACGCAAGAATTGGCCGAAAAGGAAGGGTTGGAGGACATCGAAGGCGTCTATGTCGCTGAGTTGACCGAAGGTGGTGCCGCCAAAATGGCAGGCATCCAAAAGGGTGATGTGATTACGGCCATAAATGGGAAAAAAGTGAACACTGTCACCCAAATGATGGAGAGCATCCGTCAGTACCGTCCTGGCGACAAAGTGAATGTGGAGGTGAACCGCAATGGCCATCACCATAACTACGAGTTGACCTTGCTTAACGAAGCGGGCAACGTGGACGTGGTCAGGAGCGGCGACAGTTTCTATAATTCGGAGTTCGGCTTGATGCTGCAGACCGTCAACCAGGACGAGAAGAGCCGCCTCGACATCAAGAACGGCTTGAAGATCGTGGAAATCCGCCAAGGTCGCTTCATGAATTCCGGCGTTCCAGTGGATTTTGTCATTACCAAGGTCAATGGTTATGCTGTTAACAACAAGGCAGATCTGGAGAAGGCGTTAAAGAACCGCTCGCGCCGCACCACCATCGAAGGCGTATTCCCCAATGGCATGCCTGGGTCATTCTATTACTAACGATAGGGTTGGTTTACTTTTTTACTGAAAGACAGGGTTTTCGGTACGGTTTTTGATAATAGATTAATTTTGGATTTGGGTGTGGCGATGATGAGGCCGCCACTCCTGAAACTGGAAGATTATGCGAAAAACAGAAAGTGGAGAAAGGGATGAAGAGCGTGAATGGTAAAACAAGAAACGTAAAACAATAATAAAGATTTGAAGAAATGAGACAACTGAAAATTTCAAAGCAGATTACCAACCGCAACGCAGGGACTTTGGACAAGTACCTTGCTGACATTGCGAAGGAGGCGTTGCTGACCACTGACGAGGAAGTCGAGTTGGCACAGCGCATCAAGGCTGGCGACCAGGCCGCGTTGGACAAATTGGTCAGGGCAAACTTGCGATTCGTCGTATCTGTGGCAAAACAGTACCAAAACCAAGGATTAAGCCTTCAAGATCTTATTAACGAAGGCAACCTCGGTTTGGTGAAAGCCGCACAACGCTTCGACGAGACGCGTGGTTTCAAGTTCATTTCGTATGCTGTATGGTGGATTCGCCAGAGCATCCTTCAGGCAGTGGCCGAACAAGCCCGTGTCATCCGTCTTCCTATGAATCAGGTGGGCGCGTTGGCCAAGGTGAAGAAAGCCGTTGCGCTGCTTGAGCAGCAACTGGAACGTCGCCCCACTGTTAAGGAAGTCGCCGAAGCCATCGGCATGCCAGAGGACAAGGTGGAACAGCTGCTTAACCTCAATTCTCGCACGGTGTCGACAGATGCGCCATTAGACGACGAAGACGACGCCAACTTTTTGGACGTGTATGTCGCTGACGACGAGGTGCAGACAGATACGGCAGTGGAGCAGGAGGGGACTAGCAAGGCCATCCGCAGTTCTTTGGACATGCTCAACGAGAAGGAGCGTAGCATCATCTGCATGTACTTTGGTTTGGGAACTTCGCGAGAGTATACCTTGGAAGAGATTGCCATGAAACTCAACATCTCTCGAGAACGTACGCGCCAAATCCGAGACCGTGCGCTAAAGCGGTTGAAGTCGGAACCCAACTCTCCGCTCTATCAAATGTATATGAATCAATGAAAAAAGTAGGATTTCGGAAACGAAATCCTACTTTTTTCTATATTTGCATCTCGAACAACAAAATTATTGCCTATGAAATACGAACTCATTCAACTGCCTTATGAGGCAAACGCTTTGGAACCCGTCATTAGCAAGGAGACGCTTGGGTTCCATCATGGCAAGCATTTGCAAGCCTATGTCAACAACCTGAATGCGGCCATTGATGGCACAAAATATGCGGAGATGCCATTGGAGGACATCGTGAAAACTGCCGATGGAGGCGTGTTCAATAACGCAGGCCAGATTCTGAACCACAACCTGTATTTCACGCAATTCCGCGCTCCAAGGGCAGACAACAAACCGACTGGTGTTATTGCCCAGTGGATTGACGAGCAATTCGGCTCGTTTGAACAATTTAAGGAGGAGTTTACGAAGAAAGGTGCCACCTTGTTCGGCTCGGGATGGGTGTGGCTTTCTGTTGACAAGGATGGTAAACTCGTCATTACGCAAGAGACCAATGCCGGCAACCCTGTGCAACGCGGCCTGAGGCCCTTGTTGACCTTCGATGTATGGGAGCATGCCTATTACATCGACTACCAGAATCGCCGTCCCGACCACTTGAACGCCTTGTGGCAAATCATTGACTGGGATGTGGTGAACGAGCGTTTGTAAGCCACTGGCATTTGAAAACAAAAATCGCGGCGGGGGAATGACCTCGCCGCGATTTCTGTTTTATTCGGCTTTCATGATCCGATGCACGCTTCCACTATTGCCATAGTCGATGTGCAGCAGATAAGTTCCATGACTTAGTTGACTCAGGTCTATCTCAAACTGTAACTCGCTTATGTTTTGCTTCATCAGCAAACGGCCGTTGAGGTCGTAAACGCTGACGCTTTGTGCAGCGCTCTCCGTTGTGATGCTCAAGACAGAGGTGAACGGGTTGGGGAAGATTTGGCAAGTCGAGGCGTTTTCGCTGACAAGGTCATCGAAAGAGAAATGCGCCACATATTCCTCTGACGCCGTGGCAATGAAGGTGTAGGTGGCATCTGTGGAAACCTCAATGCCGTTCTTGGTCCAATTAATGAACTCATAGTTCTCGTTGGGTGTTGCCGTCAGTGTGCAAGAGGCGCCATACTCGTAGTGGCCTGCACCCGTTACTATGCCACCTTCTCTTGGGTCAGCAGTCACGCTAATCGTGTAGCTGTTGAGAGTGAAGTTAGCCACAAGGTTGCGATTGCCTGCTACAATGAAGGTGTAACTTGCTTCTGTGGCGACCACATCACCATCCTCGGTCCAATTAATAAAGGTGTAGCCAGTGTTGGCAGTTGCTGTCACAGTGCATTGCTGACCTGCATCGTAATTGCCTCCTCCAGTCACGGTTCCGCCGATATTCGGGTTAGGGGAGACATTGATGTTATAGGTGTCGGGTTGTTGTTCCTCGAAATTTGCCACCAGCGAACGGTTGCTTGTCACCGTGAAGGAATAGTTGGCGTCATTAGAGACCACACTGCCGTTCTCTGTCCAATTCATGAAAGTGTAACCATCTGCCGACGTGGCGATGACAGTACATGATTGACCATGAGTGTAGGTGCCTCCTCCTGAAGTCGTGCCACTGTTGCTAGGATTGGCGGAAACTGTGATGGTATACGTAATGGCCGTAAAGTTGGCGACAAGATTCCTGTTGCCTTCGACGGTGAAGGTGTAGTTGGCATTGCTGGAGACCGCGCTGCCATTTTCGGTCCAATTGGTAAAGGTGTAACCCGAGGTTGCCGTAGCAATCAAGGTGCACGAAGAACCGTAGTTGTAGTTGCCAGCGCCGCTCACCGCGCCGCCATTGCTTGGGTTGGCTGTGGCAGTAATGGTGTAGGTGTTAAGCGTGAAGTTGGCCACCAAACTACGGTTGCCTTCTACATTGAAAGTGTAGTTGGCGCTAGATGACACCACGCTGCCGTTCTCGGTCCAGTTGGAGAAAGTATAGCCTGTATGGGCCGATGCCGTGACGGTGCAACTTTGTCCATGAGTGAAGGAACCGCCACCAGTTGCAGTGCCACCGTTGCTAGGATTGGCAGAAACGGTTACAGTGTAGGTGTTAAGCGTGAAGTTGGCCACCAAACTACGGTTGCCCTCCACATTGAAAGTGTAGTTGGCGCTGGATGACACCACGCTGCCGTTCTCGGTCCAATTGGTAAAGGTGTAACCCGTGTTTGGCGTAGCCGTGACGGTGCAGGACTGGCCTTGGTTGTAGGTGCCACCACCCGTGACGCTGCCGCCATTGTTGGGGTTGGCGGAAACCGTGATGGTATAAGAACTAGGGGTAATGGAAACCGTTTGAATGTTGCCGCCAACCATGGGGTAGTTGGTAGAAATCACACGGATGCGGTAACCGTTTCCTGCAGGCACATTCGGAATTTGTGCTGTGATGCTGCCGCTTGAATTGGTGGTAATGCGTCCCAATTCGGTGGGGGTGTTGAAGTTGCCGTTGGCATCAGAAAGTTGCGCGATAACCTCGTTGGCTGCTTTGTTGAGATTGTCGGGCGACATAGTACCCGTCAGAGTGAAGGGGATGGTGACGGCATCGCCAGGAGTGTAGTTGCTAGAAGTCAGTTGACCCATGTTGAGGGTGGGGCAATAGACAAGCAAAATATCGTCCAGAAACAAATCGTCGCTAGTGCTGCCCGAACCAGGCGTCTCGTTAGTGGTGGCAGTCATGAGGATATAGCGTACATCGGTGCAGGGTCCATTGTTGTTGAATGGGATGCTCAAACGACGCCAATTATAGGAACCACCGTTGGGAGCGGTGCGGGTAAACGACAATGCAGCGGTGGCGACGTGTTTGTCGGCGGGACTTTCGGTTCCGTTCGCGATCAATCTGTAGTCGGCATCGCCATGCACGACAGCTTTCACTTGTGCTTTGCTGCTTGTGCTAGAACTGCGGAAACACACCCAAATGGTGAGTGAGTCGGGCAGTTGGTTGATAGGGGTGTTGAAAGCGTTTTCGCTTCGCTGTGTGTAGTTGTAATTTTCAGAGCCAGAGGCCGACATGCTGCCAGCGTTCATGCGTCCGTTGGTGAGGTTGCCGTTGGCAGTGACACCCCAAACGCTTTCTGGATAGAGCCTAACGCTCTTGGTTCCCGAAGAACCAGGACGCGGATGTGTTGATTGTTCGATTTGGCTAGATACCCAACCGGAAAACGTTCCGGTGGCAGTTCCACCCGAGTGCCAATGTGTAGGTTCGCTGACGCGAGTTGTCCATTGCTCGAACCCCCGGTTGTCTAATTGGGGACCATATTGGGCTGCTAAACTTAGGCTTATGAAACTGAAAACAAATAAGGAAATGAAAAACTTTTGAAAATTCTGCATGATAATTGTCATTTTGTAAAAGGTGTACAAATTTAGGGAAATAAAAGAGAACGGGGAGGTAAAAATCAATCAATCCTTTTTTTTTCTACCTTTGCAGCCTCAATTATTCAATCATGAAAAAAACGCTTTTCTTATTTGTATTGGTGCTTTTTGCCTTTTCTGCCAAGGCGCAATGGACGCTGCGGACCTATGGCGAGTATGACTACACGCGTACTTCTGGAAGCAGCGCTTCACTTGCCTTGCTAGGCAATTGCCAAATGGTCGATAACTTCAATATCGGTTTTGGGTTTCAAGCCACGACTTTGAGTCGTTATTCATTGAATCTGCAGTATCAAGTCAATCTGCTGAAAGCAGAATGCGGCACACTTTATTTGGAGAACCGTTATTTGTACCGCTTGTTCCCAAATTACAACTTGCAGGAGTTTAACGGCGTGTTTGACTTAGGTTGGCGCAACCGGCATTTCAACTTTCAGTTGGGTTTGACCAACCGTTACACGGCTCCAGTTCCGTTACGCAAAAATGGAGGAATGGATGTGACCTTTGAACCGATGAACGTCACCTTCTGTGTGGAAGGCAACCTCTTCGACCAGGAGTATCCTTGGAATGTAGGCGCTCGCGTGTCGAACTACAGGGACTTCGTCATCGAGCGGTTTACTTTGTTCTTCTATAGCGTGAACGGATATTACGATTTCGGAAATGGTTTACGTCTGATATCTGAATTCGGACTGCATCCTTGCGGCGTACTCAACCTCTCGTCGCAATACAACGGTTGGTTTGGCAATGTCGGGTTGATTTGGAAACCCTAAAATCGCCAGCGATTTTTCTCTAATTCCCAAAATAAGACTTCAATAATTTCTCTAAATTCTCTAATCCTTGACAAAAATGAAGAAGTTACATCTTTTTATATATGCCGCATCCCTAGTGATCATCGCAACAGGTTGCAACCGTCTTGATGTCGCGGGCATGGTCATCAACCGTAGCGACACCGAAGAGCGTGTGGCCGACTGGCTTGACTACAACGCCCAGAACAACGAACCTGTCATCGAGAATGTGCCTGACGACTATCGAGTCTATTCTTGTTCTGATTCGCACTATTCCGAGCGCGACAGCATCGTGCCGCAAAGCAAGAACGACCGTCTTTACAAATACATCACCGCCGAGCGCAACGACGCGAAGGCCATTTTCGCCATCCATGCCGGCGACTTGGTGAATGAAAGTGGCGAAGCAGGTTTCAGGATGTCGGCCGATGCCATGGCATTTAATCCAAAGACACAGGCCAAAAACGACCCTTGTTTTCCAATCATCGGCAACCATGATGTGTACTTCGACTGCACACCTTTCTACAAGCAGTATTTCCACACATCGACTTATACTGTAACCGTGAAGACCGTTGGCGGTTTCCAGGATTTGTATATCTTCTTGGATTCGGGCAATGGCACCCATGGCAAGCGCCAACTGGAATGGTTGGAGGAGAAGCTCTCGCATCGCGAGGACTACCGCCATTGCTTCGTCATCAGCCACAACTGGCTGTTCCGCACCTCCTATAATTACACTACCACACCGGCTGCCAACCTGCCTCAGGACGAGCAGTACGCTTTTATGGACCTGATGAGCAACAGCAAAGTAGAGATGGTCATCATGGGTCACTTCCACATGCGCGAGCAACGCCAATTCGGCGGTGTGCAATATGTGATGACAGACAACCTCAACGATGGCAAGGTGACGCCGAGTTATTTGGTTGTCAATGTTGGGGAGAAGGTAACGTTTGCGTATGAGGAGTTGTCGATGGAGTAGGCAAATAGTGGCGGAGTAATAAAGAATTGTCTATTTTTGCCAGTAAAATCATAAATCCAACCCCTATGAAAACAAACCATAAGACAATCTTGATGACCTTGTTTTTCTGTATGGCTTTCGTCAGCGGCATTGCTCAAGTGAAAGTGTATAAAGGCAACTCTTCTTATAGCGGCGATGTGATTTGCAACTTGAAGGGCGACAAAGTGTATAAAGGCAATTCTTCCTATTCAGGCGATGTGCTTTGCCATGTCGATGGAAACAAGGTGTATAAGGGCAATTCGTCCTACAGTGGCGACATTTTATACACAATAAGAGACGGCAAGGTTTATAAAGGGTCGTCCTCTTATTCAGGAGATGTGATTTTCACCATCAGAGACGGCAAGATTTACAAAGACAATTCAAGGTATTCCGGGGATATCATCGCCAACAGGAAAGGCAACAAGGTGTACAAGGAGAACTCCAGTTATACAGGAGACGTCGATTTCACCCTTTCCGACAATGTCACCATTGAACAGTTCGTGGCCATTTGGTATGTGGTGAAGTACTGCTGGTAGAAGTGAAAGTCAATCCGTTCAGAACCTATAAACCAGTATTCCTTTCAGCATCCAGTCGTAGAAAGTGCCTCTGAAACCGAGATTATCCACGTAATCGGGAAGTTCCATCTGACTGGCGTCGAAGGCGTCGCGGCTGCGGAAATAGAAACGGTTGTAGGTGAACTGGGTAGAGAAAAAGAAACGCCACATAGTAAGACTAATGGCGGCGCTGCCGATGTAGTTGGGCATGGGATAGCACCAAATCTTCGACACCTTTTCGCTGGTATGAAGAGATTCGCCTGTTTCATCGTTATAGTCGTATTCGTAGGATGTGGTCTTCAGGTAGTTTACAAATGTAATCACTGGCATGGCGGTCAGATTGATGGTGAGATTGCGCAAGCCTTCGTCGCGTGGTCCTGTGGGGTCTTTATGCCAAGGCACGAAGTTGACCGAATAGCCGCCACCTAGCGAGGCCTGCATGGTAGAAAAACAATCCAGCAAGTTGTAGGAATCCCAAGATGCTTCAGGTGAATTGTAGAGACTGCCTTGCATATAGCGTGCCGCAAGCATCCATGAACCAGCCGTATGGCGTTGAATGAGACCTATCTTATAGGCGGCAGGGTAGGCGAAACGCTTGTTGTTGAAGACATAATAGCCGTCGATTGAAAAGTTTCTCAATAAGGCCGCATCATCAGTGATGAGTTCGTCATGGAAATAGTCTTCGTCACTCTCTTGCCCAAGGGTCAACGAAGAAATGAATGGATTGGAGATTTTGAAATAATTGAACTTTGCCCCCCACGACTTGCCCATAATGCCTAACCCCAAGGAACTCTTTTTCCATGCACTTCGAGGTCCCACTTCCAAACTGTAACCCAATGCGACATTGCCATAGCCTACTTCAAGGCCTATCTTCTTGCAGAGATTTTCGGAAAGGCTGTATTGCGACAAGCCTGTTATCCTTTCATTGTCACCTAAATCAATCATGAAGTTGGCGTCCACGTCGAAGCCTGCTTTTTGTCCTGTGGTGAACAGTCCTAATGAGAAACAGGGACCTGGTTGGTAGATGTGTGTCGTATCGACCAAGGTTGGCTTGGTCAGGAAATAGTGGACTTTATTCCAAAGGGTGTTTTCTTGGGCGTGCATAGATGCAATGCCAAAGAATAGGAGTATCGTAGTCAGGAGTTTTTTCATTGGTCATAAATTTGGAGCAAAAGTAGGAAAATAATCAAAATCGCCCATTGGAAAAAATCCAACGGGCGATTTAAATGTTTCAGTTCGGCGATTATTTTGCGGCCTTCGGATAAGTCAATCCCATGTTATACAGGATGAACGAATAGATGTCAGCCTGCTCTTCAAGGACCTTGGAGATAGGCTTGCCGCCGCCGTGACCGGCCTTGGTATCGATGCGGATGATCTTGGGCTCGGGTCCGGTTTGGGCAGTCTGCAAAGCAGCCGCATACTTGAAACTGTGGGCGGGCACCACGCGGTCGTCGTGGTCAGCAGTGGTGACCATGATGGCGGGATAGTGCACGTTTTCACCACTTTGGATGGTGTGCAGCGGCGAGTAGGCATACAAAGCCTTGAACATGGCTTCGTCGTCCTCGCTGGTGCCGTAGTCGCTGGCCCAGTTCCAGCCGATGGTGAAGAGGTGATAGCGAAGCATGTCCATCACGCCGACTTGCGGAACGGCCACGCCAAAGAGGTCGGGACGTTGGTTGACGACAGCGCCGACGAGCAGACCGCCATTGGAGCCACCATTCAGTGCCAAGTATTTCGACGAGGTGTAGCCATTATTGATAAGGTATTCGGCGCAGGCGATGCAGTCGTCGAAGTAGACATGGTGATCATGGGTCACTTCCACATGCGCGAGCAGCGTCAGTTCGGTGGCGTGCAGTACCTGATGACCGACAACCTCAACGAAGGTAAAGTCACCCCGAGTTACCTTGTGCTGACGGTCGGGGAGAAGGTGAGATATGAATACGAAGAGCTGGATTAACTAAAATCCGATCCTATTCCTCAAACGAAGGTCATCCAACCCTCTTCCTCGTGGTAGTTGAGGAGGTGGAATGGGAGGTGTAGGCGCCTCCACAACGCATACATGTGCGATCCGTCTCGTAATGTGTCGTTGTAGTCTTTGTTTCGTATTGTTCGTCGTGATAGTGTTTGGTGATCACCTTCGTGTTCGTGCTATAAATCATCTTCTCGGTGGTGCCGTCATACACCGTGTCTGTCTCGGAGCCGTATGACACGTCGGTTCCTGTTTTATGACTCGCACCCCTTGAATGCTTCGCAAAGTAACCACAGTGGGGACAGATGTCCTCGACGTTTCTATTGGAAATGAAGAATGTGATGAAGAAAGTCACAACAAGGATCCCGATGTAGAGCAACAGATGGATTAAAGAGAGGCTGTGTCGGGCGCTGTCATAGACATCCATATAATGCCAAAAATAATAGCCCGCCGCACCCAGCGCTATGGCAAAGCATCCCATCTGATAAGCCAGCCAGGGCGTCCTGATATAAAGCAGGGGATAGGTGATGACGTAGGCTATGAAGGGGAAGACAAACATCATGAGCCACGTGGGCATGGCGCATTTTTTCGCAATGATAAACAGCAAAAGAGCGATGGGAATCATGGCCAAGACATTCCAAATCTTTCTGCGGGGTATCGCGAAAGCAAAGAACACCACAGCCATGCCAACGGCAGCCCATCCCAACCAGTTACATACCTTGCGGAAAAACGGGTGGGCTTTGGCCATACGAGTATTGTATTTCTCCTCCATCTTGATTACATCCTCCGGCTTCACTTCGGGGGACGCGACCAAAGACTTCAGTCCGTCGGCGTCAGCTCTGGCTGTAATGGTCATCAAAGTGCCGCTGTTGGGTTGGTTTGTCTTGTTCGATGCGGCCACATCCATTGTAGAAAGGGTCAAAAACGCTGTCGCAAGCGTCAAGAAGAAGAATAACTTTTTCATAGGCGTAAATTTTTGCAAATATAGCGTTAATTTCTGAATTTCAAATTTTTTTGACAAAAAGTCATCGTCTCACCCCAATAAAAATCGCCCGCCAAGAAAAACCTGACGGGCGATTTTCATTTCCTTTGATTTTGAGATCACTTGGCCTTTGCAGGATAAGTCAATCCCATGTTGTAGAGGATGAACGAATAGATGTCGGCCTGCTCCTCCAGGACTTTGGAGATGGGCTTGCCACCGCCGTGACCGGCCTTGGTATCGATGCGGATGATCTTGGGTTCGGGTCCGGTTTGGGCAGCCTGCAAGGCAGCTGCATACTTGAACGAGTGGGCGGGCACCACGCGGTCGTCGTGGTCGGCAGTGGTGACCATGATGGCAGGATAGTGCACATCAGCACCGCTCTTGATGGTATGCAGAGGTGAGTAGGCATACAGAGCCTTGAACATGGCCTCATCGTCTTCACTGGTGCCATAGTCGCTGGCCCAGTTCCAACCAATGGTAAAGAGGTGATAACGTAACATGTCCATCACGCCGACTTGAGGCACGGCCACAGCAAATAGGTCGGGACGTTGGTTGACGACAGCACCGACGAGCAGACCGCCGTTGGAGCCACCGTTCAGAGCCAGATACTTCGGCGAGGTGTAGCCATTATTGATAAGGTATTCGGCGCAGGCGATGCAGTCATCGAAGACATTCTGTTTCTGGAGCTTGGTGCCGGCGATGTGCCATTCCTCACCATATTCGTTGCCGCCGCGCAGGTTCATCTGGGCGTAGATGCCGCCGTTCTCGATGAAGGGCAGACGCGAGGTGCTGAAGCCGGGGTTGAGGGTGACGTTGAAGCCGCCGTAGCCATACAGGAAGGTCGGGTTGGTGCCGTTCTTCTGCAGGCCTTTCTTATAGGTCAGGAACATCGGGACCTTGGTGCCGTCCTTAGAGGTGACGAATACCTGTTCAGTGACATAGTCGTCCGACTTGAAGTCAATGGCAGGAGCACGGAACACCGCCGAGGTGTTGTCGTCGATGTTGTACTGATAAATCGTGGTCGGGAAGGCGAAGGAGGTGAAGGCGTAGAACACTTCGGGCTCTTCGTATTTGCTGCTGAAACCGACGGCGCCATAGGTCGGCAGGGCGATCTCATGCAGTTGCTTGCCGTCCATAGTGTAGACATAGGCGTGGTTGGAAGCGTCTTGGTCGTAGGTGACAATCATCTTGCCCTTGGCGAGGTTGATGCCAGAAATAACATTCTCGCTTTCGGGAATCACATCCACCCAGTTCTCCATCTGCGGGGTCTTGGCTGACACTTTGCAGATGCGGCCCTTGGGCGCGTTGTAGTTGGTGAAGATATACAAAGTGTCGTTGATGACGTCGATGGGGCCATATTGGTAGTCCATGTCGTCGGCGATTTGCACGAACTTGCCCATTGCGTTTTGCATATCTCTGATCCATAGCGTGCTGCCTGCGCCTTGGCCGCTCTCGAAGAGGAACATGTAATGCTCGTCTTCGGTGAGGTCGACCTGGTGGAAGTAACGCGGCTGTTTAGGATTGGAATAGAAGAGTTCGTCTTGCTCCTGTGGCGTGCCGAGCTTGTGGTAGTAGATCTTGTGGTTTTCGTTCACGTTGCTGAACTCCTTGCCGGCTTCGGGGCGGTCGTAGGCGGCGTAGAAGAAGCCGTCCTTATACCACGAGGCGCCCGTGAACTTGGCCCATTCGATGTGGTCGGGGAGGAGCTCGAGGGTGGCCATGTCTTTCACGTAGATCTCGACCCAATCGGAGCCGCTGCGTTGGATGGTGTAGGCCATGTACTTGCCGTCGTTGGAGAAGCTGATGCCACCCAAAGAGACGGTGCCGTCGTCGGAAAGTTTGTTGGGGTCTAACAAGACGGTAGGCTCACCGTCGAGTGTTTCCTGCATGTAGATGACGCTTTGGTTCTGGAGGCCGTCGTTCTTCGAGTAGATGTAACGGCCGTGTTTCTTCGAAGGCATGCCGTAGCGTTCGTAGTCCACGAGTTGCGTGAGACGGTCCTTGAGGGCGCTGCGGAAGGGGATGTGGCTGAGGTAGTCTTGTGTGACTTCGTTCTGTTCCTTGACCCATTTCGCGGTCTCGGCGGAGGTGTCGTTTTCGAGCCAACGGTACGGGTCGGCGA
>JAEEGG010001511.1_pt1 | contig 62947 bp, 52 predicted proteins | sample 9134161 | NCBI WGS metagenome assembly JAEEGG01 (sample SAMN16246543, study PRJNA631951) | gut metagenome | biome: gut microbiome; feature: rumen; material: CR-attached | host: Bos | place: Iran: Karaj | collected 2018-10
TCGGCGCCGCCGTCGCCATCAAGCGCGGCCAGACCGTCGCCAGCGAGATCGCCAAGACCCTCGGCGAAGGCCTCCAGAGCTTCTGCATCCCCGGCTCCGTCGCCGACGACCGCAAGGTCGGCCTCGGCCACGGCAACCTCGCCAGCATGCTCCTTGAAGAGAGCACCCAGTGCTTCGCGTTCTGCGCCGGCCACGAGTCCTTCGCCGCCGCCGAAGGCGCGATCGGACTCGCCAAGTCCGCGAACAAAGTCCGCAAGAACCCGCTCCGCGTGATCCTGAACGGCCTCGGCAAGGACGCCGCCCAGATCATCTCCCGCATCAACGGCTTCACCGGCGTCGAGACCGAATTCGACTACGCCACCGGCGAACTGAAGATCGTCTCCGAGACCGCCTACTCCAAGGGCGAACGCGCCGCCGTCCGCTGCTACGGCGCCGATGACGTCCGCGAAGGCGTCGCCATCATGTGGAAGGAAGACGTGGACATCGCCATCACCGGCAACTCCACCAACCCGACCCGCTTCCAGCACCCCGTCATGGGCACCTATAAGAAAGAGCGCATCGCCGCGGGCAAGCCGTTCTTCTCCGTCGCTTCCGGCGGCGGCACCGGCCGCACCCTGCACCCGGACAACATGGCCGCCGGCCCCGCCAGCTACGGCATGACCGACACCATGGGCCGCATGCACTCCGACGCCCAGTTCGCCGGCTCCTCCTCCGTCCCGGCGCACGTCGAGATGATGGGCCTCATCGGCATGGGCAACAACCCGATGGTCGGCGCTTCCGTCGACGTCGCGGTCGCGGTCGCCCAGGCTATGAAAGCCTGATCGGACGCATCGTCCAATTCGCGCGGCGCATTCGCTTCACCTTTGAACTGAAAACGCCGCGCTTCCCGCGGCATCGTGCGTGACCGTCCCGGCGGTTTCTTCCGCCCGGCTTCCACACGGTGCCGCGAACCATTTTCCCCTCCCCCAGCTTGTCCCCGAACGTTGAAAGGAGATCCCCATGAAAGGCAAACGCATCCCGAAATCCAGACCGCACAGGCAGCCCCGCCGCGACGACGCCGAACCCGTGTCCGCGTCCTTCGTCGATTCCTGCGCTCACATGGAGCTGCCGTCCCTCGCCATCGTGGGACGTCCCAACGTCGGCAAATCCTCCCTCTTCAACGCCATCCTCGGCCGCCGTCAGGCGATCGTGCACTTCGACTGCGGCGTGACCCGCGACCGTGTGAGCGCGTCCGGCGTCTGGCACGGCCGCCGCTTCAACCTCATCGACACCGGCGGACTCGGCATGTTCGAGAACGAGACGAACGCCGTCGGCAAGTGGGACAAGCTCATCGCAGAACAGGTCACCGCGGCCATCGAGGACGCCGCCGCCATTCTGTTCGTCGTGGACGTGCAGGCGGGCTTGCTCCCGCTCGACCACGGCATCGCGGACCGTCTCCGCGCCTGCGGCAAGCCCGTCTACCTGATCGCGAACAAGGCGGACAACCATGCGGACGCCCTCCTCGCCGACGATTTCCATACGCTCGGATTCGAGCATGTCCACCCCGTCTCCTGCCTGCACAAACGCGGCATCGAAGACGTGCTGGAGGACGCGCTGTCCTCCATCGACCCGTCCGACTCCGAAGCCTTTGCCGCGCACGCCCTGAAGATCGCCGTCCTCGGCCGCCCGAACGTCGGCAAATCCTCCCTCGTGAACCGCCTGATCGGCAAGGACCGCGTGATCGTGAGCGACGTGGCGGGCACCACGCGCGATTCCATCGACGTCGAATTCGAGCTCAAATGCTCCGACAGCGAAACCATTCGCGCCGTGCTGGTCGACACCGCCGGGCTCCGCAAGAAATCCAAGGTCGACGGCGCCGTCGAGCAGTACAGCATGATGCGCGCCCAGAATTCCCTCGACACCTGCGACATCGTGCTGTTCGTGGTCGAGGCGGACAAAGGCGCGGCCACCTCGCAGGACAAGACCATCGCCCGCATGATCGAGGAGTCCGGCAAGGGCTGCATCCTCGTGGTCAACAAATGGGACATTCGCCCCGAAAAGACATCCCGCGACGAGCTCATCCGCGAATTTCGCGATTCCCTCCCGAAAATGAGCTACGCGCCGCTCATTTTCGTTTCCGCCCTCACCGGCGAAAATCTCGACGGACTCTACGACCTGATCGCGCAGGTTCGCGCCCAGCTCTCCGCCCGCATCACCACGGCCATGCTGAACCGCGTGATCCAGGACGCCGTCACCCGCACCGCGCCGCCTGTCGTCGGCCTCAAGCCGCTGAAGATCTACTACGGCACCATGACCGAGACCGCGCCGCCGCACTTCATCCTCTTCATCAACAAGCGCGACTACTGCGCCGACAGCTACAAGGCGTATCTTTCCAACTACTTCCGCGGCGCGTTCAACCTCGTCGGCGTGCCCATCCGCATCGTCCTGCAGGAACGCGACCGCCGCGACCTCTCCGAAGTCGTGAACCACGCCGGCAGCACGGGCAAAAAGAAGAAGTTCGCGAACGCAAAACAGGCGAAGACCGCGAAGAAGAAGTCCAGCTTCAAGAAGAAGACTTCCGCGCAGAACGCCCGCCGCAGCGCCCAGGACTGATCCCGTCCTTCTGACCTCATCCCACGGGAGGCGGAGCCTCCTCTGCGGCAGTGCGCGGCTTTCGCTCGCGCACGAGGCAAAGCCTCGACTGTAGCAGTGCGCGGCTTTCGCTCGCGCACGAGGCAAAGCCTCGACTGTAGCAGTGCGCGGCTTTCGCTCGCGCACGGGGCGGAGCCTCCACTGATGCAGTGCTCTGCTTCGCAAGAGCACAAATGAGTTAATCGCACCCGCCCCTCAGCCAATAGAAAAAGCCCGGCACACACTTTCGTGCATGCCGGGCGAGGAGACGGGGCCTCCACCGCGGCAGTGCGCTCAGCTTCGCTTGCGCACGAGATGCCGCTCGGAGGAAAATCGACCTTACTTTCTGTCGATATGGATGGTGTAGTCCATCTTGAAGGTCGTGTTGCGGTCGCCGCTGGTGATGTACTGCTGGAGCGGGCCGGGGCCGCAGCTGTTGCCGCCGAGCGGAGCCTGGAAGAGGTCGAGCTCAAGGACGGTCCTTTCGGACGGAGACAGACGGTCCGGCGTCTTGGCGTCGGTGATCTCGCGCTGCGTCCACGGGGAGGCCGTGAATTCCATGCCCTTCTCGTTGTTTTCGCTGCGGACGGTGACGGTGGTCTTGCCGTCGTCGGAGGTGAGGCTGACCCAGCTCGTGCCGGTGCGGTTGCCGTAGTGCTGCGTCTTGGAGTACTTCACGAACATGTCCTGCACGGTGGTGTGGAAGATATCGTAGTACGTCCCGGTGCGGCGGTCGATGTAGTTCTCCTGCGGGCCGCGTCCGAGATAATCGACCTTGGCGTAGTCGGAGGTCAGCTCCATCGTGAAGCCGAGGCACGGGATGTTGGTGCGGTCGAAGTCCGGCGTGATCGTGTTCGAGGAACGGATGGTGCCGTCGGCGAAGATGGACCACTTCGTTTTCACGAAGTAATTGTAGCCCTTGCGCCAGTAGAGGTCGACGTCCACATCGACCTGCTTGGGAGAAACCTGCTTCACCGTCAGGCCGCGGCATTCGTCATCGATCTCCCCGTTCATGGCACGGTCGATGTTGCGGCCGATCCAGCCGTCGTTGTCGACGCGGGCGCGGGCGAAGTTCAGTTCCGGCCCCTTGCGGATGACCATTTCGCCGTCGCAGGTGATGAACTCGATCTTGCCGTCGACGAACCGCACGACGTAGTAGTCGTTGTAGACGGTGACATTGTTCTGGCCATGGTCGATGAACGCCAGATCCTGGGACTTCGAGGTGTCGATCTTGAGCGGAGTCGCGTCGACGCCGAGGGTGAACGTCTCATAGGCGACCGCGTACTTGCGGGCTTCTTCGACCTTGTTCGCCTTCAGCAGTTCGACCGGATCGGCTTCCTCGACGAGCTTGTACTGGACGAGGGAATCCTTCTTCGACGGGAAGACGAGGATGAACATGTCCTTCTTCATGCCGGCGGGCACGTTGAACGTGAACGTGGCCTTTGCGCCGGGGGCGAGCGCCGGGACCTTCTGGGTGAGCACGGTGCGGCCGGCTTTGTCGTCCTGGCCGGCGGTGAAGATCGCGGCGACGGTGTAGTCGGTGATGGTCTTGTGGAAATACTTGCTGGTGAGTTCGAGCGTGAACTTGCTCGCGTCTCCGGGCGTGAGGTCCTTGAAGCGGAGGTACTGGTAGACCTTCTTCACTTCAAGCAGCTTCGGGGTGACCCAGCGCTCGGACGCGATCACGCCGTTGTCGCAGAAGTTGCCGTCGTTCGGGTTGTCGCCGAACATGCCGCCGAACGCGAGGGCTTCGCCTGTGAACGGCGCGGCTTTGTACTTGCCGTCATCCTTGCGGGTGGCGCGGATGTTCTGGTCGACCCAGTCCCAGATGCAGCCGCCGATGAGGCGCGGATGCTTCTCGAAGGTATCCATGTATTCCTGGAAGTTTCCGAGGGCGTTGCCCATGCAGTGGGCGTATTCGCAGACGAAGAACGGCCATTTTTCGCGGGTGTTCGCGCCGGTGCGGTCGAGCCCGTTCACATCGGGGTACATGGTGCTGCCCATGTCGGTGACGCCGTCGGTATGGCCCATGTCGCAGGAGTGGATCAGGCGGGTCTTGTCGAGCGCCTGGATCGCGCGGGAAGCGGCGGCGAGGTTGTTGCCGCGTCCGTTCTCGTTGCCGAGGCTCCAGAAGATGACGGCCGGGCAGTTTTTGAGGCGGTTGTAGTTATTGAGGTTGCGTTCCACATAGGGCTGTTCCCACTCCGGATTGCGGGTCAGGTCCTGCTTGCCGTGGCACTCGATGTTGGCTTCGGCGACCAGGTAGATGCCGTACTTTTCGCAGAGTTCGTACCAGTACGGGGCATCGGGATAGTGCGAGGTGCGGACCGTATTGATGTTGTGCGACTTCATCAGCTGGATGTCTTTTTCCATGATTTCGCGCGTGATGGCACGGCCGTAGTCGGGATGCGTCTCGTGGCGGTTCACGCCCTTCAGGAGGACTTCCTTGCCGTTGATGAGCAGCTGCTGTTCCGGGCCGACTTCGACGGTACGGAAACCGAGGTTGACCTGCACGGTCTCGGCGTTCTCGGCGGTGTTCGCGGCATCGGCGATCGTCATTTTCAGCTGGTACAGGTTCGGCGTTTCGGCGGTCCACTTGTCGACGTTCGGCACGGTCAGGCTGACCGGGATCGCCACGTCTTCGCCGTTGTTCGCGGCGAGCTGCACGTTCGCGCTGCCGGAGAGGACTTCGCGGCCTTCACGCAGGAGCGTGTACTTCACGGTGCGGCTGGCGGGCTTGTCGCTGTAGTTGCGGACGAAGATCTTGCCGTCGAGCGTGCCAGTCGTGTAGTTATCCTTCAGGAGCGAGCGGAAATCGAAGTCGCGGATGGCGACGTCCGGCGTGCGGAACATCACCACGTCGCGGAAGATGCCGGAGTGACGGAAGAAGTCCTGGTCCTCGAGGAAGGAGCCGTCTGTGAAATGATACACCTGCACGGCGAGGGTGTTTTGACCGGCCTTCAGGTACTTCGTGATATTGAATTCATCGGGATTGTACGAGTCTTCGGCATAGCCGACCTTCTCGCCGTTCACCCACACGTAATATCCGGCGGACACGCCGTCGAACTTCAGGAACACCTGGCCGCCCTTCTTGAACTCGGCGGGGATGGTGAACGTGCGGCGGTAGGAACCGACCGGGTTGCGTTCGCGGAACGCGGTCATCCACTGCGCGGGAGCATTCGTCACGATCGGCGGATTGTCCCGGTTGAACGGGTAATTGACGTTCGTGTACAGTGGGGTACCGTAGCCCTGCACTTGCCACGTGGACGGCACGGGGATCGTCTTCCAGGAGGAATCGTCGTAATCGGGCCTGAAGAAGCCGGCGGGGCGCTGCGAGAGGTCAAGCTGACCGTCCGGCGTGGTCATAGTGACGAAGTTGAACTTCCAGTCACCGTTCAGGAGGCTCTTCTGGCCCGCGTCGACCGGAAGCGCGGAATCCGAACGGACCGGTTCCACGTTCACGAAATTGATCTTCTGGTTTTCCCATTCTTCGCGCATGACTTGTGGTCCCTGTTGTTGAGGTTGTCCCCCCTGACGCTGGCCGAATCCCTGGCGCTGGCCTTGGCCGGGTTGTCCCTGGGGAGCCTGGGCAAAGAGCACAGTCATTGCCAGGGCGAACGATGCCGTCAGACCGATGAAAGCTGTTTTAGGCGACATACCGTCTTCCTTTCTGAGTAAAGTTTATGGAGTTGTTCCGGTGAGTTCGATTTGAGGGTAACTCCATGAAGCGGGAGGCGCCGGGTCCACGGAGAAGCCCAAGTCTATCTGCTAAAACATAGCAGGGATTCCGGAAAAGTCAATCCTTTTTTCCGCCTTTTTTCCTTTTTTTTAAAGATAAAACCGCCGCTTCCGCGTCCGTTGGCGTGTCTTAACGTGTGCGAAGCGGTGGAAAAAAGCGGGGATCAGCGGCGTGAAATTCAGCGGGCGAGGACCCGGTACACGGCCGCCGCGCACTGAACGGCGAACGCCGCCGGCATGAACGACACGGTCCCGATCAGCGGATGTCCGGCCTCGTCCAGCTTCGGCTTGCGGGGCGTCTCCGTGGAGTAGACCGCCGTCACGCCGTGGTCGATCCCGAGCTCGCGAAGCCCCTTTCGGACCAGTTTCGCCAGCGGGCACACGCTCGTCTCGGAAATATCGCCGCAGCGGATCGCGCCGGGGTCGGTGCGGAGCCCCGCGCCCATCGCGCTGACCACGGGAACGCCGCGCCGGACGCATTCCGCCAGCAGCGCGATCTTCGACGGCACGGAGTCGATGGCGTCGAGCACGCAGTCGAACCGCCCCATTCCGAGCACGCCGGGCATGTCTCCCGGCTGAAGGTAACGTTCCAGCACGGTCAGTTTGAGCCTGGGGTTGATGTCCATCAGGCGGTCGGCCATCACGACGGCTTTCGGCTGCCCGACCGTGCTCGTGAGCGCCGGGATCTGGCGGTTGATGTTCGTCGGCTCCACCGCGTCGCCGTCCACGATCGTCATCGCGCCGACGCCCAGCCGCGCGACAAGTTCCGTCGCGAGCCCCCCTACCCCGCCGAGGCCGACGCACAACACCTGCGAACGGCGGATCGTTTCGACGGTTTCGGCGGATTCGAGCGCGAACATGCGCCCGAGCCATTCGGCGGACGGATCAAGTTCAAACGACGGCATGGCGGAATATCCTTTCGAAGTTGGCGCGGACGGCGGCGGCGAGTTCGGACGGCGGCAGCAGGTGCATGGCGGCCACCTCGGCAAGGATCTGCCCGAACAGCTCCGGCGCTTCATCTGTTTCCAGCAGGATGCGGTCGAGCGGGACCTCCGCGAACCAGTCCATGTTCCCGGCGTCACGCAGCAGCCCCGCGCCGAACGACAGCACGCAGCCGGCGTCCAGCAGGTCGAACGCCTTGCGTTTCGCCCCGCGGAACCCGTGGATCACCCACGCGGGGACGCCTTCGCCGGATTCGGATTTGAGGCGCAGAAGTTCGGGGAAACACCGGACGCAATGGATGACCAGCGGCTTATCCCGTTTTCCGGCCTCCGCGATCTGCGCCTCGAACACCTTCATCTGAAGCGGGAGCGGCGGTTCCGCAGTGCGGTCGAGCCCGCATTCGCCGATGGCGAGGCACCGGGGAGAACCGAACAGTCTTTCAAACGCGGCAAGCTCGTATTTCCCCGCGTCCCACGGGTGGATCCCGGCGGAAAAGAAAATGCCTTCCGGCACGGCGGCGTCGGGCTCGCGGACGTTCCACAGCCGGAAGACCGCATCATTCAACGAAGGCGTCCCGTGCGCATGAGCGTCGGGAACGGAGAGCCCGTCCAGCGGAGTCCCGTTCATTTGTCACCGTTGCGGACGAAGAGCGCGGTGAAGGAGCAGTCGCAGTCGGCATGGCACGGCAAAGTCGTCAGCGTGCCGTCCGTCTTCGAGCCGTCATGCGGGTTTCTGAACGGCATGAGCTTGAAATCGGGGCGCGCCTGGAGGAAATGCTTCACCACGCCCATGTTCTCGGCATCGAAAACGGAACACGTGGCGTAGACGAGTTTCCCGCCGGGGCGGACGGTATTCGCCGCCTTATACATGATCGCGAACTGCGTCTTGACAAGCTTTTCGATCTCTTCCTTTCGGAAGATCCAGCGCATTTCGGGATTCCTGCGCCAGCGGCCCGAGGCGGAGCACGGAGCATCCACAAGCACGCCGTCGTATTCTCCAAGCGAGCCTCCGAGCGGCGTTACGACCTGGATATTGCGGAATCGCGCCGCCGCGGCGCGCCGTTTCAGCTCTTCCACCACGTCCTGCCGGATGTCCGAGGCAAAGATCTGCACCTTCCTGCCGCCTTCCGCGGCGAGCTGAAGCGTCTTGCCTCCGGCTCCGCAGCAGCAGTCCCACCATCTTTCCTTCGGACGGGGCTCCGCGGGCCACACGATGCACTGGGACGAGAAATCCTGCACCTCGCAGTTTCCGCTCAAGCCTTTCAGCTGGTCGAGATGGATATGCGGCGATTTCACGCGCACGGCGTCGACAAGGATCTCGGAGCCGCGTTCCGCCTGGATCCCATGCGAAGCGAGGCGGCGGATCAGTTCGGTCGCGGTGATGTTCTGGGCGCGAAGCCACACGGACGGCCGCGTGGCGAGGCCGTCGAGCCATGCCTGGCGGCTTGCTTCCGGCACCTCGGCGGGCATCCACTCCGGCACCAGGTCGTAGGGATCCAGGTCAAGGTCGGTATTGGTCACGGTGCGGATGCGTTCGAACGGGTCGCTCATCGCGGCAATGGCTTCGGGCGCCACACTGGACCAGAACGGGAAAACCGGGCACGACGGCTCGTCGGCGGCAAGCGCGGCGGCAAGCGCGGGACCGGGGATGTTTTCGCGGTCGATGTCGAACAGTTTTTCGAGGCAGCCCTTCCAGCGGAAGAACGCGAAAACGCTGCTCGTGATGGCATGGCGGTCGCGCGAGCCGTATTTGTGGTTGGCGCGATAGAACTCGGACAGGAATTTGTCCGCGGGCGTCCCCTTCTCCTCGAGCTCATGCCAGGCCAGGCGGATGGCCTCCAGGCAGGCCAGCGCGAGGGTCTTCAGCTTGTTTCCGGCCAATCCTTCCAGCATGGCGGCAGCCCTTTCGGATAATCAGGCTTCTTCTTTCGGGAAGAGGATCACGGCGGCGTGGGCTTCGATCGCCTGGCAGTGCCCGACGGAGTCGAGCCCTTCGGCGGTCTTCGCCTTGATGGAAACACGGTCCGCGCCGATCCCGAGGATCGCGGCGAGCGCTTCCCGCATCCGCGGGACATACGGAGCCAGCTTCGGCTTCTGCGCGATGATCGTGATGTCGGCGTTGCCGATCCGCCACCCCTGAAACTCAGGCAGGGCGAGCGTTTTCCGGAGCAGGGATTCGCCGGACGCGCCCAGATACTGCGGATCGTCGTCAGGGTAATGCTGCCCGATGTCGCCGAGCGCCAGCGCGCCGAACAGGGCGTCGATCAGGGCGTGGACCGGGACGTCGGCGTCGCTGTGGCCGTCGAGCCCGGTCTCGTTCGGGATATGGCAGGTACAGAGCATCAAATCACGTTCCGGCGCCATGCGGTGGACGTCGTAGCCGATTCCGATTCGCATATCTTTCATGGACCGTGTCTCCGTTGCGTTTTATGGGAAATGAGGTTAAGGTCGGGTCATTCCCGGTTCCGGCCGCGGCCGTTGTAGATCTGGGCGGACCCCAGGATCCAGTTCTGAAGCCCGCGGCTCACGATATCCTGCTTGCGGTACTTCAGCTCACGGGTGAGGATGTCCTTCTGTTCCGCGATCTCCTCGGCAGTGCCCGGCGTATGGGCTTTGACAAAGACGAAAACGGGGAAACCGTACTGCTTGTCCGGGGCGGACAGCTTGCCGGGGGCGGTGGAGAGGATCTCGTTCACGGCCGGCATGTACGGGTTGGCTTCGATCTCGAAACGGGCACGCGAGGCTTCCGCGTGGAACGTGCCTTTCAGGGACTTCACGAGCTCTTCGATCTCGGCGGGAGCGTCCTTCAGCTCCATGAACTTCAGTCCGAGCTGGGCGGCGGCCTCTTCGGCCATGGCGCGTTCCTTCTGGGAGACCAGATACTTCCGCGCCTTTTCCTTCACGTCCTCGAACGGCTGAAGCACGGACGGACGGCGGGCGGTCAGCAGGAACTTGGACATGCCTTCTTCTCCGGCAAGGACGTTGGTGTCGGAACCGACGTTCTTCAGGATCGTCACGGCGTCGATCAGGTCGTGTTCGATGTGAAGCTCGATATTTTCCTGCGTCTGCGCGGTGATATTCTTGATCTCGGAGACTTTCAGGCCGGCCTTTTCGGCTTCTTCGCGGAAACGGACCTGGGGATCCACCCCATTGTCGTCCGCCTTGTCGGCCTTGACGGCAGCGCGGTACGCGTTGTGGAAAGCGCGGATCTTCGCGGTAGCCTCGTCGCGGTCCACCGTGACTTCAAGCTCCTTGCGGATGTCGTCCTTCACTTCGTCGAACGGCTTTTCCGTGCCGTCCTCCTTGGTAAAGAGCGCCTTTCTGAGGTCGTAGTATTCCTTCAGCTGCTCCTCGGACACCTCGGTCTTCTTCTCCGTGTAGGGAGCGAACGCGAGCAGGCCGTCGGATTCCGGTTCGCTCATGAAGAGGGACGGATTGGCTGCGTAGAAGTCCTTCATGTCGGATTCTTCGACCTTCACCTGGTCCTCGAACGAATCGGGGTCAAACGTGATCAGGTTGTACGTGATCTTCTGGAGCATCGACTCGATGCCCGTTTTCGCCTCGGCGTCCGAAACGGTCACGTTCCCCGTCGTGATCATCGGCACTTTCTGCAGGCGGATGATGGAGCGGATGGCTTCCTCCAGCTCGGTGAAACCGAGCCCGGCGGGCGCGAGATAGATGTCTTTGTACTTGGCGTAAAGCTCTTTCGAGAACTTGCCGTCCGCCTGGAACGCCGGCAGGGAATGGATCACCTCGGCGACTTCCTTGTCGCTGGCCTGGATGTTCAGAACGTCGGCGGCCTTCAGCAGGACCGCGTACTGGAACGACTCTTCCTCGTCGGGAGACTGGACGCGGTTCGGGGAGAGGCCGTAGCTGGCGGCGCGGAACATGCAGACGACCTGACGGGCGTCGCTCACATCGCCGAACGAGATGTCATGTCCGAGCACGGCGCCGTATTTCGTGTTCGCGCCGACGTTGCCGCCGAACAGCAGCGATCCGTCCACGCCCGGCGTGAAGAACCAGACGAACGAGACGATGACGACTCCGGTAAAAATGGCAAAAGTGACCTTTCCGTGCTTCACGAGCACGTTGTTCATTTTCTGAATGATCATAGGGTATTCGACCTCTGTTGGTGCATGGGTTGTTTCTGATGAAAATACAAAACAATAATTTAATGCCAAAACGTGAAAAATCAAGGCTGCGCCCCGCAAAAGTCGACGAAATGTTCCATTCCGCGGGATTTCTTCCGGGAAAGCGGGCAACTTTTCCTTTTTGACTTGATTTTTCAGCAATTTCAATGTATAATATATACTGGCTTTTTTTTGAAATCATCCCGGAGGATACGCCATGCTCAAAGCTGTTCTTTCGTTCTGTATTCTTTTCTTTGCTTCCATTCTCCTTGCGGCTCAACCCGCTTCAGCCTCGCTTCAGCAGAGGTTCGACAAGCTTGCCGGACAGAAGACGTTCGGCGAGGCGGAAGTCGCCGAACTCCGCGCCATCATGGAGGAGGCTCCCCTCGCGAAGACGAAAGACGCCGAAACGGAGGAAGAAGACGGAGAAACGGAAGAAGAAGACGGAGAAACGGAAGAAGAAGACGAGACGGCGGAAGTACCCGAAACGCCGGAAGACCCCGCGAAAAAGGTCGACTGCACGTTCTGCCCCGACGCTCTCACATGGTACCTCGTTTCGAACGGCTTCTTCGAGGAGGCGAACTGGCTCTTCTCCCACAAAGCCGACTTCGGCATCAAAGACCAGAACGGCATGACGCTTCTCCATATGGCATGCCGCGGCGGACATCTGGATTTTGCAAAGAACCTCATCAAACGCGGCGCGGAGATCAATCTTCCCGACCACGACGGCCTCGCGGCCATCCATTACGCCGTCATGGGCGGCAATTCGAAGCTTGTGGAGCAGCTGCTTCAGCTCGGAAGCGATCCGAACAAGCTCACGAAGAAAATGGACACGCCGCTGCATTTCGCCGCGAGGTATTCCGGGCTGGAGGAGATCAAGTTCCTTGTCGAACATGGCGCCAGCATCAAGGCGATCAACTGGAAGCTCCTCGAAAACCTCAAGGACCAGCGTCGCCGCCAGGACGACATATACAACAACCCCGAAGAGGAGCGTATCGCCGCTCTGAAGTCTGCACTCGGGCTGAAGACTCCCGATGCGCTGGGCGTGGACGAGGAGGAAGACGAGGAGGAAGATCGTTTCCCGGTAAAGAAAGAAGAGCCGCCCGCCATCGTTGACCTGGATCATATCCCCTACGATCTCCTTCCCCACGATGCCGGCGACGCCGCAAACGATGAGGGGCTGACCGCCCTGCACTATTCTGTCGCGAAAGGCGACATCAAGGCAGTGAAGTACCTCGTCGAACATGGTGCGGATATCAAGGCGCAGGATATGGTCCTCAGCAGGTCCACGATTCATTTCGCCGCCGAAAACGGCAATATCGAGTGCATCAGGTTTCTCACGGAAAAAGGCGCGGACCTGCTTGACAGGGACAGCTACGGAGCCACGCCCCTGCATTATGCCGCGAGAAGCAACAAACTGGACGTCGTCAAATTCCTCGTCGACCGGAAAGTCGACTACATGGCAAAGGACGTCCGCGGCTGGAGCGCCATGCATTATGCGGCCAGCGGCGGCAGCATCGACATCGTCAAGTATCTCCTCGCAAAGGGCCTCAACCTCAACGAGCTGAACGAAGCCGGCCGCACGCCCCTCTTCTTCGCCCGGAACCACAGCGAACTCAGAAAGTTCATGATCTCCAAGGGCGCACGGTAAGCCCCCCGCCCTTCTTCTGTCCCGTTCAAAACGAAACGGATGCAGCCGGACCTCTGTTTTGCGAAAACAGGGGATCCGGAACAACGTGGTGTTGTTGGCAAATTGTTCGCCGGGATGCCGCTCCCGTCTCCTCCCCGCGTTTTTTTTCGAAGATAAAAAAGAATGGGGCTTGCGAAAAAGGACAATCCGTGGTACAGTAATTGAATCATTTTTCCACCCCATGCGATGCGCGTCCCGCGCCCGCCCGAACAGTCTGAAAGGATCATACAATGTCATTTGAAACCGGAAGCGTCTCCCTCATGATCTGCCCTCTCCGCAACCCCATGCCGGAGGATTACCTGGAACTTTTCGCAAAACATTCCGCCGGCAAGCTCGACGATGTGAAGGACGAGCCCGTGCTCGGCTGGGTCAGCGGACGCCATCTGCTCGAAAGCAGGATCGACGAAGACACGTCCAAATGCGGCGGATTTCCCTACATGAACCTGAGGAAGACCGAACGCAAGGTCCCGGCCCAGCTGTTGAACGCCGTGTGCCGCCGCGACGAGCTCGCCTACATGCAGGCGCACGACTGCGCTTTCGTGCCGCGCAAGGAAAAAAGGGCGATCAAGGAGGAGGCCGTCGAAGCCCTGATGCCGAAGATGGTGCCCACGATCTCCGCCGTGCCGTTCGTGGTCGACATTCCCGCCGGCGTGCTGTATTTCGGCGCGACCTCGCTCGCGAAGTTCGACGTCTTCGTGCAGGAGTTCACCCGCGCGCTCGGCATGGACGCCGAACCCGTGCCGATCTCCGTCGAAGAGCTTATGGAGACTCTGCTGAAGAAGAACGAGACCGACCTGCCGCCGCTCACGCTCACGAATCTGGCGAACGGCCTGGACGAACCCCAGCCCGGACGCGATTTCCTGACCTGGCTCTGGTATGATGCCGAAGTCAACGGCGGAAGATGCTCCGTCGGCGAGCTCGGCGATTTCGTCGTCGGCCTCGAAGGTCCCCTCACGCTCGCCTATTCCCCGGGCAAAGCCAAGGATCCCGAACTCGCAGGCTCCGGCGAAAGCGTCGTCAAGCGCGGCAATCCGATGGCGTCCGGCGAGGCGAAGGCCGCCCTTTCCAGCGGCAAAAAACTCCGCAAGGCACGCGTGACATTCGCCCGCGAGGGCGTCGACGCCGAAGTCGACAAATGGGTGTTCACGTTCGATGCCGACACGTTCACCTTCGGCTCCGTCAAGCTCCCGGAAGGCGAGGAGATGGAACGCGAATCCGCGTTCGAGGAACGCGTCGCGAACCTGCATATCCTCCACACCGTCTTCAACGCCTACTTCAAGAAGTTCGCCGCGGCCGTCATGAACGGAAAAAACATCGCCACCGAAAAGGCGATGCGCCAGTGGGTCGCCGACCGCGAATCCCTCTGAGTTGAGGCAGGCGCTCCCATGAACCATCCGCGGGGCAGGAAAACAGACGGTACTGTCGGTGCGGCCGCTTTCGACCTCATCACGCCCGAATTCTTCCTGCCCGCGCTGGAGGACGCCCTCGCGTGCCGTCTGACCGGGCTGGCATCCGCCCTGCCCAGCTACATCAACCGCGTGTACGAGATCGAGGCCGTCACGGGCGAACGACTCGTAGTCAAATTCTACCGCCCCGGACGCTGGACGCGCGAGGCGATCCTGGAGGAACACGATTTCCTGTGGGACTGCGACGGCGAGGAGATCCCCGTCGTGCCGCCCTACGAGCTCGAATCCGGCTCCACGCTCGGCGAGCTCGACGGCGTTGGCTTCGCCGTCTTCCCGCGCATGAGAGGCCGCGAGGTCGAGCTCGAACAGGATGAAACGCTCGCCCGCGTCGGCGCCCTGCTCGGTCGCATCCACGCCTGCGGCGAACGCCGCGACGCGCCGCACCGGCTCCGCATGACGCCCGCGTCCTTCGCGGAAGCCGCCATGCACCGCATTTTCGACCGCGGGCTGGTCGACCCCTCGTGCGAACCGGAGCTGATCGGCCTCTGCGACGCCATTCTCGATCTCGCGGAGGCGGTCTACCCGCCTGACGACGCCATGATCCGCATTCACGGCGACTTCCACCGCGCGAACGTGCTCGACCGTCCCGGCACGGGCCTCATGGCGATCGACTTCGACGACATGGTCACGGGGCCGCCCGTGCAGGACCTCTGGCTTCTGCTCCCCGGCACGCCCGCCGAGTCGAAGCGCGAGCTTGACGTGATCCTGGCCGCCTACGAGGTCTTCCGTCCGTTCGACCGCGCCTCGCTCCGCCTCATCGAACCGCTCCGCGCCATGCGCATGATGCACTTCCTGTCGTGGTGCGCCGTGCAGGCGGACGACGCCGGATTCCGCGCCCAGTACCCGGACTGGGGCTCCCGCGAGTTCTGGCGCCGCGAAGTCGCCGATTTCCGCATTCAGCTCGAAAACATCCAGCGCGCGCTGGAGGGAAAGGACCATTCATGGAACAGTTGATTACCACCTCGCAGAAGCAGGCATGGAAAAAACGCGTCTTCCTCGCGTTTCTCCTCGGCATCGTCGCCGGAGCCGCCGCCACGTTCTGCGCCGGATTCCTCTACCTCCGGCACAATCTCATCGTCTCCTACGATTTCCCCGGCCTCACCGCCGACGATTTCGACGACGCGTTCGAGAACGCCATGCCCGCGGAAGCCGGCTGGATCGCTTCGCGCGAATCCTGCTCCCTGCCCATGCCCTCGAACGGACGCGTCCTCGCCAACTGGAAACTCTGCAACCGCACGTACGCGCGCGGCCTGATGGACGACCCCGACCATGGAATCATCCTGCCCGCCATCCTGCCCTGCACGGTCACGGTCACCGACGACCCGCGGGACGGCCACGCCGTGCTGTCCCGCCTGAACACCGCGCTCGTCGGCATGATCTACGGCGGCGATGCGCGAACCATCCTGCGTTCGCAGGTCGCGCCCGAACAGGAGGCGCTGTTCAGCATGCTTGCCGACGGCATCCGCAAAGACAAAGTTCAACGAAAGGAAAAGGAAAACACGCCATGACTTCCGCTCAGATAACACCAGCCGGCACCGCCGAAACCGCCGACGTCATCCACAACGGCAACCCGTATTTCGACGGCAAACCCGCCGCGATCGTCCGCGAATACCCCATGCAGCTCCACGCGATCGGCCCCGACGGACGCCTCCGCCTCGGCGCGGCATTCGACCTGATGCAGGACATCGCGGGCGTTCACGCCGCCCTGCTCGGCGTCGGCATCCACGACCTGCGCCGACTCGGCATCACCTGGGTCCTCTCCCGCCTTATGATCCGGTTCGACGCCCTGCCCCCGGCCACAGATTCCGTCCTCGTGAAGACCTGGCCCAGCGGCGTGCACCGTCTCTTCGCCATGCGCCAGTTCGAGCTCAGCGACCCCGCATCCGGGCAGCGCATCGCCACCGCCAGCAGCTACTGGCTCATGCTGAAGCTCGCCAACCTGCGCCCCGTCTCGCCCGACGACGTGACCGGCACCTTCCCCGCGAACCCGGACAAGCCGATCTTCTTCGAGGACTGGGGCAAGCTCGACGTCACCCCCGGCTCCGACCCGCTCAGCACCGTCATCGGCCAGTCGAAGATCGACTACAACAACCACGTGAACAACGCGCATTACCCGATGTTCGCGCAGGACTGGATCGCCGCGAAGCTCGGCTGCCCCGTCCGCATCGGCACGATCCGCGTGAACTTCAATTTCGCGCTCCGCCTCTTCGAAACCATCGTCTGCACCGGCGACCTCGACGGCGACAGGTTCCGCGTGGTCGGACACACCGCCGAGGGCAAGAACGTCTTCGCCTGCGACGGCACGTTCGCCCCGATGGAGATCGCTGAAAAGTAACCTCATCCCCGCTCATAATTCGTTTTCACTTTTTCATACCACACAGGAACCCCAGCATGAATCCCGAACTCAACCGTCTTTCCGATCTGCTCCGCGCATCCGTCGACGCGGGCGAATATGCCGGCGCATCCGTCATGGTCATCCACAAGGGCGAGGAGATATACTACACAGATTACGGCTATGCCGACGTCGAATCGGGCAGAAAGATCGCCCGCGACACCATCTTCCGCATCTATTCGCAGTCGAAGCCGGTCACCGGGACCGCCGCCGTCATGAACATCGACCGCGGCATTCTGTCGCCCCGCGCCATGGTCGCGCGGTTCCTGCCGGGATTCGCGAACCAGCGCTACGACACCGAGCACAGCCAGGGCCTCGCCGTGGTCAGCGACCGCCCGATGTTCGTCTCCGACCTGCTGAACATGACCTCCGGCCTGCTCTATCCCGACTGCTCGCCGGACGTCGCCGTGGTCGTGCGCGAGATGGAGGACCTCCGCAAGCAGGGCGTCCAGCTCTCCACGGTCGAATTCGCGAACAGACTCGGCGGCTGCCGCCTCGCGTTCAAGCCCGGCGACCGCTGGGCCTACGGCTACTCCGCCGACGTGATGGGCGCAGTCATCGAAATCGCCGCCGGAAAACGCTTCGGACAGTATTTGCAGGACGAGATCTTCGGCCCGCTCGGTATGAAGGACACCGGATTCGTCGTCCCCGAGGCGAAACGCGGCCGCCTCGCCACCGCCTACGATCACCGCGACCACACGCGCAAACGCTTCGACTACGCCGACTGGCACCTCGGGCTGAATGCCTACCGCGAGGACACCGCGTTCGAGTCCGGCGGCGCGGGCCTCGTCTCCACCATCGGCGACTACGCCGAGTTCGTGAAGATGCTCATGAACCGCGGCACGTACAACGGACACCGGTTCCTTTCCGCCGCCGGGTTCGACTACCTGATCTCCCCGCAGCTCACCCCGTGGCAGGCGCGCACGTTCAACTGGCAGGACCTCGGCGGCCAGAACTACGGCAATTTCCTCTTCATGAAGACCTTCGGCGGGTGCTCCTCCACTACCGACGCCATCGGCTCGTTCGGCTGGGGCGGCTGGCTGGAGACCAATTTCACGCTCGATCTCAAAAATCAGATCGCCGTCCTCTTCATGGCGCAGAACCAGTCCCCGCAGGACAATTCCCACCTCTTCCACCGCCTCCGCAACGCCGCCTACTTCGCCCTGACGTAAAAACAAAGATGAGGGCGGGCGTCTCCCCGTCCGCTCTATCCCTGCAACAGATCCAAAAACTCGGAAACGGTTACGATTCTTACATGCCGGACCTTTTTCAGCGTCAAAAGGTCTTTGTCCCCACTGACAACATAGTAACACTGGCCGTCAATGGCGCAGGAAATGAACTTGTCGTCATCGGGGTCGCGGCAAACGGCAACGCGGGTTTTGGCAGGGATTATCTCCATAGCGGAATAGATGGGAACTGCTGAAGAATGCAATTCCCGTCCTTTGTATTTCTCCAGAAGATAATCTATGGTTTCCTGATACTCGTCCAGTATCTCCTGTGTAGCAACTGCGGAAACAGAGCGTGCAAGGATGAGTCGCAGTAACTCTTCAGGTTTCCCGCCAAAGAACACAGCGGAAGCAAGCACGTTTGTATCGACAACGATACGCATCACGCCTTCCTTTTATTCTTTCGGACGGCTTTGATGGCTTCGTCAATGTCCGCCTCGGTCACACCGACTTCCTTTGCCCACTTCTGGAAACTGGCAAGTACAGCCTCAAATTCAGCGAGCTTCGGCTCCTTGATGGGTTTCAGCAGGATATTGTCGTTGTCGGAGAAGACGACAAACTGTGTTCCGGCATTCAGGTTCAAAGCCGTGCGGATTTTTTTCGGCAGGACGATCTGCCCCTTCGTTGACATCGCAGTAATCATCGGCATGGCGCGCCTCCTTTCAAAAATAGGATTTTCTTACCTTACTATAGCATTCTTTTCAAAGAAGTCAAGCAATCAGTAAGATTTTCTTATAACAAAACATCTCTTTTTATCCGGCTGCATTCCCCATCGCCAGATAAAAAACGGCAATGATCGTCACGATGCCGACCGGGATCGTGGAATAAAACATCTGTTTTTCCGCGCGAATCAGCTGTTCCGCTTTCTCCCTGTCATATTCCATGAGGATCCGGTTGCGTTTCACAAGGTCCTCCGCGAGCTTGTCGTTCCATGGCGTAGAACGCATCTTATAGTAGAAAAGCGGGTATCGGGGAAATATCCTGATACATTCATTTTCACAAGCGGGCAGCAGGTTCTGGAAATACCATTTTACTTTGAACCACCGGAACAATGCCCGGACGTAGATGAAAACCGAGATCGCCCCGGCTGCAAGAAACAGGATGACGAGCCATTTCATGCTTTTCTTTGTTCCTCGTTCTCGTTATGATTCAGTAGTGTTTCACGGATTGATGTATGTGTTCCACAACTCGATGCGGGAGACATTGTCCAGCTCGGAGATTTCAATCCGCCGGATCGTTTTGATATGATCGGACGGAATGGTAAAACGATAAAAGGATGAGGGCTCTTTGAACGAGGAGGAAACCTTCTCGCCGTTCGCGAGGACGTATTCGATCGAACACCCCATCGTGCCGGAATCCTGAGCTTTTATGTCTAAATTCAAATGCCGATAATCCCGTCTGAATGTTTCGGGTATCTCATACACGATTCTTTCCGGGGCATCCCGGTCCGCCGTCGCCTGATAGAGCGTTTCGATCTGCGGCTGATGGGTTTGACGCTGATACAGGATATAGACTGCGGGTCCGAACACAACGCCCAGCACAAGAGCAAGGAGCAGAACGACCAGCAAAAAGGCTTTCCGGTTCACCGTCATATCCTCCCGTTCCAAAATTCGTACAGCAGTTTGTCGTTCAAGACGGTATCAAGATTGTCATTGATCGCGTCAAGCGCTTTCTGATAATCGGAAGAAGATATCACGGAACGGATCCATTCGGGGGACAACAAGGACATTTCCGTCGAAATATAGACGATCCATTCCGCGTGAACGAAGCTCATATTCTCCTTCAGTTCGGCGAACAGGGCATCCGGGCTGAACTCACGGCAGACCGGGGACAGCCGGAACAGCGCCGCAAGCACGGATTCCACCGAAGCATATGCGGACGGATAGACGGCATGGTCGCCATTGTATTCCGGGGTAAACGATGAAGTCGCTTTGCGGAAAAGCGCATGGAACGCGGAAACGACCGGAGCGATCAAGCCGTCCTCTTTCAGCCGTGCATAGTGATCCTCGATCCAGACGGAAAAGTGCTCGAAGAAATTGCAGGCGTCCCGCTGTTTTTCAATGTAAGCGCAGACAAGCGGGATGTAATAACGCACTTCCTCGTAGGTCCCGGCGGGCAGTTTTCCCTGGAAGATGCGGTCAAAGTCGCCCCAGCCGAGCTCCGAATCGTCTTTCGACAGGATCGCGTTCAGTTCCTCCTGCGAAAAATCGCACATCGGATCGCTGAAACGTGCCGGCTTTCTGTATTTCATCCCTCAGCCCTCCCCGGCGTTTTCCTATTTCGTGCTGAAATTGACGAGGGGGAACACGGGGAGGAATCCGTTCGGGTTGTAATTCAGCAGGCCGATCTGGACGGGGTTGCCGTCCGGAGCGAAGTTGAACAAGCCGATTTGAAGCGGATTGCCTTCTCCCGTGCGATTGAACGCGCCGACCTGGACCCCGTGTTTCAGCCCCCAGTTCAGGATCCCGAGATCAAGACATGCCCCGTCTCTTACACAGGGATTATAGGTGATCCCGCCGATCTGGACGCCCTGGACGGAAGACCGTAAGAACCATCCGATCTGGCAGCCGTTCAACAGCCCTTCATTCGTTCCATTGCCATCCCATACGACCAGTTGAAGTCCATTGTTCTTTCCCTCGCGGGCACAGAAAAGGCAAAGGTCGATCCCGTTGAACTCTTTTTCATAATTGACGACTTCGAAGGAAAGGCCGTTCGTCCGGCTTGTCCACTCGAACGGAAAGATGGAAATGCCGTTCTGCGTCGCGCGGCCCCCGGCGAAGCGCCTTCCCGGGATCAGGTGATCCGGCGGACTCAGGATGCCGGCCGCGATCCCGTAATAATCCGAGTTTCCGGTAAAACCGCATACCGGGCTGAACGTCAGACCATAGTTTCTTCCCTCGAAAGTGGTGCCCAGAATCGGGATAAACAATCCGCACGAATCTGTGTTTTCACTCCACAAGCCCCAGGCAAGGCCGTAGGTCGTGGCAGGTTCCGACCCGAAAGGAAGCAGATACGGGCCGATGTGAAGCGGGGTGACCGGCGTTGCCCGGTCGCTTCTGCACCCGGCGCAGAACAGCATCAGGGCGCAGAAACAGAACGCAATGCCGCCTGCGAAGAACATCTTGTCGATCATATGTTTTTTCGACATGGATTCAGGACCTTTCATGGTTCATATAGAGGAAATTGTCGAAGTCGGCATAGCCGCCCGCCGCCCCGCCGTCCGGGTTGGACTGGGCGTAGAGCGCGAGGTAGACGCCGGTGAACCCGCCGGCCGTCTCGCTGCTGAGGAAACTTGTGTCAATCTTCCCAAGAGGAACGAATCCATCAAGTCCGCCCCATTCGAAGCAATAGGAATCCTTGTTCGTGCTGAGGATTCTGAGATTGACCACGGGCGATTCGAGCTCGAATTCCTTCTCCGTATGCTTCAGGAGGCCCAGCTTGTATTTCAGGACCAGGAAATACTTCCCGTCGTGCCTCCGTACCGCCAGGTCGCAGTGGTAATCGTTGGACATGAAGAGGGTCAGGCCGGCTTCGTCGCCGTCCTTCAGACCGCTCGCATCGACTCTGGTGTGAGCCTGGAACCGGATATGCTGCTGGCGGCGGCCGACCCACGTGGGCGAGTCGTTGCTGTTGATGGAAACCGGGCTTGTCTTCAGGCGCAGCCAGCCGGGGCGTTCGGTCAGGGAATAGTTTCCGGTTCGCGGCGCACCGAGATAATTCCACTCCAGCCCGAGCGCCGGATCGTCGAAATGCGTGCTGACGCGACCGCGCTGAACCTGGGCGGCATGTCCCTCGGCGGGGACCTGGGGCAGCGTCGGCACGTCCATTTCGAGCGAGATCGCGCCGTTGCCGTTCACGACCGGCCAGCCGTTCTCGTCCCACTTCACGGGGGCGAGGAACGTTTCGCGGCCGAGGACGTGGTGGAATCCGTTGAGCGGGCGGAACGCGAGGCAGACCAGCCACCACGAGCCGTCGTGCGCCTGAATGAGGTCGGCGTGCCCGGTGCCCTGAATGGGATTCTGGTAGCCCCGCGCCAGAGCGTGGGACAGGATCGGGTTCGACGGGCAGCCCTCGAACGGTCCGCGCAGGTTGCGGCTGCGTGCGATCGTCTCGCAGTGGCCGTATTCGGTCCCGCCCTCGGCGATCATGAGGTAGTACCAGCCGTCCTTTTTGTACATGTGCGGCCCCTCGGCGCAGCGTCCGCCGGTGCCCCGCCAGATGATTTCGCTGCGGCTGAGCAGACGCCCGGTCTTCAGGTCGATTTCGGCGAGGTGGATTTCGCCCGCGCCCTGCGCCGTCAGGAGATAGGTCTTTCCGTCGTCGTCGAAGAAGAGGTCCGGGTCGATGCCGCCCTCGCGCACCCAGACCGGGTCGGACCATTCGCCCGCCGGGTCCTTCGTCGTGACATAGAAATTGCCCCCGCCGGACACGTTGGTCGTGACCATGTAGAACGTGCCGTCGTGGTGGCGGATCGTCGGCGCATAGATGCCGTTCCACGTCCCGATGTTCTGCAGGCGGGTCTGCGTCGGACGCGTGATGCAGTGGCCGATCTGCTCCCAGTGGATCAGGTCCTTGCTGTGATGGACCGGCACCCCGGGGAAGTAGCAGAACGAGCTGTTCACCATGTAGTAATCGTCGCCCACGCGGCACACGCTCGGGTCAGGGTAGAATCCCGGCAGAACGGGGTTCCGGTAGCCGCGCGTCTTGACCTCGGTTTGAGCTTGATTAGCAGCGGCGTTTTCCTGCGCGAACACTGCTGAGGCGAAAAGCGCCCCGGCGACTGCGGCGAAAGCCGCCGCGAACATGGCGGCGGCAAGCGTGATGGACCTGCGGAATCTCATAGTCGGAACTCCCGTAATATCAAGGTTCAAAAAAGGTAAAACGAACTCACAGCGCGAGCATGCGTTCGATGGGGGCGAGCGCATTTGCCATGATCTCGGGGTCGAGCACGATCTCCTCGCATTTCCCCTGAAGCGCGGCCAGCACGTTTTCGAGCGTGATCTTCTTCATGTCCGGGCAGACCACCTGCGGCAGGAGCGGATGGAACACCTTGTCCGGGTTCTCGCGCATCATGCGGTGGATGATGCCGAGCTCGGTGCCGATGATGAACTCCTTGAACAGCGATTCGGACACGTGCCGGAGCATGCCGCCGGTGCTGAGCGCGAAATCCGCGGCCTCCACGACCATCGGACGGCATTCGGGATGAACGAGGACCTCCGCTTCGGGATGCGCCGTGCGCGCCTCGCGGATGCTCTCCAGCGTGATGTGGTCGTGCACGGGGCAGCAGCCGGTCCACAGCGCCATCGGACGTCCGAGCTTGGCGGTCATGTTCGCGCCGAGGTTGCGGTCCGGCAGGAACATCACCTTTGCGTCGGCGGGGATCGCGTTCAGCACGCGTTCCACGTTGCCGGAGGTGCAGCACCAGTCGACCTGCGCCTTCACGGCGGCGGAACTGTTCACGTATGCCACCAGCAGCTCGTCGGGGTGTTCCCTGCGGTACTTTCGGACCTCGTCGACCTGCGCCATGTCGGCCATGGGGCAGCCCGCCGTGGAGTTCGGCAGGAACACGCGCGAGGCGGGCGACAGGATCTTCGCGGTCTCCGCCATGAAGCGCACGCCGCAGAAGACGATGAGGTCGGCCTTGTATTGTTTCGCCTTGATGCTGAGTTCAAGGGAATCGCCGCAGAAATCGGCGATGTCCTGGATCGCGCCGTCCACGTAGTTGTGCGCGAGGATGGTCGCTCCGGTCTGTTCCTTGAGCGCGAGGATCTCCCTCTGCAGCTCGGCGGGGTCCCGTTTCATCTTGCGCCTCCGGCGCCGGCGTCCTTGGCTTCAAGCTCGGCGATTTTCGCTTCAAGCTTCTCGATGCGTGCCATGAGCTTGCGGACGCGGATCGGCAGGGCGAAGCGTTCGAGGTACGCCTGCTGGTTTTCGCCGGGCACGCCGAACACGGTGTCGCCGGGAGCGGTGCTCTTCTGCGCCGCGGAGCAGCCGAGGACCCTGGAGCCGTCGCCCATGGTGATGTGGCCGTTGACGCCCGCGCGGGCCTGAAGCTCCACGCCGCGTCCGAGCTCGGCGCTTCCGGCCACGCCGGACTGTCCGATCAGCACGCACGATTCGCCGACGATCACGTTGTGCGCCACGAAGACCTGGTTGTCGATCTTCACGCCCTTCTTGATCCACGTCATGCCGAAGCGGGCGCGGTCGATGGTCGTGCACGCGCCGATCTCCACGTCGTCGTCGATGCGCACGATGCCGTTCTGCGGCACCTTCTTGAGCCCGCGGAACGAGGGAGTATAGCCGAATCCGTCCGCGCCGATGACGGCGCAGCCGTGGATGATCACGCGGTTGCCGATGACGCAGCGGTGCATGATGCTCACGTTCGGGTAGATCGTGGTGTTTTCGCCGACCTTCACGAACTGGCCGATGTAGGCGCAGGCGCAGATCTTGGTGTTCTTGCCGATCTCAGCGCCTTCCATGATGACGGCGTTCGGGCCCACGTGCACGCCCTCGGCGAGCTTCACGCTCGGGTCGACGAACGCGGTCGGATGGACGCCGACGGGATAGTTCAGCGGTTCCGGCGCGAAGATCGCGCAGAGCTTGGAGAACGCCTTGTCCGGGTCCTCGCAGTGGATATTGGTCTGTCCCTCGGGGGGGTCGTATTTCCAGTCGTTCGGCACCAGCACGACGCCGGCATGGCTCTCGCGCTGCGCCTTCAGGTATTTCGCGTTGTTGAGGAACGACACTTCGTTGCGTTCCGCGAGTTTCAGGGAATTGACGGCGGTGACGACGGTGTCCGGGTTGCCGACCACGGTGCCGCGGATGAGTTCGGCGATTTCGGACGCCTTGTATTCTTTGCTCATTTCAGGTTCTCTCCTGTTCGGTGAGTTGGTGTTTTCAAAAATCTGGTTCGGTCATTTTTCCGGCGCGGAGGCCCCGGCGGGGTCTTTCGCGTCCTTGCGGTAACCCCGGTTCAGGTCCTGGATCACGGCGTCGGTAATGTCGAGGTTCGGCTGGAAGTAGACCACGAAATCGACATTGTTCAGGGATTCGCCGGACTTGTCCAGCACGATGGTGTAGCCTTCGATCACGGCCTTGTTACGGACGGCCTTGCGGATGTCGTCGACCACTTCGCCGCGCAGTTTCGCGTACATGTCGCGGAGCTGATCCTTGCGGCCTTCCTTGTAGATGTTCATTTCCTGCTCCTTCAGCTTCAGCGACTCGTACAGCTGCTGGGCTTTCAGGCGCTTGTTCTCGCGTTCCGCGCCGGACAGCGCGATGTTCTGCGAATCGTCGCGGGCGGATTCGTACTGCTTCCGCAGGTTGTCGTACTGCTGCTGAAGCTGGTTGGAGTATTCGCGGAAGACTTCCATCTGCTGGTTGAGCTTGATCTCGATGGTCTTGGTCTTCTCGTATTCATCGAACGCCTTCCCCATGTCGATCACGGCGATCTTCAGGTCGGCGGCATGGACCGCGGCCGAGTTCAAAGTCAAAGCCAGCATCAATGCGGCGAAAATCCGTTTCATGTTCAGGTTCTCCTTTCCGGAAAAAAAGTTCTCTTTAAAAATAAAGCAAGTCTTGAAATATACAAACCGAACACGTATTTTAAACCGGATTTTTTTCACATTTTTCTGGAGTTTTCCCATGAACAGCGATCCCATTCAGGAAGCGGCGGCCGTCATCGCCGCGAAAAAGAACATGCTGATCTTCACCGGCGCCGGGGTTTCCGTGGAAAGCGGCATCCCGCCGTTCCGCGGCGCGGGCGGCCTGTGGCAGAAGGTCAACCCGGATTTCTTCGACATCGACCACTTCATGTCGCATCCGGTCGAATCGTGGAAGCGCATCCGGTCGATCTTCTACGAGCTGTGGGGCAAATCCGCGCCGAACGCCGCCCACCTCGCGTTCGCCGAGCTGGAACGGATGGGCGTCGCGTTCTCGCTCGTCACGCAGAACATCGACAATCTGCACCAGATGGCGGGGTCGAAGAACGTGATCGAGTTCCACGGCACGCTCGGACGTCTCCGCTGCACCACGTGTTCGTTCTCCGGGCCGCCGACGCCCGACCTCCTCGCGGGCGATCCGCCGTCCTGCCCGAAATGCGCCGCGCTGCTGAAGCCGGACATCGTGTTCTTCGGCGAATCCATCCCCGCTCACGCCATGGACCAGTCGTTCGCCGACGCCGAATCGTGCAGCGTATGCCTCGTCAGCGGGACTACCGGCGAGGTCATGCCCGCCTGCATGGTGCCGCACACCGCGAAACGCCACGGCGCGACCGTGATCGAGGTCAACCCGGAGGAATCCGCGTTCACCGGGCACATCACCGACATCTACATCCGCGGCAAAGCGGGCGAAATCATGCCGCAGCTCCTCGCGGAAGTCAGAAAACGCCTCGCTGAATCCGAATGATCCGTTCCGGGCTCCCCATCGACGCGGTCCTGCCGCAGATCGCGGACGCCGCGCGCGCCTGCCGCCCGCTGGTCGTCACGGCGGAACCGGGCGCGGGCAAAAGCACGGTCGTTCCGCTCGCCCTGCTCGAATCGGGCATCCTGCCGTCCGGGAAGATCGTGATGCTGGAGCCGCGCCGCATCGCCGCACGCGCCGCAGCACGGCGCATGGCATCGCTCCTGGGCGAACCCGCCGGAAAGACGGTCGGCTACCGCACGCGCTTCGAAACGGCGGTTTCGGCGGACACGCGCATCGAGGTCGTGACCGAGGCGCTGCTCACGCGGATGCTTCAGAAGGACCCGTCGCTGGAGGGCGTCGCCGCCGTGCTGTTCGACGAATTCCACGAACGCAGCATCCACGCCGACCTCGCGCTCGCGCTCACGCTTGATGCACGGTCCGTCCTGCGCGACGACCTCCGCATCGCGCTCATGTCCGCCACGCTCGACGCCGCCTCCGCCGCCGCTCTCCTCGGCGAAAACGCCGTCGTCGTCAATGCGCCGGGTCGCTGTTTTGAGGTCAATGTGAGCTACGCTCCGCCGAAACCGGGCGCTCCGCTTGAAAATCACGCCGTCTCCGTCGTGCTCGACGCCATGCGCGCCCACGACGGTCACGCGCTCGTCTTTCTGCCCGGCGAGGCGGAGATCCGCCGCACCGCCGCGTTCGCCGCGAAAACGCACGATTTCGAAGTCCTGCCGCTCTATGGCTCGCTCCCCGCCGCCGAACAGGACCGCGTGTTCACCGAATCGGACCGCCGCCGCGTGATCCTCGCCACGCCGGTCGCGGAAACCAGCGTGACCATCCCCGGCGTCCGCATCGTGGTCGATTCCGGCCTCGCGCGCATGCCGTTCTTCTCCCCCGCCTCCGGCATGGACCAGCTCCGCACGGTCAAAATCTCGAAGGCGTCCGCCGAACAGCGCCGCGGCCGCGCCGGACGCACCGCGCCGGGCGTCTGCATCCGTCTCTGGCACGAGTACGAACAGAAGGCGATGCCGGATTTCGCCCCGCCGGAAATCGAACACGCCGACCTCACGGAGCTCGCGCTGGAGCTCGCGCAGTGGGGCGTGACCCGCGAAAAAGTCTCCGCCCTGCCCTGGATGACCCCGCCGCCCGAGGTCAAGCTCGATTACGCGTTCGATCTGCTGACGGAACTCGGCGCGGTTTCGCCGGAAACGTGCCAGATCACCCCGCACGGCAAGCTGCTGCACCGTCTGCCCGTGCATCCCCGCCTCGCAAACGCCGTTCTCTTCGCGGAACGTCACGGGCTCCGCCGCGAGGCGCTTCAGATCGCCGCGATCCTCTCCGACCGCGACCCGCTCGTCAATCCGCAGACCGCCGACCTCGCAGAACGCCTCGCCGCGCTCGATAAGACGTCCTCTTCGCAGGTAGACAGACAGACGCTTGACCGCATCCGCAAGGCCGTCTCCCAACTTGAAGCAGCGTTGCCCCCTCGTGTCCGAGCGAAGCCGGGCACTGCCGCAGTGGAGGACTTGTCCTCCGTTGCCACAACTGTGGCGGCGGCGTACCCCGACCGCATCGCGCGACGGCGCGCCGGCGGCGACAAGCCCGAATATCTGCTCTCCAACGGCATGACCGCGAAGCTCGGCGCGCACGACCCGCTCCGCGATTCGGAATACCTCGCCGTGGCGGATTCCGGCGGACTTGCCGGACAGCCGACGATCCGCCTCGCGCTCCCGCTCGACGTCGCCGCGCTGGAAACCGCCCTGCCCGACCTGTTCCGAACGCGCCGGGAAACAGTCTGGGACGACGAGGCGCTGTGCGTGCGCGTGTTCAGCGTGAAAGCGATCGGTTCGCTCACCGTCGAACGCAAGCCCGCCACGCTCCGCCCCGGCGACGATTCGGCGTCGCTCCTGATCGCCGCGATCCGCAAACGCGGCCTCGCCTCGCTCAATATCTCCCCCGGCCAGCTCAAATTCCTCCGCCGCATCCAGTTCCTGCACGTGCACGGCTGCGAAGGCTTCCCGGACTGCTCGGAACAGCATCTGCTCGACACGCTCGAAACCTGGCTCGCGCCGCACCTCGACGGCGTCAGCCGCCTCGACAAGCTTGCCGCGCTGGATTACCGGTCGATCTTCTCCGCCATGCTCCCGCCGAAAGCGCAGTCCACTCTGAACTCGCTCGCGCCCGAACGTTTCGAGGTCCCGAGCGGCTCGCACATCGCCATCGACTATTCCGACCCCGCCGCGCCCATGGTGCGCGTGAAGCTTCAGGAGGTCTTCGGGCTCGCGCATTCGCCGAAGATCGCGGGCGGACGCGTCCCGCTCGTGTTCGACCTGCTCTCCCCCGCCATGCGCACCGTGCAGATCACGCGGAACCTGGACGAATTCTGGGACGGTTCGTATTTCCTCGTGCGGAAAGACATGCGCGGCCGCTACCCCAAGCACAACTGGCCCGAAAACCCGCGCCAGGAGCCCCCCTCCCGTTCCAGCATCAAACGCCCGAAAAAAAACTGAAAACCGCTCAATTATCTTTTCAAACATAGAGCTTACACATCAAAACAAGGAGTTGATTATGTCTGACAAAGAAAGAGACAAAATAATCTGGGACACGATTATCAGTTTTTATAAGGAGCCGATTAAGAATAAGCGCAAATGGTCCTTGGAACAAATGGAACAAGCAAGACAGGAGAATCAGGAGAAAGCATATTGGTGCCGGGAAGCTGGCGATAATCAAAAGCTCTTCATCAAGCCGGAACAGAGGCTGATGGCGCGTTTGATCAAAAGTTTTCTTAATACCTCCTACAAGGGAGGATACAGAAAGATAACCAACGATGAAAATTGGTTTGACGAACCGGAAATCATCTTTTTTTTACAAGAAAAAATAAACAACAACTCTTCTAATTTTGATACCAAATTGAAAGATTTTGTTACGGATGCCTGTGCTCTTTTGACCAAAACAACGCAACTGACAAATGATGAATTAAATCAGGAACAAACAGCTAATTTGAAGGCATTGCGTGACATCGTTAATTCAAAATATGATGCCATTGTCAACCCTGAGAAACCACAGGATTGGAATTATGATGAAATGATTGTGGCTCAAGTCAAAGAAGAACCGTATATCACGATTCTGAAAATGAAGAAATTAATCCGGGGATTCGGGATTGCCCTGACCTGCGATTTTCTGAAGGAATCCCACCTCTACAACATAGCAAAACCGGATGTTCATCTGCGCCATGTTTTCTCCATGATAGACAGGATACCGTATTCCGAGGATTTGATTCTGGTAAAACGCATTTCGGAATTTGCGGAACATGTTGACAAGAAGCCCGATCCTGAAGATTTCTGCAATTCCGGTCCGTATTATATCGATAAGATCATCTGGATGCTCTGCAGTCGCAACAAAGAATATAAGAATGATAACGGTACACAGATAAAGATACCGGATTTCAAAAAAGAATTGCTGAAAAGAATTGCCGCAAAACTGCAGGAAATTGACTGACAAAACAAAAAAACGCGGCCGCCGGCAAAATCGTTGTAGAAAAGAAGCGTTACTTCTCCGGTTCGTCGAGGAGGACGATCTCGGCGGTAACCGGGCACACTGCGTGTGTTGAGGTAGTGCGCGGCTTCGCTCGCGCACGGGGAATTTCTAAGAGAGCGGGACGGGGTCACTTCTCCGGTTCGTCGAGCAGGACGATCTCGGCAGTCACCGGGAAATGGTCCGACGACGCCAGCCCGTCGCGGAAATCGTTGATCGTGCCGTGGGAGAGCACGCGCACGCGGTTGTTCACGAAGATGAAGTCGATGGGCTTGCGGTGGCTGCGTTCCTTGCGGTTCAGGTGGAAATCGTGGAACGTCTCGTCGCCCGCGCCGTAGTGGTCGGTCTCGGACACGTCACGCGCGTTCCGGAGCACGCCCTGCACCATCCGTGCGGGCATGTCGTCGGCGGTGGAGTTGAAGTCGCCGGTCAGGATGAACGGGTACCGTTCGATCATGGGGGCGAGGCGCTTCAGGATCACGTTCACGCCCTGAATGCGCGCGGACGCGCTGCGGTGGTCGAGGTGCGTGTTCGCGATCACGAACCGCTTGCCCGTCTTCAGGTCCAGCATCAGCGCCCACGTGCAGATGCGCGGCAGCGAGGAATCCCACGAGGAGGAACCGGGCGTTTCGGGGTCGGAGGAGAGCCAGAACGTCTCCTGCGAGATCACGTTGAAGCGTTCCGGGTCGTAGAACACGGCGTTGTGCTCGTCTTTCTTCTGCTTGTCGCGGCCGACGCCGATCGACTGGAACTTGAGCTCGTTGCAGAGGTCGCGGATCGGCCCGGACAGCGTTTCCTGCGTGCCGATGAGCTCGAACTGGTTTTCCCGGATGGTCCGCACCATGCGCGGCAGGCGGTCCTTCCAGGAGTTCGGGGAACGGTCGTTCGGGCCGCGCACGTTGTAGGTCGCCACCCGGATCATTTCCTTCTTCGCGGGGTCGGCTTTCGCGATCTGCGCGCCGGAAAGGTCCAGCGCCGCGGTCACGCTCAATGCCGCGGCGGCAAAGATCATCAGGAACGCGGTCCGGCCGCGCTGTTTCGTCCAAAAACTCGTCTTCATCATGAATCGCTCCTTTCCCCGTCGGGTTCGTTCATCGTTTCCAGAGATTCCGCCGTGACCAGCGGCAGCAGGTCGCGGTTTCCGTTTTCGCGGACCGCGGCTTCCCGCACGGCCCGGACGTCCAGGTCGGCCGCGCCGTCCGCCAGGACCGCGCGGACATGTTTCCCCGCCTGAAGCCCGCCGACGCCCGTGATCTGGCGTCCCGTGCCGGGTTCCGCAAGGTAAACGTAGCCGCGTTTCAAAATGCGGAACGGGTCGTAGGCGTCGAATTCGGCGTTGACGCGTTCCAGCCGGTGCGTCGCGGCATCGGCGCGGCGCGTCAGGGCGGTCGACGCACGCTGCATCAGCATGTCGACGCGCTGCATGCGTTCCAGCGCCAGGCGCATGGAGTCGCGGAACACCTTCGACGCCATCACGTGCGCGAGGCGTCCGGCTGACCGCTCCACGGCGTACGACGCGGCGGTGTTCATCCGCTGCCGCATCGCGTCCAGGGCGTCGGTCAGGACGCGCTTCACCGGCACGAGCTGTTCCGCCGCCCCGCTCGGAGTCGGAGCCCGCATGTCGGCGACGAAATCGGAGATCGTGAAGTCGATCTCATGCCCGACCGCGCTCACGACCGGAATGTTCGAAGCGTAGATCGCGCGCGCCAGGACCTCTTCGTTGAACGGCCAGAGGTCCTCCATGGAACCGCCGCCGCGCGTGAGCACGATCACGTCCACGCCGCCGGCGCGGTTGAAGAACCGCACGGCACGGGCGAGCTTTTCCGCCGCGCCTTTCCCCTGAACGGGCGCCGGGCAGAGGCGTATTTCGATGTTCGGGAACCGCGCCAGCGCGATCTTCATGAAATCCTTCACGGCTGCGCCGGACGGCGAGCTGATGACGCCGATGCGGCGCGGCAGGAACGGGATCGGCTTCTTGTGCGCGGGGTCGAACAGCCCCTCGGCGGCGAGCTTTTCCTTCAGGATGGCGAACTGCCGGTGCAGGTCGCCCACGCCGCACAGCTGAAGTTTTTTGATATAGAACTGGTAGTCGCCGCGCTGTTCGTACAGCGACAGCGATCCGAAGACTTCCACCTGGTCGCCGACCTTCAGCCCCAGACGGCGGCACACCTCCGACCCGCTGAAATACACCGCCCGCACCTGCGACGACGCGTCCTTCAAGGTCAGGTAGACATGCCCCGAACGATACGGGTTGTACGAGCCGACCTCGCCGGTCAGCCAGAGCGGACGGAACGATTCCTCCAGCACGGTCCGCACCGCGCCGTTCAGCTCGGTCACGGTCCAGGGGCGTTCCCCTCCGGGTATGCCGGACGGCTGTTCCGGTTCAGACCACATCGCCGTCCTGCTCCTCCGAGCCGGGCAGGATCGCGCCGCAGCTCACGATCATGCGCATGGCGTCGGACACGCTCATGTCGAGCATGATGCACTCGTCGCGCGGAATCAGCATCAGGAAACCGCTTGTCGGGTTCGGCGTGGTCGGCATGAACACGCTGATCAGGTCGCCCTTGCCGAGCCGGCGTGCCGCCTCGCTGTTTTCCGGCGTGTTTTCGTTGGTCATGAACCCGATGGCGTAGCAGCCCTTGCGAGGGTATTCGAACAGAACGACCTGCCGGAACATATTGCCCTTCTTCGACGACATGATAGTGTCGCCGATCTGCTTGCAGGTCGAATAGATGAAGTTGACGAGCGGGACTTTCAGCAGCAGCGACTGCGCCTTTTCGATCAGCCTGCGGCCGAGGGTGATCTTCGTGAGGACACCCAGGAAAAACAGCGCCGCCAGGACCACGACCAGCGCCAGAACGCGGATGATCTGCGTGCGCCAGAACGCGGGCAGTTCGGACATCAGCTGGAACGAATTGGCAAGCTTGATCCCCCAGTCCGTCAGGTGGGAATACAGGTACCAGGCGACCCAGAGCGACAGGAGGACGGGGACCGCCACGAGCGCGCCGGTCACGATCATGTTGCGGAAAAACTGGAAATGGTTCCTTTTGAGGGGAACGGACTGCTCTTTTTTATTCTGCATCGGCTTTGTCTCCTTCCTGTTTGCGGATGATCTCGAGTTTCAGCTTGCGGACAGTGCGGGAATCCGCCGCCAGGACCGTCGCGCGGAACTTATCCGGCTCCTCGTAGGTCTCGCCGGTCCGCGGGATGCGGCCCAGACGGGCGCAGATGTAGCCGCCGATGGTGTCGGCTTCCTCGCTGTCGTCGATCTCCGTCCCGGCCTCGGTGTTCACGTCGTCGACCAGCGTCCGCGCGTCCAGGATTACGGAACCGTCCTCCAGATGCACGGGCTCTTCCTCGAAATCCTCCTCCGTATCGTATTCGTCGTGGATCTCGCCCACGATCTCCTCGATGATGTCCTCAAACGTGACCACGCCGGACGTCCCGCCGTATTCGTCGATGATGACGGCGAAATGGTTGCTCGTGAGCTTGATCTGGCGGAGCAGGTCGGCGACTTCCTTGGTCTCCGGGATGAAGATCGGCGGACGCGCCAGCTCGCAGAGCGTCTTTCCCTCCAGACGGTGTTCGTCGATGAAGTCCTTCGCATACAGGATGCCCTTCACATCATCGAGGTTCGCCCCGTAGACGGGGATGCGGCTGTGCCCGGACTCGATGAAAAGCTTCTTGGCGTCCGCGACGCTTGCCGAAGCGGGGATCGCGGCCAGGTCCACGCGCGGCGTCATGATCTCGCGCACGTTCCTTTCTCCGAGCTCCAGGACGCCGCGGATCATCTGCTTCGCCTCCTCCTCCAGTCCGCCGTCGCCGTCCTCCTCGTCGGGGCCGTCCACCAGGCTCATGATCTCGTCGCCGGCGTCCGCCAGTTCGTCCGGGGCGCCCGCACGGTGCCAGTCATCGCCCGCGCTCGTCACCTTTTCGATCAGCGTGGCGAGCGGACGGAAGAACGGGCTGGCGACGATCGGGATCGTGAACCGCAGCACGGCCAGGTCGAACCGGAGCAGCACCAGGCGCGCCGCCAGCTCGGACGCCACGGTCAGCAGCGTGACCGCGCCCATGATGACCAGCCAGCCCCAGCGGTGCGTAAATTCCGGGGCCAGGCCGTCGGCCCATTCCATGGCGAGCACCCCGGCAAACGCCGCCAGGACGCACAGGATCAGCTTCAGCAGCGCCCGCAGGGATTCCTCCCGGTCGTGCCAGGCTTCGAGCTTTTCCGCGAACTTGCGGTCGCGTTCTTCGACTTTCAGGATGCGCCCGCCGGTCAGCGAGGAAAACGCTTCGAACGCCGCGGTGATCCACAGATAAAGGATGGAGCATAAAATGAGAAGCGCCAGGTTCATTCAGCGGTCTCCCGGCATTCCATCGGCGGGATGAGTCCGGCCTCGCGGAGACCTTTCATCACGCGTTTCTCGGCGCGGCGCATCACGCGTTTCGCCTTCGGGTTCAGGTCGTCGTATCCGGCGGCGTGGAGCAGCCCGTGCGCCACGTAGAGCGCGACCTCCTCGGCATACGGCAGGCCGCGTTTCACGGCCTGCTCATACGCCACGGCGGGGCAGACGATCAGTTCGATGGAAGGGTCGGAACCGGCCCCCACCTCCATGTCGAAACAATCTTCCGTGCTGAAGCCCGGATCTTCCTCCCCGGTCCGGTAATCGAAGCTGATCACGTCCGTCGGCCCGTGGTGCCCCAGGAAATCCTCGTTCACGCGTTCGATCCCGGCGGGCGACAGGAACGACACGCAGACGCCGCCCGGCACGTCGCGGAGTCCGGCAAGTTCGGCCGCCGCCGCGGTCATTCGGCGGAGTTTTGTACGGGACGGCGCGGGGAAACGTCCGCCCGCGCGCCAGATGGTGACCGCTTTCACGATTGCTTCTCCTGATGTCTCGAATAGGAAATGCGCGTATGGTTCATGGATTTGAACGTCTTCAGGAACGATTCCCGAATCTTCCACAGCTGTGCCATCGTGACGTTCGCCGCGTCGAGCTGCCGGCGCTGGAGCTTGCCGTTGAAGATCTTCTCGACCAGCGCGCGGACATTGTCCTCCGTCGGCTCGTCCAGGGAGCAGACCGCCGCCTCGCAGCAGTCCGCCATCATCAGGATCACGGCCTCGAGTTCCTCGGGCAGCGGTCCGGGGTAGCGGAACGGCTCTTCGGGCGGGGTCACGCCGGTGCGCTCCTTCTCTTTCTCGTAGAAGAACGAAATGAAGTCGTTGCCGTGGTGGCACTCGATGGCGCGTCGGAGCGGCGTTTTCAGCTTGTACTTTTTCGCCAGCTGGACGCCGTATTCGACATGGTTGCGGATGATCGCGGCGCATTCCGCCGGGAGCTGGCCTTTGGACATGTCCTTTCCGCTGGCGTTCTCCGTGAACTTCTCCGGCGAGGCGAGTTTCCCGACGTCGTGGAAAAGCGCGTACGCCTGGACCTTCAGCGACATCGCGCCCACACAGTCCGCCGCCTCCTCCGCCAGAAGCGCCACACGTTCGCTGTGATGGTAGGTCCCGGGCGCCTCCAGCTGAAGCTTTCTCAGCAGAGGATGATTGCGGTCGATCATGGAAAGGTAGGACATGTTGCAGGTCACGTCCAGCAGCGTCACCAGCAGCATGATCAGCACGACCGCGACGCCCGCGGTCACGATGCCGTTCACAGCGGGCATGACCAGGCAGGATCCGAGCTGGTTGACGTCGATGTCCATGACGGGTTTCTTCCACAGGAAAACGGATTTGACCGTGCGCCAGAGGAAGGCGAGGATGTCGGGATTCTCCTGGAAGATGATGGCGGAAAAGAGCATCGTGACCGTACACGACACGAACGCCCGGATGAAGAACTTCGGGTAATCGAAAACACGACGCACGAAAAATGTGCTCATGGCGCACACGAACAGCCCAGTGGCGAACGCCGGGAACGACAGGTCAAGCGCCACGGCGGAAACGCCCGCCACGAAGAGTCCGGCGAACACCGCCGACCGGCCGCCGTAGATCGAGGCGATCACCAGCGCCGGCAGGGCGAACGGCATCGCCAGGTACAGCGGTATCTTCGCCGCGAGGCGGCCGTCCAGGATCCACTGGTTGAACAGCTTCATGATGCCGCAGTTGAACAGCAGCGAGAAAATGACGATGAATCCGATCAGCCAGATCGAGCGGTTGTTGCCGAAAAGCTCGGGATGGACGCGAAGGATGAAAATGCAGGTGAAGACGACCAGCAGCGCCACCAGCAGCGTCTTGTGGGAAAGGGTCTTCCAGGTACGCTGGTCCAGCCGGTGTATCTCGTACTGCCGCCTGTATTCCTTGAGCAGTTCGAAGTCGGGCTTCGAAAGGGGCTCCCCGTTCCCGGAGATCAGGATCTCGCCTTTCCTGTGCAGGATGTCCTTCAAGGCGGCGATCTCCTTTTCGATCTTCTCGTCTCTGCGCTTGTCGGTCAACTCCTTGTCGACGCGCAGATTGCCTTCCCTGTAAAGAATGCCAAAGAAATCCTTCAGCTTGCCGGGGTCCAGCTGGATGCGCTGTTCTTCGGAAAACAGGGACAGCAGGGCATTCACGGTCTTTCCGGCGGCGCTCTCCGGCGTCTGAATATCGGAAAGCCTGGAAACGCTTTCGCGCAGTTCCGCGTCCTGGATCATGACGGTCTTTGCGGAATCCTCCGGGCGGACTTCCTCCTGCCGCGGTTCCGCGATGCCCTGTTCGACGATCGCCGACATATATCCGGCGGCGGTCGCCCCCCGCTCCTTGTCCCGGCTCAGTTCCAGCAGGATGGAATACAGGTACGGCTGAAGCTCTTTCACGAATGAGGCGATCCAGACGTCCGTGGTATTCAGCGGCTCGTACGCCTTTTCTTCCTTGTCGGCGGCGTCGCGGCGCTGGATCTCGTCCATCATGGTCCTGTAGCCGTCGAGGATCCTCTTCGTCCGGTTCGTCTCGATCCTGAGGTACAGGGGGAAACTCCGTTCGATCTCGCCGCGGAGGCGTCCCTCGTCCTTCTTGTCCTTGCATTTGAAATCGATCTTCGCGACGATGTCCTCCTGCACGGGGTCGCCCTCGTTCAGCTGAGGCAGGTCGCTCTCGTTCGGCATCTTCCAGAGCAGCAGCACGCCGGTCGCGAACACCATCAGGATCATCAGGAAGGACACGGCTTTCGAACGCTGCAGGAAGCCGCCGAACGCATTGATCTTCTCAACGAAACCGTTTTTCTCCGTACTCATGGCATGGACCTTTCTCACTTGCCGCTTTTTTCATAGGCGCGGATGATCTTTTCCACCAGCGGATGCCGCACCACGTCGCGTGCGTCGAACCGGCAGATCTGCACGCCGTCGACGTCCGCCAGGCAGTCCAGCGCATGCGGGAGCCCGGACTGTCCGCGCGGGACATCCGCCTGCGAAGGATCGCCGCAGACCACGCACTTCGAATGGAATCCGAGGCGGGTCAGGAACATGAACATCTGTTCGTTGGAGGCGTTCTGCGCCTCGTCCAGGATCACGAACGCATGGTTCAGCGTCCGGCCGCGCATGAACGCCAGCGGCGCCACTTCGATCACGCCGCGGGACATCAGTTCCTCGGCGGCTGCGTAGTCCATCATCTCGTGGAGCGCATCGTGCAGGGGGCGCAGGTACGGGTTGATCTTCTCCTGAAGTGTGCCGGGCAGGAATCCGAGGTTTTCCCCCGCCTCGACCGCGGGGCGCGTCAGGATGATGCGGTTGTATTTCCCGGCGACAAGCAGGGAAACGGCCATCGCCATGGCGAGATAGGTCTTGCCGGTGCCGGCGGGGCCGACACCGAACACGAGGTCTTTTCCGCGGATGGCACGGATGTATGTCAGCTGGTTCGGGGAACGCGCGGAAACGTCCTTCTTGCCGGGGCCGACCGTGACGCGTTCGGCGAAATAGGTGCCGAGATCCTGTTCGCGTCCCTCGCGCCAGGCGTCAAGCGCCAGGTCGAATTCGGACTGGTCCAGACGGCGGCCGCGTTCTTTCTGAAGGCGGCGGAGTTCGCGCAGGAATCCGTCGCCGCGTTTGTCAGGGGTATCCTCCACGCACATCGCCCAGGATTCGCGCGAGGCGAACTTCACGCCGAGACCGTATTCCGCGGCGGACAGGTTCGCGGTCAGGTTCCCGGCGAACGCCGATTCCAGCGCGCCGGGGCTGTCGAAATAGACGCGTCCCCCGCCGGTCTTACTGTCGGGAGAGGCGCTGTCGGGATCCTGTTCCGTGGCTTCTTGCATGGAGTGTAAAACTTACTTCGAAGAGGCGGGAAGCAGGACTCTTTCCTCTTTCACGGCGGGGATGACAAGTTTCATGCCGGGCTTCAGGAAATTCGGCTTCCCGTTCAGAAGCTGCTTGTTCGCGTCAAAAATGATCTCCCACGCGGTGCCGTCATGGTAGAGCGACTTGGCAATCACGGAGAGGGAGTCGCCGTCCTTCACGACATACTCGGTGGAAGGCTTTTCGGAATCAACAACAGTTTTTATCCGATAGCGTTCCAAAGGCAGGACTTCACCGGGTTTCGCGGCATCCTTCTTCGCGTCTTTGGCGTCCTGAGCTTTCGCGGTCTTCGCGGGCTCGTCCTTGATGCCCTTGGCGGCGCGGACTTCGGCCTTGCGCTGTTCCATGATGTCCTCGTCGGTCATCACGTTGATCTTTTCGAGGCCGGCGGCCTTGCAGAGATCGACGGCGGCGTTCAGGTCGGCGGAGGCGGAATTCGGGCGGCCGTAAAGGATCACGGCGATGTCCTTGTTCGTCTTCCCCGTCTCGTTCAGCGTGCTCTTCAGGGCAGCGGTGGTCACGCGTTCGCCGTTGACGGCGTACACGCCTTCCACTCCGTCCTCGGCGGGGAACACGTCCACGCGCATGAACTTCGCGGGAGCGGCGGGCTTCGTCTCGACCGGCTGCGGCTTCACTTCCTGCACCTGCTGCTTCTTGTCCTGCGGCTTGGCCGCGGCGGGCGTCTCGTCGACTTTCTTCACGGGAGCGGCGACGGCGGCCTTGTCTTCCTTGGCAGCGACGACCGCGACAGTCTCCTTGCCGTCGACGGGACGGGGCTCGCCGAACGCTTCCGCATAGGCGGGGTTGCCGTCCGGCATTTCCTCGGGCGGCTGCCAGTCGGGATAGGAGGACTGGATTCCGGGGGTCCAGGCTTCAGCGTTTTCGTCGTCCGGCGGCGGCACATCGGAAGCGCAGGAGACGAGGACGGACATGACGGCGAACGAAACGGCAAACGAAAGCGTTTTCATGGGGAACCTCCGAGAAAAAAGTAATAATGAAAAAACTGAGCTTGGAATAAACTGATCTGTTACCGGACGCGGCGGAGCGCGATGACGCCGTTGTGTCCGCCGAAGCCGAGGTTGGTGTTGATCGCGACGTCCACCTTGCGTTCGCGGGCGACGTTCGGCGTGTAGTCCAGGTCGCACTCGGGGTCGGGCGTCGTGTAGTTGATGGTCGGCGGGATGATGCCGGTCTCAATGGCCTTCGAAGCGATGATGGTCTCGAAACCGCCGGCCGCGCCGAGGCCGTGCCCCATGGAGCCCTTGGTGCTGCTGATCGCCATCTTGCGGGCGTGGTCGCCGAAGAGCGACTTGATCGCCTGGGTCTCGCAGAGGTCGTTGAGGTGCGTGCTGGTGCCGTGGGCGTTGATGTAGTCCACGTCTTCCGGGTTCAGTCCGGCGTTGTCCAGCGCCATTTGGAACGCGCGCATGCCGCCGACGCCGCCGTCGATGGGCGCGGTCATGTGGAACGCGTCTCCGGTGGCGCCGTAGCCGACGACCTCGGAGTGGATCCGGGCGCCGCGCTTCACGGCGTGTTCGTATTCTTCCAGGATCAGCACGCCGGCGCCCTCGGACATCACGAAACCGTCGCGGTCGCGGTCGAACGGACGGCTGGCGAGTTCGGGCGTGTCGTTGAAATGGGTGCTCATGGCCTTCATGGAGCAGAATCCGGCGTAGCCCAGGCGGGTGATGGAGGATTCCGCGCCGCCGGTGATCATCATGTCCGCGCGTCCGTCGGCGATCGCGTCGAAGCTCGCGCCGATGGCGTGCGTCGCGGTGGCGCATGCGGAGACGACCGAGAAGTTCGGGCCGCCCGCGCCGCAGCGGATGGAGATCATGCCGGATGCCATGTTCGTGATGATGGACGGGATCATAAAGGGCGAGATGGCGCGCGGACCTCTGCTCATAAGCACGGCGCACTGAGCCTCGATGGTGCGCAGGCCGCCGATGCCGCTGCCGACGACCACGCCGACGCGGGTCGGGTCGATGCCGCATCCTTCATCCCTGAGATCGACCGGAAGTCCGGCGTCGCGCCGGGCCTCGTCGAACGCGACCAGAGCGTACGTGACGAAGGTGTCGACTCTGCGGTAATCCTTTTCCGACACGATGCCCGACCAGTTGAGGTCCTTCACCTCGCCGCCGACCTGCGTCTTGAATCCCTCCGGATCGAACAGGGTCACGCGGCCGATGCCGCACCGCCCGTTCACCACGGAATCCCACATGGTATTCACATCGTTTCCCACACAGGAAACCGCACCGTATCCGGTTATTACAACTCGACGTCTGTTCATCATATAGTATTGTCTCCGGTCGCAAATAGAAAAAAAGGGGTCACTCAGGACGAATGACCCCGGGAAACGAAGGAAAGAGATTATTCCTTGGCAGCAGCCGTCTTGCTCTCGATGTACTTGATCGCATCGCCGACGGTCTTCAGGCCTTCAGCCTCTTCGTCCGGAATCTCGGAGGAGAATTCTTCTTCCAGAGCCATGATGAGCTCCACGATGTCGAGGGAGTCGGCATTCAGGTCTTCGACGAAACGGGCGTCATCGGTGACCTGGTCGGGGGCGACTGCGAGCTGCTTCACGATGAGCTCTTTGACTTTTTCTGCGATTTCGATGGACATTTTAAATCCTTTCGTATTTGTGAGAAGGGTTGGTTTTTCGTTTTCAACAACGTGTACAGACTATAATATACACCGTTTTTGCGTTTTTGCAAATCCCGTGCACGCTTTTTTGCGTTTTTATCGTCTTATTATCGTGTTTTTCCGGTACGGACGCGATTCCTTACATCAGGAAGCCGCCGCAGACGTTGATGACCTGGCCGGTCACGTAGTCGGAATCCGGGCCGCAGAGGAACGCCACGACGTTCGCCACATCCTGAGGTTTGCCGCCGCGCTTCAGCGCGATCAGGTTCAGGAACTGGGCCTTGGCTTCCTCGGGAAGTTTTTCGGTCATGTCGGTCATGATGTAGCCGGGAGCGACCGCGTTCACCATGATGTTGCGGCTGCCGAGTTCCTTCGCCACGGACTTCGTGATGCCGATGACGCCGGCCTTCGAGGCGGAGTAGTTGACCTGCCCGGCGTTGCCGGCGCGGCCGACCACGCTGGAGATGTTCACGATCTTGCCGTAGCGCGCCTTCATCATGGGACGGATGGCGGCTTTGGTGAAGTTGTAGGTGCCCTTCAGGTTGACGGCGATCACGGCATCCCAGTCGGCCTCGCTCATGCGCATGAGCAGGTTGTCCTTGGTGATGCCGGCGCAGTTCACGAGGATGTCGAGACGGCCGAATTTGTCCATCACGGTCTTCACGGCCGCTTCGGCGTCTTCGGACTTCGCCACGTTCGCCGCGATGGCGATGGCGTCGATGCCCTGCGCGACGAATTCCGCCACGGTCTTGTCCGCCGTTTCCTGCATGATGTCCACGACCGCGAGCTTCGCGCCTTCCTTCGCCAGGCGTTCGCAGATCGCGCGTCCGATGCCGCGGGCTCCGCCCGTCACCAGCGCCACTCTGTTTTCGAGTTGACTCATTGTGTTTCTCCTGATTCTTTTTCAGAATGTTGGGGTTGTTATATTCGATCGTTTGAAATTATTTGATGATAAATATCAGGCGTCCGCGAGGCCGGCCGCGCCGGACACGTTGTGCAGGGCGGCGCCGGGCAGGATCTTCTTCACGAGACCGGTCAGGACCGTGCCCGGTCCGAACTCGACGAAGCGTTCCGCGCCGAAGCGCTCCGCCATCACGCGCACGCAGGTGTCCCAGCGGACGCTTCCGGCGACCTGGGAAACGAGGTTTGCGCGGATTTTCGCGGGGTCGGATTCGGGCTCGCCCGTGAAATTCTGAAGCACGGGGAACTTCGGCGCGTTCATGGGCGTGGCATCCAGCACGGGAGCGAGCGCCGCGCCCGCGGAGGCCATCATGCGGCTGTGGAACGCGCCCGCCACGTTCAGAGGCAGCGCCCGCTTCACGCCGCGTTCCTTCAGGATGCCGCAGGCTTTCAGCACCAGGTCCTTCACGCCGCTGATGACGATCTGGCCGGGCGAATTGTAGTTCGCCACGTCGATGCCGCATTCCGTGCAGACCTCCGCGATGACCGCGGGATCGCCGCCGATGATCGCGGCCATGCCGCCCTCGGCTTCATGGCAGGCGGCGTCCATCAGCGCGGCGCGCTTCGCCACGAGCTTCAGGCCGTCCTCGAACGCGAACGTCCCGGCGGACGCGAACGCCGCGTATTCGCCGAGGCTGAGTCCGCCCGCGGCCACGGCTTCCTCGCCGGGATGCTTTTCCAGCCAGGCGGCCAGGCATGCCATGCTGGTCGTATAGATCGCGGGCTGGCAGTTCGCCGTCGCGGTAAGGTCGGATTCCGGCCCTTCAAAGCAGAGCTTGGAGAGGCTGCGTCCGAGCACGGCGTCGGCACGGTCGAAGACCGCCTTCGCGGCGGGAGACGCTTCGTACAGGTCCTTCCCCATGCCGACTGCCTGGGCGCCCTGCCCCGAGAATAAAAATGCTGTTTTCAATGTCGTTGTCCTTTCCTGAATAAAGGTCTTCCGCCGGATTCTTCTGCTCCGCCGAAAAAAAGCAAGCTTAATAAAATATCACGATTTTCCGAAAATGCAAGTTGCGCGGGTGATATACAGCTCCAGTGCCGTTGCGAAGCAAGGCACTACCGCAGTGGAGGCGCCGCCTCCAGCATTTCCTCCGTGACCGGGCCCGGACGCAGGATGCTCCATGCGCCGGAACGTTCGACTTTGATCACGGTCGACGCGACGGAATCCGGCGGGATCGACCCGCCGTCCAGCACGCCGTCGGGCGGCAGCGCCAGCGACGCCAGCGCTTCGTCCACGGTATGCGCGGGCGGCTGCCCCGAAAGGTTCGCGCTGGTCGAGGCGAGCGGACGGCCATACGCTTCCAGCAGACGCAGCAGGCCGGGGTGGTCCGGGATGCGGAATCCGGTGAACACCTCGCCGTCCGGCACGATCAGCGTGACGGGTCCGGGACAGAATGCCGCGGCGAAACGCTTCGCTGTCTCCGGCATGGCGGGGAAAGCGGCTTCGGCGGCCTGGCGCGAGGCGAAAAAGAGCGTAAGGAGCTTGGACGCGGGACGCCGTTTCATTTCGTAGATCTTTGCGCGGGCCGCCTCGTGCGCGGCGTCGCAGACCAGCCCGTAAACGGTTTCAGTCGGCACGAGCAGAACGCCGTCCTCACGCCGCAGGATTTCGCAAAAAAAAGAGGCGGCGGAATCTCCGCCGCAGGACGTTCTCTCCATGGGGATCACTCGGAATAGATGTAGATCACTTCGCCGTCGCGGCACAGATGGTACTTTTCGCGCCCGACTTTCTCAATGGCGGCGGCGCTGTGCTGGAGGTCATGGACTTCCTGCTGAAGCGTGCGGTATTCCCCCTTCACGCGGTCCAGGTCGGCACGGAGGCTGAAAACTTCCTGCTTGGTGCGCACGAACTTCCGGTGCGCGGGCACGACGAGGATGACTGATACGATCAGCACCAGCAGAAGCAGAAGATAGATAAAACTTTGCAGGACTTTTCCCATACGTTTTCACCTCGTAATACACTAATATAGCACCAACTTCATGAATTTCAACAAAAATTACGAAAAAAATCCGCCCCCGAAGAGGCGGATCAAAAATCTGGAATCCGGGACGGCACGAAGATCGACCGTCCCTTTTCGCACAGTTTACGAAAGCTTGGCGACGCTTTCGTCGATCTTCTTCTTGATCGTCTCGAACGCGGCCTGGTTCTGAAGCTGTTCGAGCGTGTTCAGGGCGTTTCTGAACTTGGTGCGCTCGACCACTTCGTCGCCGATGGTCACGCAGATCGTGCCGTCCTGTTCGGGGCGGGACGAGAACGCGGCGTCCATGTCGACCTTGTCCGTATAGTTCTTGCTGCGGACGTATTCGGAGATCATGCCGATCAGGAGCTGGCCGGGGCAGTTGTCCTGCTTGGCGCAGATCGTGACGGTGATCATGAAGCGTTCGGGAGCGGTGCCGCGCATGATCGGGATCTTCGCGTCGAAGAGCTGGCTGCGGTTCTGGTAAACCGTGTGCAGCAGCTGGTGCGCTTCGTGGGAGCCGGGCTTGCCGCCGATGTGATCCTTGTAGCACTGGTCGACCAGGAAGTTGTCCTGGCACTTCTGGACCTGCTGCGACTTGTCGGCCGCGTAGAGACCCTGCTGGCGCTGGATGCGGATCGCGTTCGTAACGCCGATGGGCTGGCCGCCGCCGGAGATGCAGCCGCCGGGGCACGCCATGACTTCGACGAAGTCGTAGTGGGCCTTGCCGGAACGGACGTCGTTGATGAGGCGCTTGGCGTTGGCGAGGCCGTGGACGACCGCCACGCGGATCTCCTTGCCGGCCGCGGTCACGGTGGCTTCCTTCAGGGTGTTCATGCCGCGGACGGCCTTGAAGTCGACGGTGGCGAGCGGCTTGCCGTCGAGCTTTTCGACCGCATAGCGGAGCGCGGCTTCCATGACGCCGCCGGACGCGCCGAAGATGACGCCGCCGCCGGTCGCGAATCCCATGGGCATGTCGAACGCTTCGGGCTGGAGCTCGTTGAGCTTGATGCCGAGCGAATTGATCATGCGCTGGACTTCGCTGGTGGTCACGACGATGTCGACTTCCTGCTTGCCGTCGACGTTGAACTTCGGCAACTGCGCCTCGAACTTCTTCGCCGTGCAGGGCATGATGGAGACGACCACGAGGTCTTCGCGCTTGCAGCCGAGCTGTTCGGGCAGGACCTTCTTGGCGATGGAGCCGAACATGGCCTGCGGGGAACGGCAGCTGGAGATGTGCGGGATCATTTCGGGGAAGTAGATCTCAGCGAACTTGACCCAGGCGGGGCAGCAGCTGGTGAACATCGGGAGCGTGCCGCCGTTGGCGATGCGGTCGATGAGCTCGGTGGCTTCCTCGAAGATCGTCATGTCGGCGGAGAAGCTGGTGTCATAGACGTGCTTGAAGCCCATGAGCTTCAGGGCGGCGACGAGCTTGCCCGCCACGTTCTCGCCCGGCTTTGCGCCGAAGTATTCGCCCAGCGCCACGCGGACTGCCGGAGCGACCTGGACCACGACGGTCTTGGTGGGATCGTACAGGGCATCCCACACGCGGTTGCGGTCCTGCTTCGGCACGATCGCGCCGGTGGGGCAGACGGCGGCGCACTGGCCGCAGTTCACGCATTCGACCGCGCCGAGGGACGCGCCAAAGGCCGGGGCCACGCGGGCGTTGGAGCCGCGGTTGGAGAAGTCGATCGCGCCGATGCCCTGGATTTCGGAGCAGACGCGCACGCAGTCGCCGCAGAGCACGCACTTGTTCGGGTCGCGGACAAGCGACGGGCTGGAGAAGTCGATCGGGTCGTCCTTCTTCACGGATTTGTAGCGGATGTCCTGGACGCCGAGCTGGTAGGCGATACGCTGGAGCGTGCAGTTCTCGTTGCGGGCGCAGGTCGGGCATTCGCGGCTGTGGTTCGCGAGCAGGAGTTCCACGCTGATCTTGCGCATGTCGCGGATCTCCTTGGTGTCCGTGTGGACGACCATGCCGGGCGCGGGGGCGGTGGAGCAGGACGCCATGATGCCCTTGCCCTCGACGAGGACGAGGCAGAGGCGGCATGCGCCGTAGATGCTCAGTTCGGAGTGGTAGCAGAAGGTCGGGATCTCGATGCCGGCCTTGCGGATGACTTCGAGGAGGTTGCGTTCGTTGGTGAACGTGACTTCGCGTCCGTTCACGGTAAGCGTTTTGACGTTATCGGCCATGATGAATGATCCTTATGGTTGTCAGATTCCCTTGACGGCGCCGAACTTGCACGCGGCCTTGCACGCGCCGCACTTGATGCACTTTTCGGGGTCGATGCTGTGCGCGTTCTTCACCGTGCCGGTGATCGCGCCGACGGGGCACTTGCGGGCGCAGGCGGTGCAGCCTTTGCACTTCGCCGGGTCGATCTCGGGACGCGCGAGCGCCTTGCATTCACCGGTCGGGCAGATCTTGCGGAACACGTGATCCTCGTACTCCTTGCGGAAATAGCGGAGCGTGGAGAGGACCGGGTTCGGGGCGGTCTTGCCGAGGCCGCAGAGGGAGCCGAGCTGAACGGCCTTCGCGGTCTTCTCGAGGAGGTCGAGCGTTTCGGCGGTGGCGCGGCCCTCGATGATGTCGTCGAGCAGCGCGAGCATCTGCTTCGTGCCTTCGCGGCAGGGCACGCACTTGCCGCAGGATTCGTTCTGCGTGAACTGCATGAAGAACCGCGCGATGCGGACCATGCAGGTCTGCTTGTTCATGACCACGAGTCCGCCGGAGCCGACCATGGCGCCCGCGCTCTTCAGGGAGTCGAAGTCGAGCGGGAGGTCGAGGAGGTCGGGAACCAGGCAGCCGCCAGAGGGGCCGCCGATCTGCACGGACTTGAAGTCTTCGCCGGTCACCTTGCCGGTGTTGTCCGTCACGCCGCCGCCAATGTTGTACACGATCTCGCGGAGGGTGGTGCCGAACGGGACTTCGATGAGGCCGGTGTTCGCGACGTGGCCGGTCAGGGCGAACGTCTTGGTGCCGGGGGAGTTCTGCGGGCCGACAGCGCGGTACTTCTCCGCGCCGTTGCGGATGATGTACGCCACGGAGGCGAGCGTTTCCACGTTATTGATCACGGTCGGCTTGCCGTAGAGGCCCTTCTGAGCCGGGAACGGCGGCTTCGGCATCGGCATGCCGCGCTTGCCTTCCACGGACGCGATCAGGGCGGTCTCTTCGCCGCAGACGAACGCGCCGGCGCCTTCCATCACGCGGATGGTGAAGCTGAAGTCGGTGCCGAAGAGGTTCTTGCCGAGCAGGCCGTATTCGGTCGCGTCGGCGATCGCCTTGCGGATGCGTTCCACGGCCAGCGGGTATTCGGCACGCACGTACACAACGCCTTCGTCTGCGCCGATGGCGCGGCCGGCGATCATCATGCCTTCGAGCACGGCGTGCGGGTTGCCTTCCATGACGGAGCGGTCCATGAACGCGCCGGGGTCGCCTTCGTCGCCGTTGCAGATGACGTATTTCTTGTCGTTCTGGCTGGCGAGCGTGAATTTCCATTTCAGTCCGGTCGGGAAACCGCCGCCGCCGCGGCCGCGGAGTCCGGCATCGATCATGGTCTGGCAGACCTGTTCCGGGGTCATTTCGGTGATGGCCTTGCGGGCGCCGATGTAGCCGTCGCGGGCGATGTATTCCTCGACGTCGTCGGGCTCGATCATGTAGTTTGCCAGCACGACGCGGGTCTGGCGGGCGTAGAACGCGATCTCGTCCTCGTGGCGGCAGGCTTTGCCGCTGACGGGGTCGACGTAGACCAGGCGGTCGATGATCTCGCCGCCGAGGAGCGTCACGTGGACGATCTCGGCCGCGTCTTCGGGCTTCACGTGGCAGTAGAAGATCCCCTCGGGTTCGATGCGGAGGATCGGGCCCATCTGGCAGAATCCCTGGCAGCCGGACTTGGAGAAATAGGTGGCGCCTTCGTTTTTGGAGCAGTCGTGGTGGTCGAGGACGACTTCGACGCGCTCTCCGGCCTTTTCGAGCTCGGCGCAGATGGCGTCGCGGACCTTCATGGACCCGTTGGCGATGCAGCCGGTGCCGCCGCAGATGATGATGCGGCGCTTGGTCGGGGCGACGGCTTTCTTGTAATTCGCGGCGATCTGTTCCAGATCCGGCGTTTTGATTTCGGTGCTCATCGTATGTGATTCCCTTCGTTACTTGGTTTCGGATTCCGCGGCGGCCTTTTCGGCGGCGGTGATCTCGTCGATGATCTTCTCGACCTGTTCCGGGGTGGCCTGGCCGTGGACTTCGCCGTCCACGACGATCACGGGGGCAAGACCGCAGGCGCCGAGGCAGTTCACGATCTCGACGGTGAAGAGCAGGTCGTCGGTCGTGCGCTTCTCATCGCTGAGGCCGAGCTTCTTGTAGATGGCCTCGAGCAGTCCCATGGACTTCTTCACGTGGCAGGCGGTGCCGTCGCAGAGGCGGAAGATGTGTTTTCCCTTCGGGTTCAGGGAGAAGTGGGCGTAGAACGTCGCCACGCCGTACACATGCGCCACGGGCACGTCGAGCGACGTTGCCACATAGCTGATGACGTCCTTCGAGAGGTACTTGTAAACTTCCTGCACCTCCTGAAGGATCGGGATGAGCCGGGAGGGGTCGTTCCCGTTCTTTTCGAGGATCTCGTTGACCGCCGCGAGGTGGTGGACCATCGCGCGCGTCTTTTCCAGGGTTTCCTGCATAGGTTTCTCCATGGGGTTGATGTGAGGGTTAGGGTATTTCAAACTGGGTTGTTACACGTATTTGATGATGACTTTCTTCAGGTACTGGTTCTCCAGCGTCCGCGCCAGCCGCTGCACGATGTTGCGGCGCAGCTCCAGGTCGTGCGGCAGGTTCGGGTCCTGATGCGCCTCGTTGATGCGCGTGCCGACCAGGAACGTGATCACGTCGTTGCGGAGCATGAGCCCGGTGAGGAGCCCGGCGGGGTCGTTGTGGCGCACGCCGTCGACCGATTCGAGGTACGTGGCGGCCTTCGACAGCGTGAAGATGCCTTCGGTCACGAGGTTCACGCCGTCCATGGTCGACATCGGCGGCATGTCCGGCGAAATGCTCGACAGGTCCATCTTCAGTTCGCGGCCGAGCTCGCGCGACACGATCTCCGCGCTGGTGCCGCCGCAGATCGCCTTGTCGCCCACGAAGTTCTTCAGGAAGGACGCGCATTCGGCGTCGCGGGCGGAATCGTAGGGCGGGCCTGTGAAGAGCAGCATCTCGCGCGGATTGCGGAAATACAGCGCGGCGCAGGTCATGTCGTCCTTGTTGATGTGGTGCGGCTCCTTGCTGATTGCCTCGCCGACCACGTGCTCCGCGACCTCGTAGGACGAGACGTCCGGGCAGTTGGTCAGGTAGTCCACCAGGTAGTCGGAGACGCCGCTTTCGCGCCAGCCGAGCGGCAGGTCGTCCGAGCCGATCGCGGCCTGCGTGATGCCGTCGGAGAAGAACACGATGCGGTCCCACATATCGACCTTGAAATGGTACACTTTCATGCTGCGGTTGTCGTATTTCGAGGGGTTCAGCTCCTCGTAGGGCACGGGCACGACCTTGTCGTTGCGAAGCAGCACGAACGCCGGATTGCCCATTTCGATGATGCGGACATTGCCGTCGGGCCAGGCGTTCAGGATGGTAAATGTGGCGTAGCTGATCTTGCGGACCTGGCAGATCGGCAGGGCGTCCATCATGATCTCGGCGGCGTGCAGGATGCCGCGCGGGCCGGTGAGCTCGTTGGCGAACTTCAGCGCCATGGTCGCGGTCATGGAGGCCAGGATGTTCGCCTTCACGCCGCTGCCGAGGCCGTCGGACAGCACGGCCACCACGCGCGAATCCTCCATGTTCTTGATGAACTTGAAGGCGTCGCCGCAGATGTCCTCGCCGTGCTTGCGGCACTGGCTGAATCCGAGGTCTACGAAAAAGGGCTCGCTCATGGTCGCGTCACCTGATGATCATTTGTATTTCTTCTTGAACTCGTCGTCCGCGGGCGTATCCGCGTAGTTTTCCGCGATGGACCGCAGCAGGATCTCCGTGTCCGCCATGTGCTCGCCCAGCTTGCACGCGATGTCCTGCACGGTCGCCAGGTTCTTGCGGATCACCTCGCGCGCCTGCGCCGCGATCTCCTCGCGGCGGAACTCCGAACGCGTCACGTCGAACATCATCGCGCCGACGACCTGCCCCGGATCGATATTGAAAATATGCAGGCTCAGGAGGCGTCCGTTCACGTGCATGGTGTCGCGGGAGAGCTCCTCCTTCGTGGTCAGCACCTCGCGGAAAAGGTCGGTGAAATTGATGAACGTGTCGAGCGCGGCTCCCGCCATGCCGGGCAGCACGCTCCAGACGTCCAGCGCGGATTCGCCGCAGAGTTCGGCGAACCTGTGGTTGGATTCGATGAGGGTCAGGTTCTGGTCCACGATCACGACCGCGGCGGGGATGCACCGCAGGATGGCGTTGGACTTCTTCTGCGCCAGTTTCCGCATGTACGACACGCACATGTTCGGTTCGGCCTTGCCCGCGATCAGCGCTTTCGCGAAGTTGAGGCAGGTGTTGTAGCCGCAGCCGCCGCAGTTCAGTTCGTCTTCCTTGTTCTTCTTGCCCACGCGGAGCAGCGCCTGACGGATTTCATGCAGGGAAACGTCGTTCTGCGGCGCGGGCGCTTCGGCGTAGTCGAGGTCGAGCGTCACGTCCGGCTTGCGGTCCGCGACCGTCTCCGGCACGTCCGCCATGCGCAGGATGCGGAGGCGTTCCATGAGGCCGGGCGCGCCGTGCTCCGTGCCGGGGCCGTGGACACAGCCGCCGGGGCACGCGAGCGTTTCCAGGAAGACCGGCTCGCGGACGTCGCGCGGATGAAGCCCTTCGAGCGTGAGGCGGAGGCTGTCGAGCCCGGTCACCGCCACGTATTTCACATGGCCGCAATCGGGATGCAGTTTGATGGTATCGTTCATGCCGCCTTCGATCGGGTACAGCGTGCCCTCGCGGGCGACCTGCGGCACAAAAACGTCCGCGTCGGTCGTTTCCACGCGCCACGGGTCGATCTGCATGCTCTTGAACCACTGGCGGAGCCGCGAGAACAGCATCGCCAGCGAGATCAGGTCGCCGTGCCGGTCGGATTCATTTTTCTTCGCGATGCACGGCCCGATGAACACGACTTTCGCGTTTTCGCCGAACGCCTTTTTCAGAATCTTCGCATGCGTCAGCGCGGGCGAAAGCACTTTCGTGATGCACGGGGCGAACTCCGGCATGTACTTGCAGATGAAATCGTCGACCACGGGGCACGCGGACGAGATCTTCAGGCCGCTCTTGAAATCTTTCAGTTCGAGCGCGAGTGCGTCCGAAACGGCCTGCGCGCCGACCGCCGTCTCGCCGACTCCGGCGAATCCGAGCTTCTTCAGCGCGGCGATCATGTTCTTCGCGGGAAGCCCCTTGAACTCGCTCACCCAGGACGGCGCCAGCGAAACGTACACCGGATCGGGGCCGAGGATGAGCTGGCGGGCGCGCGTCATGTCGTCGCGGATCTTCTTCGCATGGACGGGGCAGACCTCCACGCAGCCGCCGCAAGCGATGCAGAGTTCGGGCATGACGGAGGCGTGGCCTTCTTCGACCTTGATCGCCTTCACGGGGCAGCGCCGGACGCATTTGAAGCAGTCCTGGCACTCGGCGTCGGCGGTGAAAACCGGATATCCCTGGTTCATGGCTCTGTCCTCAGATTCGGTGGTTTACTTCGCGAGAAACTCGCGGTTCAGGATGTCGATCAGGGCTTCCCTGCTCACGTGGCTGTAGGTCGTTTCGTCGATGATGATGTTCGGGCCCTCGGAGCAGATCCCGGCGCAGCAGCGTCCGGAAAGGAGCACGTCCGCCTGCAGGTTGTTCGACTTCAGGAAATCCTCGATCACGCGCAGATTTTCCTCGTTTCCGCGGGCAAAGCAGCTGCTTCCCATACAAATGACGATCTTGCGTTTCATGAAAACGGCTCCGGTTTATGCAGTGGTATAAGATTGGAGGTTGGAATCGTCTCGAAAACGGGCGTCGTCGAGCGGTGGCGCATCGTGTTCGATATTTTTTTATCGAATATATAATTTACTACTTTTTTCCGATTTTTCAAGTCAGTTTCCGCAAAAATCCTTAAAAAACTAACGATTTTTCCGCACTTCCCGAACCGCCGCGTTCAAACCCTTTCGCGGACCGAATCGATCAGACATTTTTCCGGTGCGAAACGCCGTCCATCCGCGAAAAAAAGCGGACGATGCCCCCCCGCCCTGCCGTCCGAAAGCAACCGGTCAGGAGTTGAACGGCAGGTCGGGCTGGTCCGCGTCTTTGTTCGAGGCGGATCTGGAACGCGACGGCGTGGGCGGTTCCAAGTGGACCACCACGTCGACGATGTTCAGATCGGAGTCAACGAGCAGGTCGCGGACCTTGTGGGAGAGGTCGTGCCCTTCGCGGACGGTCATATTCGGGTCGACGATGATGTGGATGTCGGCCCAGATCGCGCTTCCGGCGTTGCGGGTGCGGAGCGCGTGGGCTCCCATCACGCCAGGCAGCGAGGCAGCCAGACGGTATATTTTCGCCTGGTCCTCCTTGGAAACGCCCGCCTCGGAAAGCTCCAGCAACGTGGGCTGGATGATCTTCCATGCGGAATGCAGGATGAACCCCGAAACGGCAATGGCGCCGACCGGGTCGACGAAATGCAGTTTCGGGAAGAAATACGCAAGGGCAATGGCAATGGCGGCGGGGATCGAGCTGATGGCGTCGCTCCGGTGATGCCACGCGTTCGCCTCCATCGCGGTGGAGCCAACCTCGCGCGCCTTCGCCCGGGTCCAGCGGAACACGATCTCCTTCGAAACGACCGAGAACACCGCGATCACGAACGCGAATCCGGCGGGGCCGTGTTCCGTGCCGTGGCGAAGCGTGCCGACGGCGTCCCAGGCAAGCCCGACTGCCACCGCCCCGAGCGCAAGGCCGATGAACGCGGAAATCAGCGTCTCGATGCGGCCGTGTCCGTACGGATGCGAACGGTCCGGCGGCGCGGACCAGAATTTCACGCCGAAGATCACGGCAAGGTCGGTCACGAGGTCGGACAGGCTGTGCACGGCGTCGGCGAGCAGCGCCTGGCTGTAGAAGAAGATGCCTCCGGCCGCCTTCGCGAGGACCAGTACGATGTTCAGGATCATTCCGACGACCGTGACGAACTGCACGGTGCGGACGGTATGCAGGTTGTTTTTCATGAGGTTCGAAGCGGGTTCAAGTTCAAAAAAAACGCGCGGCCGGAAGACCGCGGGGAACTCCGGACGGCGTTTTCGTGCCGTATGCAGGGGAATTATCCGAAAAGAACTATAACACGGAATCGGAAAAAAGCAAGACCGGACCGAAAAAAATGTCTTTTTCTGCCTGAAAAGGCTTGTATTCCTGTATTTTTGTAGTAAGTTAAGGATACGGAAACGGAAAACGGCTCCGCCGCACCGCTGAAACAACCATTCGACCAGCACAACGAGGTTACGATCATGACAGTCCGTTCATCCGGCATGATGCAAACGCTCCGGGATCGATTTTCCGGTCTGTATGCCGCCCTGTGCCTTTTCTTTCTGCTTGCGCTCTGCTTCGCCGCGACGATTCCCGCCTATGCGCAGACGGCCGGCGGCTTCCACATCCTGATCATCTTCTCCGAACAGACGCCGAGCGAGATCCGCACCGACCTGTCCGGCTCCTATTTCGACGCCCTCGCCGCCCGCGGCATCATGTTCGAAAGCGAGATCATCGAGCTCGATTCGCTCCATGACACGAACAGGAGCAGCTGGGCCGAGAAGATGAGCGTGAAGAAAAAATCGCTCGCGGCGGGGAAATTCGACCTCGTCGTCGCGTTCGGCGAGCCCGCGGCATACGCGCTCTCGGACGTCCTCTCCGAGGTCCCGGAAGAGACCTCCATCATCCTCTCCTGCATGAAGACGTTCCCCGAGGAATGGCGCCAGAAGCACCCGAATACGACCGCCGTGATCCGGAAGGCGGACCCGCGCACCAACATCGACTTCGGCCTGGCGCTCTACCCCGAACGCCGCCACGTCATCCTGCTCGCCTCGCGATATGCCTGGACCGACCAGCAGGACCTCACGCTCCGCAACGAATACACGGGCAAATGCGATTTCAGCACGGTATACATCCGGGGCGACTCCGTCTCGGAACGCAACGCAGCGTTCGACAAGATCGCCTCCGCCCCGAAGGATTCCTTCATCGTCTCCTGCGACTGGGACATCTACCTGCCCAGCATCGGCAGCCGTTCGACCATGTGGTACCAGCTCATGCAGGTGCGCAACGACCTGCCGATCATCGTCCGGCGCCCCGTGCTGCTGGATTATGCGGTCGGCGGCTACATGGCCCCGATCTCGTCCGTCGGCGAGGCCACGGCGACCATCACGGAGTACATTTCGAACGGCAACTGGAACGCTGCCAAGATCGAACCCGTGACCATTCAGGAAAACTGCGTGATCAACTACAAACGGATCGACGCCTGGGAACACGAAGAGACGGCAATCCCGGCAAACGCGGAGTGGGCCAACCAGCCGGAATCCTGGGCGCATGAACACCAGCAGCTCCTCACCACGGTCGCGATCCTCTTCACCGTACTCTGCGCGTTCCTCCTCGGCGGCCTGATCTACTTCTTCAAATATCGCCGCGTCACGAACCGCTATCTCGCCATTCACGGGCACATGCCGCTCCTGGTCGCCGTCTACTCGACCTCCGGCGAGGTCCTCTACTCCCACGTGCCCTTCAATGACCCGGACGCCTCGCAGAACCTGGACGACCTCCGGACCGCGCTCACGAACACGATCCGCGTCGAAATGGCGGAGACGGCGATCTCCGGCAAGACCATGACAATCAACCGCAAGCACGCGGACAAGAACTACACCGTGACGCTGACCAAGCTCGACCGCCGGATCTTCAAGCACGAAGCCGTGCTCGTCGTGGCGCAGGACACCACCGAAATGGCAGAACTCCGCGAAAAAGCGTACAACCTCGCCACCAGGCTTCAGCTCACGCTCCGCGCCATCGGCGACGGCGTCATCGTCACCGACCGCCTCGGTTTCGTCACCATGCTCAACCGTTCCGCGGAGCGCATGACCGGGTTCACCCAGGCCGAAGCCGAGGGCAAGACCGTGCAGGAGGTGTTCAACCTCAGCACGCCGGACGGCTCCGGCACGCTCTCCTCCCCCATCGAGACCGCCATCCGCGAAAACCGCATCGTCACGGACAGCGACCACCTCGTCATCGTCTCGAAGGACGGCGTCAAACGCCGCATTTCCACCTCTACGTCCCCGATCCGCGGGGCGAAGAACGCACTCCTCGGCGCGATCGTCGTCTTCCGCGACGTCACGGAAGAGTACGAACGCCGCGAGGAACTCGACCGCAAGACGCACGCGCTCCAGAGCGCCACGGCACTCGCCAGCCTCGGTTACTTCTATTACACGCCCGACACCGACAAGTTCGAGACCCCCTCGCCCGCCGATGCCGTCTGGCCGTTCGAAAACGCCAGGCGCGTCCAGGCCGAGGAGTGGATCTTCAAGGACGACCTGCCCGGCTACGTAGCCGCCCGCCGCGCCCTCTTCCACGGCGATTCCGGCAAGCTCGAATGCGCCGTCCGCAGCGACTTCTTCGGCGAACCGCGTTATTTCCGCATCGTCGCGGTCAAGGACAAGTCCGCACGCAGGAAACACGACCGCTTCTTCTTCATGCTTCAGGACATCACCCAGGTCCGCAACCTGGAGACCGAGGCCGCGAACGCGATGATGATCCTCAGGACGCTCTTCGATCTTCTGCCCTGCACCGCCACGGTCCGCGACTACAGCGCAGGCGTCGACGGCAGACTGCTCATGGCGAACCAGAATTACTGCAACCAGATGCACATCACCGAGGAGAAGGCGGTCGGCTCGTCCTACGAGGAGCTCTTCACGCCCGAACAGACGAAACGGTTCAAGGACATGGACCTGGAGGCGCTTCAGCATGAGGGCGAGGTCGTCACGCACGTGCTGAAAGTCCCCGCCCGGCACGGCGAAGCCATGATGCAGATTTCCCACGTGGCGTTCACCTCCGCGGACGGCCGCACGCTCGTCTTCGGCAGCGGCACCGACGTCACCGAGCTGAACACCGCCATCAAGTCCGCCGAATCCGCCGCCCGCGCCAAGAGCCTCTTCCTCGCCACCATGAGCCACGAGATCCGCACCCCGCTCAACGCCATTCTCGGGTTCAGCCAGCTGCTCCAGGACGAGGACCTGCCGCGCGCGGAGGAGTCCGAATATCTCCGCAGCATCCACTACGCCGGAAACGCCCTCCTCTCGCTCATCAACGACATCCTCGACCTCTCCAAGCTCGACGCCGACCAGATGATCATCCAGCCCGAGCCGACCGACCTCCGCGAACTCCTGTTCGAGCTCGAGGCCGTCTTCATCGCCAAGGCGAAATCGCAGGGGATCGAGCTGAACACGACCATCCCGGACGACCTCCCGATCCTCAATCTCGACGAACGCCGCCTCCGCCAGGTCCTCCTCAACATCATCGGAAACGCCGTCAAGTTCACGAAACAGGGCTCCGTCTCCGTCTCCCTCGCCTACTTCCATCTGGACAAAAACCGCGCCGCGCTCACCATCCGCGTCGCCGACACCGGCTGCGGCATCTCGAAAGAATCCCTCACGAAGATCTTCGAGCCGTTCGTGCAGGACAAGTCCTCCTACCGGGGCATCCGCACGGAAAACGGCACGGGCCTCGGCCTCTCCATCGCGAAACGCCTCATCGACTGCATGAAGGGCTCACTCACGGTCGAAAGCGTCGTCGACAAGGGCAGCGTCTTCACCATCCTGCTCCCCGACATCGAGATCTGCAAGGATGCCGACCTTGTCCAAACCGGGACTTCGGCCGGAGGCGGCCTGGACCTCTCGAAGAAGATCCTCGTCGTCGACGATGTGGCGCTGAACGTGAAAGTCCTCTGCGCCATGCTCCGCAAGATGGGGTTCGACCCCGTTTCCGCACTCTCCGGCGCAAAGGCGCTTGAGCTCATGAAGACCGTGAAGCCGGACATCGCCCTGCTCGACCTCTGGATGCCGGAAATGAACGGCATGGAGCTCGCCAAGGCGATCCGCTCGAACCCGGACTGGAAGGGCATCCGCATCTACGCGGTCACCGCCGACACCGAAAACGCCTCGAACTTCGACGTCGGCCTCTTCGACGCAGTCGTCATGAAACCAGTCACACAGGAGTCTCTGCTGAAGGTCCTCGGCTGACACACCGCAGGCGGTGCTGTTACAGTGTCCTGCTCCGCTCGGACACATGGAGGCTGCCGATTCAGTGCCGATTCAGTGTTCTGTTTTCAGTCCGCCGCGCCTTTTTCCATTTGACTTTTTTCTTTTTCGTGATATAGTATGGGAAATGCACGTACAAACTTCTCCCGGAAAGGAGTGACGATATGAAATACTTTTTCGCTCTTTGCTGTTTCCTGGCCGCAGCCATGCTGTTCCCCGGGCTCTCCGCCGCGGAATGGCTCACCGATTTCGAAAAAGCGAAAGCCGAGTCGCTGAAGACGAAACGCCCGATCTTCATCCTCTTCACGAATTCGGACGCCGCCCCGTGCCTCAGCCTCGACCGAACCATTTTCAGCCAGAAGAAATTCCAGGACTACGCCGACAGGAAACTCGTGCTCATGAAGGCCGATTTCCCCGCCGCGATCCATTTGCAGCCCAAAGCCCTCAAGCAGCAGAACCAGACGCTCAAGACAAAATACGGCATCGCCGTCTATCCCACCGTGCTTCTGCTGGATTCGAACGGGGACATCTACGTCGATTTCGTGAAAGCCGACGGCAGCCAGGAGAAACACCGCAGGAAGATGAACGAGATACTGGGATTCGATCCGCCGAAACGCTATTCGGAATACCTTGAGGGCTTCGTGAAGAAGTACACCCCGCCGGAACCGAAGGAAGAAGCGAAGCCTGCGGCGAAGACCGAGGCGAAAGCCCCCGCGAAGAAACCTGCGAAAAAGCCCGCGAAAAAGCCGGATGACAAAACGCAGAGCGCTTCGGAGGAGACCACCATCCCCGATGAAAACGGCGGCATCCCGCTCGTTCCCATCGACCCCGAGGGTAATTTCCAGGAATGGCTGAAGGCCAACACCGCGGAAGAAGCCGCCGAATCGGCAAAGGAGATCGAAGAGGCGAAAGAAACCGTCGAAGAGGAAAAGGAAGCCATTGAGGCGAAGGAAGATGACGCCTCTCAATCCGCCGAGGCGAAGTAAGTTCTCTCCCGTTCCACTTGAAACGCATGATCCCGCGCTGTTTCGTACGGCGCGGGATTTTTTTTCAGGCAGTCAGCGGTCGCTTTTGCGCGGCACGCGATGCTGGCTGGGGATGACCGGGAATTCGCTTTTCTTTTCCTGCGGAGGGACGACGACCGTGCGGGCGGATTCGGTGCGGCGTCTGAGCGGCGCGGGGTCAATTCCGATCCAGCGTTCAGGGCGTCCAATGACAATATGGTGGGGTTCCCGGCGCGGCGGGATCCATCTCGGCGGCACGGGCGGACGCGGACCGATCCCGCCCCAGATCCAGTCGTTTGCATAGAAGAACCAGCCTTCGAAGTACGGGACGTATTCGCCATAGAAAAAACTGTAGCTGTACTCGGGGATCGTCGTCGCGCCCGTCACGACGACCGTGCCCGGCGTGGTCGTGACGACCGTGGCAGGCGCGGTAACGACCGTGGCAGGCGTGGTGACCACCGGCGTCGTGGTGACGACTGTGGCAGGCGTGGTGACGACCGTAGCAGGCGTGGTAACAACCGTGGCAGACGTGGTCGTGACGACCGGCGTCGCAGTGACGACACGCGTGGTGACCGCACGTTCGCGCGGCGCAACAAAGACCGGAGCCGGACGCGGCTCGATGACCGTGCGCACAAGGTTCACGATGTCGGCCGCAAGCTGAACGCCGTTGTTCGGCCGGGGAGGAGGAGCTCCATGCGGCCCCTGGGCGAAAGCCGCCGCCGGAACGAGGATCGCCGCCGCGGTAATCGCGGCGCCGATGGCAAGCGTCCTGTTGAGAGTCTTCATGGCAGTGTTTCCTATTAAAAAATGATTTTTGAGTTCAGGAGAGCTCTTCGCTGCCGTTTTTGTCAAGATGATGAACATCCGTCAGGACGCCGTCGAACGCCTCAAGCAAACCGGAAATGAACGGATCCTTTTCGGTTTCCCGCCGGAGCACCGCGGCATCTTCCATCTGTTTGCGTTGAGCGGGCGGGACCAGTCCGGCGCGGCGTTCCACGCTCACGAACGCACCCGGATGCTCCGCGATGGCGGCGAGGCGCATATCGAGCAGCGGCTTGTCGCGCATCACCAGCAGAGATTCCCCGACGGAATAAAGCGTATCGAAGGCGACGCGGAGGCATTGTCCGTTGAACGAAATCACCCTGGCGGCCATCATGGCCTGGGCAAGCGCTTTCTTGCAAAGGGTCTCGCGAACGTCGAAGATCAGCTTTTCCCAGAGGACCGGACCGGGGATCTCGTCGGCGTCGTCCGGGACGGACGCGGCTTCGGCACGGCGGCGCGTGCGGGAAGGCGCCGCGCGGCGTGCTTTTTCCTCCTCGGGGGGACGTTCGACGACGGGTTCGGCAACGGGTTCGGAAATGACCTCGACTTGAGGTTCCGGCGCGGGTTCGGAAACACCCTTGGAGGGACGCTTTATGACAGGTTCCGCGACAGCTTCGGAAACGGCCTCGATTTGAGGTTCCGCGACAGCTTCGGAAACGGCCTCGATTTGAGGTTCCGGCACGGGTTCCTGTACAGGCTCCGGTTTCGCCTCGGACGGTTCTTCCGCAACAGGTTCCGTCTGAGATTCCGCAGCAGGTTCCGGCACGGATTCCGTTTTCACCTCGGATTGAGCTTCAACCACGGGTTCCGCGACAGGTTCCGGCTTCGCCTCGGACCGAGGCGCGCTTACCGCCGGGGAAACGGCAGGCTCAGGAGTTTTTTTTTCCAAATCGGAAAACGGCTGGACCGCGGTTTGAGGCGCGGGGGCGGGCTTCCCGATCTCGCTCACGGGCACCGCCGGGATGGACGGCACGGCGAACGTGCTGCCGGGCGTGGTGAACGCCTGACCAGCGGGAAGTTCGTACAGGGGCACGACGGATTCGAGCGGGGCGAGTTCGCCATTGGACCGGATCTGGTTGAGGCGGGCGATCAGGTCGCCGATCTGCGGCGCATGCGCGATCCGCATGGCTTTCAGGAGGATGGATTCGAGGAAGACCTGCTTGTTGATGGCGTCGCGCAGGAGATACCCGGAGGCGGAAACGCTTTCGAGGAGACGCTGCACCGGAGGCGGGGCGACGTTCGCGGCGACGCGCTGGAACGCTGCGATCTTTTCGGGCGTCTCGTCGAGCACGTCGGCGGGCTTGTCAAGGATGCGGCAGAGCAGGATCCCGCGAAGCCAGGAAATGATCTCCTCGAAAAGCGTCTCCAGGTTCTTGCCCTGTTCTGCGAAATCGTGGATGGCGCGGATGACCGCGGCGCGGTCGTTGTGCGTAATGGAGTTCAGCAGCGCCTCCATTTCATCGGGGGACGTGATGCCGAAGAGGTCGAGCGCCTGCGATTCGGTGATGCCGGATTCGTCGCCGCCGAAGAAGGAAATGAGCTGGTCGAGCAGGGACTGCGCGTCGCGCATGCCGCCGTCCGCCGCCTGGGCGATGACGTTGATCGCGGCGTCGGAGATCTTCACGTTTTCTGCATCGGCGATCATGCGGAGGCGCGCCGCGATCGCGGCGGACTGGATGCGGCGGAGGTCGAACCGCTGGCAGCGGGAAATGACCGTGGGAAGGACCTTGTTGACCTCGGTGGTGGCGAAGATGAACTTGGCGTGGGCGGGCGGCTCCTCGATGGTCTTGAGGAGGGCGTTCCAGGCGCTCTTGGAGAGCATGTGGACTTCGTCGATGATGTAGATCTTGTACTTGGACCGGATGGGGAGGTGCTGGACGTCTTCGCACAATTCGCGCGCTTTCTCGACCTGGGTGTGGGTGGCGGCGTCGATCTCGATCACGTCCACGTTCGTCTCGTCGGCGATGGACCGGCAGGATTCGCACTGGCAGCACGGTTCGCCGTCCTGCGGGTTTTCGCAGTTCAGCGCCTTCGCGAAGATGCGTGCCGTGGTGGTCTTGCCGATGCCGCGGGGACCGACGAAAAGGTACGCGTGGGCGATGCGCCCGGAGCGGACGGCGTTCTTGAGCGTACGGGCGATATGCTCCTGCCCGACCATGTCGGAGAACCGCTGCGGACGCCATTTGCGGGCGATTACCTGATAAGACATTGCTGTGGGTTCCTTCGGTTATGGACGGCGCACGGGGATCACATGTGCCAGGTGTTGAGGCGGACGGCCTGCCAGAGCGAGCCGACCGGATCGATCTTCTTGCGTTCCTTCACTGCCATCGGGATGGGCACATGGGTGAAGCATTCGCTCCAGTGGCCGATGACGACGTCGGTGCGGCCGGTCATGGCGGCGTGAACGGCGTTCTGTGCGAGCATGAGGCAGAACACGGCGTCGGTGCCGTTGGCCGCGCCCGCGCGGATCTGGTAGGTGGGGTCGAAATATTTCACGTTGATCTCGAGCCCGGCCGCCTTCGCCTGCTTCTTGATCTCGTCCTTCAGGAACGTGCCGATGTTTTTGTTCAGCAGGTTGCCGGACTTGTCGTATTCGCGGTCGCCGGGGATGAGGTCCTGGCCCGCGCCCTCGGCCACGATGATGACGGCGTGGTGGCGGCGTCTGATGCGTTCGAAGAGGAGCGGGATGAAGGCGTTTTCGCCGTCGTTGAGGGAGAACTTGACCTCGGGGACGAGGCAGAAGTTGATGTGCGTGTTGGCGAGCGTGGCGTAGGCGGCGATGAATCCGCTGTCGCGGCCCATCACGTGGATCAGGCCGACGCCGTTGTAGGCGCCTTTCGCCTCGTTGTGGGCGGCGGTGATGATCGGGTTCGTGGCGTACACGGCGGTCTCGAAACCGAACGTGCGGTCCATGAAGCAGATGTCGTTGTCGATCGTCTTCGGAATGCCGACCACGCTGATGTTCAGGTGGCGCGCCTTCGCGGCCTCGGCGATGGCGTGGGCGCTGCGGAGCGTGCCGTCGCCGCCGATGCAGAACAGCATGTTGATGTCCATGCGGACGAGCGTTTCCAGCATCTTCTCCGGGTCCTGCGCCCCGCGGGAGGAACCGAGGATGGTGCCGCCCGTCTCGTGGATGTTGTCGACCGTGTCCTCGTCGAGGATGACGGGTTGGTATCCGAGGTCGGCGTTGAGCCCGGCGTAGCCGTACGGGATGCCGTACACGAGCGGCACGCCGTAGGTCTGGCGCAGCGTCAGCGTGAGGCCCTTGATCACGTCGTTCAGGCCGGGACAGAGTCCGCCCGCGGTGAGGATGGCGGCCTTGCTCCAGCGCGGATCGTGGAAGATCATTTTGCGGACGCCGGCGCGTTCGAAGACCGGGATGCCGCCGTTCAGGGCTTTCGTATGTTCAAGCAGGGAATTGTAGTCGCGGTCGAGCACGATGGCCTCGTCGTCGTCATGGAAATGGACGGGGCTGTCAAAGAGAGGGGATTTGATCTTGCATTCGCCGAGTTTGCTGACTTCGAAGAAATGGGGTGTGACGACTGGCATGGGATGATCCTTCTGTAATGCCGGTTCCCGCCGCGGTCCGGGGGAGGACGCGAAAAAGAAGCCCGGCGTTATTTTAAATCTGAGGATAGAATATATATCCATTCCGGGCTGTTTTCAAGGCGTTTTCCCGAAAAAAGCGCGATTTGCCGTCCGCCGGCGGGGCATGCCTGTTCCGGCCGCCCGCCCTGCCCCGGAGCCGAGCCGGAAAATCCTGTCCCGGCTGAAACCATTCACGCGGGAAACGCTCATTTCTTTGTCGGATTATTGCGGACGGCATTTGATTTCTTCCGCGTGATGTGTTACATTAAAAGATAAAACGAAACACTGCCTTTTCCGAGACAGGAGCCCATCATGTCCAA